>LNFM01002320.1_pt1 | contig 44984 bp, 35 predicted proteins | sample 596031 | NCBI WGS metagenome assembly LNFM01 (sample SAMN04254537, study PRJNA301005) | activated carbon metagenome | isolation source: dual media filters at the Ann Arbor, Michigan drinking water treatment plant | place: USA: Ann Arbor
CGAGCGGGTTCGCATAGCGGCCACGATTCGCCCCGGCCGGCGGTGTCGAATCGGCATGGAACGCGTAACGAAAAATATCCGGCAGCTGCAACCCGACCCAGGACAGGCCGTAGAGCTCGAAATTGCCGGCCTTGATGTCGGCGTAGAACGTGCCCCAGTCATAACTGCGGATCTCCAGCGCGATGCCGACTGCCGCGAGCTGGGCCTGCAGGATGGTCGCGATGCGCAGGCGGAACTGATCGCTGGAGGTCTTGTACGCGAGCCGCAGCGGGTGCTCGCGATCATGACCGAGGGCGGCGAGCAGGGCGCGCGCGCGGGCGGGATCATGGGCCGGCAACGGCAGCGTCGGCGCGCCGGCCCAGTGCTCGGGGACGAGGATCGCCGCCGCCGGCCGCGCCTGTCCGCGAAACACGTGCCGGATGATCGCGGCGCGATCGATCGCCAGCGAAATGGCCTGGCGCACCGCGGGATTGGCGGTGGGCCCGTGCGCGAAATTGAAGCCGAGATAGCTGAACGTGGTGCCGTTGCGCTCGGTGACGCTGAGCCCCGGCGTGCGCGCGAGCCAGTCCGCGACCTCGGGCGCGAATCCTCCCTGCACCAGGTCGAGTTCGCCGCGCGTCAGCTTCAGCGCGCGCGTCGTTTCGTTCTCGACGACCTCGAACTCGACGCGCTGCGCATCGGCGCGGCGAATCAGCATCAGGGATTTTGCCCGCAGTTGCGAGACGCTGAACGGGCCACTGCCCACGGGCGTTTCGATCCGCTCGGCGGCCGCGTCGCGCGCCGGCATCACGCCGATCACGAGCAGGCCGGGAAACAGCGGATCGGCCTGCCGCAGCGTGAAATCGACCTGACGCGGATTGATGACATCGATCGTCAGCACGTTCGCCAGCGAGCCGCGATGGGGCGACGCGCGCGCGGGCTCGAGCACCGCGCGGTAGGTCGCCGCGACGTCCGCCGCCGTCAACGGCGTGCCATCGTGAAAGCGCGGGTCGCCGCGCAGCGTCAGGCGATAACGGGTCGGCGCCGGGGTCTCCCAGCTCATCAACGCCGGCGTCGGCCTGAAATCCGCATCGAAGTCGGCTGGCGCCTGGAAGATCAGGCGGCAGAGCCGCGACGAAGTCGCGTCCGTTGCGTAGCGCGGATCGAGCGTCACCGCCGGTGCGACCAGTCCGACGCGCAGCACGTCGTCGGGCGGGCGCGCGCAACCCGCCAGCAGCAGAACGACCAGCACGAGAACGTGGGTGACGATGTGGGCGCGCATGAGGCCGGCGCACGATAGCGGGCCACGTACCTCGAACTCAAGCTCGTCCGCAGGCGAGCCCATCCCCGTTCGCCGTGCCGCCGCCGGCACCGGCCGCTCTCGCGCTGCCGCGCGCGATGACGCATGATCCGGCTGACCCGTGCCGACCGGTCCTGGGGCTATCGTCTGACAGCCCCGATAGCGGACGCTGCCTAGCATGGCATTGCGCCCCCGGCTGGCCTGGTCGACGGCCCGGACGCCGCTGCCACCCAACCAGGGACTACGCTGTGCCTCACGAGGACCTTTCATCGCCTCCCGCGCTGACCACCGAGAGCCTCGCGGCGACCGGCGTCGGGCAAGGCGCCTTCGTCGGCCATCTGATTCACGAACTGCGCAACCTGCTGGCCCCGATGGGCAATGTCACGCAGCTGATTCGCCTGCGGGCCGCGGAGGACCAGCGCCTGATGCCGGCGACCGCGATGCTCGAACGCCAGATCGGCAGCATCGGACGCCTGCTCGAGAAGCTCGCGGCGGCCGACCATCTGCTGCGCGAAGACGCCGTGCTGCGCGCGAGCCCGCTGGACCTCCGACAGCTCGTCGCGGACACCATCGACGCCAACCGGCAGGCGTTCGAAAGCCGCCATCGGGAGCTGCTCGTCACACTGCCGGAGATGCCGGTCCCGATCGAGGGCAGCGCCTCCCACCTCGCGAGCGTGCTGCGCGATCTGCTCGACAATGCGCTGCGTTTCACGCGCGAGCACGGCCGGATCCACGTTGAACTGCGCGTCGAGGGCCCCGAGGCGTCGGTCCGCGTGCGCGACGACGGGCGCGGCATCGCGCCGGAACGGCTGCCGCTGCTGTTCAGGCCCCGCTTCTCGGCCAGCGCACCGCTGCCGGACGATCGCAGCGGCCTCGGCCTCAGTCTCGCGACGGCGGCGCGCGTCATGGCGCTGCACGGCGGGCGCATCGAAGCCCGCAGCGCAGGACCCGGCGCAGGCAGCGAATTCGTGTTGCGTCTGTCCACCAGCGCCGGCGCGCCCGATCTCGTCGCGTCACCGGGCCTTGCGGCGCCGACCGGCACCTGCGCGCATAAACGTGTGCTCGTCGTCGACGACAGCGAAGCGATGCAGGATTCGCTGACCCACATGCTCGAAGAACTCGGTCAGGACGTGCGCTCGGCCTTCGACGGCGAAGAAGCGCTGCGCATCGCGCGCGACTGGGAACCCGATCTCGTGCTGCTGGACATCAACCTGCCGAAGCTCAACGGCTATCGGGTCGCGCAGGCGCTGCGCGCGCAGTTCCCGCCCGCGCGCATGGCGATGGTGATGATGGCCGGTGACGAGCTGGTGGACGCCGTGCGCCGTGGCGCACAGGCCGTCGGCGTCGACCGCTGCATCGACAAGATGCAGGCCGGCGCCCTGCTGCCCGAATTGCTGAGCGGGAGCCGCGCCTGACGGGTGCGCCCCGGCGCGCGACCGCCGGCGCCCGGCGTGCAGCCGGGACAGCCGGGACAGCCGGCAGTGAACAGGTCAAGCCTTGAGCGCAGCCGCTACTTCGCCGCGTGCGCGCGACTCAGCACGTACTGCTGGATCTGCGCAACCTGCTCCGCGTCGAGCCACTCCTTGAAGCCCATCATGCCGTTGCCGAGCAGCGCGCCGTCGCGCACGATCGCCTGCCACTGGGCGTGGACATCGGCGGTCGAGTAGCGCAGATCGGGAATGACGTTGCCGCTGACGACGTTGTCGCCGTGACAGCGCGAGCAGTAACCCTGGTAGAGCGTCTTGCCGGTCGCGAGCGCGTCGGTATTGCCGGTGACGGCCGGGAGATCGGCAGCCACCTTGCGTTCGACGACGGCGGCAGCGGGCAGGCTCGCGCTGCCGTTCAACGCGAACGCGAGCATGCGGCTGCGATTCGGCGGCAGGCTGTGCGAGGCGAGCTGGCCGCCCGGCAACGCCATCGCCGTGCCGGAACCGGCACTGATCGCAATGAACTGCTGACCGTCGACGGCGAAGGAGATCGGCGCGGCGTGGATGCCCGTCTGGCCATCGGCGCTCCACAACCTGTCGCCGGTGTCGGCACGATACGCGTTGAGCTGTCCGCGATTGGTGCCCTGGAACACGAGATTGCCCGCGGTCGTCAGCACGCCGCCGTTCCACACGTCCTGCAGTTCGACCCGCCAGCGCGGCTTCTTCGCCACCGGATCCCAGGCCGTCAGCGCGCCGGTGATCGTTTTCGCGATCTCGCCGGCCTTCACGTTGTCTTCCGGCAGCGCGCCGGCGTCGAAGTGGATGCCGAGATTGTAGTGCGCGGCGGACGGCTCGAAGGCCTTGTCCTCCTTGTAGAGGAACGGCAGATCCTGCGTCGGCACATAGATGAGGTTCGTCGCCGGATTGAATGCCATCGGATGCCAGTTGTGGCCGCCGAACGGACCGGGCTGCAGCGCCTGCTGGCTCAGGTCGTAACGCGCGTTCGGCGCCTCGACCGGTCGACCGGTTTCGAGATCGACGTGCGAGGCCCAGGTGACTTTCACATACGGGTCCGCGCCGAGCAGTTCGCCGGTGGCGCGATCGATCACATAGAAGAACCCGTTCTTCGGCGCCTGCATCAGCACCTTGCGGACCTTGCCACCCCATTCGAGGTCGGCGAGCAGGATGTGCTGGGTCGACGTGAAGTCCCAGGTGTCACCGGGCACCGTCTGGTAATGCCACACGTACTCGCCGGTGTCGGGTCGCAGCGCGACGATGGACGTCAGGAACAGGTTGTCGCCGCCGTCGGGGCTGCGCAGCCGCTGGTTCCACGGCGAGCCGTTGCCGGTGCCGACGTACAGGAGATCGAGCTCGGGATCGAACGCCATCGAATCCCACACCGTGCCGCCGCCACCGCCTTTCCACCATTCGCCGGTCCAGGTCTTCGCGGCGTTCTCCATCGCGGCGTTCTCGAAGCCGTCTGCCGGGTTGCCGGGCACCGTGTAGAAACGCCACGCCATCTCGCCGGTGTCCGCGTCATACGCGCTGACATAACCGCGCACGCCGAACTCGGCGCCGCCGTTGCCGATGATGACCTTGCCTTTCGCCACACGCGGCGCACCGGTGATCGTGTAGGGCTTGCCCTTCTCGATCGTCAGCGTTTCCCACACGAGTTTGCCGGTGGCGCGATCGAGCGCGATCAGGCGCCCGTCGATCACGCCGACGAACACCTTGTCGCCCCACACCGCGGGCCCGCGATTGACGACGTCGCAGCACGCATAGAACGCCTGCTTGCGATCGGCCTGCGGATCGTAGCGCCAGAGCTGCTTGCCGGTCTTCGCGTCCAGCGCGTACACCACGCTCCACGAGGCGGTCGTGTACATCACGCCGTCGACGACGAGCGGGGTCGCCTCGACGCCGCGGTTGGTGTCGAAGTCGAAATACCACGCGAGCTTCAGATCCTTGATGGTGTCCGCATTGATCTGGTCGAGCGGGCTGAAGCGCTGTTCACCGTAGCTGCGACCGTGGCTCAGCCAGTTGCCGGGTTCCTGGTCGGCGGCGGCAATGCGCTCGCCGGTGACGGCGGCGAACGCGGCCGGCGCGGTCGCGGCGGCCACAGGCTCAGCGGCTGGCACTGCGGCCGGTGCGGCAGCCGCCGGCGGCGGCGCGGCGGGCTCGGTCGCCGCAGGGGGTTCCTGCTCCGAACAGGCGACGAGAACGACGATGGCCGACAGGCAGGCCAGGCTACGCAACTGCAGCATGAAGAGCTCCCCTCTGATGCTTGATCCGCGATGTCGAAGATCGCTTGTATGAATCGTGTCGATCGCGTCACGCGCGAAGGGCGAATCATCGCATCCGCGCCCCGGCCTTCGCCAGTCGCCGAATCCCGGCTGCGCACCTGGCGCCTGGCCATTAGTACAGGGGCACCCGCGCGCGTCACCGCTATGCTCGACGCGACCCTCATCCCGACACGCGCATTGCGGAAGACACCATGAAAACGCTCATCGGATTATCGCGCCTTGCCCTGCAGAACATCGCGGACGGCAAGCGCCACCGCCAGGCTCCGTCATGGCCCTGGCATCGCACTGTCGGTCGAAGCGTCTGCGCAGCCATCGTGCTGATCTGCGCGACCCCCGGGGGCCAACCTGTCGGCCGCCGAACTGTTCTGGGACGCCAACGACGTCAAGGCCGGCACCGGCGGCGACGGCACGTGGAATCTGACCTCGCCGGTCTGGTCATCCCGCGCCGACGGCATCCGCGTCGATCCGTTCGCGCCACCGCTGTTCAACACCGGCCTGCGCTGGCCGAACGCGCCCGACGCAGTGGCGATCTTCGGCGGCACCGCCGGCACCGTCGACCTCGCAGGCGTCATCCTTGCCGGCGGCCTGCGCTTCGCGACCACGAACTACGTGTTGCGCAACGGCACGCTGCAGCTCGCCAACCGCTCGGCCATCGAGGTGGCCGACAACGTGACGGCAACGCTGGCCAGCCAACTCCAGGTCGGGCCAGCGGTCACAGCCGACCTGAACGTGACCGGCCGCGGCACGCTCGTGCTCGCGTCGCCCGCCGGCTATGACGGGACGCTCACCGTCGCCGAGGGCACGCTGCGCGCCGGTACCGCCGACACGCTCCGCGACACCTCCGTGTCCCTGACCGGCCCCTTCGCCCGTTTCGACACCGGCGGCCTGCCGTCGCTCAGCGTGCGCGCGCTGAATGCGGCCACCCGCCTCGACCTCGGCAACACCGTGCTGAACCTGACCGGTCGTGCCGACCTCGAAGCCCTCACGCTCCTCCAGAACGGCGTCGGTGGCAGCGCCGTGTCGGGCCTGCGCGTCGGCACGGCGGGCATCGCCAGTCTGTCCGTGCGCGACGTGGCGAACTCGAATGTTGCGTCCGAACTTGGCTTCCTGCACCTGCTGAGCGGAAACTCGGCGCTGTTCGGCGTCGACGTCCGGCTGTCCGCCACCGGCTCGCAGGGCTTTGGCGGCAACTCGTCGCTGTTCATCGAAGACGGTGCCGCGCTGGGCCTGCAAGACGGGGCGCACGTCGTCGCCAGCAGCAACGTGCAGCTGCACAACAATGCGCTCCTGAACGTGCTCTTCGGCTCGACCTTGAGCGCCGTGCGCGATCCGGGCAATCCGGCGAGCCTCGGGAATCTGCGCATCGGCTTTGCCGGCGCGACGTCGCGCGCGCTGGTGTCGGGCATCGACTCGCGGGTAGAGGCCGCGGACGTGCTGCAGCTCGGCGGCGTATTCGCCCAGAATCCGGGTGTCGGCGAATTGACCTTGAGCGACGGTGGCCGCGCGCTCGCGCCCGTGCTGTCGTTCGGCTCCACGGCATCCCAACTGGTGATCAATGCGAACAGCCAGGCGCGATTCAACCGCTTCGACAGCCGCGCCGGCCTCGGCCAGGCGGGCACGATTACGCTGAACGGCGGCGAGCTGGTGATCGGCGATGAAACCCTCGCCTCGCGTCTTGCGGCGACGCCGTCGGTGTTCAGCGGGAAGCTGACCGGGACGTCCGGCACGCTGCGTAAAATCGGCGCCGGCACCACGACGCTCACTCACGAGGACAGTGACTTCGGCGGCACGGTCAACGTCGACGCAGGGACGCTCAGCGTGGGTCTGCGCACGCTGCACAATGCCACGTTGACGCTGGCGCCCGGCGCCACGCTGCTCACGCCTTCGTCCGGCGAGAGCCTCGCGATCGGTGCGCTCCACGGCGCGTTCGATTTTGCGCCGGGCACTGAGTCGCTGGTGCTCGGCGGCAACAAACCGCGGTTCGCGAGCTTCGGCGGCCACCTGTCGCTGGAAGGGCCTTTGCGCAAGATCGGCGCCAGCACGCAGCATTTCACGAATGGCGCGGATCTCGGCGCCATCGATGTCCAGGACGGCCTGCTGCTGATGCGAACGGGCACGTATGCGATGCCGGACGCCGATGCGTTCATCCACGTCGGCGTGGAGAGCACCACCAATAGCCGTCTGCAGTTGGCAAACCGCGCGGTCGTCGATCTCCGCGAGGGCGTGGCCCGCGTGTACGGTTATGACAACAAGACGTCGCGCCTCGACGTCAGCGCGGGCGCACGCCTCGACGTCGGCGACCTCGAAGTCGCCGGCAGTGGCGGCGCGCTGCAGATCGGCAGCGGCGCGGTCGTGACCGTCGCCCGCACCCTGACGCTGGTCGACGAATCGAGCGTCGTCGTCGATCGCGGCAGCCTGATCACCACGGAGCGCATCCTCGACAACTTCAGCTCGAGCGTCGCGCTCAGCGATCCGAACGCGCCGTTCGGCGCCACGGCGTTCACCGCGCCGGTCGCGTGGACCGTCAATGTCACCCCGCAAGCGTCTAGCCCGTTTTCGTACCTGTTCTTCACGTCCGTGACCGATGCCGCCACCGGCCCCGGCAGCCTTGCGTTCGTCGGCCAGGATTTCCGGCTGGCGTTCGCCGGCACACCGCAGCGCTACACGGGACGCACGATCGTCGACGGCACGAATGCGGTCGTTGAACTGTTCATGGACATCGCCTCGCGCGAATTCATCGCGCGCCACGGCGGCCGTTTCGAACTCGGTTCGCGCATACTCGCCTCCGGCAAGACCTTCCGCACCGACGCCGACAGCACGATATCGTTCATCAGCGCCGTGATGAGCGGTGGCCTGTTACGGGGCACGGGTTTCAGCAGCGACCTGGCGCCAGGCGCTTTCACCGGCACGACGCTCGGCGTCAATTCGCGTTTCGTCGCCAACACGACCACGATCTGGCGCGAAGGCACGCTGTCCGGCGCGTTCGACGCACTGGCCGCCGTGCGGCTCGAGGGCGTCACCATCTCTGCGGCGGGCAAGGTCGGTGCGCAGGGCGATCTCGCGTTGATCGACCTCGAGAACGCGGGGCAGATCGAACTGAAGCGCGGTGCCCGCGCCACCGTCACCGGCACGCTGGTCTCGGGTGGCGGATCGCGACTGTCGCTGGCCGCGGAAGCGACACTCGCCGGCGATCTCGTCGCACTCAACGGCGCGCTGCTGATCAACAACGGCACGATCAGCGCACCGCTCGAGATCAATTTCCTCGGCACCGCCAAAGGTGGCGGGCGTTTCGGCGAGGTCACGGTCAACGACGGCGGCACCTTCGCGCCCGGCAACTCGCCCGGACTCGCGCAGACGGGATCCGTGACGCTGAATGCAGGAGGCCGCTACGAAGTCGAGATCGTCGATCCGCTGGGCGCGCCGGGCGTCGGCTTCGACCTGTGGGAGATCACCGGCAATGTCGACTTCAACGCCGGCACCACCGCCAATTCGGCGTTCACGATCGCCCTGAAGTCACTGCGCTCCGATCATGCGCCAGGACCGCTGGCAGGTTTCGATCAGGCGGCGCGTCATGCGTGGACCATCCTCAGCGCCGACACCGTCACCGGTTTCGATCCGGCCGAAGTGCTGCTCGATCTCGCCGGCTTCGCAAACGCACATGACGGGCAGTTCAGTCTCGCGCTCGCCGGCATCGACGGGCGCATCGCGCTGCAGGTCCTGTATCAGCCCGTGCCACTGCCGGGCGCGCAGTGTCTGCTGCTCGGTGCGCTGGGGCTGCTGTGGACGCGGCGGCGGCGTGCCTGACGGCCCCCGCTGAAGCTTGACGCCCGCGTCATGGTGGCCGGGCCGCCCGAGAATCACTCGCGCCTCACGCCGAGCGCAGCAGCCGCAGTCGCAGCCGCAGCTGCTTTTCCGCTTCGATGATGGCGAAGAAAGCGGCACCGAGCGCCACGACGATCACACCGTCGCGAAACGCGACCGGGCCGGTCCCGAAGACGGCCTGCAGCCAGGGGACATAGGTCACGGCGAACTGGGCCACCGTCACCACCGCGACCGTGATCCACACCGTGCGTGTACCGCGCGCGGCCTGCCAGCTCAGCGAGGTGCCGTAGATGTTGCGGATGAAAAAGAGATGGAAGATTTCCAGCACCACCAGCATGTTCACGGCCAGTGTCCGCGCGACTTCGACCGGGTATCCGCGGTCCACTGCGTACGTATAGATGCCATAGACGCCGCCGAGGAAAAGCAGCGACACGAGCACGATATGCCAGATCAGCTCGCTGCCGAGCAGCGGTTCGCCGCGCCGGCGCGGCGGGCGTTGCATCGTATTGGCCTCGGTCGGTTCGAACGCCAGTGCGATGCCGAGCGTCGCGGCAGTGATCAGGTTGATCCACAGGATCTGGATCGGGGTCACCGGCAGGGCCAGACCGAACAGCAGGGCGACGATGATCGTCATCGCTTCACCGCCATTGGTCGGCAAGGTCCAGCTGATCACCTTCTTGATGTTGTCGTACACCGTACGCCCCTCGCGCACGGCAGCGACGATGGACGCAAAGTTGTCGTCGGCGAGGACCAGCTCTGCCGCCTCCTTCGCCGCTTCGCTGCCGTTGCGGCCCATCGCGATGCCGGCGTCGGCGCGCTTGAGCGCGGGCGCGTCGTTGACCCCGTCGCCGGTCATCGCGACGACCATGTCGTGTGACTGCAGCGCCATGACGAGCCGCAGCTTATGCGCCGGGCTGGTCCGGGCGAAAATATCGCAATCGAGCACCGCATCCTTGAGATGCACGTCGCTCATGCCATCGAGGTCGACCCCGGTCAGCACCCGATGCGGATTCTGCAGCCCGATCTGCGTGCCGATCGCGAGCGCGGTCACCGCATGGTCGCCAGTGATCATCTTCACGCGGATGCCCGCCGCGCGACACTCCGCCACCGCCTCGACTGCTTCGGGACGTGGCGGATCGAGCATGCCGACCAGGCCCAGCAGCACCAGCGAGCCCTGCACGTCGGTAAACTCGAGCGCGGACTGCGCGTCCGGCACTGATCTCACCGCGATCGCCAGCACCCGCTGCCCGAGTGCCGCAATCTGATTGGCCTGCAACAACCAGTGCTCGGCGTCGAGTGGCTCGACGTCGCCGGTCGCGGCACGCTGCCCGGCCGCCATCGCAATGATCTGTTCCGGCGCGCCCTTGACGGCGATGAGCGCCTGCCCGTCATGATCGTGCTGCAGCGTCGCCATGAAACGATGCTTTGCATCGAACGGAATCGCAGCTGTACGCGTCCAGTCGGCCTGGATGCGCGCAATGTCGGTACCGGCCCGGCCGGCAAACGCCAGCAGCGCGCCTTCCATCGGATCGCCCTCGACCGTCCAGGTATCGCCCCGATGATGGAGCGCGGCGTCGTTGCAGAGCACGCATGCACGGCCCATTTCGCCCAGCACCGGAAAATCACGTGGTGCGATGACGGCGTGGTCGAGACTGATCGCGCCGTCGGGCGCATAGCCCTGGCCATCTGCTGCGAACAGCCGGCCCGACGTGGCGACGGCGGCCACCATCATCTCGTTCCTGGTCAGCGTGCCGGTCTTGTCGGTGCAGATGACCGACACCGAGCCGATCGTTTCAATCGCCGGCAGGCGCCTGACGATCGCGTGGCGTTTTGCCATTGCCTGCACGCCGACCGCCAGCGTGATTGTCAGCACCGCCGGCAACCCTTCCGGGATGGCGGCGACGGACAGGCCGACAACCGCCATGAACATGTCGCCGAAGTCATGATGGCCCACGAAGTAGCCATACAGGAGCAGCAGTGAGGCGATCAGCAGAATGAACACTGTCAGCCACCGCGCGAAAAGCCCCATCTGGGTGACGAGCGGCGTGGTCAGCGTTTCTACCGCACCGAGCATGCCGCTGATGCGGCCGATCTCGGTGTCCGCGGCCGTGGCAACCACGATCCCGCGCGCCTGACCGCTGGTGACCAGCGTGCCGGAAAACGCCATGCACAGGCGATCGCCCAGCGCGACGTTGCCGGCCACCGGCGCCGGGCTCTTGTCCACGGGGACCGATTCGCCGGTCAGGATGGCTTCCTGGACTTGCAGGCCATAGGTCTCGGTGAGCCGCAGATCGGCGGCGACCTTGTCGCCGGGCTCGAGCACCACGAGGTCTCCGGGGACGAGCGCCTCGGCTTCCACGCTGTGTCGCGCGCCGTCCCTGATCACGGCCGCCCGCGGCGCGAGCATGTGGCGGATGGCGTCCATCGCCTTTTCAGCTTTGCCTTCCTGGATGTAACCGATCACGGCGTTGGCCAGCACCACAGCGAGAATCACGCCCGTGTCTGCCCAGTGTTCGAGTACCGCGGTGATTGCCGCCGCACCCAGCAGGACATAGATCAGAATGTTGTGGAACTGGAGAAAGAAGCGATCCAGCGCACTACGCTGGGTGACGCCGGGCAGACGGTTCAGTCCATGGCGTTCGAGCCGCTGGGCCGCCTCCGGCCCGCTGAGGCCGGTGGCGGAGGTCGTCAACGCTGAACGGACTTCTTCAACGCTTCGTTCATGCCAGGCTGGCTGTGTGACGCGTGGCACCGTGTCTGGGCTGTTCGGCGGCACAGGCTAGTCAGCGGTGACGGGCGCGATGAGGCCCATCGGCTTCATCTCCGACACTTTGCGTGCGTCGCGCAGCGTGCTCAACACCCATTCCTTTATCGTGGGGTTGAACCGGCGTGCGAAGTTGTCCATGGCGCCCCGCCAGACGGAATGCGCGTTGGCCAGGGCTTGCGCGAATGCCGCGGTCGCGGCGGCTCGCCCAGCAGAGACCCACTGAATTCTGCGAAACGCGTGCATGACGGCCACCACTGCTTGATCAGCGCCACAATCACTATACGAACCATGGTGCGCGTGCGGCGTGATGACGATCAATTCGAATTTCATTGGCCAGCAGACGCAGGAAACCTGCGGCCGGCAGCAGGCGTCCGATAGCGCTTCAACGCAGGCTGCAAGCGGCCACGGCCGCGCGGACAATCTTGGCTTGACCGTGCGCCGTGACCCGCGCAGTGTGCAGATGGCGCGCGTGTTTATCGTACGCACTACACACCCTGTGCTTGCCGCCATGTTGTAAAAGGGAAAATCAGGCCCGTATCCAGCCCACCAGCGAGGAGCAAATGCCCATGATCGCAAACCTCACCCATCATCAGCGGCACGTGAACGGCTTTCGCATGCACTACGTGACCGCCGGCAGCGGCTACCCACTGGTATTGCTGCACGGCTGGCCGCAGAGCTGGTACGAATGGCGACAGGTCATCCCGGCGCTCGCGCAACACTACACGGTGATTGCCCCCGATCTGCGCGGACTCGGGGATTCAGAAAAGCCGATGTCGGGCTACGACAAGCGCACGCTGGCCGGCGACGTGCGGGAACTGCTGCGACAACTGGGGCACGAGAAGGCTGGCGTCATCGGTCACGACTGGGGCGGTGCCGTCGCTTTCTACCTGGCCTACGATCATCGCGATCTCGTCGAGCGCCTGCTGATCCTCGACATGATTCCTGGGCTCATCCGCGCCGGCGAAGCCTTTCCGCTCGAACTCGCGCTGAAGATCAATCACGTGTTCTTCCACGGCGGCAATCCCGACTGGGCCGCAGCGCTCGTCAGTCGTGACATCGACGGCTACCTGCGGCGCTTCCTGACCACGCTCGATTTCAACTACAGCCCGGACGTGTTCAGTGCGGCGGACATCGCCGAGTACGTGCGCGTGAACTCGTTGCCGGGTTCGATCCGCGCCGGCTTCCAGTGGTATGCGGCCGGCCTGCGCGAAGATGCGGTGAACCTGGCGAACGCGACCGACAAGCTGACGATCCCGGTGAGCGTGTACGCCGGCGACAGCTTCCTCGGTGACGTGCGCCCCTACTGGCAAGCAGTCGCCGAGCAGGTCGAAGGGGGCGTCGTCGAACGCTGCGGACACTTCATTCCGGAAGAACAGCCCGCCTTCGTCATTGACGTCGCGCAGCGCTTCTTCGCGCCGCTGTGGGCTTGAGCGTCGGCTGACCCTGCCGCCGCCTTGCTGCGCCGAACAATGCTGCGCGCGGACAGCGGCGGGCTTGACCATCGCGACGAGCGCGGCGCACTGTCTGCACCAGGCGGTCTCCTGTGCGAGCCCGCCATCGATCACGACAACGACAACAACGACACGACGAGGGAGAGTTCATGAACACCACAGGCATGCAGGCAGCGGCGATCGCGGCCGTACTCGCGCTGGGCGGCGCACAGTCGGCGCTGGCCGACAGCGATCGCCGTTCGGACACGGAAGAAGTCGCCGACCTCATCTACTGCTACGCGCGCGGCACGGATGCGATAGGCGATGCCACCACGAACACCAGTCCGCGCGACAAAGGCCTCGCCATCTACCGCGGCTGCTTCACGTCGGACGCCGAGTTCCGGGCCTGGTTTCCGCAGCAGCCGTTCAATTCACAGACCTTCCCCGATCCGTCGACGACGCAGGCCTACATCGGCCCGGCGGCGTGGGCCGATTTCGTCAACGGCGTGTTCCGCGGCAACGGCTATGACTTCACGCAGCACATGCTCAGCAACGTCGACGTGTCGATCCGCGGCCGCACCGCGAAACTCACGGCCTACCTGAACGCCTCGCACGTGGTGTCGGGCAGCACGGTCGGCGGCGTCTCGCAGTGCGTGGCCGTCGCCAACGGCACCTACTCGCTGACGGCGAAGAAGATCGGCAACCAGTGGAAGGCGAGCAAGCTCGACCTCACGCTGATCACCTTCAACCCGGTGTTCGGCTGCGCGCCCTGAGTACCCGGCGTGCGATGAACGAGCGGGGCGGACCGCCGCGGTCCGCCCCGTGCCCGGCGCCGTTGACGGGCCCGGAGAACGCCCTGTGCGACACCCGATGAGGAAAGCATGAGCCACTCACTCGCCGATCGCGCCTGCATCGTCGGCATCGGCCACACTGAATACTCGAAGGATTCCGGGCGCAGCGAGCTTGCGCTGGCCTGCGAGGCCATCGGCGCCGCGCTCGCCGACGCGGGGCTGCCCCCCGCCGACGTCGACGGCCTCGTGAAGTACACGATGGACAACAACGATCTCGTCGACGTCGCGCGCTGCCTGGGCATGCCGGAACTGCGCTTCTTCGCCGAGGTGCCATACGGCGGTGGCGGCGGACCACTGGGCACGCTGGCCCTCGCCGCGATGGCAGTCGCGACGGGCCAGGCCAGGGCCGTCGTTGCGTTCCGCGCGATGAACGAGCGCTCGGGGCGCGGCACGCCACGCTTCGGCCAGGCCCCCACGGCAGCCGGTGCCGACGGCCGCATGGGCTACCTTGCGCCGTACGGCCTGTTCAGCCCGGCGCAGATGACAGCGCTGGCCGCGCGGCGTCACATGCACCTGTACGGCACCGAGTCGCGACACTTCGGCGCGATCGCGGTGACCTGCCGACACCACGCGAACATGAACCCCGACGCCATGATGCATGGGCGGCCGATGACGCTCGAGGATCACCAGGCCTCGCGGATGATTGCCGATCCCGTGCGCCTGCTCGACTGCTGTCTCGAGACCGATGGCGGCGCCGCGATCGTGGTGACGACACCAGCACACGCGCGTGACCTGCGGCAGAAGCCAATCACGATCGCCGCGGCCGGGATGGGCGCGGGCGCCTGGAACCACCGCTTCATGGTGCGCGACATCGACGCCGACGCGAGTGAATCGACGGTGGCGGCGAAGCGGCTGTTCGCCGAGGCGGGGATCACGCACGACCGTCTCGACTGCGTCTATCTCTACGATCACTTCACGCCGCTCGTGCTCATGGCGTTCGAGGACTACGGCTTCTGCCAGCGCGGCGAGGGCAAGGACTTCGTCGGCGACGGCGCCCGCTTCCGCCTGCCGCACGGCGACCTGCCGCTCAATACGAGCGGCGGCAATCTGTCGGAAGGCTATCTGCACGGCATGCAGAACACGATCGAGGCCGTGCGCCAGCTGCGCGGCACGGCGCGCCACCAGATCCGCGGCGCGCGCCACGCGCTGGTGACGGCAGGCAACGGCGTGCCGACGTCCGCGGTGATCCTGAGGGCAGACGCATGAACGACGTGACGGCTTTTCCGTTTCCGATCCCCGAGTACGGCAGCGAGCCGTACTGGGCGGCCTGCAACGAAGAGCGACTCGTGATGCAGCGCTGCGCTGCGTGTCGGCGCTTCCGCTGGCATCCGGCGCCGATCTGTACGCACTGCCAGCACGCGGGTTTCGACTGGGCCCCGCTGTCGGGTCGCGGCCGGCTTTACAGCTGGACGGTGATCACGCATCCGGTGCATCCGGCGGCGGTCGCGAAGGTGCCGTACGTGGTCGTCGAAGTCGAACTCGAGGAGCAGCCGGGCCTGCGGATGATCAGCAATCTGCTGGGCGCGGATCCGGTCGACATCCGCGTCGATGCACCGGTCAGCGTGTGCTTCGAGCGCCATCCGTCGGGCCAGGCGCTGCCGATGTTCAGACTCGTGCCGGCCTGAGCGGGCCGGCCCCGTTCAGGCGCCGCCGGCCTCGAGATTCAGCAACTGTTCGACGATGTACTCGGCGGCTTCCTCCGCCGACATCAAAGCAGTGTCGATCCGGATCTCCGGCTGCTCGGGCGCTTCGTACGGGGAATCGATGCCGGTGAAGTTCTTCAGGTCACCGGCGCGCGCCTTCCGGTAGAGTCCCTTGACGTCGCGTCGCTCGGCTTCGACGAGCGCGGTGTCGACGTGGATCTCGATGAAATCGCCGTCCGCGAACATGCCACGCACCATGTCGCGCTCGGCGCGAAACGGCGAGATGAACGCCGTCAGCACGATGAGCCCCGCATCCGTCATCAGCTTCGCGACTTCGCCGATGCGCCGGATGTTCTCGACGCGATCGGTGTCGGTGAAGCCGAGATCCTTGTTGAGCCCGTGACGGACGTTGTCGCCGTCGAGCAGGAAGCTGTGCTTGCCGAGCGCGAAGAGCCGCTTCTCGACGAGATTCGCAATCGTCGACTTGCCGGCGCCCGACAGGCCCGTGAACCACAGCAGGCGCGGATGCTGGTGCTTCTGCCCTGCATGCGCCTCGCGCGTGATTTCGATCGCCTGCCAGTGCACGTTCTGGCTGCGGCGGAGCGCGAAATGCAGCATGCCGGCCGCGACCGTGCCGTTGGTGAACTTGTCGATCAGGATGAAGCCGCCGAGATCGCGGTTCTGCGCATAGGGCTCGAAGACGATCGGCTTGTCCGTGGTCAGCGTGACGACGCCGATGGCGTTCAGTTCGAGGGTCTTGGCCGCGAGATGCTCCATCGTGTTGACGTTGACCTGGTACTTCGGCGCATGCACCTGCGCGGACACGAGCTGGGTGCCGAGCTTCAGCCAGTACGGGCGGCCCGGACGCAGCGCCTCGTCGTCCATCCACACCAGCGTTGCCTCGAACTGGTTCGCGACTTCAGGCGGCTGGTCGGCCAGCGCGATCACGTCGCCGCGCGAGCAGTCGACCTCGTCGGCGAGCGTCAGGGTCACCGACTGACCGGCCACGGCTTCGGACAGATCGCCCTCGAGCATGACAATGCGCTCGACCGTGGAGGTGCGGCCTGACGGCAGCACGCGTACCCGGTCCCCGGGCTGCACGCGGCCGGTGGCAATCTGGCCGGCGAAGCCGCGGAAATCAAGGTTCGGCCGGCACACCCACTGCACCGGCAGGCGGAACGGCTTGGCCTGGTCGGCGGTCACGTCGAGTTCCACCGTCTCGAGGTGCTGGATCAGCGGCAGGCCCGTGTACCAGGGCATCTGCGGCGAATTCGCCGTGACGTTGTCGCCCTTGAAGCCCGAGATCGGCATCGGCGTGAACTCGCTGATGCCGATGGAGGCCGCAAACGCGCGATAGTCGGCGACGATGGTGTCGTATTTCGCCTGGTCGTAGTCGATCAGGTCCATCTTGTTGACGGCCAGCACGATGTTGCGGATGCCGATCAGGTGCGCGAGGTAACTGTGGCGGCGGGTCTGCGTCAGCACGCCCTTGCGTGCATCGATCAGAATCACGGCGAGATCCGCCGTGGACGCACCGGTGACCATGTTGCGCGTGTACTGCTCGTGGCCCGGGGTGTCGGCGACGATGAACTTGCGCTTGTCGGTGGCGAAAAAGCGGTAGGCGACATCGATCGTGATGCCTTGCTCGCGCTCCGCGGCGAGACCGTCGACGAGCAGCGCGAAGTCGATTTCCTGGCCCTGGGTGCCGACGCGCTTCGAGTCGGCCTCGAGCGCCGCGAGCTGATCCTCGAAGATCATCTTCGAGTCGTACAGCAGGCGGCCGATCAGCGTCGACTTGCCGTCGTCGACCGATCCGCAGGTGATGAAACGCAGCAGCGACTTGTGCTGGTGCGCGTGCAGGTAGGCATCGATGTCCCGTGCGATCAGGTCATCGGCCTTGTATGAGGATTCAACGGCGTCGTTCATGGTCAGTGCTTCCAGGCTGCGTTGACGGCGGGCGACAGAGGCCGGCACCGTCGCGCGCTCAGAAATAGCCCTCCTGCTTCTTCTTCTCCATGCTGGCCGCCTGATCGTGATCGATCGCGCGACCCTGGCGTTCGGAGGTGGTGGTCAGCAGCATCTCCTGGATCACCTCCGGCAGCGTCGCGGCGGTGCTTTCGACCGCCCCGGTCAGCGGGTAGCAGCCGAGCGTGCGGAAACGGACCGAGCGCTCGACCGGCACTTCGCCCGGCGCGAGCGGGAAGCGCTCGTCGTCGACCATCAGCAGCAGACCGTCGCGCCATACCGTGGGACGCTTCGCGGCGAAGTACAGCGGCACGATCGGGATGTGCTCGAGGTGGATGTACTGCCAGATGTCGAGCTCGGTCCAGTTCGAGATCGGGAACACGCGAATGCTCTCGCCTTTGGCCTTCTTCGCGTTGTAGAGCTTCCACAGTTCGGGCCGCTGGTTCTTCGGATCCCAGCGATGGTTCTCCGATCGGAACGAGAAGATGCGCTCTTTCGCGCGGCTCTTCTCCTCGTCGCGTCGCGCACCGCCGAACGCCGCATCGAAGCCGTGCAGATCGAGCGCCTGCTTCAGGCCCTCGGTTTTCCACATGTCGGTGTGCAGCGGACCGTGGTCGAACGGATTGATGCCGCGCGCCTTCGCTTCCGGGTTCTGGTAGACGAGGAGTTCCATGCCGGATTCCTGCGCCATCCGCGCGCGCATCTCGTACATCGCACGGAACTTCCAGGTGGTGTCGATGTGCATCAGCGGAAACGGCGGCGGTGCCGGGTAGAACGCCTTGCGCGCCAGGTGCAGCATCACGGCCGAGTCCTTGCCGATCGAGTAGAGCATGACCGGGCGTTCGACCTCTGAGACCACCTCGCGCAGGATGTGGATGCTCTCGGCCTCGAGGCGTTGCAGGTGAGTCAGGGCTGTCATGTCGGTGCTGGGGATTCCATCTCGGGCGGGTCTCGGATGCCGGCATCTTACGGCATCGCAGCACCCGCTGGCTTCGAATTAAATGCGCGCAACGTCAGGTTTTGCAAAAGAAACGGGGGGCCGTCACACCCTCGTCATGTGTCGCGACGCCGTTCGTCCGGTGACGCCCGAGTCGACTGCGGCCCTGAACTGCGGCAAGCTTTCTGTCAGCAAATCACGCCAAAGGAATCCAGCCCGTGTCCGGCGCAGCCCTGTTCCGATGCTCGCGACACTGGCCACTCGCCGCACTGTGCTGGCTGCTGCTGCTCCTGCCCGCGTTCGCCGCGGGCGAGGACACCGCGGCCATTGCCGGGGTTGCGACACCCGACGCCGCCGACACGCTCTACGTCAACCGCCGCCCGATCGTGACCTTCCGCGCCACCCTGCTCGGGCGTTCGCCGGCGGAACGCGCCGCGCTGGCCCGTGCCGCGGTCGACGCGGCACTCGCCGACGGCGGCCGCGCCGCGGTGGATGTCTGGCTGTCGACCCCGACCGCGCGCACGCGGCGCGCCGCCGTCGACGATGCCAGCGCCACCCTGCTGGGGCCCGACATGGCGGCGGCCGGGCTGCGCATCGACGGCCATATCGTCTTCTACCTGCTCGAGGACGACCTCGAACCGCTGCCGCCGACGACCGTCGCCGAAGCGTCGGAAGCGGTGCGCGCGCGCCTGCAGCTCGCTGTCTCCGAAGTGCGCGAGATGGGCGACCTCCACCGCATCGGCATCGGGGCCGCCTACACTGCCGGCGCGACGGTGGCCGCGTACCTGCTGCTGCTCGGGGTGTTCCGGCTGCGGCGGGCCACGCTGAACCGGCTGGGCCGTTCGCTCGAGGCCCTCGAGCTGAAGCGGCACGGCGAAGAGCTCGTCAAGGCCTATACGCCACACGTCCAGTCGACGCTCGACAAGCTGAGCAAGGTCTTCCTGTGGATTTTCTCGCTGCTGCTGCTCGATGTGTGGCTGACCTTCGTGTTGCGGCAGTTCGCGTTCACCCGGCCATGGGCCGAGCGCTCGTCGCAGTGGCTGCTGGACGTGCTGACCCAGTTCCTGCTGGCGGCGGCCGGTGCCGTGCCCGGCCTCGTGACGGCGGCCCTGATCTTCATCATCGCCCGCCTCGTCGCGCGCGGTCACACCGTGCTGATGGAACGCGCCGAACGCGGCAATCTCGTGCTCGGCTGGCTCGATGCCGACACCGCAGGGCCCACGCGCCGGGTCGGCAATTTCGTGATCTGGCTGTTCGCGCTGGCGATGGCCTACCCGTTCCTGCCGGGCGCGAGCAGCCAGGCCTTCAAGGGCGTATCGGTACTCGCGGGCCTGATGCTCTCGCTCGGTGCTTCTGGCGTGGTCGGACAAATCGTGTCGGGCCTGAGCCTGATGTATTCGCGTGCGCTGCGGCCGGGCGAGTACGTGCGGATCGGCGAGACCGAGGGCACGGTGACCGCGGTCGGCATGTTCGCCACCAAGATTCACACCGGGCTCGGCGAGGAAGTGAGCCTGCCCAACGCGTTCGTGTTCGGCCAGCCCGTGCGCAATTTCTCGCGGCTCGTGGCCAATGGCCAGTTCGTGCTGCAGACGGCCGTCACCATCGGCTATGCGACGCCGTGGCGACAGGTGCACGCGATGCTGCTCGAAGCGGCCCGGCGCACACCCGGGGTCGCTGACGATCCGCCGCCGTACGTGATTCAGACGGCGCTGTCGGATTTCTATGTCGAATATCGACTGTGCGCGCAGGGCAACCGCCACGCGCCGCAGCGTCGCGCCGAGGCGATCAGTCAGCTGCACGGCAACGTGCAGGACGTCTTCAACGAGCACGGCGTGCAGATCATGTCGCCGCACTACATGGCCGACCCGCCCAGCCCGCAGGTGGTGCCGCCGGCGGAGTGGTACACGCCACCGGCACGGCCGCCGGGCGAGAACGCCGCGTCGCCGCGCTGATGCGCGCGGTGCCGGATGGCGATGGCATTCCGGCAGGCACGCCAACATAATGCCGGACATCACAAGTAGACGATGTCCCCATCATGCGTCCGAGGTTCGCCGTCAGCCGTGTCCTTGCATCAGCGCTCTGGGCGCTGCTGGCCGCCGCCTTCGCCGGCTGTACCAATCCCGCGCTGAAGCCCCTCGAACTGATGCCGACGCCGGCCGCCTACGAGACGGCGCCGGCACCGTTCGGCGCCGAGCCGGCGAGCACCAGCGACACCGACGCGGCGGCGCTCGAGATGCTGTTCGCGACCAACCGCGCGCCGGCGCCCCCCGAAACAAGTGCGTCGCGCTACGGCGGCGATCGCGGCTATGTGCTGCGGCTGGGCGCCGCGGATATCGCCTTTGGCGAGTCCGACATCGACTGGGCGCGGGCGCGTGAAATCTCGCTGCTGAAGAACCGCCCCGGCCACTTTCCGCTGCACGTCGCCGACGTCGAGGAATTCGGCATCCTGCCCGACAGCGTCTCGGCCTTCACGCCGCATGAGCTCGCGGACGCCACCGACGGACGCGCGGCGACCGAGTTCGTCGCGCGCGTCGAACGCCAGCTCGCACGCTCGCCGGTCAAGGACGTCTTCATCTATGTGCACGGCTACAAGGTCACGTTCGAGAATCCGCTGATGGTGGCCTCGGAGCTCTGGCATTTCATGGGCTACGAAGGCGCGTTCGTCGCCTTCTCGTGGCCCTCGACGCCGGCCCGCCTCGCTTACCTGAAGGACATCGAAACGGCGCGCCTGTCGGCGCAGGCGCTGCGCACGCTGATCGAATTCGTCGCCCGCGAAACGAGCGCGAGGCGCATTCACGTGGTCGGCTACAGCGCCGGCACCCGCCTCGTGCTCGCGTCGCTGTACGAGAGTGCGCTGATCCACCAGCAGAGCGACGACGACTCGATCCGGCGCACGACCAAACTCGGCCACGTGATTCTCGTCGGCTCCGACGTCGACACCGACGTCTTCGCCAGCTATGTCATCGACGGCCTGCTGCGGGTGCCGGAACACCTGACGTTCTATACCTCGCCGGCCGACAAGGCGCTGCATCTGTCGAGCCGTATTTTCTCGCACGTGCGCATGGGTCAGATCCTGCCCGGCATGCTCGATGTGCGCATGCGCGAGTTCGTCGCCGCGTCAGAGCGGCTGTCGCTGGTCGATGTCGAAGGCGCGGCGAACTTCGATGCCGGCAATGGCCACGCCTATTTCCGGCAGAGCCCGTGGGTGAGCAGCGACGTGCTGATGAGCCTGCGCTATGGACTGGACCCGGCGACGCGCGGGCTGGAGCAACAGCCCCCGTCGCCGATCTGGCGCTTTCCGGCCGATTACCTGACGCGCTCCGAACGCGCGCTGCGCGCGGCGAATCCGGCCCTTACCGGACAGCCACCGGCTGACGCGCCATGACGCAGATGGCGCGGCGCCGCCGCGCGCCGCTGCTCGCGCCACTGTTCGCGATGCTCGCAGCCCAACTCGCCGGTTGCGTGATCCTTTCCGACGAAGCGAGACGCAGCGCGGGACGCGCGGCGACGGATCGCCCCGCCGCAACGCCCGCCCCGGTCGACAGCGCGCCGCTCGCACTCGACGAGCAACCCGCCACCGCCATGCCGCTGCCGGGCGTCGACGACCCGACACGCGCAGCACGCTTCACGGCCACCACGCTGCAGAGCGAACTGCTCGCCTTCGCCGATCGCTACCTCGAGGCGATCGCCGAGGCCGCGGACCGCAGCGCGGAGGCCGCCGCCGACGTCACCGAGCGCGCGGGCTTCAAGCAGACCAAAGTCGTCTACGTCACCGCGGCGATCACCACGGTCACCGAGCCGGAGCCGCTGCGCGTGATGCGCGACCTGCTGGTGCTGCTGCGTCTGCAGCGCATGGTGTGGGAGGATCAGCGGCACCCGTGGGCTGCGCCCGGGAATGCCGCGCGCATGGCGCAGGCCTTGAAGATCCTCGAAGACCAGATCGAGAAGCTCGCCGCACTGGTGTTCGATGCGCAGGACATTGCCGGCATCCAGTCGCTGGTGCAGCAGTGGCACGCCGCGAATCCGGATCGACGCTACGTCGCCTTCGTGCGTTTCCACGATCTCGAGGACTCGGCGCTCAAGCAGCGCTTCGACGCACGCCTGCGTCGCGGTGGCCTGCTCGCGCCCGTGACGAAGGCCGCTGACGAACTCGAACAGATGCGACGCGTTGCCGAACGTGCGCTGTTTCTCGCCAACCACATGCCGATGCTGCTCGAATGGCAGGCCGAGGCCTATCTGCACGGTGCACTGGAACTGCCGGAGGTGCAGTCGCTGACGGCCAATTTCGACCGCTTCACCGGGACCACGGCGGAACTCTCCACGCTCGTCGGTTTGCTGCCCGATCAAATCGCCCGCGAGCGTGCCGAAGCCCTGACCGCCCTCGCCGCACTCGTGCGACGGGAGCGCATGGAGGCGATCGCGCAGCTCGGCGAGGTTCTGCGCGCCGAACGGGCGGCGCTGATCGCGGACGTCAATGGCAGTGCCGGACAGCTGACGCCGCTCGCCGCGCACCTGGCGCAGGCCACCGGCGGCCTGCGCGACAGCCTCACGCTGCTGAACACCTGGCAGGCCGGCAGCAGCGACTCGAACTTCGACCTCGCACGGTTCGACACCACCATCACCGGCCTCGTGCAACTGACGGGCGATGCAAGAACCCTCGTCGAGGCACTGCAGGGGACACTCGCGACCGGCGACGGCGCGGCCGCCGGTGTCGACAGGCTCGACCGCCTGCTCCAGGCGCACGAACGGCGCCTGTTCGGCTACGCACTGGCCATCGCGGTGGTCTGCGGCAGTTTCCTGATCGGCACCGCGCTGCTCTTGCGGCGGCGGCCAGGGGCCTGACGCGCGACAAGGTCTGGCCTCGCCCGGGCTGCGTCAGCCCGGCTTGCCGCTCGTGCCGTTCACGTGGACGATAGCGGACAGGATTTTCTTCCAGCACGCCCTCAGCACAGTGAAGTCGACAACTTCTTCCCGCCCGACGCCCGCACGCCGCCCCTGGTGGCGCACCGGCCTGGTATGCGGTCTCGCGTTCGCCGGCTGCACCACGGATCTCACGCGTGTGCCCGAGGCACCGGAGGTCCCCGCGAGCACCCCGGCCGTTGCCACGCGGCTGCCGGTGCCCGATTTCAGCCGCGAGGTGCGTCCGGTGCTCGAACAGCGCTGCGTGGTCTGCCATGCGTGCAATGACGCCCCCTGCCAGCTGAAACTCGAGGACCACGCCGGCCTCGTGCGCGGCGCGAACCCCACGCCGGTGTACGACGGCACGCGGCTGACCGAAGCGCCCCCGACGCGCCTCCACCAGGATGCCCACGACGTCGCGGCGTGGCGCGCGCTGGGCTTTCATCCGGTGCTGGCCGACGCGCAGGCGTCGCCGGCGACCGGCCTGATGGCACGCCTGCTCACGCTGCGCCAGACGCAGCCGCTGCCCGCCGGCAACCTCCTGCCGCCGACCTTCGATGTGTCGCGCGAGCGCGTGGCGCAGTGCCCGCGCCCAGACACCTTCGATGCGTTCGCCGCGCGGTATCCGCTGTGGAGCATGCCGTTCGGCCTGCCCGACCTGCCCGCGGCCGAGTTCGACACCCTCCAGCGCTGGCTCGCAGCCGGCGCACCGGGGTCGGTCCCGCCCACGCTGACGCCCGCCGTGCAGCGTGATATCGCGGCCTGGGAATCCTTCTTCAATCGCGACGGCCTCAAGGAGCGCCTCGTCGCGCGCTATCTCTACGAGCACCTGTTCCTCGCCCACCTCTACTTCGACGACGCGGGCGCGCGCACGGTCTACTTCAAGCTCGTGCGCTCGCGCACGCCGCCCGGACAGCCGATCGACGTCATCGCCACGCGCAGGCCTTTCGACGACCCCGGCGTGGCGCGCGTCTACTATCGGCTGTGGCGCGACCCCGAGAGCATTGTCGACAAGACGCACATGCCCTATGCGCTCACCGACGCGCGGCGCGCGCAGTGGCAGCGCTGGTTCCTCGACGCAGCGTACGAAGTGACCGACCTGCCGGGCTACGATGCGCGAACGGCCGCGAATCCATTCATCGCGTTCGCCAGCCTGCCGCAGACGGCCCGCCACCGTTTCCTGCTCGATGAAGCGCAGTTCACGCTGATGAATTTCATCAAGGGTCCGGTGTGTCGCGGCAGCGTGGCGCTGAACGTCATCCAGGATCGCTTCTGGGTGTTCTTCACCACCCCGGGCTATCTCGAAGAACACACCTATGCGAAGTTTCTCGCCGGACAGGAGGCGCATCTGCGGCTGCCGGCCGAGGCCGGCAGCGGGTTGTGGTCGATCGCGCACTGGCAGTCGTATGCCCGTGCCCAGCAACGCTACCTGCGTTCCAAGCTCGGCTTCATTCGCACGCAGCGCGAGGTGTTCGATCGTGGCGGCATCGACGTGGTGTGGAACGGTGACGGTGATAATCCGAACGCGGCGCTGACGGTGTTCCGTCATCATGACAATGCGACGGTCGTGCGCGGCCTCGTCGGCGCGCCGCCGAAGACGGCCTGGCTCATCGACTACCCGACCCTCGAACGCATTCACTACCTGCTGGTCGCCGGCTTCGACGTGTACGGCAGTGCGGCCCACCAGGCGATGACCCGCCTGTACATGGATTTCCTGCGCATCGAGTCCGAGATGAATTTCCTCGCCTTCCTGCCCCCTGCCACGCGAGAGCGGGAAATCGCCGACTGGTACCGGGACGCCGTCGACGATGTGCGGCAATACGTCCAGGTGTACTTCACGCACGACGTCATCGAGCCGCTTTATCGCTATCGCACCGACGATCCGAAGCAGGAGCTGTTCGAGGCCCTGCGCGCGCGCGTCGGACGGGCGATGGGCCCGGACGCCTATGCCCTTGACCCCGGGCTGCCGCAGGCGCAGGCCCTGCAGGCGCTCGCAGGGGTCCGCGGGCGTGCAGCGTCGCTGCTACCGGAGACGATGCTGCTGAACGTGCGCGGCAGCGGCGTGTTCACGCTGCTCGGCGAGCGCGCGTACAGCAATATCGCGTCGATGTTTCGCGAGGCGGACCGGCGCCTGCCCGATGAAGACGCGCTGACGGTCGTGCCGGGGATCCTGGGTGCCTATCCGAACGTGTTGCTCGAGGTCGGGGCGGACGAGCTGCCGGCGCTCGCCGCGGCGATCGCGAAGCTCGGCAGCGAGGCGGACTATCGCGCCCTGCTCGATCGTTACGGCGTGCGGCGGACCAGTCCGCGCTTCTGGTCGCTCAGTGACGAACTGCACGCGAAACACCGTGCCGCGCAGCCGATCGCCGCCGGCCTCCTCGACTACAACCGGCTCGAGAATCGCTGAGGGAGCGGTCGAGACGCCCGCCAGGCTCGCCGCGCTACGCTGCGCGCTGTCGTTCAGCTGCCGCTGATGCCGAGCTCGCCGCGTGACGCGCGTGCCGCGTTGATCAGCTTGTAGGCCACGTAGTATTTGCAGATGTTGCGCACGTAGGTCGTCGTCTGCAGGCCTATCTTTTCCGCGACGATCACCTCCACGTGATTGAACCACTGGTTCGGATCGAGGCCGCGCTGCGCCGCGAGCCGCCGCAGGCGCGCAATCGCGTTGGGGCCCGCGTTGTAGCTCGCGAACGCGAACAGCGGCCGGTCGAACTCGCTGAACGTCGCGTCGGCGAAATGCTTCGACATCAACGTGCTCATGTACTTCGTGCCGGCATGGATGTTCGGTTCGATCTGCGTGATGTCGCCGACTTTCAATTCCCTGCCGGTTGCCGGCATCACCTGCATCACGCCGATGGCACCGGAACGGCTGCGCGCGTCCTGTCGCAGACGTGATTCCTGGTAGCCCTGGGCCGCAAGCATCAGCGGGTCGAAGCCATAGCGATCGCCGTACTTGTCGAACAGGTGCAGCGTGGCCTCGAACCGCCGCAGCTCCGTGCTGTGTGTGTTGTTGTGGAGTTGGGTGAAGCGCCGCTGAAACTGCGCCATGCGCACCGCGAAGCCGTCGGCCCGGTGCGGCAGTCCGGCAAAGAAGGCCGAAAGTTCTGTCGCGAGGCCCGGACTGGCCTGCCGGATGCCCCAGCCGGTGTGCCCGTCGCTACGCAGCACCAGGTCGTCGCGAATCGTCACCTGCGGCAATGCCGTGCGCCAGATCCGCGCGAGCCAGTCGTCGATCACCACGATCTGCAGCAGCCCTGCGTTGAGCATCTCGAGCTTGTCTTCGTCTTCGAGCGCATCGGGCAGCGCGACGATCGTCACGGGTGCGCGCCCGGCGGCGACCAGCCGGGTATTCAGCGTGGCCAGGCTCTCCGCGTAACTCGACGCGGCGCGCACGTGAACGGTCTTGCCCGACAGATCGTCGAGAGTGTCCAGCATCGGCGCGCCGGGGCCGGTGGCCACCAACTCACGCACCACCCCGAGCTCAGGCGGGATCACGAAATCAGCCAGCGTGCGACGCGCGGGTGTCACCGTCAGATTGCCGGCGGCAATGTCGCCGAGGCCTTCCGCGAGGGCCGGCAACAGCCGGTCGCGCGTGGTCGGGATCAGGTAGACCGTCAGGGGCCGTTTGCCTAGCTGGCGCTGGTATTTGCGATTCAGCCAGGACTCGAACTCGCGCGCGATTTCGGCCGTCACGCCGCGTTCCTGGCCCTGGTCGTTGAAGAACAGCGTGCGGCTGTAGGGTACGAGCACCCGGATCATGCGCCGTTCGAGCATGCCCTCGAGGTCGCCCGTCCACCGCTCGGCGGACCGCGACAGTGACAGCGGAAAGTCCTCGTCGACCGGGGCGTCAGCCCGGGTGAACGGGCAGCACAGCAGCAGGCACGCGAACAGGGCGACGAACAGGCGAACGACCACGGACGGCATGTGGACTCCGGAACCGGTGTGGAGAAACGGCAAGCGCTGCCGGCTCGCGGCAGGAGAATCGCGACGCGCGCGGCCGCAGTGTACCCGTCCTGCGCGGACCGCTGCCATGGCGACCCAGGCGGCAGCGTACCGGGCGCAGGTCGGCGCACGAGGTCCGCCACCAGCAAGGTCCGTCGGGGCCCTTCAAGAGCCCTCGGACACCCGGTGGCCAACGGGGGTCCTGCGACGTCATCGCCCCGCTCGTCCGGATGACCACCCCGTGGGCACGGTAGACAACTGTCACAACGCCCACTCGTCGGGACAATTTCCTAACCCGATTCGATTAATCCATCGAGATCAGCTGCGCTTAATTTTGTAGGCTCTCTGCAACTAAGAACCCCGGGCCCGAAGCCGGGCGATACAGGCGGACTATGGGTCTGGGTGCATACCACATCGGGGCGATCAATCAGCTCGTGCACGTCGAGCTCGCCCCGACTTTCGAATTCCGGCTGGCGTGCGTGGTGCCGCTGTGGACCGATGTGCAGTCGGCGTGCGCCTCGAGCATGAAACGGCATGTGCTGATCGAGGGCGAGCGGCCCGCGCGGGTCATGAACGCCGACGACGCCGTGGCGCACGGCAGCCTCCTCGCCGGGATCGATCGCCCGGTGCAGCGCGTCGCCCTCTGTCTTTACGACTACGAACAGGACGAGCTGACGCGCACCTTCGTGCGGCGCGCCAATGACGGCAGGGTCAGCGTGCAGATCTTCGACGACCTGACCGCCGCCCTGCGCTGGCTGGGGGCCTGACGCGCTCGCGTGGTTCTGCCGCCCCTCGCCCACCGGCGGGCACGTCCGGCCGCGGCGCCACCCGGCCCGGCAGTGCATCTCACCGACGGCTGAACAGCGCGATCGACTCCACGTGCGTGGTCTGCGGAAACATGTCGAGCACACCGACCGCCTCGAGCACGTAGCGGTGCTGCTTCGTCAGTGTCGCCGCGTCACGCGCCAGGGTCACCGGGTTGCAGGAGACGTAGCACACGCGCTCGATGCGGCGGAAATCGAAGGCCTCGAGCACCTCGGCGGCGCCCGAGCGCGGCGGGTCGAGCAGCAGCCGGGTGTAGCGGTGGGAGGGAATGGCCGCGATGCCCGCCGGCGTGAAGAGATTCGCGGTGACGAATGCCGCATTGGCGAGCCCGAGCCGCGCGGCATTGTCCGCGGCGCGCGCCACGAGTCCCGCTTCGCCCTCGACGCCGACCACGGTCCCCGCACGGCGCGCGAGCGGCAACGTGAAATTGCCGAGTCCGCAGAACAGATCGAGTACCGTGTCGGCCGGCCCGGGCGCGAGCAGGTCGAGCGCCAGCGGCACCACGGTCGCGTTGATCGTCGCGTTGACCTGCACGAAGTCGCCGGGCTGGAACTGCAGTTCGAGCCCGTCGACACGATAGCGCAGCGGTGTCGCGGGCCCGGTCAACGGCTGCGCGGTCTCGAGGCTGCCGGCCTGCGTGTACAGGCGCAGCCCCGTGGCGAGCTCGAACGCGCGCAGCCGCTCGAGATCGTCCGCGCTCAGTGGCACCAGGTGCCGCACGATCAGCACGACCTCGTCATCGCCAGCCGCGACTTCGACCTGCGGCATGTCGCCGGCGCAGCTCAATGACGACAGCAGCGCGCGCAACTCGGGCAGACGCGTGCCTACCTCGGCGACCAGCGTCTCGCAGCGTGTGATGTCGGCGATGTAGTGCGAGGCCTTCTCGCGAAAACCGATCAGCACTTCTTCTTTCTTGTGCACATAGCGCGCACTCAGCCGCGCGCGACGGCGATACGCCCACTGCGGCCCGGTCACCGGCGGCAGTACGCGCGACGGCGCGAGGTCCGCCTGGTGCGACAGCAGCTCGAGCAGCACGGCCTGCTTGTGCGCAATCTGCGCCTCGATGCCCAGGTGCTGCAGGCTGCAGCCCCCGCAGCGCCCGGCGTGCGCGCACTGCGGCGTGATGCGATCGGGGCTTGCGCGCAGCACCTCGAGCACCGTCGCTTCGTCGTACTGACCGTAACGACGGTCGTAGCGGAAGCGCACTTCCTCGCCGGGCAGCGCACCGTCGATGAAGACGATCTTGCCATCGACGCGGGCGACGCCGCGCCCTTCGTGCGACAGCCGTTCGACCTCCGCCGTGACCGGCGCGAGGTCTACGGCCGGGCGTCGGTTGTGCTGTCGTCGGCGGGCCATGCGGCGAGGAACTCGTTGAAGTGGGGCTTGTGGCCGTCGGTCAGCATCTGGCGCACGCGCGCCACTTCCTCGTGGTACTGGCGATCGAGCAGATGACCGCGCATGCGCTCGAACGCGAGGAACACCAGGTAGGTGTTCAGCACGTCGGTTTCGCAGTACTGGCGGATCGCCGGCAGTTGCCCCGCGAGGTAGCTCGGCCACACATCCTTGCCGCTCATGCCCATCTTGCCGGGGAAGCCGAGCAGGGTGGCGATGTCATCGAGCGAGGCCGACGCGCGTGGCTGGTAGGCCGCGAGCACGTCCATCAGGTCGATGTGCCGCCAGTGAAACCGCCCGAGGTAATTGTTGTAGCGGAAGCTCGGATCGTCATTGCCCGTGTCCCAGTAGCGCGGCGCGCTGATGCCATGGATCAGCGCGCGATAGTGCAGCACAGGCAGGTCGAAACCGCCGCCGTTCCACGACACCAGCGTCGGCGAATAGCGCTCGATGCCTTCGAAGAAGCGGCGCACGAGTTCGGCCTCCGTGGCGTCCTCATCGCCGAGCGACCACACGGACAGCTTGTCGTCGTGCCGGAACACGGCCGAGATCGCGACGATGCGGTGCAGGTGATGGCGCAGGAAGTCGCTGGCGCCGTCGGTTTCCTGTTGCCGCTTCGCCGCCATCACCTTGGCGACACTCTCGTCGCTGAGGTCCTTCAGCTGATACAGACGCCGCGCGCCGTCGACGTCGGGCACGGTCTCGATATCGAAGACGAATACATTGTTCAGCATAGTGCGCGCACTCCACCCGGCTATCTGAAAATCATCTGTACGTTCTGCAGCTCACGATCGGCCGCGGCGTTGACTTGCCTGGGCACAGTGCCACCATTCCGCACGCAACGTGCCTTGCAGCAGGCACTCGGGAGCACGCCCGGTGTCGACCGGCCAGGGTCGTTATTTCTGCGACCAGTTGCCGCCGCTCTGATACCACCAGCCGGCAGGCGCGTTCTCGACCCACGCGGCGGCGAAGATCCGCCGGATGTCAGGCTCCCATTCGGGATGTCCGTTGCCCTGCGCGACCTCGCTGTAGAGCCGGTTGCGATCGAGGTTTTCGTCGGCCACGAGCTTCTTCACGAGGTTGCGCGCCTCGAGCGGGACCGGCTTGGGATCGCGCAGCACGATCAGGCCGTCGGCCTGCATGCCGATCGCGCCGCTGTCGTAATGGGCACGCAGCTGCGCGTGTCGCGCTTCCATCGCCGCGCGCAGCGTCGCGATCGCGGGCGTCGAGATGTTGATGTCGGGTTGCTGCGCGTGCGCGGCCGGCACCAGCACGTTCAGCACGGCGACGAGCCCCGCGCGCAGCGGCGCGGCCAGCCCCGAAGTCGGCTTCGGCGCCGCGCCGGCGTCGTAGATGTCCTTGACGATGATGTCCGCCGCGCGCTCGGCGGCGGACGCCGGAAAATAGACGTTCACGGTCACGCACGCGGCCAGCACGCAGGCCAGCGCGCAGAAGACGAGGCGGGTTTTCATCACTGATTCTCCTTGGGGGGCGCGGTCTGACGCCCGACGTTGACTTCGAACTCCACATCACCCTGCGCGATTTGTTCGACGCCGTCGAGCAGCGTCTGCCACGCAATCTGTTCGCCGGCGCCGCGGATCTCGATCCATGGCGGCAGCAGGCCGCCGCGGGTCAGCAGTTTGAAGCCACCGCCCGGCACGTCCGCCACGCCGCGCAGATGACACACGCCGTTGATGAGCCGGCAGCCGAACCCGAGCTCACCGAACGAATACGACGGAATCAGGCTGAGCCAGCCGCTGGCCAGCGGCCCCCCCGTGCCGGCACCGAGCTTGCTCAGGTTGTTGACCGCCTGACGGCTGATCCGGTGCGGCAGATCGTCGTCGGCCGGCGTGGCCAGGTAGGCGTCGAAGGACACCGGCTGCCAGGCCTCGAGCCGGAGATCGCGGACTTCGCCGTCCAGATGCCCTTCGATATTACCAAACGAGAAGGTGCTGGTCAGTTGACCGAGGTCGAGCCCCTGCACCAGGACATCGGTGCGCAGACGCGGCACCGCGCTGATGAAATCGGTCAGCCGCAGATCGCGCAGCACGATCTGCCCGCCGAACACGCCGATGTCGAGATCGCCGTCGACGCTGATACGCCGCCGCGAGATCGTCAGCGTCGGAATCGTGCCGCTGACCTGGCCGGCGAGCGGCGGCCAGCCGAAGCTCGCCGTCAGTGACGAGAGCGTGATCGGATCGATGCGGCCACCGAGCACGAGCTTCATGCGCGTACTGCCGAAGTCCTCGAGGCGCACCTGGTCGAGATGCAATGCGCCGTCGAAGATCGCCACGTCCTGCCACGCGACTGCCTGCAGCTGGCCGCGGCTCGACGCCCAGTCGATACGTCCCGGCCCGAGCGCAAGGCGATAGACCGACGCACTGCCCCAGCGCAAAGCCGACGCCAGCGGCGCGGCGTCCGCATGCAGGCGCAGGCCGCCGTTCAGATCGTCAATCGCAAAGCGACCGGCGTCGTCATCGAAGCCGCAGGCCACGCAGTCGACATCGAGGCGGGCGATCGTGCCTGCCGTGACCCGCAGCGATGCATCGAGCCGGCCGCTCGCACTGAGGCTGCCCAGTGAACTGCCGAGCAGCAGTGGCTGCAGATAGATCGCATAGAAGCGCGCCAGCGCGCTCGTCGAGAAGTCGAGTGCGGCCTCGCGCCACGCGGGCGCCGGCAGCAGCGTGGCCGCGCCGTCGAAGCGGATCGTGGCGACGCCGGGATGCTCGAGTTGCGCATGACTGAGGCTCACACGGCCATCCCGCGCGCGCGCGGCGACGACATCGACGGCAATCGGGCCGTCTTCGACTTTCAGCAGCAGTCCCGGTGTCAGCGTGCCGATCTGCACGCCGGGCTCGAGGTACAGCGTGCCGGCTTCGAGGACGAGGCGGCCACGCCAGTCGTCACCGTCGCGGCGAACGCGTTGTTCGAGATCGAACGCGATCGTCGCCGCCTCGGCGCTGCTCGCGCCGGCGACATCGAGCGCGCGCAGGCGACCGCGCGCCTGGCAATTGCCGGGGCGCGTGCCGTCGAGTTCGCAGTCGAGTTCGAGATCGACGTGGCCGGCACTCAGATCCACGGCCGCGAGGTCGGGCAGCGCGCGGCGCGCGAGCGCCTGCAGCAGGGCCAGGTCGACATCGCGCAACTGTGCCTTGAGGTGCCGCGCGTCGCCCTCGACGGTGAGCCCGGCCGTGACGCGGCCATCGGCCAGCGCGAACTCCGCGGCGTCGAGTACATAGCGTCCGCCCTGGACGCGGGCGGACAGCGGCAGGCTGAGCCGGCCCAGCGGAGACTCGCCGATCGTGAGCCGTGCCGCCGGGCAGACCAGCGTATCGCCGTCCAGCACCAGGCTTCCACAGTCGAGGCGCATGGCGCCGAAGCGGATGCCGTTCGGCAACAGCAGATCGCCAACGGCGAGGGACAGCGAAAAGTCGCCGGCAGCCGGGGCGATGCCGCACGCGACGCCGGCGGCCAGCACGACGGCCCGGCACCCGCGGATCATGGACATGGAGGCTGGCCGTCCGTGGTCCGCGCGGGGACCCGCAGTCCCCGTCGCCGGCCTGCCTCAGCCGGGAAAGACGTTCGTCGACAGGTAGCGATCGCCGCGATCACAGATGATGGTGACGATCGTCGCGTGGCTGACTTCGCGGCCGAGCTTGAGCGCCGCACAGACGGCGCCACCGGCGGAAATACCGCAGAAGATGCCTTCTTCACGGCCGAGCAGGCGCGCGGTTTCCTCGGCCTCCTCCTGCGTGACGTCGATGATGCGATCGACGCGCTTGCGGTCGTAGATCTTCGGAATGTACGGCGCGGCCCAGCGGCGAATGCCGGGAATCGACGCGCCTTCACCGGGCTGCACGCCGACGATCTGGATCGCCGGATTCTTTTCCTTCAGATACATGCTCGTGCCCATGATGGTGCCGGTGGTGCCCATCGCGCTGACGAAATGCGTGACATGCCCCTGCGTGTCGCGCCAGATTTCGGGGCCGGTGCCGAGGTAGTGCGAGCGTGGATTGTCGGGGTTGGCGAACTGATCGAGGACCTTGCCCTCGCCGTCCTTCTCCATGCAGCGCGCGAGATCGATGGCCGACTCCATGCCACCTTCCTTCGGCACGAGGATCAGCTCCGCGCCGTAGGCTTTCATCACGGCCCGGCGCTCGACGCTCATGTTGTCCGGCATGATGAGGATCATCCGGTAGCCGCGCATCGCCGCGACCATCGCGAGCGCGATGCCGGTGTTGCCGCTGGTCGGTTCAATCAGGGTGTCGCCGGGCTTGATGTCCCCGCGCTCCTCGGCGCGCAGGATCATGTTGCGCGCCGGCCGATCCTTCACGGAGCCTGCCGGGTTGTGGCTTTCGAGCTTGGCGAGCAGCGTATTGTCGCCGGTGCCGGGGAGCCGCTGCAGCTGCACCAGGGGCGTGCCGCCTATCGTGTCTTCGATCGTCGGGTACTTCATCTGCCCATCCTCTGTCGTCCACGGCACACCTGGCACTGCGGCCAGATATTACCGGAATTGCAGCGCGCTGCCGCCAGCGGAAGGCGGGCGTCGATTCCGCGCTGTCGCGCGCGGCGATCGGTTCGGACGCGCGGCGCGATCGGGCGCATACTCCGCGCCCGCCCGCCGCCCGGAGTCATCGATGAAACGAATCGCCGCGATTGTGATGAACTGGCTGCGCGTGAAGACGACCGCCGAGAAGCACCGGCAGTTGCGCCTCGACGGCCTGCTGAAGTCCACCCGCCCCAAAATCCCCAAGCGCCCCCGCCCCTGAACGGGTAGGCGCCGTTCCCGCGGGCAGCCCGCCGACACCGGGTGTGCGACCTGTCGCATCGACCGCGCGCGTCAGCGACAATCAGGGTCGTGACGGCGCGATGTCGCCCCGGAGAGCAAGCCCATGATGCAGATGACTGACCGGCGGCAGCCGGTACGCCCGCAATGAGTGCGCTGCGCAGGACGGCGAAACAACTGGTGCGCGGCGCTTTGACGAGCAGGGCGAGCCGGGCGCTGTTGAAGCTGGCCGACTTTCAGCTGACGGCCTATCGCCCGGTACAGGATCCGATGGAATGTCTCGCGGATCATCTCGCCACCGTGTTGTCGCGCCTCGACATCAATCTCGTGCTCGATGTCGGCGCCAACAAGGGACAGACCGGCACCCTGTTACGACGCATCGGCTATCGCGGACGCATCGTGTCCTTCGAGCCGGTCAGCGGCAATTACCGCGCGCTGGTCGAGCGCGCGTCACGCGACCCGGACTGGGAGTGCCTGCCCTTGGCGCTGGGCGCCAGCGAGTCCGAACAGCAGATCAACCTGACCCGCCACAGCGTGTTCGACTCCTTTCTGAACCCGACCGACTATTCGCTGCAGCGTTTCGGCGGCGACAGCGAAGTGATCGGCAGCGAAGTGGTGCGCGTGCGCCGTCTCGATGATGTGATCGGAGAATGCACGGCCGGCATCGCCGCGCCGCGCATTTTCCTGAAGCTCGATACGCAGGGCTATGACAGCGAAGTGCTCAGCGGCGCGAGCGGCTGCCTGTCGCAGGTGTTGGGCCTGCAGACCGAACTGTCGTTGAAACCGGTGTACGTCGGGATGGTCGACTATCTCGACGTGCTGCCACGCCTGCAGGGACTGGGCTTCGAAGTCTCCGGCATGTTTCCGGTCAATCGCGACGGCGGGCTGCGGGTCATCGAATTCGATTGCGTCGCGGTCCGCGGCTGAACCGCGGGCGCGGGGATTGCGCAGGGCGTGCGGCGGCTCAGGCGGAGAACTGGATGACGTTCGGATTCGCGGCGTCCGGCGGCGCGCCGAGGCCGATCAGGCCGCTTCCCACCAGCGCCAGCGACGCGCCGACGACATGCTGTTCGGCGCCATCGGCGAAACGCACCCAGGTCCCGTTGCGGCTTTCGTCGATCAGCACGTAGTGATCCTCGTGCTGCTCGATGCGCGCGTGAAAGCGCGACACGCGCCGCTCACGGACGATGAGATCGCAGCCATCGCTGCGGCCAATCAGGAAGTCGGTTTCGAGCTGCGAGATCTCGCGCTGCTGATCGCGATAGTGGAGCGTCAGCAGCGGACGCCGACGGAACAGGTTCTTGAGTCGCGGCGCGAGCGGTGCGCGCGGGTCGTCGTCTAAACCCTGCTGGCGACGCTTGTCGATTTCCAGGCGCCGGCGCAACTGTTCGCGCATGTCTTCCGGCAGTTCCTCGACCAGGAAACGGTGCGGCTGGCGCAGGATGTACTTCGAGAGTTCATCGAGCCAGCGCGTGTTGACGTCTTCCGGCCGGATGAGATGACGCCGTTCGGTCAGTTCCTCGAAATTGCGGATCAGGAGCAGGATCGCGCCCGAATCGCGCTCGATGCTGAAGCTCAGCGAGGCCGGCACCGAGTCTTCGATCGTCACCAGACCGCGTTCGATGCTGCCGAGCGGCTCGAGCAGCCGCACGAGTTTGACGTTGAGGCCGCGCGCCCGCGCGGTGTCGAGCCAGCCATCGAGCGCACCGACACCCTTGACCTCGAACTGGCCGCGCCGCTCGTAGCGCAACAGGAAACGCGCGACGACGCGATCGGGGGGATGCCCTTCGGCCAGCACTTCCATGCGTTCCTGACGGAAACCCGGCACGCTGCCGAGCCCGGGAATCTCGAGGCTCAGCCGGGTCTCGGGCTCGAGCACGCGGAGCTGCTCGGCCAGTTCACGCAGATGGAGATGAATGCGGAAGACGGCCGGCAGCGCGATCGCGAGCACGGCGTTGGCGCGGGCCTGTGCGAGGCGCAGGCGCTCCTCTTCGGCGTCCCGCATCGCCGCGGCCTGTTGCTTGAGTTCGTCGAGCACACCCATCCGGTCGGTCGTCCTGACTGAGAGGTTCCAAGCTTGGAGTCTGTCGTCTGCGCACGCAGTTTAGCACCGCGCTGCGGGGCAGGCAGGGGGATTAGCGTACCGGACGCTGCGACTGCCGGGTATGGGGAGTGGGTGGGCGGGACGCCGCGGACGCGGTCCCGCCCGCCGCCGAGGCTAGAACCGGTACCCGATGTTGATCAGGTGGAAATTGATGCCCGGGTTCTTGTCGCCGATGCTCGCGTTCGACAGGTGCTGAAAGCGATACATCAGCTCGTACCGGCCACCCTCGCCGAAGCGCAGGCCCCCGCCGATGTGGCTGCCGAATGAGAACGGCACGTCGAAATCCTTGTCTTCGATTTCCGATTCGCTGTGCCCGTGCGCGCCGACGCCGAATTCCAGGAACACCGGGAGCGGCGTCGACACAGCACGCTGCCAGCGGAACACCGGGGTGATGTGGCCGTCGACGAGGGTCTCGGTCCCGGTGCGGCCCGGATCGGCGTCCCACGCGTTGACGCCCACTTCCCAGTAACCGGTGAGCGCCCAGTTGCCGGTCTTGAACCATTCGACGCCCCAATCCCAGGCCAGGTTGGCGCCGTAGCGATCGACATTGGCGTCACCGGCCGACGTGCCGATTTCGAAGGCCACGCGGTCGATGGCGGCGGCCGGCAGCGCGGCGCCGGCCAGGGCCACGGCCGCCACCACTGCACGAAGAACACGATGATTCATGGCAATTTGTTCCCCAACGGTTGTACGCATGCCCCACCGGGCGCGTAAGTCTTTGTTATATACCGAAGGCTAGCGGACTCCGCCCGGTGATTCAACTGCCGGGCGGCGCGTCTTCGTCGAAGCGCAGCGCCAGCACCAGCGCATCTTCGCGGCCATCGCGCGCAGGGTAATAATCCCGCCGCACGGCGAGCTGGCGAAAACCGAAGTCGAGGTAGAGGTCGATCGCCGCCCGGTTCGACGGCCGCACTTCGAGAAAGAGAATCGTCGCGCGATGGCCGCGGGCCAGCGTGACCATGTGTTCGAGCATCCGGCGCGCATGGCCCCGGCGCCGACGAGTCTCGTCGACGCAGACATTCAGCACGTGGGCTTCGCCCGCCGCCACCGACATGATGCAGTAGCCGGCGACGGCGTCGTCGAATGCCAGCGTCCAGCAGCAGTAGCCGACGCGCAGACAGTCTTTGAAGATCCCGAGCGACCACGGAAACTCGTAGGCCTGCTGCTCGATGGCGACGACCTGCGGCAGATCGTGCTCGCGCATGGGGCGCAGGCTCGCCTCCGGGGTCTGCAATTGCGCGCTCAGGCGCCCTCCTCCGCCGCGGCGAACACGTGGCGCGCGAACAGCAGGTCCTGCCAGGCCCGGCGCTTCTCGGCCGGCGAGCGCAGCAGGTAGGCGGGGTGGTAGGTCACGACCACCGGCACCGCCTGCGGCCCGTAGTGGTACTGCTGACCGCGCAGCTTGCCGATCGGGGTCTGGGTCTTCAGCAGATTCTGGGCGGCAATGCGGCCGACGCACAGGATGATGCGCGGTGAGATCAGTTCAATCTGCCGGGCCAGGTAGCCTTCGCACTGCGCCACTTCGTCGGGCTGCGGATCGCGGTTGTTCGGCGGCCGGCACTTCAGGATGTTGGCGATGTAGACCTCGCCGCGTCGCATGCCTAGCGCTTCGAGCATCGAATTCAGCAGCTGGCCGGCGCGGCCGACGAAGGGTTCGCCCTTGCGGTCTTCCTCCTGGCCGGGGGCCTCGCCGATGATCATCCAGCGTGCGCGCCGCGCGCCGACGCCGAACACCGTCTGCGTACGCCCCTGGTGCAGCTCGCAGCGCTGGCAGGCCGCGACCGTCGCGGCGAGCGTATCCCAGTCCGGCGCGCCCTCTCCGGCCGACGGCACGAGCGCCGCCGGCACATCCGCCTCGAGGGCGGCCGGACTGTCGACGGCGGCAGTGCGCGGCACCCATGCGGTCACCCCCATCGCGGACAGGCAGGCTTGGCGGCGACCGGCGGCATTCATCTGCGCTGCCCTCAGACCGAGCCGGCGGCCTGCGGATGTTCGCGATGCACGGGGAACAGGATCTTGTTCAGCGCATTCAGGTAGGCCTTCACCGAGGCGACGATGATGTCCGTATCCGCGCCCTGTCCGTTGACGATGCGACCCGCGCGTTCGAGCCGCACCGTGACCTCGCCCTGGGAGTCCGTGCCTGTGGTGATCGCGTTCACCGAGTACAGCTGCAGACTCGCACCGCTGTGCATCACCTGTTCGACCGCCTTGTACGCCGCATCAACCGGGCCGTCGCCGTCGCCGCCCGCGCTGCGCTCGTCACCGTCGATCGACAGCGTGAGCTCGGCGTGCGGGGTTTCGCCGGTTTCGGTCCGGCACCGCAGGGCGACGAGCTTGATGCGCTCGTTGGCGACCGACACGTCTGCGTCGGACACCAGCGCCTGCAGGTCTTCGTCGTAGATCTCGGACTTGCGATCGGCGAGTTCCTTGAAGCGCTTGAAGGTGTCGTTCAGATCCTGCTCGCTCGCGAACTCGGTGCCGAGTTCCTTCAGGCGCGTGCGGAACGCGTTGCGGCCGGACAGCTTGCCGAGGACGATCTTGTTCGAATTCAGGCCGACATCCTGCGCGCGCATGATCTCGTAGGTCTCGCGGTGCTTCAGCACGCCGTCCTGGTGGATGCCGGACTCGTGGGCGAACGCGTTCGCGCCGACGATCGCCTTGTTCGGCTGCACCGGGAACCCGGTGATCGTCGACACCAGGCGCGAGCAGTTCATGATTTCAGTGGTTTCGACGCGGGTTTCGCACGGGAAGTAGTCCTTGCGCGTGCGCACCGCCATCACGATTTCCTCGAGCGACGCGTTGCCCGCGCGCTCGCCAAGGCCATTGATCGTGCATTCGACCTGCCGCGCGCCGTGCATCACGGCGGCCAGCGAGTTGCCGACCGCGAGCCCGAGATCGTTGTGGCAATGCACGCTGAAGACGGCCTTGTCGCTGTTCGGCACGCGCTCGATCAGCCGCCCGACGAACGCGCCGTACTGGTCCGGCACGCCATAGCCGACGGTGTCCGGCAGGTTGACGGTGGTGGCGCCCGCCGCGATCACGGCCTCGACGATGCGGCACAGGAAATCGAATTCGGAGCGGCTGCTGTCCTCGCACGAGAACTCGACGTTGTCGGTGTAGTTGCGCGCGCGCTTCACGGCGTGGATGGCCTGCGCCAGCACTTCGTCCGGCTCCATCTTCAGCTTCTTCTGCATGTGGATCGGCGAGGTCGCGATGAAGGTGTGGATGCGGTAGGACGGCGCATCCTTGAGCGCCTCCCAGGCGCGGTCGATGTCGGCGTCGCCGGTGCGCGCGAGGCCGCAGACCGTGACGTCCTTCACCGCGCGGGCGACGGCCTGCACGGCCTCGAAGTCGCCGGGGCTCGCGATCGGAAAGCCGGCCTCGATGACGTCGACCTTCAGGCGCTCGAGGGCCTTGGCGATGCGGACCTTCTCGGCCTTGGTCATCGCGGCGCCCGGGCTCTGTTCACCGTCACGCATCGTCGTATCGAAAATGATCAGGCGGTCTTTCATGGGCTGCTCCCGCAGGACGACCCGGCCGTCCCGCTCGATTGGTGTCGCGCCCGGACGCGGGCGGCGGTATCTTCGGATTGTAAGCCAAAAGGCGGCTGCATCGGCCCCGACGCTACCGGAGAGCGGAAGAATACAGCCACCGGGAACACCGAGAACACCGAGGAATGCGCAGGCTTGATTCGGCGCCTCCGCGAGGCCTCCGCGCCGCTGCGAAAATCTCGGTGTTCTCGGTGTTCCCGGTGGCTGTCTGCAGCCCCGTTCCCGCGCGCAATGGCGTATAACGAGGCACGGACTTGAGAGGGACAGTGGATGAAGCTCAGCTATTTCACGATGCCGCTGCATCCGCCTGGGCGGGACTACCTGGAGACGCTGGCCGAAGACCGGGCGGCGATACTCCTCGCCGACGAACTCGGCTTCGCCGAGGCCTTCGTCGGCGAGCACGTCACCGACCGCGCCGAAACCATCACCTCCTGCCTCATCTTTCTCGCGAGCCTGGCTTACCAGACCCGGCGCATCACGCTTGGCAGCGGCACGGTGAACCTGCCGAACGCGCATCCGGCGGCGGTGGCCGCGCAGGTGGCGATGGTCGATCACATGCTGAACGGGCGGTTCGTGTTCGGCATCAGTCCGGGTGGACTGCGCTCGGACGCGGAGGTCTTCGGCAATCTCGATCGCGACCGCAAGGCGATGTTCAATGAATCCATCGACCAGATCCTGCGCATCTGGCGTGAGCCACCGCCGTATGACATCGAGGGTCGGTTCTGGCAGGTGACGACGCGACGCACGATGGACCTCGAGATCGGCCAGGGCGCGATCCTGCCGCCGCTGCAGCGGCCGCATCCGCCGATCATGGTGGCGTGCATGTCGCCGATGTCGGACAGCGTGAGCCAGGCCGCGCGCCGCGGCTGGTCGATCATCTCGGCGAACTTCCTGCAGCCGGCATGGGTCGCGACGCACTGGCAGAAGCTGATGGAAGGCTGGGACACGGCCGGTCTCGCGCCGCGGCGGGGAGCATCTTCGTCGCCGACGACGAAAAGACCGCGCGCGACTACGCGCTGAATCCCGCGGGCCCCTACGGCCATTACTACCGGAGCCTGATGCGCAAGCTGATCGGCAACGGCCGGCCGGAGCTGTTCAAGGGCCAGCCCGACATGGCGGATGCCGACGTGACGCATGACTACGTGATGAACTCGCTGGTCATCCACGGCACGCCGCCGCAGGTCGCCGAGCAGATCCTCGATCTGCGACGCCGAACCGGCGCCTTCGGCACGCTGGTGTATGCCGGCCACGACTGGGCGGACGTTGCATTGTCGCGACGTTCGATGGCGTTGATGGCCACGGAAGTGATGCCGCTGGTCAACCGCGAACTCGGCGAAGAGGAGTAGGCGACATGCAGATCAGGACATCGCGTCTGACTTTCAACTGCGTCATCGACGGGCCGGCTGACGGCGTGCCGGTCGTGTTCTCGAATTCGCTCGGCGCGAACGTCGACATGTGGCAGCCGCAGGTGGCGGCGCTGGTCGGCGAGTACCGCGTGATTCGCTATGACCAGCGTGGGCACGGAGGCAGCGAACTGCCGCCCGGCGCCTATGCGTTTCCTGCGCTCGTCGACGACGCAGTCGCGCTGCTCGACGCACTCGAACTGCCACGCGTGCATTTCGTGGGCCTCTCGCTCGGCGGCATGACGGCGCTCGGTCTCGCCCTCGATCATCCCGCCCGGCTGCACTCGATCACCGCGGCCAATTGCATCGCGCAGGTGCCGGCGGCCGGTCAGGCGACGTGGGACGAGCGCGCGCGTATCGCCCGCGAGCAGGGCCTGCGGGCGCTGGTCGCGCCGAGTCTCGAACGCTGGTTCACCGCGCAGACGCGTCGCGAGCGCGCGGCCGAACTCGAGTGGGTAGGCAAAATGATCGCGGCCACCCCGGTCGCCGGCTATGTCGCGGCGTGCGGCGCGTTGAAGACTCTCGATTATCTCGACCGGCTGGCCGACATCACCGTGCCGACGCTCTTCATCGCCGGCACACATGACGGAGGCGCCCCGCTCGCCGCGATGCAGGACATGCACGCCCGCGTCCGCGGCTCACGGCTCGTCGAACTCGACGCCGCACACGTCTCCAACCTCGAACGCCCGGCCGAATTCAATTCGGCTTTGTGCGAGTTCCTGCGAGCGTCTACGTAGCGACGATGTGCCTGCGAAAACATCGGCTGGAATCTAGCCACGGAGAGCACGGAGGGCACGGAGAAGACTATTAAATAATGATGTTGGGCCGCCGTCATGGCGCCTGCGCCGTTGGCGATGGCTTATCGGTAGCGCCGGGAACCAATCAGCTTCTTCCTCCGTGCCCTCCGTGCTCTCCGTGGCTAGATTCGATTGATTCAACCCGCGCCCGGAATGAGCCCGATCAAATCGATCGCGACCTTGCAGCCGGGCACGAGCAGGGGGGCTGGCACGCGGATCGTCGTGCTCGCCGGTGGCGCGCTGGGGAAGGCTTTGCCCCAGGTCGCGAAGGACGTGAAGAACTCCGCGAAGTCCGTGTAGAAACCGCGGCGGCGCACGAGGTGCTCTGACGACGTGCCCGCCGCCGCGCAAATCGCCTCGATGTGCTTGACGATGTAGTTCACCTGCGCCGCTGATTCCGAGCCGTAATACGGAAACGCCGGGTTCAGCTTCGCTTCCGGCGGCACGCCGGTGCGATAGTCGGTCGCCAACTGCTGCGAGAAGAACAGCAGCGGCCCGGCCTGCACGGCCTGCGGTTCGTGCGCGAGCGGGGTCGGCGCGGCATCGGTGTGAATCGTGCGCCGGACCTGGCCGGGGCCGGGCTGGAAGGCGATGAGATTGATCGCGATGCGCGCGCCGGGGATGCCCAGATCGCGCACCGGCGCCGTCGTGCGCGCCGGCGGATCGATCGGAAAGTATTCCTTCCACACCTCGTCGAGCCGAAAGAAGTCCTTCAGATCGGTCAGGTAGACCTCGGCCTTCACGACGTCGTGCAGGCTTGCGCCACCGGCGGCGAGCACGGCTTTCAGGCGCTCGAGGATGTACGCCGCCTGCAGCCGCCCGTTCTCGCCGTAGTAGGGAAACGTGTCAGTGGTCCTGGCCTCGGCGGCAATACCCTGTGCGAAATCCGTCGCCAGCACGCCGCTGGTGAAGAGCCAGGACCCGCACTTCACGCCCAGGTGATGCAGCGGCGGGCCGTCGAGGCCGGCCGGCAACGGTGCCGGCAGCGCGGGCGGGTTCAGGAATTCGAGGCGCTGCCCGGCGTCCGGCACCAGCGCGACGAGATCGATCTCGGAGCGGCAGCCGGGAATCGGCAATTCATCGACGATGATCGTCGACGTCGGCGGCGGTGTGCCGCCGAAGCAGCCCTGTATCGCGCGCGTGGCGCCCGGCTGATCGGCCGGATCGACAAGGTAGTTCGTCAGGTGCACGACGTGCCCGAGCCCCGCGCCGCCCGCCTTCAGGCACACCGCGATGTTCTCGCCGATGTAGCGCACCTGGCGCTCGATCTCCGTGCCGTGGAACGGGAACTGCGGATTGATCGTCGCGTGCGCCGGGGTGCCCGTGTTCAGATCGGACGCGAGCTGCCCCGACACGAACACGAAAGGGCCGGCCTTGATCGCCGGTGAGTAGGCGACGCGCGGCCGCGGCAGTTCCGGCGGAAACAGGGCTTCCTTGGTCAGCATGGCGAGGCGCTCCGGGGCTGGTGACCGGCCGGGATGGCCGGTTCGTCCGACAAAGGTAGCAGTTGCAAAGGGCCTTGGGGCACTGACAGGCGGTCGACACGTTTTCCCTCGGCGACGGCGCGCTTCAGGCGGTGCTCGCCAGTCCGGTAAGGGACACCATACCGCTGAAGGTGATCACCAAAGACTGCGGGCGCCCCGCGCGTTGCCGCCGCTCCCACTGTTCGCAGGCGACGCCGCCCTCCCCGCCCCATCGCGCTGACGTTCGGTGTGCCCACCTGCTCGAGTGCCGGGCAATGGCCTGACCGCCCTGCGCCCCCGTGGCCTGTTCAGCCACCGGGCACACAGAGAACAGCGAGGGGGGAAATGAAATGGCCGGCACGAATCCGGCAACCATCAGTCAGGAGATGAGCAGGTCAGTCCACGAGTTCGCAGGGTCGCACAGCGCCCTCCAAATCCCCTTTTCTCTCGGCGTTCTCGGTGGCAATTCGACCACCGAGGCAGACACCAACGCCTCAGGCCACGTCCCGCTCCCGTGCCGCATCGCGCCGCCGCTCGGCGCGTGAACGGCGCAACTGCATCAGCGTGAACAACATGCCCGAGACAGCGTAGCCGAGGAAGCCGAGCATCATGATCAGCGGAGGGTCGAGCGAGATGAAGCCGAACACGAGCACCATGACCAGCAGCACCACGAACGGGATGCGGCCGCGCAGGTCGAGATCCTTGAAACTGTAGTAACGGATGTTGCTGACCATCAGCAGCGCCGCGGCGGCGGTGATCAGCAGCGTCAGCACGACCGCTGCACCGTACTCGTGCAGCTGGTAGGTGTCACCGAACCAGATGCTGGTGGCGACCAGCGCCGCCGCCGACGGGCTCGGCAGGCCTTTGAAGTAGCGCTTGTCCTGCACCGTCTTCTGCACGTTGAAGCGTGCGAGCCGCAGTGCAGCGCCCGACACGTAGACGAAGGCGACGAGAAAGCCGAACTTGCCGATGTCGTGCAGCATCCACTCGTAGGCGAGCACCGCCGGCGCCACGCCGAAGGACACCATGTCGGCGAGGCTGTCGTACTCGGCACCGAAATCGCTCTGGGTGTTCGTCATGCGCGCGATACGCCCGTCCATGCCGTCGAGCACGATGGCAACGAGCACTGCAATCGCGGCTGCTTCGAAACGGTGGTTGACCGACATCACGAGCGCATAGAAGCCGGCGAACAGCGCCGCGGTCGTGAAGAGGTTCGGCAACAGATAGATGCCGCGACCGCGCAGCGCCTGCGCGTTCGGCTTGATCAGCCGGTGAATGTTGTCCGGGCGTCGGTCGGTCATCGGCATGCACCTCCTGCAGGGCGCGGGTTCGAGTCAAGCTTACGCCGAAGCGCTGCAGGTGTAGAGCGGACGGGGGCACCGCAAGTTCCGGCGCGTCCGT
>LNFM01007104.1_pt1 | contig 44959 bp, 56 predicted proteins | sample 596031 | NCBI WGS metagenome assembly LNFM01 (sample SAMN04254537, study PRJNA301005) | activated carbon metagenome | isolation source: dual media filters at the Ann Arbor, Michigan drinking water treatment plant | place: USA: Ann Arbor
CTTTGTTATGAAGAGCGGCCCTAGGCGAATAAAAATACTCATTAAATATATTCGGCAGATCTTTGTTATCAATGCCGATTCCATGATCGGTTACAATAATTTCGGCACTTCGATTAAGGCGATTGACGGTCGATGCAATTTCAACGGATCCACCATCATGAGAATAGGTGATTGCATTGGCAATGATATTTTCCAGGAGTATTCCCAATTGATCAGGAATTACCTTACAGATAAAGATCTCAATCGATAGATTGAGTGCTACGTTTTTAGAATTGGCAACGGGAGTTATTTTCTCAAGACACTTCTGAAGAGCAGTTTGAATATCAACAGACTCGAAAACTGCGGTGTCAAGACAAGTATCTTTCAGTCGTTCTAATCGGAGTAAATCAAGTATTAAGCCGGACATATTCCTTGCCCTGACATCCATCTGTTCAAGTGCCGTACTGACTTCAGGTGTCGTTTCACCCAAATAGCCCTCGTTAATCAAATTTATTTTGCTACGGATAGCATCTAACGGTGATTTCAGCTGGTGTGTGATCAGCAATGCATATTGATCTTTTTCTACTTGTGCTTGATTGATTTGTTTGTAAGCATCAACTAGATGACGTTCATGGGCACGAACGATCAAGGAAAGTCTTGATACAACATACCATACGATAAGAAATAAGGCATCGAGAAAAAACATCCACACTATTGCCCCATCCCTACGCGCACTTTCAGAAAGAATATGATTGCTTATTAAAGCCGAAAGTGGCGATTGAATGATCAGAAAGTTATCAATAACGATGACGGCCGTGTCCATTAAACAAACTAATATGGTTACATATAGGCTTTCACGGGTAGAAAAAAAGATACAGGCCAGTGCAATATGCAGCACGTAGAAAAAGGAAACCGGTGTAGTAGTGCTACCAATATAATGCACGACAACGGATAGGCAGATCAGATCAACAATGATTTGCACCCATAAATTAATAGAGGGCGAGTTATATTTACTAGATTTGCCATAATTTTTTAATGCGAAGATGTATGCAATATTTGCAACAACCAGCACAATAATGATGGCAATTGGCCATTTCTGCTGTTCACTGATACCCAACTTCGCCAGTGCATCTGATGATGACAGCATCAGGATTTCGAAAAAAACCAGTGTGGCAATCAATACCCAGCGAAAGGTAATAAACCAGCGGATATTACTAATTAAAACATCATCACTGAGTTTTAGTTTTTCACCTATTAATTCAAGCGATATATTTTGGCTGTTCGATTTATTCCAGGAAAATTCAGTGGTTGCCATTCTTTTTTAGCCTAAGTGTGGTTATGATACGGGTCCCGTATGTTTTAACCGCTCGTTAATTGTTGCCAATAAGCTTATCGGTTCCACAGGTTTTTCCATAATACAAACCCACTCATGCGTCCCATCCTCAAAATAGGGTCTGATCATATCACCCAGAGATGTCAAGAAAATGGCTTGTATTTGTGGGAAGCGTTTGTGAATTTGTGCGTAGGTAGTCAATCCGGAATCCATTGATTCAACCATCACATCAAGGATAGCCAAATCAGGCCGTTTCGCCTCATCTTCCAATGAATCAATAAATTCCTGCATAGTCAGATAACTATCAACTTCATATCCGTTTTTACACAGTATGCGTTCAACAGCCTCGCGAATATCTGAGTCATCATCGACGTGTGCAATTCGTGGTGCCATGGTAATTTTCCTTCCTTAATAGTTGAGCCTGGAAAGCTAAGCGCGTATAGGAAACCGCTTAGCAACTGAGGGCATTATCTGTTGGATCTTATCGTAGCGGTTGTGAAAAATATGTGAAGTGTAATTAACGTCATATGGTTGGAAAATCTTAACTCTAAGGTGCTGAGATCTAAAGATCTGGAGCGATTTCTAATAATCCATTTCCATCGAAGGAGGCTGAGGATCTCTTTTTGTAGTGACACTAAAAATGAGATGTAGAATCTGTACCAGATTAATCTACCGCTTAAATATGCACAAAAAATACATATTAATGGATGCCTGATCAGATTATTCTGGGATCTTCATCGTCATAATAACGGGTGATCTATTGTTTATTAATAGGAGTTCAATATTAAGCTGGTAGGTTTTCGGTCTGACACTACAAAGGCGTAGTAGAGTTAATCCGATCCTGGTGCGTCAGAAAAAAACTTTTCCTTCCGTTTTAGTTCGTCAAAATAAAGCGGTTCATTGGGTTCGAGCTGATTTCCTAGTTTCTGGACTTGTATCCAGATATCAGAAAATTCCCCCATGCGTTTAAAACGACGGGCATTCTTTTTGAAATCACTTTTGTTATTATATTTATAGAGTTGCTCGAATAGTAGAAGCCAGCTAGGGATGTCGCTCTGGTTTGTTGCGAGTTGTTTCTGCAACAATTGAATCGCAGCATCCGAGTTATCCTGTTCGATTAACACACGTGCCGCAGATATCGTTTGACTGGATGCTTCTGGCACATTCTTTGATAAATCTGCTAGCTTGCTGTCACGTCGATGCAACAAGAGCGCTTCGTACCGGCGACGTTCAGTTACATCAGGTAACGATGCATCTGTGTATCGTGTGAATCTCTCTTTGATTTTATGGTGATTACGTAACATCAGGATAGTAATTAGTAGCATCAATAGTAATCCGAAAAGAAATACACTATCTGAGGATAGAGTAAATTCAATCGAAGCATTATTGCTGGTTTTATCTGATCCTATCGGATGGTTAAGTTGTGGTACGTTAGTTTCCGGTGGAGTTATTGTTTCTGCGACAGGCTGTGCGTTATCTGCGGATGGTACTATTGTGTTTTGAGGATCAGGTACATCTTCTTCAAGTGGAGTGCTTATGATTTCGATGGGTTGCTCATTGGGTACTGTTATTTTTAATGTCAACATGGATTGCATTGCGGCGATTTGCTTTTCGAGCGATGCCATACGTTCTAACAATGTGCCGAGTTCAGTGGTTTCATTCTCGGCGATTTGTTCCAATTGCACGATAAGTTTGAATGCCGGATGATTATTATTTAAGATTATGCTGGATTCCACAGTTTTCTTAGGTGATTCCGAAGATTTAGCCTTGCTGAGATTGGCGGCTGTGTTTGATTTCTTCGTCTTGGTTGCCGGTTTTGCATACGTGCTGATCGCTCTTAAATCTGGAATGTGGATGATGGTTCCCGCGGGTAATGGTTGATAGGTGCCATCAGGAAAGTGTCTGGGATTGGTGTGAATAATTGCATGAATAAAATTATTGCGCGCAACGGAGTCTTTAGGGAATATCAGTCGGGCGATCTGCTTGATATCTTCTCCGGGCAGGATCCGCCATTGTATTCCGGATTTCACCGCATTATAGTCGAAGACGGTATCAGTCCCAGTACGTGGAATCTTATCCTCTGTTTGATTTGAAACAGGTACTTCAGCCTTAACTAAAGTACCTGTCAGAATGAGAATAATAAGTATTAATTTGCCAGAAAATGCAGCCATCTAATTTTGGAACGTTTGTTTATTTACAGAATGTTGCAATCGCTTTGTTGGCGTCAGAAATTTTTCTCTGCCGCGCATCATCATCGACAAAAATTATTCCACCAGCGCCATCAGGCACAGTTAATCGCGGCGAATCAGTATATAGTCTAAGCTGTCCTTGAGCATCGATACATTTTTTTTTGTTTTCTTCAGCCTTTGCTTGTTGTTTCGCGTTTTCCTCTCTTTTTTGTTGCTGACGTTTGTCAAACTCAAGTCTCTCTTCACCCGGGTTCCTAGATTTGCTCGATTCATTATTTCCGGATATAGGCGATGACTTGATATTTAGTCTCTGTCCTTCCTTGGCAACACCAGGCGGAGGCGGAACATCTGTGTATTGCGTTTTGCCACTTTCATCGACCCATTTATAGATTTGGGCGTTGACTGTAATGCTGAATAGTACTATTAATCCAGTAAATACAAAAATTCTCATTGCGTGCTCCAGAATGAAATTATCTGAAATACATCGGTATCGTATTTATGCAACTTGAAGATTTATCGCATTAAATCATAATAATTGGAAATATGCTGTATTCTTGGCTGAATTGGGGCGAAATTTGTGGTCGAAATTGGCTATAATGTCGCTTTGCAAAGGACTGTTATTATGCAATTGATTCAAAAAGCGTTCACCTTTGATGATGTTCTCTTAATTCCCGCACACTCAACGGTTTTGCCGCGTGATGTCAGTTTGGCGACAAAATTAACACGCACCATTACTCTCAATATTCCTTTGCTATCGGCTGCTATGGATACAGTTACCGAGGCACCTCTGGCTATTGCAATAGCGCAAGAAGGCGGTATCGGTATTATTCATAAAAATATGTCGATAGAGGCCCAGGCCGCGCACGTGGCACAAGTCAAACGCTTTGAAAGCGGCGTGGTAAAAGATCCGATTACCATTCACCAGAACATGACTGTGCGTGAGGTTCTTGAACTGATACGCAGGCATAGAATATCTGGATTACCTGTTGTGAATGGCAAGAAAGTTGTCGGTATCGTGACCAACCGGGATCTCCGTTTTGAAACAAATCTTGATCAAGCGATTAAGCACATCATGACCCCAAGGAATCGGTTAGTGACTGTCAACGAAGATACTTCCCGCGAGGAAGTGCTGGCGTTACTGCATAAACATCGATTAGAACGTGTGTTGGTAGTCAATAAACAATTTGAATTATGTGGCCTCATTACGGTTAAAGATATTATTAAAACTTCGGAATATCCATTGGCTAGCAAAGATGAACAAGAAAGTCTGCGCGTCGGTGCTGCGATTGGGGTCGGGGAGGGCAGTGAAGAGCGTGCGACCGCACTGGTTGAAGCCGGTGTTGATGTAATTGTAGTCGATACAGCGCACGGTCATTCGCAGAGTGTTCTGGATCGCATTGCATGGATAAAAAAGAACTTGCCGTCCGTTCAGGTGATTGGCGGAAATGTTGCAACGGCGGCTGCGGCTAGAGCGATGGTGGATAATGGTGTGGATGCTGTGAAAGTTGGTATCGGCCCCGGTTCCATTTGCACTACGCGGATTGTGGCGGGCGTTGGTATTCCGCAGATTACCGCCATTCATAATGTATCCGAAGCATTAAAGGGAAGTGGCATACCCACCATTGCCGATGGCGGTATCCGTTATTCGGGCGATATCGCCAAAGCTTTGGCAGCGGGTGCAGATCTGGTTATGTTGGGCGGCTTGTTTGCCGGAACGGCAGAAGCACCGGGAGAAATTGAATTATTTCAAGGCCGTTCATATAAAAGCTATCGTGGTATGGGTTCACTTTCCGCCATGCAGCAAGGATCCAGTGACCGCTATTTCCAGGAAAAAGAACAAAAAAATAATGACAAATTGGTGCCCGAAGGCGTGGAAGGCCGTGTACCCTTCAAAGGCAGCATTTCCGGAGTTATTCATCAATTGATGGGGGGCGTGCGGTCAAGCATGGGTTACTTGGGATGTGAAACAATTGCTGCAATGCACGACAGAGCAGAATTTGTCGAGATTACTTCGGCGGGTATTCGTGAATCGCATGTGCACGATGTGCAGATTACCAAAGAAGCGCCGAACTATCATGTCAAGTAAGAATCTAGCTTAATGCATCAAAAAATCCTCATTCTGGACTTCGGTTCGCAGTACACACAGCTTATTGCCCGGCGTGTTCGTGAAACAAACATTTATTGTGAATTGCATCCTTATGATGTCAGTTCGGAATTTATCAAGGAATTCTCGCCCAAAGGAATCATACTTTCCGGCGGCCCCGCTTCGGTGACTGAAGACGAGACGCCGCGCGCACCGCAAATTGTTTTTGAATTAAATGTACCGGTTTTGGGTATCTGCTATGGCATGCAAACCATGGCGGCGCAATTGGGCGGTACGGTAGAAAATGCTGCTGTGCGTGAATTTGGCTATGCTGAAATACAATCTACGCAAAGTGGTGCGTTATTTCAGGAAATAAAAGATCGCACGAGTACGGCTGGAAATAATGTATTGGATGTCTGGATGAGTCATGGAGACAAAGTGGTTGCTTTGCCTGCCGGATTCCAAGTGATGGCCCTTAACGCAGCAACGCCGATTGTAGCCATGGCGGATGACAAGCGGCAGTTTTATGGTATTCAATTTCACCCGGAAGTTACGCATACATTACAAGGTAAAGCGATAATCGAGCGGTTTGTTCATAATATTTGCGGAATTGACCGGGATTGGAATATGCCGGATTATGTCGATGAAGCGATTGGCAAAATTCGTGCAACCGTTGGAAAAGATCAAGTAATCCTAGGGTTGTCCGGCGGTGTGGATTCATCCGTGGCTGCCGCATTAATTCATCGTGCCATTGGTGATCAACTTACTTGCGTGTTCGTAGATAATGGTCTGATGCGCGCCAATGAAGCCAAACAAGTGATGGAAACTTTTGCCAGTAACCTGACTGTAAAAGTGATTCATATTGACGCCAGCCGTGATTTTTACCGGAACCTTAAAGGCATCACCGATCCAGAAACCAAACGAAAGATTATTGGACGTGAATTTGTTGAAGTATTTCAGCGCGAATCTGCAAAAATCAGTGATGCCAAATGGTTGGCGCAAGGTACCATTTATCCCGATGTGATTGAATCGGCTGGGGGAAAAACTAAGAAAGCGCATTCGATCAAATCGCATCACAATGTCGGCGGATTGCCAGAAACACTTCACCTGAAATTACTTGAGCCGTTACGTGAACTGTTTAAGGACGAAGTGCGTGAATTGGGATTGGCACTCGGCCTGCCACGCGAAATGGTATTCCGTCATCCGTTTCCCGGGCCGGGATTGGGGGTGCGTATTCTGGGTGAAGTTAAATATGAATATGCCGAGTTATTAAGACAAGCGGATCAAATCTTTATCGAAGAACTGCAACGCTCTGGCTGGTACGAAAAAACATCGCAGGCATTTGCGGTCTTTTTGCCGGTTAAATCGGTGGGTGTGATGGGGGATGGGCGTACCTATGAATACGTTATCGCTCTCAGAGCCGTGCAAACGCAAGACTTCATGACTGCCAATTGGGCGGAATTGCCCTACTCGTTATTAAGCAAGGTTTCCAATCGGATTATCAACGAAATCCGTGGCATCAATCGCGTCGTCTACGATATTTCCGGCAAGCCACCAGCGACAATTGAGTGGGAATAATTATATGTTCCGCATTGACTGGCACTGAAACGTAACAAACCTCTCCAAACCCGCCCCAGTGCGGGTTTTTTGTTTCTTTTGTCTGGTAATGTCATGCACAATAAAGTATCTTCAAGGATGTTTTAGGCATGGTTTGCCCGATGGTATGATCCATCTTCAAATCTAAAGTTTTCAGCAATACCATCCGTTGATGTCTCGGTTAATCATGGTATTAATGTGCAATAAATCATCAATTATCAGTAACTTGAGTATAATATTTTAACTCTATAAATCATGGTATTTAAAAGACTGACTGATGCCATGAATTGGATAGTACTGTAACATAACAATCTGAATATTAAGGATATAAATTGCTAACAGATACCAAGCTACGCAATCTAAAGCCTAAAGATAAAATGTACAAAGTGTCTGATCGTGACGGTTTGTATGTTGCTGTTACAAAATCGGGAGGAATTTCATTCCGCTATAACTACGCTTTCAATGGCAGGCAGGAAACTATCACCTTCGGACAGTACGGTATAGGTGGCATTACTCTGGTTGATGCGCGAACATTATTGCATGAGGCAAAACGCATTATCGCATCGGGAAAATCACCGGCAAAGGAGAAGGCTAGATCCAAAAAACATGATAAAGGTGCCGAAACATTTGGCGATTGGGCGGCAAAATGGTTAAAAAGTGCTGAGATGGCCAATTCAACGCGCGATATGCGTAGAGCATGTTACGAGCGTGAGCTAAAAAAGAGTTTCGGGAATAAGTTGCTGTCCGAGATCAATCACGATGATTTGCGCACCTTGTGCGACAAAATAGTTGAGCGCGGTGCGCCAGCTACGGCTATCCATTCCCGAGAAATTGTAATGCAGGTTTTTAGATGGGCAAATGAGCGTGGTCAGAATGTGATAAATCCGGCTGATATGGTGCGCCCTAGAACTATAGCCGTATTTCAGCCACGGGAACGTGCTTTATCCCCAGACGAGATCGGATTGATGTACGAATACCTTGATAAGGTGGCTGCCGGTCCTCAATTTCGCGTGGCATGTAAGCTGCTTTTATGAGTTAACAAATGCCAAATGGACTGAAATTAATTTTACTGATGCGCTTTGGACTATACCGAAAGAGCGCATGAAGCTACGACGGGCGCACCTTGTATTTTTATCAAACCAGGCTTTGGATATATTTATTGCTCTAAAAACGTTTGCCGGTGGATCTGAATATGTGCTGCCATCGCGTTATGATGCAAATGCACCAATGAGCGACGCAACATTAAACCGTGTGCTTGAGTTGGTCTACAAGGCCGCCCAGAAAGAAGGCAAGTCTTTGGATAAATTCGGGCCGCACGACCTACGCAGAACAGCCAGCACACTGTTGCATGAAGCAGAATACAACACGGACTGGATTGAGAAGTGCCTGGCGCATGAACAACGTGGTACCCGGCTTGTTTATAACAAAGCCGAGTATCGTGAGCAACGCACAGCCATGATGCAGGATTGGGCTGACATGATTGATAATTGGACTATCAAGAAGAAGCGATAACCGTTCTGCCAGGGCGCGCAGCCTCTTTGCCGGATTCCTGACGCTCCCTAATCCAATTCTCTACATCAGCAAGAACCCACGCTACATTACGACTTGTCAGAGCGATCCTCTTCGGGAAATCGCCGCGTTTCTCCATGTTATAAATGGCTTTTTCTGACAAAGGTATGAGTGAAAGTAATGTTTTTTTGTTAATTAGTTTCTTCATTAATATATCTGTCATATAAATTGCCTGTATTAATTAATCGTTACGTTGCTATTTGAAACTTGTTCGCCGTTAATAAGAACTCTTCGTCCTTTATTCCATTCTGAAATTGCTTGCATTGCAGTCATTCTTGCCGGACCTGATGTTTTGCAGTTCTTGCAACCAGCAACCACAAGGCCAAGTACGCTACCCCTAACATTTAGTACCGTTGGCTTATTGCCGCAATCGCATTGCATAAACTCAAAATTGTTTGGCATTTGTTGATCCTCGCCATAAATCAATAATTAATCTTGTATTCTTCAATCTGCTCTGGCACCAGAAAGCAATTCACGCCTTCCCAGGTAAAACCAGAATCTTTGTCAAGTTGCCAATCGTAAGTTTTAGTGGCATGACGGAACTTTATTAATCCTAAATTATTAAAAGTAATACTCATTGGTATATGGGGTAATGATTTAGCCAATTCCATTCCGGCTTGTACATCCGCTAATGTGAAATTTTTCTGCGTGCCGGTCGTAACAGTGGTTGCTGGATAAGTATTCATTCTTTAATTTCCAATCTATTCGATGCGTTACAAATAAGCGTACTTTTATCCAAAGCTTCAGCATAAACAGTATCACCTGATTCTTTAACAACCTTTTCTAATGCGGTTACTGCACGCCTAATGTACTGTGGCACGCTCGCTGCTTTCCTGACGCTTTCCACAATCCGTTGCTTGGCTGCTTCATCAAGCTCATCATCCACAATTCCAGATAATTCTGCGTATCTCTGGATGGTTTCTTGCTCATCACCACCGATTTCGCATCTAACATATCCAAGTAGCCGTCTTAAATGATTAATGTCTGATTGTTTGATGGTTTTCATTATTCGACTGCTTTATTCATGATTCAAACTGTCTGGCAGATGAAATAGCGGTAATGCTGTAACTATAATCTTGGGGAGGGTGGGCAGTATTAGTATTGGCACGGAGCCGGACATGATTGAAACCGGCTAGCCTTTCGGCTACCAAACTATACCGCCCATAAGGAAAAAAACCAGAGTGCGAAATGATGGGGATACGAGAATGCACTCTGGTTTGGTGAAATCTTCCAGCCATCCGACTACGCGACGGGAACCGCGCTGGCTGGTGCGGCCTTAACTCTGGGAGAGATTTAATTATTAATATATTCATTATGATTTTCCGTACGTATACGCACATAACTTTTTAAAAGTATTAGGCCGCTTCCGCTTTAAGTTCCTGATCGGCAATAACCCCGTCTTGAATCCAATAAGCACTTGTCAAAGGCGGCAGTTTTTCCGGCAGCTCTTTGAGCGTTCCAAACACCAGCGCGGTCTCAATCTCTTTATTTTTTGCCAAGTTAACAAGCCATTTCATGCAGGTTGAGCGACTTGGTGGATCCAGCAAGTCGAATTCATCGGCCATAAAAAACTTCAGTTCGGTTATGTGGCTGATGGCTTCAGCAATCATTACATTGGCGCGCCACTTAGCGGATTGTGACGCTAGACCGTAGGGTTTACCGCCATAACTAATGGACATGTCATCATTGATAACAACCTGTTTCCATCCGGTAGCTGCAGAAGTTTTTTCCAGCCGTTCATTGATCGGGGTGATCGCTGTTTTTAGTATTTCACCTGGTATTCCATCGGGTGCAAGTGCTCTTGATATCGCGTCCCATTCCTGAACATCAATGTGATAGCCAGCTGCTTTTTTGGTCCTATCATCTGCTTCATTGGCAAGCTTTACGTTCTTATTGATCAAGTCGAGTTCATCCTGCGCTTCTTTACGTTTTGTTCTCAGTGCGTCAATTTTTTCCTTGAGTTGATTAATACGCTCTTCACTGATCACATCTTTTGGTTCGTTTTCTAGTTCCGCCAGTTTTTCTTTGGCATATTTCGCAGCCGCAAGATCACGTTCATCGTTTTCAACTGATTTTTTGAGCAAAGCGTGCGCTCTTTCTAGTCCAGGAAGCGCCAAAACCGCATCTTCATTGCCTTGCAAATCACCTTCCCGCTTAACAAGTTCTTTGCCATTCCAAAATAATTCAGAATCGCATGATGGGCATTTGCATGCGATATTGTCAGGCGTTGATCCTTGCGCAAGTCTGCGGGCATCTTCAACTTTGACTGTAATCAATGCCAACTCTTTTTTGTCATTCGACAACTTGGTTTCAATGCGCTCAATCTGCCCAGATTTGGCACGCAAACCGTTTATCTCAGCTTCGTTTTTACTGGCGTTATTCATTTCTGTTTGCAGCGACCCAAGCTTCTGGTTTTCTGCATCAAATTCAGCGCTGATATCTTCGAGTGCTTTTTGTTTAACGGCCACTGCTGATTGATCTACTTCCGGTTTAACTGCTTTCCAGGTGACCGCTTTTTTATCGCCGTACACTTCATCGGTAGTTGCTTTCCAACTGGATCGGGCATCTTTGGTATTGTCGATGGCTTGCTTTTGAGCATTGCTAAATCCTGACACCAGGAATGGGAGAACTGATTCGGTTTTTTTCTCATTGCAGCCAAGTTCCAGCATTTTCTTTTTAATGCTAGGCAGGTCTCTTTTTGTGCGGGTAATCTCTATAATGAGACCGCGCTTTACATCCTCTGGGGCGCTTGAAAAGAGGGCAGGATTAAGCACATAAGGAAGGGCAGAATGAATCTGTTGTTTAATCTCGTGTGCTCCATTGGGCAAGGTAATACTTGCGCGTTTGTCACCATCCCATTCAACGTAGCAATAACCAACCGTGTCATTATCATTAACAAGATGCTTTATTTCTTTGTTGCCAACCCGCGTGCTTTTGCCGGTAAAAGCGTGAATGATTGCTTCATAAATACTGGATTTTCCGGCTTCATTTGATCCACAAATCATGTTTACCGGGTTATTTAATTGAATATCTGCGGTCCTTGCAGCAATTATGTTATGTACTGATATTTTTTCTATTTTCATGATTAATTCGCTCCAATTATGGATATTTTCTATCTGTTGAGAGATTACGCAGCCGCTTTATCTTCACTCAATGGCAGTTGTTCTCCCAGAGTGCTGATGAGTTCATTGATTATCTTTAAGCACTGTCCTGACCGAATAGTGAATTCGTTATCAAAATAGTCATCATCTGTGTCGAATTCGGAACGATCCTCAACCAGATCAGGAAGGGTGATTTTGCTAATCATCGATTTATTATCAATCGTGAAAAAGCATTCATCCGTGCCAAGTACCATTTCTAACTTCACCGGGCGCTTACCCTGCAGAACGTAACTGGTAACCGCGACCGTATCCAGGTGTTCATTTTTGTACGTGATTCTTTTGCTTTTTGCTTCCGCATCCTCAAGAACGCAACTCCTACCCAAGGAGAAATTATCAATGCTTGAATCGTCATCAAGAATCAGTCTGCGCATAAACGCTTCCACTGAGCTTCCAAATCTCAGTATTGCGCCCTCGTATCCAAGATGCTTATAGATTTGCATTAGCACATCATCAACAAGCGCGCTAGAAGTTGATTCGACGCACAGCAAATCATGTTCGGTATTAATCCAGACATTAATTGACTTGCTGGTTACAAAAGCTTTGGCGTACAGTTCAGCAGTAACCTGATCCTTTAATTCTGCCAACTGCCTCTTTGTAAGTTTTTTCACATCGAGACGTTTGCACAAATCATCAGCGCGCAGTTTTAACTCACGATTAATCACGCTGGCAGGTAACAATTTCTCCTGTTTTTCGCAAACAAGCATGATGTTTTTGCCCACTTCAATAAATGGATCGCCATTGCGTAATTCCTTCCAGGCATACCCGATCCTTCCCGGCAAAGAGATTTCCTCTCTGAGTTTTTCTAGGTCCGGTACCCAGCCCTTTGGTGATCTAAATACAGTTAAATTTTTCATAATCCAATCCTCTAAGTTAATTGTTTGCGGCTATCTGATACCGCGTTTGCTCCATGCGGGTGGAGTAATTTTTGCTACTTTCTTGGGTAATTTTTCTATCAAACCAGCATTTATTCTGTCGGTGTATCCATGGCGTTTAACCGAAGTCAAATTGCTCTTCTGATGCTTCGGCAATCTCACGCGCACGAATCGCCGCTTGCTCTTCTGCTGATGGCACGAATGAGTTTTTTGATTGGATCTCTTCTGATTTAATGCCTGGCTTGTCTTGCTCGATTTGCTGCTGAGATTCTTGTTCTTCGTTAACTATTTCGCCCGTTTCGGGATTAATTACTTCTGATTCAATTTCATTAGATTCCGACTTTGAAGGTTTTAGAGAGTCAATATCAACAGAGTACCCGCCTGACCCGTCATGAGATGCTTCTATCACCCGTGCGTCCTGTATTTCCTCTACAGTTTGTAGCCCCATAAGCAGCTCGGGCGCATAAAGTTTTCCGAAGAAGCTGGCTGTTCTGTAGCGGAGCATTACTTCTGGCATGGTTTGCCACTTGCTTCCATTTTTCCCATACCATCCCTCTTTTACAGCCATTTCTACGCTCACAGCAGGAGAGGTTATCTTCTCACCTGATTCTTTCTCAGTTGCCCAGGCCACACATTCAATGTTCTGAACAGTCGCTTTTAATTTTTTTGTTGTCCTTTCGCGGTTTACCCATTCAGTGACCGAGTATTCGACTTCTTTTTCACCAAGACTTTTAATCTCGAAGCGTAAAGGAGAGAATCTTCCACACCCGTTAATTGCTGCAATGATCCATTGCGAGGACCAGCTTGGCCTGCCTTCTACAACATAAAGATTCTGCATTACCATCAATGGATCAGCTCCCATCCTGCACGCCATATTCAGAGCGATGACACAATTTGGTATTGCATTTTTGTTCTCAACTTTTTTATCATCATTTGCCCTGTACGCTGCTGGAACTAGCGTGCTGCTGGATAAAAGTTTTGCCGTTCTTAGCATTAATTCATACGACTGTAGAGAACCAAATCCTGGTGCAATTTGAGGCATCTTTGCTTCATTCGGCAGTGGATTTCTTAAGTCGCTTATTGCTGTGGTTTCTTTCACGTTTAATCTCCTTTGGATATTTGTTTTTTATTAGCAAGTGCGGAAAAATTACATTTCTCTAAAGTGGCAAGAACTCCACCTTGGACAGTATTTTTCTCCACATAACATAGACTTAGGATTAGGGTAGAATTTGCCTGTTTTGAACATATGAGCGGCTAATTCGATTAATCCGGGGCTGCTTTCATTACCCACCATTATTTCCATCGCATTACTAATATTCCCGAATCCTATCTCTGCCTTTCCTTTTGTCTTTAAGCCAATAATTTCAGCGTCAGACGTAATTTGCTCGCCGGTTGTGTGTTGGTACAAAAGTTCGTATGTGCCAATCTGCGCGCCGTGCCCTTTGGTTACAGCAACACCTTTCTGTACTGATGCACTGCCACTTTTGAGGTCGGCAATACCAACCCCGCCCGTTGTTTTCTTTATCCTTGCCCGATCCATAGTGCCTTTCAGCCGAACAATTACTCCGTCACCACAATCAATATCCAATGGCTTAGTTTCCATTTCCACGGCGATAAAGTTGTAGTTAGGCGATACCTCATTACAATATTTAGTGAGCAGTGCTATACCAGTGCTTTCAGCTTCTTTCATGGTGATGTCATCCTTGCCATGATCGAATTCATTCTCCGGGTCATGCAGTTTGTCAACCATGACTCCAGCCGCATCAACTGCCGTAACCGTGTCACCGGTAATTCTTGCCTGGTCGAATACAGCTGACCCGGCATGTATAGCCGTTCCAAGTGCGGCACGTAAACCAACCACGTTCCTCATACCAAGCAGGTGAATTCCTTCAAATTTGTAGGCGCAATCAAATAATCCAGACCACGCCGAAGCGCGTATTGTTATTGATGGTTCAGTCATTTCTTACTCCTAGTGATACCCGCCAGACGAAACGATTCTTTGAAACTGAACCGCTCACGCTTATAAAAAACAAAGTCACAGAGGAACTGCCACGCTCTCTTAATTTTGTTCATGATTTATTCCCTCACAAAACTGGTATGTCTTGCACCACCGTTCGTTTGCTTTATCAAAATCAATGAAGCTAACGACTGCAATCACCACGGCGATTCCGAATATTAGATGTCTAAAACCTTTTAGTTCATTCATCTCACCACCTCCATATCTGCAAGGGCACTCTTCATCCGCCTATCCGCATGTTCGATACAGTCAGCCACTTCCATTTGCTTGATTAGGCTTTCCAGAGAACTCACCTCACGCTGAATGGCTATGTGTTCCGTTGATGAGCTATCAAGATATCTCAGGCGGCTCGTTAGCGAATCCTTTACGCACCGCAGCAGCTTTGAAGTTCCTGGCCGGTAAGCTAGGTTCAAAACGAAGTTATCAATCGCTGTTTTGGCGTGATCAAACTGGTTCTCACGATTTCTCAGCTCAATAACCTCTGATGAAGTTTTTAATAATGGGATATTCATTTCAAAGTCGTTACTTTGATGTATGGCTGCCGTGATTCATGTCGATCTCCTTAGTTTGTTTGCTTATCAACTAACCTGTGATTGTTGTTTCCGGCTAGTCGATGCAATAACAATACCTAAAGGTATTTGATATGTCAATACCCTAAGGTATCGTTTTTGCTATACTCCAAGCTCTGGACGAAATTGGCATGTAATCTGGACAAACTCAGGACGAAAAAAAAACCCGCCGAAGCGGGTTTCATTCAAGAATCATTTTTTCTTATCGGGGCTTTTATTTTTATCGTCTTCTTTCTTTTTATTTTTGGAATCACCAGTTAATTTATCCATGATTGTCTCCTTTAAAATGGTTATCTAAAATCATCTTCCAGCGCCGCTACCTGACGATCCCGAGCCCTGAGTTCCTGAGCTTGAGCCGCCGCCCATTCCCTGGCCAGCTTCACTTGATCCGGGGTTTGATCCGGAACTGGATCCTGAACGAGATCCTGCGCTAGAACCTGAGTCAGGTCCTGAGGTTGATCCGGCCCTTGGTTGTTGAGAGGTGTTGCTTGATCCGGAAGATTGCGAGCCGGAATTCCGGTCTGACGAATGAGTGCCGCCGGGGGTTTTGCCATCTGTAGGAGCGGTACTTTGTGCAAGTAATTGAACGTCAGCTATTGCAACGGGGCTGCTCAATATAAGGATGGAACTGACAATCATGGTAGTTAAAATATTTCTTTGTTTCATAATAAACTCCTTTTTAAGTTGAGTGTAAATAATAAGGAGTTTAATTGTGATGCTCTGTACGGTACCGCTCCTTTTTCTTAAAGATTATCTGCTGGCCGTTTTTTTATTTCTCAGGTTTCTCTTCCTGTTTGCTCCATTTATCGTAACAGTCGAGACCGCAGTAATACATAATGTAGTCAGTAGCCTTAACGCTTTTGGCTTCGGAAATCGGTATTTCTTTAAAGCATACTTTGCATGAAACTGTTTCTGGTTCGATTGGCCTTTTTTGTTCAGTCATTTTGACACCTCTTTTGGATCTGGGTTGACTAGGTTATGTTTTAGCTAAGGGCAATGGCAACATTGGCAAATATGAGCTTTATCAATGCATAGTTTTTTTCTCGCCCATAGCCTTTAGAATGCTTCTGGTGGTAATAATTCCAAGCGGTTTCATTTCATGATCTACAATCGGGATGCATGAAATATGGTGTGTATTGAATATATAAATTGCTTCATCGATATTTGCGTTGACGGGCAATACAATAGGACGGCGGCTTACAATCTGGTGAACACGTTTATTTAACGTTGCTGCATCTTTGAGTGTCTCTGTTTTGGTTCCGATATTGGGGCTCAATGCTTTATAAAGATCCCGATCGGAGACTACGCCAAAAACCATATTGGATTCAATGACTAGTAAGTGGTGAATATTTACACGCTCAAAGATTTCTTTTACAGTCGATAGCTTATCATCCAGTTCAACCGTAATAAGCTTCGTGTTCATTAATTCACTAACAAGCATGATTACGCTCCTTGTGTTTTGAAAATTGGTGTGCGCGCTGCAAGCCGGTTCTGTATGGCCGCATGGTTGGTTGGATAGATTGGTTAATACTCATTCTGGCAACACAACTTCATCTCGCCAAATAATTCGAGTAGAAGAGGATCGTAATATTGTGAATCACGTCGTATTATCTGCAAAGCTTCGTCTGCATTAACTCCTTTATGGTAGGGTCTGTCCATAGTTAGCGCATCAAAGGAATCCAATATCCTGACAGCTCGCGCCAATAATGGAATCTCGTCGCCAGAAATACCTTCTGGATAACCAGTTCCATCGTAATTTTCATGATGATAAAGCACGATCTCGGTAATGCGCGAATCCAGGTTTAATGGACTCAAGAGCTTACATCCCATCTCTGTGTGTTGCTTGATCAGCATAATCTCACTGAGAGTTAGTTGCGATGGTTTGTTTAAGATGTAATCACTGATGGATAATTTGCCGATATCATGTATGCCTGCACCAACTGAAAGTAATTCTGTGTCTTCTTTTGACAGGCCAATCTGTTGTGCAAATAAAATAGTACTCTTCCAAATTCGTTGTTGATGTCCACTTAAATCTGGGTAGCGTGCATCGATCACTCCGTTTATAAACTTAGATACAACCGCAGGATCAATTACTCCATAAGTAAAGTCAGAAACAGGTCCGGAGGTAGAAACGGGGTCATAGGCGTGAGAATAGTTTTTCATTACATTTCTCTTTGATGAACTAGATAAGCTATTAACGGATATGGAAAAAACAAATCCTGTCAGTAGATCCTTATTTCATCTACAGAGATCAAACTAGCAGCTTATAAGATAAATCTGTTAATCACACTCATACCCTCCCTTTGCATGTGGAGGGAGATCTTTCCAGCACCAATTGTTTAGAAAAATAACTTTAGTACTTCTTGTTGTCGCTGTTACCGTTTTTGCTGAGCGCGGCAGGGTGGTTGCCTTCGTATCCCATGGTTAGCAATCCCCAAATGGCTGAATGTCAAGCACCACACCGTTGTTCAGTCAATGATAACAACAAGTAGGACGCTGGCTATGGGCAATAAAAACCCGCCGAAGCGGGTTTGTTGGTGGGTTACTTAATCTATTCTTCTGGCCATTCAATCAAAACAATATTCGCATCGGTAATTAATCCTCTGTGCTCTTTGGCATTAATATTCATTTTCAAATGTTTTATGCTAAAGCTTCCTTCTTTAAGCATTTCTAACTGGTCTTCATCGAGTAGATCGGGGGCTGCATTTACCATAAATTTCTTATCATCAGACAGACGAGTTACAGAAAATCTGTAGTCTCCACCAAACTTAGTTGGGAATTTAACCTCATTTATACTGAAGTCACCGTCAAGCCTTACGTTTTTAGATAATTCTTTTGGGGCCGGAACAATTTCTGCGGCACGCTCTCCCGTGATAATCGGTTCATTATTTATTTTAATCTGATCAGTAGGTTTTAATCTCTTCGAAAGTTCTGACTTAAAGTTTGTTATTGCTTCTTTATTGGTTTTTAATTCAGGCATCGCTGTGAGAGCCTCAGTGACAATCTTAAGGCGTGCGGTTTCTTGCTCGGAAAGTTTTGTTGAAGTCTCTTGCCCGTGTTCCCGTTCTTTTTTGCTAAGCCAATCCTTCCACATCACGCTGCTTGTAATGAATGCGGCGATGCTTATTAATAGGATCAAAACCTGGTTGCCGTCCATAGGGGAATTTTTTATTACTTCATTCAAAGCATTAAATAGATCGGTTATAAATTTTGTGCTGCCAGGTTTAATGATTACAACCAGTTCCAGAAGATCTTTTTCATCTGAAGTAAGCTTTCTTATGTCTTCACTATTGTATCTAGTTCTGCAGTATATCCTGTGGATTTCCTTTTGCAAGTCTATAATTGGTGGCATTATCCTTGTCGGAATGGATCCCTTAAAATCCTTGCCTTCAATGGTTAGATTGAATACAGGCCACCCTTTGAATGTAACTTTCGCTGTGTCGCTAATTTCGTTTGCTAAGGCTTTCTGAAGCAATGAAAATGCTTGATCTTCACTACTAATGACTATCTCTTCAATTGCTTCGTTCAAGGTGATGCCTTTATTATTTAATAAAAGACTCCGTGGCAAGACCACGGGGAATCGCAAGTTCAATGGTTAAGAAAATCTGTCCTTCATGCGATTGTTTTGCGTTGCAGCATAAATCCAACCAACCAACCAACCAACCAACCAACCAACCAACCAACCCAACCCCAGCCCAGCCCAGTCAGCAACATCGCGTAGGTGTGTTATGAAATCACCAGACTTTTGTCGCTGTAATCTTATAGCCATCCGGCAACAAACATTCATATCCAATATTGGGGATGCAAGATACTTGTGTTATTTCAGCGATTGTATCCGTTTTAATTTCTATATCAGAGATTATATTGCCTTCCCCGGTGATATTGGTGATACGGGCTTTATTATCTGTCCTTGTACCTCTTGAAGCCACCCAATCTCCCCCATAATCGTCGTTATACACAGCAACAATAATCATTTCATTGTTGTTTTCGGATACAATGGCATATCCGTAAGGTTTTATTTCCCAAATGCCATCGAATGGCCCAGCCGCGAATGACTGCGCGGGTACAAGTAACAAAAGCGCCACAAGAAATTTTTTCATATTATTTTCTCCTAATTTGATCATTTCTGTTTTATAAACGTATTAACCAAATATCTAGTCGCTTACTGAAACCAACTCGTCCCAATCAGTTGTGTATCCTGGGCTTCTATTACCCTGTTTCATCTTCCACAACTGATCAGCACCTTCGGATGCTAACTTAATAGTACCTTTCCCCATCCGAGCATTAATTTGATCTATAACTTTCATGAGTCTTTTTGACTTACTATCTTCCAGCCGCAGGCCAAACATATCAGCTTGTCTGTGATCACTGTCTACCAGATCGGATAGCATCACACCTGCCTTATTGTATTTATAGCCGCGCCGGTAGATTTTATGCAGTCCCCATAGGGCAACTTTAGTCAGTAAGATAGTATCGGAAGATTGCGTCGGCAGCTTTATTTTGAAATCGTTGTGATAGTTCTCTTCCGGTTTGTTGAATCTACTGGTGGTGATGAATACGTGAACGGTTCCGGCGTACGATTGCTGTCGGCGTAGTTTCTCCGCAGCCCGGGCAATATGAGAAGAAACCGATTCTTCCAGGCTAGCGAGATCTTTTACCGTGATTCCGAATGATCGAGAGCTGATGATCTGCTTCTTGGGTGGTGAAATTTCTTCCAATTGAATGCACGGTGTACCATTAATTTCGCGAATAGTCTTTTCCATGACCACGCTAAAGTCCTCCCTCAATCGCTTTGAATTGGCGTGTTTCAGGTCTAATACTGTCTTAATGCCATGTTTGTTTAATCGTGGCGCTAACCGCCTGCCTATTCCCCATACTTCTCCGACTTCAATGCGGTTTAGCCAGTAATCATGCAGGTTAGGGGAGAATGAATTTATATCGCATACGCCTCTGAATTCGGGATTCTTCTTGGCGATATGATTGGCCAGCTTTGAGAGTGTTTTGGTTGATCCGATTCCTACGCATACCGGAAGTCCTGTGCATTGTTTGATTCTTTGTCTAATGCCATGGCCGTAAAGAGATTGATTCTGAAATCCGGTGAGATCAAGAAAGCATTCATCGATCGAGTAGATTTCTTGTTGTGGGCTGTATTCTGAAAGAATGCTCATCACTCGACTGCTCATATCGGCATAGAGGGTGTAATTAGATGAATAAGCAATGATTCCATGTTTCTTTGCCAAATCCTTCATCTCGAACCATGGCTGACCCATCTTAACGCCTAGGGCTTTGACTTCATTGCTTCTAGCTACTGCACAGCCATCATTATTCGAAAGAACTACAACAGGCACACCCTCAAGCTTTGGATTAAATACCCTCTCACAACTTACATAAAAGTTATTAACATCGATGAGGGCGATTGAGCTAGACATGATTTATTCGATAAAAGGGTGCGCAAGCGTACAGAACAAAAAACAAAAAAAGATCATTATAAAAAAAGGTCAAATCTCTCATCAGAAAGTCTGACCTCCCAACTTTCTTCCTCAGACAAAGAAAGTTGGGTTATCTTTTTCATCGTTTTTTCTTGTATTACAAAAACTTCATAAGTTTGTTGTAATAGTTCATTTAGGCGGATTTGACTCCTCCTGGGAATCTAACCCCCATTTATTTTGTTGTCCTTTAATGTCTGGAAAATTGGGTAGATTAGTGATTTATCTTTTTATGGCGCGTCTCTTTCCTTGCAAAAACGTGCTTTTTTATACCCCCGCTTGTCTGCGAACCATAAACCCCACTAACCCCAGCCCGGCTAGCAACATGGCGTAGGTGGATGGTTCTGGGACTGGCGTGAGGGTTTTAAAATCTGGAACAAAGATTGGCTGTGGGGTGAATATTGTATCGGGGGTGTATGAAAGTATAAAAGCTTCTATGTTACCTTCTAGATTCTTTCCGTAGCCAGCTATTTGGTTGTTGTTATTGATTGCTGAAACATATAAATTTGACCACCCACCAGTAATTACTGGATCCAGTAGCGAAAGATCAGTCATGCCGCCGTGACTGTATAAAAAAGCGTGGCGTTCAAGAGAGAGGGTGTCAGCAACGCCGATCACTTGCCCCAAATCATTGATGCCGGTTGCGTTGCTATATGACCCGCCTAATGTTCCAAGGTCGATCATGCTGTCACTGATTCCGTTTTTAATGAAGGCGTGCCATCCTGTGGCAGATCCAGACCCGCCGACCATTTGATCTGAATTATTGATGTCGTAGCCTATTGATTTATTTCCTCCCAAAGTGCCTAGGTGAGTATTTAAGCCACTGTTAGTGTCGAATACAGATCTTGCGCTCAGCACTAGTCCGTTATCATTAATACCTACTGTTGACCGCCCTAAAGAAACGGGGATGGAGGTCATATTGCTGCCATTGGAATCGGTAATAAAGGGATGTGGATTCCATAAGCTATAGCTCCCATAGGTGCCGACAATTTGCCCGGATTCATTGATGTCGACGGCAGAACTGCCACTTAGTCTGTGCGTTCCTATCGTCCCCAAATCGACCATAGCTGACAGGTTGTTAGCATCAGCAATAAAAGCGTGAGCAGTCAGATTCCCGGATAACGAAGATAGCCCGACAACTTGCCCGAGATTATTTATACCGTTTGCGGAACTATATGTGCCGCCAAATGTGCCTAAATCTTTTATCGCCAAACCATCCGGGCCAGTAACAAACGCGTGCTGCGAAAAATTAGCACCTGAAACATAACTTGACCCGACGACTTGCCCGGAATCATTAATGTCATAAGCAAAGCTATGTTTGCCGCCTAATGTACCTAATCCTATAATCGACCAATCCGCGCTTACTGGTGCGGATGCGATTGCTGCGAATATAGCGGTTGCTACGATTATTGTTTTATTCATTTTGTTTTTCTCTTATTATTTGGCATAAACATTCTTCGTCGTAACACCATTTACACAAGTTGTCTCGGGATCAACACGCAGGTTTAATTTCATCTGATCCAATATATGAAAGTGTTGTTTTCCTCAACTTATCGGCATGTTTGTAGATGTCAGACATTTCGGTAATAACTATTATATTTTCTTCCTTTTCATCAAATAGCCCGATTGACATTTTTGTTGCTGAATTTAATCTAAGGCGGCAAATGGGCTTGCGATTGTTGTCATCAAAAAGAATGGCGCAGTAACTTTTCGCATCCCTCATAACAACTCTTTTTGGTTCGATTATTTCGCACAAGATCGCCCGAACTATGCGGAACCCTTCCATTTCTTCGGCTGTGGTTATGACGTCATTTGATTCCGGCCCTGGTGACATTGTCCTGGTGCCAGATGATTGATCCATGGCCATCTTTAGCCGCTCAGTTATCTTTTCACTGATGAGTTGGCTAAATGCATCCTTCGTGATCTGGGTGAATTGTTCCTTGATCGCTGGGGTAAAGCGCTTCCCGTTTAAAACTTCTCCACATACCAGCTTAACGAAATCCTCTGATGGCTTGTCTATCCATTCTTCCAAAACATTACCTACTGCTCGAGTATATTTAAGGTCGCTGGCAGTATTAAGTATGTTTTCTAAGTCAAATGTGGCTTTTGTAAACTTTTTGAGTTCTTCAACATGCTGTTCTTTAAAATCAAGAATGTTGAATTCAAAGAATGGCCTTACATCCATTTTGTTTGGCTGTTCAAGATCGGTGAAAAATCGATACAAAATGCCATTGGTTAGCACGCCAAAACGCGCTTCAGTGACGTGGAAATATCGGAATAACTGAGAAGCATGATTGACGCTCAAATCTCCACCGCTTTTTTTGCACTCAAACAATATTATCGGCTTACCATCCATCAAGATCGCATAATCAACCTTCTCTCCCTTTTTTAATCCAACATCTGCAATTAGCTCAGGTGTTACCTCTGTAGGATCGAATACGTTGTAGCCAAGTAACTGTATGAACGGCATTATCAATGCGTTCTTGGTCGCTTCTTCGGTTTGAATGGTGTCCTTTACTTTACTGATTCGTAATGCCAGTTCTTTAAGTTGGTCTATTAAGTCCATGTTGCGCCTTGGTTATTGTTTATAAAGTTTTACACCGGCATTGCTTGTCGTCTCACCATAACCCCAATCAAGCCAAGACCCGCTAGCAACATCGCATAGGTTTCCGGCTCAGGTACGGGTGAAACTGGATCTGGAAGGGTTACATTAATATTGTCTATCGCTAGGAAACTGGTAGTGTCTTTCGTAATTGTTACGCTTGCAAGATTAGTGAACCCGGTCAGGTCGTAGTGAATAAAATCATTACCGATCCGGATGTTGCTATTAGAAGCAGTGTCATCAAGCGCAACTGAGTGAGTGATTGATCCGCCACCAACAAAATTTCCTGTAATAATGGCCTCAGTTTCGCCATAACCAACTTGCCACATCACCAGGTCCAGGCCATTCAGCGAAAATGGTTCGTTGCTGGCCAGACTAAATGTCATCGAAGGCGAAAACATCGCGTAATCCGTGCCGTTCCAAGCGGTTAAGAATGTATCTATTATCGCCCCAGGAAGCCCTGTATTGCTGCCCCAGTTCTGCATATCGACCATATATAAAGCATTGTCTATACCGTAAGATGAATTAAGATTTGTGCCGCTGCCTGCGAACTTAAATCCATCAATATTAGCAGCTGAACTATTGGTGAACACGGTCACAAAACTGTTGTGACGAAAAAGATCCTCTCCCGGCATAAAAGTCCCCGCAAGCCCATCAAAAGTGATTATTTCCGCTGCAGTATTTGATCCTAATCCGATTGTTAAAATACTTGTAATTGATGCGGCTATTAGTTTTTTATTCATTAATGCTTGCCTCTTGTTATTTTTTTACACATACATTCTTCTACTTCACACCAGTCGCTCAGATACGCAACGATTGTTGAACTAATCATCTTTCTTTCTTTTTCTAGCTTTAACCACCTTATCTGCTGCTTCAAAAACATCAACCGTCTCTCGAAACTCATCTTCATCCATCACCGTGACTTTCTTTATATGCTCAATCATTTCTACTGTGGCACAAGATAAATCTATTCCATAGTTATCAGAATCTTTCGTCGCAACCCACCAATTATCTGGAAAATTGTAAGCATCAATCACCGCGTCCATTATTTCCTCGCCTATATTTTTCTTCCCAGGCTTGCCTTCAGGATAAAGAAGTCTATTAATGTATGAAGGCTCCTTACCTAGTTTTTTTGCCAAAACGGCGTTAACTCCACCGCATTGATCGCGTATTAGTTCTTGCAATTTCAGCCTTCTATGCTCATTACGCTCTATTTTCTTTTTCAATTTCTTATCCATTCATAGATTCTTTACTACATTAAATCCCCAGTAAACAACCCAAAGGTATTGACATTACCAATACCCAAAGGTATTCTTTAAAAAAATTCACAACAAAAGAGAAATGGAAGCTTTAAAAAAATTCTTGAATAGCATGACCCAAGATCAGCAAAAACAATTTGCTATTCGGTGCAAAACAACAATCGGTTACTTGCGTAAAGCAATGTATAAAAATCAAGAAATTGGCCCCGAGATAAGTGTATCCATAGAAATTGAATCTAATGGAGAAGTCACTCGAAAAATGCTTCATCCGAATAGCTTCTTGAATAAATGGCCAGAACTTGCCCAGCAAGACCAAACAAACTCAAAAGACGCGGCGTAGTTGTTCATGTCCACATGATATGTGGATGTGGCAGTGAATAACACGGCCAAAACAATGGAGATTGACCTCATGAGCATTAATAACTTGATATTCAGGATAGCCAAGAAATACGGGATAACTGCTCTTGGTGAGGATCTTGGAATAAACACGAACACATTTAAAAATAAGATCAATCCGAACATAGACACACATCATGTTTACGCACATGAACTTGATCTGATCGCAACGTTAGCTGACACAGATGAGATAGCTAATTACTTTGCAGATCAGCGTGGATTGATGTGTATAAAAAAACCAAGTTTCGATGGCATATCAGATCAAGCCATCTATGATTTATCGCTGATTTCTCAAGAAAAATCAGGAGAATATGCGAAGGTAATTAGAGAAGCCATATCGGATGGTGAGATTGATTTTGAAGAATCTGCACTGATTCGAAAAAAGTACCTGGAATTGCTTGCTGCACAGCAAGAGCATCAAAACAAACTGGATTCATTCATGGCTGTTTGTGAAGAAACAAAATCAGCCAGAGCAAAGAACAAATGATCAAAAAATTCGCCATGGATCTCCATATGACGAGCTCACCGCGCCAGCCTGTGCATCCTACTTTGCATAGCCGGAAGGCTGGATTAATTAAAAGTATCATTGCTAATGAGAATCATTTGCAATTACAAAAACAACCAGGTAATATTACAACCTTCCATCTCTCATATTTTTTGGAAACACCGCAGCAACCAGCGCGCCTTAGAACGCGTAGTCGGATGGTCGCTTCATTCAAGTTTGTTGCCAATAAGCCCAGTACACCTTCTTCCTTTGGTGTGCTGGGTTTTTTATTGGGTAATTGATAAATGCATTACTTCAAGATGAATATCGGCGATTACGCAAAGAAAGCAGGGCGACTGTCCATGCTTGAGCACGGAGCGTACACGCTTTTGATACATGGCTTGAGGATGCTATTGACTGGTGCTGGGCACGAACTAAGGAAGAAAAGGATGCTGTTGAGTTTGTTTTGAGCAAATTCTTCGATCTTGTTGATGGCGTTTATATTCAAAACAGGATTCAGGAAGAAATTGACAAATACCACGAAAATGCACAAACAAACAAGAGAATAGCAACGGAACGTGAAAACAAAAGGAAGAACAAAACACGAACCGTGAACGAAGCGTGCGAAAGCGTGAACGAAGCGACACCTAACCAAGAACCAATAACCAATGAACCAATAAACCAAGAACCAGAGGATATAACACACAACAACTATCCCTCCCAACAGAGTAGCGAAGTAACGCCATCGGCTGGTGTGTGTCTTGCCATCAAAAAAATCGGAATTATCGACATAAACCCATCCCATCCCGAATTGATCGAACTGCTCAGGATTGGGGCTACGGTTGATGAATTTATGCATGCTGCCAGAACCGCTAAAGACAAGGGGAAGGGGTTTTCTTACGTGCTAGGAATCGTCAAAAAACAGCGAGAAAACGTCCTAGCAATGACTGGAAAACTGCACAAAGGCAAATTGCCGAACAAGGCCGATAGGCTGCAACAGAACAATCTAAACGCAGTAGGTGACTGGGTTCCACCGGAAATGAGGGCAGCGAAATGACAAACGATGATTATCAGAAATTCAAAGAAGGTTTGGCCGGTGTTTACGGATTTTATGACAAGGAAATAAACGCCTTTGTGCTTGATGTCTGGTGGAATGCGATGAAGCCTTTTGACTTAACGGCAATCATCCAAGCCTTCAATCGTCATGTGATTAACACCGAATCTGGAAAATGGCTGCCTAAGCCTGCTGACATCATCAGGATGCTGCAAGGATCAACGCAAGATACTGCTTTAGTGGCGTGGGCAAAGGTTGATAAGGCTGTGCGTCACAAGGGAACCTACGTTGATGTGGCTTTTGATGATCCATTGATTCATCGGGTATTGCATGACATGGGTGGTTGGATTGCTCTTGGCCAAAAAAATGAGGATGAGTGGCCGTTCGTGGCTAGGGAATTCGAGAACAGGTATCGAGGGTTTCGGGAAAGAAGTGAAATTCCAGAATACCCATCAGTTTTAACAGGAATTGCGAACGCTCATAACCGCAGTCAAGGATTGAAATTGCAGCCCTTAGTCATGATCGGAAACGAAGCAACATGTGAGCGCGTAATGAACGGTGGCACGGATAAACCGCTGATCGGATTTAAGCAGGCTGGAAGTGTGGCGTCAGAGTTAAGGCTGGTTTCCGATTCTGAAAAGAAAAAAGCTTGAGTCAGACAGTTTTGGAAAATACTGAAACCGGGTACAGAAAACCTACAGTAAAAGAAGGTGCAGATTTTATCGAGATGTGTTTCACCAGGGAGTACAAATTAAGCTGCATAGCTTTTTGGAGAAGGTTGTACGGAGATGAATTGGCGGATCAGATTATGAATGAGCTTAGATCACGTAAAAAGAAGGTTGTGAAAGAAAATGACAAACGAGATTAGATTAACAAGAGCAAAGTTATTTAAAGTGGTGATTATGGCCATGTTTGCGGGGGCTACTTTGGGTTTTGTAATTGGGCTTGTCTGTGGAGTGTTAGGGAAATGATGTACGCAGAAGACGGCAATATTATCGTCACAGAACTTATACCGATGAGCGAACTAATGTTGATTAATGACTTTAGTAAATTTGTCTTGGCATACAAAGATTCTAAACAAGATTTTGTTAGGGTTCGGCAATCATCAAATGACGAGGTTTATTGCGCAGAAACCGGGAAATTCCACAACATTAATATGTTTAGTGGTTGGATAGAAATAATTTACAAGCCAGAACCAAAAGAGCATGACAAAAGCCAGCCATCTTGCATTGAGTGCGGAGCCAGGACGATAAAAGAAGCTGAAGAAAAATGCATCAGTAATGCTGAGAAAGATTTTTGTCACGGTAATGAGTTGTGGGGTTGATTGAATGGAAGATTGGCTACAAAAAATAAAACCTGGTGATGAAGTTTGCGTTTGTCAGTATGAGGGAAAGAGTATTGCTAAAGTATATCGCACTACCAATACCATGATTATTACTGAGCGTGGAGATAGATTCAGCAAGATTTTTGGCAGAGCTGTTGGTGCGCAAGGTTATTCCCGTGTGAGAATTATTGAGCTAACAGATCGGTTAAGGCAAGAGATTGAAAGAGAAGATATCTGCAGCCTAATTCGTTACTGTAATTACGAGTATTTTAGTATTGCAAATCTAAGAAAAATCAAAAAGATAATTGAATTAGATATGCAACAGAATAATAAGCAATAACAAGGAGATTTAAAGTGATAGTTAGAGCAAATGTAATGATAGCTAAACGTAAATTAGAAGGCGTTTTTAAAGATTGGAACGCTACCGCAAAAGCATCTGAAAATGCCCCAGGTTGGCTGTATTTTTTGGCCAAGCATTTCGGTGAAAAGCAGGAGTTCAATACTTGCTACAGCAATGTTGAAGTGCGTCAGTTTTTTGGTGTTCAGTACATGATTTATAAGTAATTAATGAGCCAGAACGAAGCCATAGCAGTCTCAGGCACAAGACGAAGCATGAAAGAGCTTGTGGATGGAACCATTCGTGTTCAGATCGATATTGATCCAATGTACCGCGAATTGTTCTTTAAATTGTTTGGGCAAATTGATATGCCGGTGGCAATCGCTCCGATGGTAATGAATTCGCCAATTCAAGCGCCAGTACAGGCGGAGAGGCGGGAATCGGGGAAAAAAGAAGCTAATTATCTGGCTCAGGGCATGCACCGTGATGGCTATTTTCGCAATCCCAAGCTTTGGGATGCGATGGAAGAGAAGGGCATCTATACCCAGGAAATGCACAAAGAGTACGTTCAATCGCTTCCGTGCTGCGGGATCAAGTTTGCGCCACATATAAAACCGTGCGATGGCGATGTTGTTATGCACCACGTAAAAACATCGGCTAATTCCGGTGTGAGAATCAAGCCACTGCACTGGTACGGCGTGCCTTTATGCCACAAACACCACATGACTTGGGCGCACGGTTCTCACAAAGGATCTGCCAGCCATGAAGACCGTCACGATGTCATGTTGCCGCACGCTGTAGCACTCACAGCAGAACGTGTAAAGGCAGCATTCAAGGATTCACTTGGACTTGAAAGCCTGTCAGAAATTACACAGAAAATGCTTGATGATTTTGAAAGATATTTGTTTGGTCAGGTTATTAATAATTACGCGGAATAGGGGATCATAAATGACAGATTTCGTTACTGAAAACACGACACCGGTTAACAATTCCGCAGCAGGATCTGTAGACCATAAAGACCCGACAAAAGAATACAGAATAAAGCTGGTTCAAAAGTTAGTTGAGAACGTAAAGCGCGAGAGCGAATTCATGAAGAAATTCCATGAATTATTCGGTGACTATCCGGGGCTTAATAGCGATACCTGCTTATACCAGTATTGTTGCCACCTTGATCGGTGATACCAAGGCCGGTCTTGATTGGTTTCTTTTTGAAAACGAATGCGGTGATAAAGGGTATGAGGCCGGTATTGATGAAGGTGAAACAAGGCCAATTAAAACAGTTGAAGATTACCTTTGGCTTGTGGATTTGAATAAGGATCTTTTATCGTGAGTGAAATTATTCAAGTAGGTGAGCGTGAAATAGGTGGCGCTATTATCCAAACGGCAAATGCTCGTGAGTTACATGCATTTCTTGAAATCGGAAAAGATTTTTCTAATTGGATAAAAGACAGGATTGATCAGTACAGTTTTATTGAAAATCAGGACTTCGTGGTATTCGCCAGAAATGGCGAAAACCCTTCTGGTGGTCGCCCGTCAAAAGACTACGCCATTAGTATGGATATGGCTAAAGAACTATCCATGGTGGAGCGAAATGAAAAAGGTAAGCAAGCCCGCAAGTATTTCATTGAGTGCGAGAAGAGAGCTAAGGCTGCAGTAGATCCAATTAAAGCGCTATCAGATCCTACCATCATGCGCGGCTTGCTCTTGACCTATACCGAGAAAGTTCTCGTTCTTGAAAGTAAGGTCGTAGAGCTTGCACCAAAAGCCAAGGCACTTGATCGCATAGCAACGCACAGCGCAAAACTCTGCAAGTTAAAGAAAAGGTATTGAAGCAAACGCTTGTTGAGCGCAGCTGGATATATCGTAGACCGCTGGGGTCTGGATATCTAGCTTATTCGGATAAGCTGAAAAGAGGGCTGATGGAACATAAGATCATCCGTGGTGAAAGGCCGGACGGCTCTGAATGGGTGGAAACGCAGGCGCGAATCACGGCGAAAGGCATGGCTTTGCTGTCAGAGATATTTTCGAGCGAATTGGCTGTGAATTAATGAGTGAGCGAGTAAATTTTGGTAAACGAAAAGCAACATTGTGCTAATTGTAAAGCACCAAGATGTGGCGGCATTGGAACCGGGACACAAGCAAGGTTCTGTAGATCGTAAAAAGATTTGGTTTTAGTGCTGCTAGTTGTTGGTGAGTGTAAATCCCTTGTGGAAGGCTAAGGAACCCATTAACTGCGCAATGCGACAAGTTATAAAGAATCTATCCAGTAGCCAACAGAACGGCGGTTCTCCGATGCCTATTCGGAGTAGCAACAGCAGAGCTGCGGTGTGGATTAGAACACACAAGCCTAAGTGGGGATGATTGAGGCGCGCCACGTCGGTCATGCTTGTACCAAGACCTAGACCCGAGAGGCCGGGTACGATAGCTGGAAACAGCCAGCTCTGCTGTTGGTGAGCAATCTGGTAAGTAGGTAACAAGGGCCGCATGGTCGCGCTGCGTGAAAATCGCAGAATAGAGGGAATCTCGTTCGATTCGAGTCGCCATGCCACCAACTTAATTAATGGAGAAATTATGCCGGTTTTACACAAAGGAAAGCACGATCAGTTAATTGGTGAGCTTTCAAGAAGATATTCCAATCTTGTGGAAGTTATGAAAAAAAGAGATTTATCCGGTCCTCATGAGGGGGCTAATGGCAAAAAGTGGGCGCAGCCACATTTAATGTGCGCAACAGCCGGTAATGCTATAGAGGTTTCGCTGGCAGTTGAAGATTTTAAAGCAATACTTGCTGAAATCAAGAAACTCAAATAACAAGCAGACGGTGAATGGGTGGGGTATTGATATGCATCTAAGATTTATAGAGGACGGCGATGAGGACATCAAAATATTCACCGAATCCGGTGATTCCATTGGTGTTTTGTTTAAATACAATGGACGATACTGCGTTGATATGCAATATCTTTATGACAAAGTTGATGGATTGCGCCAGATAGCCGCAAAACTTCTTGAATTGAATGGTGGCAATACCCTGCAATTCATAGAGCAAGACGATGGTGTAATCAATATAAAAAATGAGTGCGGCGATGCTATCGGTGATCTGGTGAAGCGTGATGGGGTGTACCGATTAACCTTTCTGTATACCTATGACAATGCCGATGGGCTGTACCAGATCGCAGACAAACTAGCAGAGTTGAACAAAAAATGAGCGCGTTTTCTCCTGCATTAAAGAGAGATATTGAGAATCGCATTAAAAACGGCACGCTTAAGGTTGCCGGTCAAAGCCCAGGGTTAGTGCCAGGTATTAAATCAGTTCCTGCAGCAATCAATAAAGGAAACTCAGGCAGGGAATCAATGCGCAACATGCAGGCACTAGGGCGCATGAAAACCGGCAAGATGAACAAAACAGAGCTTGCCTATTCTCAGCATCTCGAAGCGTTGAAATCGTGCGGCGAGATTGTTTGGTGGAAGTTTGAGGCTATAAAGCTGCGCTTGGCAGATAACACCAGTTACACCATAGATTTTTTCGTCATGAAATCGTCAGGAGAACTCGAAGGGCACGAGGTCAAAGGTTATGCAATGGATGATTCGATGGTAAAAATCAAGGTTGCCGCAGAAATCTACCCATTCAGATTTCTATTAATAAAGGCGGCAAACAAGAATTGTAGTGCATGGAATATTAAAGAAATCGGGAATATGAATTCGTAGCACAGAATGAAAATCGACAAATACACGAGGTAAAAACAGTTTATGGTCGAAGAAAAGCCGGTCCTAGAAGTTCCTAAAGCAAATTCCCGCGCAGCATTAGCAAAGAACATGGGTCTTAGGTTGCGCGCATCAAGAGAATCAATAGGCATGGCTCAGGGCGAAGCTGCCCGACGTTTAGGTTACGGATACGAATTCAGTTCCGCATTGGGTCGTTCTGAGAGCGGCAAGGCTCTACGATGTGTCGATCGACTACATTTATGGCGAATCGGATGACTGGGAGCTGAGTGCCAGGGCATTACAAGAACGCGATATGGCCAAATGGATGATGGAAGCATGGGAGGCCGGTCGTCAACGTGATTTAGAGGTTTTACGGAAGCTTAAACTCAGGATGAATGCTATCACTGAAGCAGTAACCGGCCTATTTTCTGCATCGCAGGATGTTCAAGACGCTATGAGAAGGTTTATTGAGCTTAATTATGAAACATTCGAGGAGATGCGCGGCGGTAATCGATTGCTTACGGCGGTTGATCGATTATTTAATGTAACTGGCACCTGCAAGAGAAAGGTAACCCGATTCAGCAATCAGTGCGCGGTATCTGGGATAGGCGCTGCTATTGTGTCCCAGGTCGATAAGCCGGTGGCACAGCGGCAATTGTTGTAATCAATCATGGCAGCAAAACCTAAATTAACCCCGGAAGAGTGGGCGAAAGCACGCAACACCTGGGAATCAGACCCGCGTGAAGGTTATGCGTGGCTTATTGATGAGCTGAGTATTCCGATGACGAGGGCAGCGCTAAGAAAGATTGCTATACGTGAGGGATGGACTAAGAAAATCTCGCCGGATAGCGTCAAGGTATCCAAGGTATCCAAGAATTCCAAGGTACCCGTCAAGGTACTCGACAACTCACCCGATCACCGCGCCAGCAAAGGGAATGGGAAGAAAGTATCCAAGCCCAAGGTATCCAAGGTATCCCAAACAGCGATGGTATCCAAGGTATCCAATGATGATGGTTCGGATACCATGAATGATGAGCCGGAAGATGGTGATGAGTCAGGCAGTGGATCTGTGGGTAGGCCAACAGGCTATAGAGAAAAGTATAATAAACAAGCATATAGATTGTGCCTATTAGGTGCTATTGATGATGAGTTAGCAGAGTTCTTTGAGGTTAGTGTGAGTACCATTAAGGGCTGGAAGAACGTACATCCAGAATTCTTGGCCGCCATAAAAAAGGGAAAGATGGCCGCTGATTCGAAAGTTGCCGAGAGACTGTATGAGCGCGCCATGGGTTACTCACATCCTGAAACCCATGTAAGCAACTTCAAAGGTGAGATTACTCTTACTGAGATAACCAAACACTACCCACCCGATACCGTGGCGGCATTCATCTGGTTAAAGAATCGCCAGCCGGAAAAATGGCGTGACAAGATCGAAGTCGGTGTCAATGTGAAGTTGGACCGGGAAACGTTGGTTCAGATTGAGCAAGTCTTTATGGAAAAGATGGCGCAGGCCAGGGAACGACAAAAAGCCATATTGATGGAGCGCGGCATCCTGATTGAACACGGGCAAGATTAGCGCATGGCAACAGCCGGACTGATATTCAATGATCCGAGGTATCCGGATTTTGTAGAAAGATATCACGCGGATCCGCTTAGGTTTGCCGTTGAAGTCTGTGGACTCGTTCCATCGGAAGATCAGGAAGAGTTGCTTCATGCAATCGAGCCTGAAAATGCCAAGGTAAGTGTGGTATCCGGTACTTCGACCGGCAAGACCGCAGCATTTGCGAGAATAGCGCTATGGCACCTGCTTTGTCACCCGATAGCCTCCTATGAAGGCAAGATCGAGATCGGCTCCAATACATACATTGGCGCGCCCAGGATAAGTCAGGTTGCTGATGGTATCTGGAAGGAAATGAATGATGCTTATCTTGGTATCGCATATGGTCCCTATAGCTGGATAAACGACTACTACGAAATAACCAAGACTAGCGTTCATGTAAAACGTTTTGAAGATCAGTGGTTCATATCGCAGGTTGCTATGCAGAAAGGGCAGGCAATCGGTGTGGCCGGTAAGCATCGATACTGGCAGCTAATTATCATTGATGAGGCGGCAGGCGTACCGGATGATCACTTCGATGTTATTGATGGTACCCAGACCCAGCCCGGAAATAGAACGTTACTGGCTTCCCAGGGTGTTAGGAACGCCGGACGTTTCTATGAAACTCACCATAATCTATCAAAAACCAATGGCGGCTCATGGGATAACCTGAGATTTAGCTCTGAAAGGTCGCCGTTTGTAACCCTGCATTGGCTCAAAGACAGGGAAGATGAGACCGGAGGCAAGAATTCGACTGAGTACAAGATCCGGGTTAGGGGTCTTTTTGCCGAAGATTCTGGCAGCAATCTGCTTTCCCGGTCGGAATTGGAGAGAGCTTTTGAACCAAGAAAAATCATCCAAGACGATGAGCCTTATGGCCTGTTTGTACTGGCTGACGTGGGGCTTGGTGAGTATCGGGATGAATCGGTTGCAGTTGTTGCAAAGGTTATTGGATATGGGGACTTTGGGGACGATGCGAGGCGTGTAGAGTTTATTGAAGTACCCTATTGCACGAATAGTAAGAATGAAATCATATTTGCCGGTGATTTGGTTAACCTGGTAGGCAAATTATCGAATGCTACATTGTTGGTGGATAACGGCGGTGTGGGTGCCACGGTGAATAAGCTGGTAGAGGCATCCGGGGTGCCGGTTGTAAGGGTGAATTGGGGCAAACCTTGCTTCAAGAGAGAGTACCAGGATCGTTTCTATAATCGCCGCGCTTGCGCAATGGTGCGATTCCGCGATGCAGTCAGATCCGGGCGCGTAGTGCTGCCGCAGAATATTGATAGGAAGTTGCGGGAAAAGATTCTGCTGCAGGGTGCCAGGTTGCCATATCACTTTGCGGAAGCTGGTGGGTTGAAGTATGTCATGGAAAAGAAGGAAGAAATGCGCAAGCAAGGGATAAAGTCACCGGACATTATTGATGCAATGAGCTTTGTATTTCTTGAGGATGCCACTAGCTACATGGTGTCTGCTGATGCAGAGGCCGGGGGTGCCGGTTCAATAGCAGCAACCGCCCAGGGCAAGGTTGATGATATGTTTGCTGATGTTTAATTATAGGAGTGTTATGACTAGAAGAGAAAACCCGGTACCAACAATTAAATTCATTATTTCAAAGATTCTGAAGTGCGACAAGAAAGAAGTTTTGCTCAAAAAAGAGTTAATTAAGGATCTTGGGGCTGATTCTATGGGGGTGCTGCAGATAATCATCGCGGTCGAGCGTGAATTAGGGGTGGAAATTGATGATGAACGTATTGGTGCGGTTTTGGATGAATTGAAGGTCAAGGATTTGATTGATGCGACCAATAGTGCTGTGCAATTAAGGAATTCACTGGGTTATTCCAGGATAAAACAAACTGCATCAAATAATATGGTAGCTTTGAATCCTGAGAATGTTTGATTAAAGGAGGTTGGATTATGAGTTATATACTTGACCTGGTTAAATCCTTTCGCAAGATCATTAAGGAACCAGATAATAAAGATGATGTAACAGTTAGAGTAAACGCAAGGAGAAAGATGTTGATAGAGAATGGATGCCATGAATATAGAGCATTGCCATTAGCGGTTGAAATCGAGAACGAGATTAAGCCAATTGAAAAAGATCACCCCATTTGGACGGCGGCTTATAGAGATTTGAAAAAATCAATGGGGCTTTAACCAATATTTAAAGGAAATTGATATGGATATTAATGCTGCAGTAAATGTTGCTCGTGGGGCTAATAAAACTAAGATTGTAAAGAAAAAATTAATAGAATTGCGCATCTTGAGTGATCTGATTACTGAGGATCATCTAAAACCAAAGACATCTGGAAGCGCTGGGATTGATCTGATAGCAGTGTCTTTTTGCGATGATGAGGTAGGAGAAGAAAGCGGGTTCTCCTTTATCCAGCCCGGTGAAGTAAAAATGATCGGTACCGGGATATCAATTCACATTTCTGATCCAGGATACGCCGGTATGATATTGCCGCGCTCAGGATTGGGGCACAAAGGGTTGGTATTGGGTAACCTGGTTGGTTTGATCGATTCCGATTATCAAGGGGAATTGAAGGTTTCAGCCTGGAATAGATCGGATGAGCTTATTCAGATTAAACGCATGGACAGAATCGCGCAGCTTGTCATCGTGCCGGTTGTGGTACCTGAATTTGTTGTGGTTGATATCTTTGGAGGGTCTGAGAGGGGGAGCGGGGGTTTTGGGTCGACTGGTGCGTGATCATGCAAATAAATTGGATTAAATTCTCTGAGAAGATGCCTCCAAAATCGCCAAGAATGAAAGTAATATTAAGAACTAGCGGGAGTCATTACTCCGATATTTCTGCATTGGCCGCGTACGTAACAGTAGTTATAATGTATTTGCCGTACAAGATTATGAATAGAAATATATTTCAAGATACTTCATGGACACCATTTACCAAAGAAAAATGGAACTGGTTGCATCAAATCGACGCAAGTTAACCGTTAGAAAACGGCAATTCTGTCAAGTAATCGTGATTCTGTGAGCCATCTATATCGTGATGTAGCTATCTATATCGTGATGTAGCTATCTATATTCATAGTTACTCAACCTTTCTGCAACTATACCGTTGTTATTATCTCTAAAAAGCGTTAGAATCTGACGGTATATTGTTCTTGTATAAAGAAGGTTTATATGGGTAATGTCGTTGTGGCGCTAGATTTAACGCCCGTAAATGCAAAGAAATTTATTTCTGAAATTGCTCAAAACAGTAACCGTATATTTTATACAAAACATGCAAACAAGCGCATGAAAGAGCGAAAGATAACAACATTCCAGGTTGAATGTTGTTTGCGTCATGGGAAAGTAATAGAAAATCCGTTCCGCGATGAACACGGCAATTGGATGGTTAAATTAGAGGTTTTAACTGCAGGAGACTCAGTTACGGTGGTGGTGGCAATTGATAGAGATTCAAAAGGTGAACTGATTCTAGTAATAACGAGCTATAAATAAAGTATAAAGGAGTACAGCAATGTTACATTACATAAGCTGTGGGTTAATGAATATATGGCTAAAGAATGGTTATGAAACCATAAAAACCCCATATGGAGAGGCGACATCAATTCATGACACGGAAGGGCTGCATAAGGCAATCGGTCTATTTCTAGTAAATAACAAGTCAAGACTGACCGGAGCAGAATTACGTTTTCTAAGAAAAGAATTAGATCTCTCACAAAATAACTTAGCAAATTTGCTTGGTGTAAGTGAATCATCTATTCGTTCCTGGGAAAACAGTCGTGCAAAAGCATCCGGTCCGGCAGAGAAGATGCTTAGATTGTTATATCAACAGAAAGTTAACGGACATAAAGATATCAATGATTTGCTGGAAAGAATAAGTCAATTAAATAGAGATACGCACTCAGATAAGATTTGGCTTGAGGAAACAAATTCTGGATGGGAAAAGGCTGCTGCCTGAGAGCATCTTTCCTCACTAAAGACCCGCTTCGGCGGGTTTTTTTATTGAAACAAGTCTCAAATCACTTAGCGCCTAGATTTGCAAGTTGTTTCCAAAAAGGAAATAACTGCTAGTCTGGTCAAGCATGCAATTCAGTTTGCTTTTTTGGCCCGGTTGATAAATGTTCAGTTTGCGAAATTGTGCAAGTTGACAAATTGACCTGGGTAAAGTGCCCGAAAATCATCAGGCGATTAGCGGCAGGGAAAAGAAATATAAACCTGTTTATTAGTATGTCGAGAAGTCTGAAAAATAAATTCCATGGTACTATTAATCAGCTATAGATCTTTGTAATAACGAAGAATAAAGATATTTTACCTTTAAGAATATTGGCTCTGGATATCTGAGCTGAAAATAAAAATGAAATAACAAATAAAACAATTGGCCTTATTTTTCTGAACACTGATTTTTCTTGCAATATTAGTTTTACTTCTGAGAAATAGAAGCAATACCTTTGAACAACCTACCAATAAAAAGTGAAATAACACCATGAAACTAAGATTTGTCATGTTCCTAGCTACATTATCTGTTTTATTTGGTTCTTCCCTGCAATCAGTTGCTGCCCCATCAGCACCTACACTGACGCATTCCATTAGTGGTCTCACAGTTACGACCTCTTGGACAAGTGTTCCTGGTGCGACTGAATATAAACTGAGTTATGCCCCCATTCCATATACTGGGACTGATTCTATTGCCAGCTTGAATGTTGGAGGTGTAACCAGCTTTACGACAAACTTATGGGAGGGCGCAGCTTTTTATATTGCTGTTCAAGCAGGTGATGGGAATGAATTTAGTGAATTTTCCAATATTGATAATTTCTCTCTTATTCCGTCATCAGTAAATCTCTCAGGGAACTGGAACATAACTGAAACTTTCGGACCCAATAATTGTGATTATCCGATTGGAGTGCAATATGATTACTATGTAACTTTTACACAATCAGGCAATTCCATTACTGCGGACGGGTATTCTTCGGAATTGTTAAGCGGCAATTTAGTTGGGAATACAGCAACACTGACAAGCAGTTATGAGGATAATGAAGGGGGTGAATATTATGCGGAAATAGACACAATGAAAGTAACAATTCTCCCAGATAATACGATTTCTGGATCTTATTCAGTGATATCAGGAAATAAGCCAGGTGTATATGCAGGATGCTCATTAAATAATTCGTTTATTGGAGTTAAAACTGATTTCATACCAGTCGAAGATTAAGTTTGTGTATCTCCAATACTGATGGGATTAAATGAAGAGAAATATATCCCGGTAGGTTTTTTGCAACTGGAACCTGCTTTTTCTGAAGTTATTCCAGGGTATCTTTATTTATAACTTCCCCAGAATTTTGGGGAGGTGATAAGTCTGCCTGCACAAGCTATTAATTGTGATTTCCAAGCAAACAATTTCCGATCAGCTTTTGTAAAAGTGTTGATGAAAAAACTAGAGAGGATCTAATATATAAACAACAAAGGAACATTGCTATTCCTTTGTAAATTAAGAGTAATTAGAATATATGCTGAATATTCAGTATAGTCACAAAACAAAATCAGTTGCATCTACTACTGGAGCGCCTGTTAGCTTAATTTCAAAATCTGGTGTCAGCGTATTATTCACATTCCCTTGAATAATACCTTTTAAAGCATCGTACCGTAGCTGACCTGCTGCAGAGAACGCTGCATTACCGATGAATGTAAACGCTTGATCTCCAGTGACACTATCATCAGAGTCAATAGCCGATACATTAATCAGATCTAATTGAGCATGGCTAAAATCAGTAATTACATCTCGGTTTGGTCCAACTGCAGAGTCTGATATGGCATTAAAACGAAAGTGATCGGCACCCGTTCCGCCAGTAAGCTTGTCAAGACCCATTCCTCCGCCAATTATGTCATTGCCAGCGCCGCCTTTCAAAGTATTATTGCCAGTATTTCCTAATAGAAAATTATCTAAGCCATTGCCGGTTCCATTGATAGCATCTGTTCCTGTCAAAACAAGAGATTCTACATTAGCATTTAATACATAATTGATGGATGATTGAACAATATCATTTCCCTGCCCGAGCGCTTCGGTAACAATATCTGCAACATTGTCCACGTTATAGCTATCGTTACCAATCCCTCCTTTCATTATGTCAGCACCGATACCACCATATAGCGCGTCATTACCGGCACCACCAATCAAAGTGTTATTGTTAGCATTACCTTGTAGAAAATTATCCAAACCATTACCGGTTCCATTGATAGCATTTGATCCTGTCAAAATCAGTCTCTCTACATTAGTAGGTAATACATAGCTAATTGATGACATCACATAATCATCGCCTTTACCAAGCCCTTCGACAACAATATCTCCAGCATCGTCTACGCTATAGCTATCGTTACCAATCCCTCCTTTCATTATGTCAGCACCGCCAAATCCAGATAAGTTGTCATTCCCAGCACCACCAATCAAAGTATTATTATTAGAATTTCCACCCAGCAAATTATCCAAGGCATTACCAGTTCCGTTAATAGCATTTGTTCCCGCTAAGTACAAATGCTCAACATTATCAGGCATTACATAGCTGACGAATGAACTGACATAATCAATACCTTCTCCGGGTGCTTCGGTAACCACATCGTCGACACTATCCACAACATAACCATCGTCACCAATGCCTCCCTGCATTATGTCAGCACCACCACGACCACTTAATGTGTCATTCCCAGCACCACCAATCAAAATATTATTGCCAGAATTACCTAATAGTAAATTATTCAAGTCATTGCCAGTTCCACTAATAGCAACTGATTCATACAAAAATAGAGCCTCAATATTAGCAGGCAATACATAGCTGATATATGAATTGACTTGATCACGACCTTCCCCGGGTGCTTCGGTAACCACATCACCAACATTATCCACGCTATAGCCATCGTCACCCCTGCTTCCCTGCATTATGTCAGCGCCACTACCGCCATCGATAAAGTCATTGCCATCCCCACCGTAAATAATGTCATTTCCTGCATAGCCCCATATAGCATCATTGCCGCCAAAGCCTTGTATAAAATCGTCGAAGTCCGTGCCATCAAGATGAAAGTCATCAAAAGGTGTTCCATTAATATTGGCCATGCACATTTCCTTATTATTTTTAAGTAAAAATCTTATAAGATTTGTTAATTATTCCAATTTTATCTGAAGAATATCAAGTGTCAGCAATTTTTTAAACAGCTATATAGCCATGATATTGGTGCGTTACTTGTCGTTATCCAGAAGATTTAGCTTTGTATTATTGGGATCATATGAATAATTCCTTCCACATTATCAAACTTGTCTCGTAGAAGCAAAATCTAAAAATCGTTTAACAAAAAAAAGAATCAGAATAAAGATAATCCGTGTGAGGAATCGAGCAGCATGCCCCTTTCTAGCACATACAATTATGCAATAGTTGATACCGTATCCTCATCAATTACTTAACCCACCCGTAACAATATGCGCAATACGCCGGTCTTTGACATCCTGCCCTACTTCCGGCTGTGCTGAAGCGACAATGTTCTGATTCCTGCTTCCAGTGCTTGCCAATGGCTCTACAATGGATGGCTCATCGGCTGGCAATTGAGGTGCTGGCATTCTGGGTGATTCCGGTACCTGCGCGTGAGCGGTTTGGACATTGCCTACGGTTGCGGCATAGCGTCTATCTAATGCAATTCTGTTTGTGTCAATGTACTCTGCCGCTGTTCTGCTATTAACGCCATAGTTCAAATTCATCGATCGCTGTGTATTGGATGATAAATCAGCCTTAGATTTTCCGCCCGCTGACCCGCGTATGATCTCTTGCGCAGCGCTTGGTCCAAGCTGATGCATCATGTAAATATTTTCTGCTGTGACCGGCAACCCGGCTTTCTTCAGCATTGACATATTCTGGCTTGTTAATTTCATCCCGCCTTCAATGTTCTGATCAACATCGAAACGATTCTTTATGCCTACGCCTGACGCTGTTTGACCGGTGAATTGGAATAACCCAAGCGCGCCAGTCTTGCTGATAGCATTAGGATTTCCGCCGCTTTCCATCGCTGCTATTTTTTGCATCATTACCGGATCTAATCCATGCTTCTTAGCCTGGGCAGATATCTTATCCTGTATTTCTTGCGACATTCCGCCCGGAATACTGGCTGATGTGTTGGCCGCGCTTGTCTTGAGGGTGCGAATACGCTTGGCTTCTGCATCGGTATAGGTTCCATATTTTGCTAGATCATCGCCGCCTTTAATGCCATCAAACATCGCTTTGTGGCGATATCCTTTTAGTGTTACGTTCTCTAATGCAGATCCAGCGCCAGCTTTTGCAACATCGTATGCGCGTTTTGTGGCAGATGAAATACTTGATACTTTATCAGTGAGCGGTTTTATTGCTTTTGGGATATCAATACCAAGTTTATTTTTTGCAAATCCGGTGAAGATGTTCCAGAAAGATTCTATTTTGCTTCCAATGCTGCCAAGAACATTGTTGAATTTGTCTGTTGTGGAATCCCACGCGCTGAGAATCTTGGTCGCCACGGACTTAAACTCAGTCATAGTAGAATCCCATGCTTTGCCTAATGCGCCGCCTGTCATGGAAGCGCCAGCCATAACAAATGGCAGTGCGACTGCTAGAATAGGCAGAATATAACGCCTTAACCAGCTGCTATCACCGCCCGATTGATCTGTTGAAGATGTTGTTTCATCAATGTTCTTGAGGCTTTTGTTAGCTGCTTTATTGAAAGCAGTTTCATCCTTGCGGAATAGCTTTATTTCACCGAATATTTTCCTAAACCACCGAAGAATATCCTTTTGTTCGCGTCCGGTACCAGCTGTCAGAATCTCATAGCCGCGTGCCATGGGTTGCGCTACTTCACTGAATGCCTTAATCGCCGGGTCGGTTTCTTCCATGCCGCTGCTGGCTGAACTCACGGCATCAGCAATCTTTCCAGCCGCTGCGCGTACCGCCCCATCTTCGGATGATGATGAGCTAACATATTTGTCGTTACTACCGGTGCTTTCATCACCAAACAAAGAACTTCCGTCCGCGCTATTCTTTGTGAAACGTCCGGTTTTTGTATCTCTCTCTGCGGTTTGGTTTACCTTTGCGGTCGATCTGATATTGCCTGGCGTTACGGCGGGTTTTGATGGTGTTGATAGGGCGCTGCGCGCGCTGGCTGCCGATGGCGTTGATGATGTCTTGCCTCCAGCCCCTTCATTTCTCCGCTGCGGTATGGCTGCGGGTTGTTGGGGTATATTTTCGCTGTCACCCGCGCGCTTGCTTGATGTTACCCTGCGGGGTGATAATTCCGACACACCTTTACCATTAAGTGCCAGCCGAACAGCTCTCATGTCATTCCGGATATCACTCCACAAATTAAACGTTCTGTTTAAATCGAGCGGTTCACCGATAAGGAATCCTTGATTGTCGCTTTTAATATTTGCCATGGGATTATCTATATTTTAATAAAAGTGTCGAGCTGCGAGAATGTCATTTGAATCTCTTGCATAGCGTCCTCGCGCCGTGACAGGCTTATTTCCAGATTTGATGGCCTGAACCAGCCAATACTTTCATAAGCCTCTGCTGGTGCGCTCCGTCTTGTGATAAAGGAATGCACGATCTTGAACTGTATCGCGTACTGGCTCGGAGTTCCAACGGTTCCATCCTGCGATATGGTTGCCGCATGATGTTGTTCATACCAGCGTTTTATGGTGCCGAACTGGTCATCCATTGTGGTTATGCGCATCTCTACCGGTTCGCTGCTGTGAGGGAAATCAAGAACGGCTCCGCCTACTTTGCGCTTATCTGCTGATATGGTAAGTGGGCTGTAATCGAGATCCGTGGCAAACAGATTGAACCATTGTGATATCCAGTCACCCATAAGTGCGCTCGATACCTCAATCAGAAACAGATTCTTTTTCGATATCCGGGTATTTTGCATGGTTTGGTAGATTTGCCGGGCTTCTGTGGGCGTAATCCCGCCAAATAATGGCGTTGGTCTGCCCCAATACATGACCTGTGAGGCTATTCCGCTCATGCCAGGCAGGAAGTCATTCAGCAATCCGGAATCAAGTACGCGCAGACCGGCTCCACTGATATCGCCGCGCATCAAATCGCCCACAACACCACCGCCCACATTCAGCGCTCTATGGGCTTCGATAGGTATGTGCTGATTAATGGCGTTCCGGACCACATTAGTCGCCATGGCACCGCCAATATTCGTAACAGCTTGAGCCAATTCACCGCCACCCATCATATTAGCGGCCTGCTTGCTTATGTTTCCAGTGATTGATGATGCGCCGGAAATAGTAGCGCCAATCGCTTCTTTTGAAGACAGCGCTTTTGATACGTTATTGTATAAGGACATGTTACTTGCCTTTTCTGCGGCGTTGCTTGCGGTTTATGGTAAGTGGTGGATCGATTTCTGTTGCGCTATCCATTTTTCCTTGACCGAATCCTTGCCCGCCAGGTCCGTCATCCGGATTACCTTCATCCTTCATTTTCACAATTGGGGCGTACAGTTTCGCCTGATCTTCATCAAGCATCATGGTTTTGGATAAGAACTCTTGCATCATTTCTTCAGTAGCGCCCAAGTCCTTCATCTGTTGCATGGCCTGTACCAGCATCATGCCGGAATTCATGGAATCAGCTTTAGTGCGCTGCTTCTCTGCTTCTTGCGCTAAATTTGAGCCATAGTAATTAACAGTAAATGGCCGTTCATGAGGATGAAACACCGTTCCATACCTGTGCATCGTATGGATATCAATAGTGTGATAAATAAATTCTGATAATGAGTTGCGAATAATCCTTGAGTTTTCTGCTGCCTGTGCCGACATCCTGAAAAATCCACCTTCACCAAGGCCGCCCGCCAGTTGGTCTGCAAATCCCAGCATGGCCAGATCAACCCCGATTGCCCCGGAATACATGCGCGCGTGAAGCATGATATCTTCAATGCTAATGTTGTTGGTTCTGCCAGTCTGCCCGCCGTTTGAATTGCTTACGGTGGTTAGTTGTTTTTCATTGAATGTGGGGATAATGTGTCTGATCCGCTCTAACACCGGCTGGCCATTCTTAACGGCATCTTCAGCGCGTTGTTTTGAAGAGGTCAGCATGGCTTTGATGGAAGCTAGGAATCTGTTTTGTTGCTCGACCGTCATTGATGTTAGATTCACTTGCAGCATTTGCTCATCAATCGAATCAAGCCAGCGTTGGCCAACAATGCCGACAAGCGATGAATACAGATTATCGTATGGACCTTCAGCGTTATAAAACAGCGAGCCACCGGCCATGCTTGGCATGATTGGTAGGTTTTCAATATTATTTTCGGTAATCGCTATCCTTAGCGCCTTTTCCACAACTCCGAACTGCGGCACCCATTGCGTTCTAGGCATTTTGAAGC
>LNFM01008397.1_pt1 | contig 44951 bp, 36 predicted proteins | sample 596031 | NCBI WGS metagenome assembly LNFM01 (sample SAMN04254537, study PRJNA301005) | activated carbon metagenome | isolation source: dual media filters at the Ann Arbor, Michigan drinking water treatment plant | place: USA: Ann Arbor
GGCGGAAGCCGCCTACTATGCAGCTATGGAGGAACCTGCAGCACTCGCAGCCTGACTCAAGCCAACCAGCCTCCGAAGAAGTCGGTACGGTTCATGCCCTCATAAGGGCGATCCTTGAACTTGGAGTGCCAGGTCTTCACCTCGGCGCGTGTTAGCTCGCTGATCTTGAGCTTGCCAAATGCCGGCTTGAGAATCGTCTCAACGTGTCGCTTGGCCTCGGCCTGCGTGGTGGGCTTGTTGTGGGCATTCACGTGATCTCTAAGATACCGATCGAGGACATCGCCAACGCTGTCCTCGCGCTTCAGCTTGTCCCGTTGCACTGCTGGATCGTTGCCATTGCGGATAGCTCCGAGCAGGCGCTGTGCCTCACGCCGTGCTGTCTCAGGCGTCCATGGCGCTCCGTGCTTCCCGATCGTGACGAAGCGTTGCCGCCTGTTAGCGCGGTACTTGAGCACATAGCTCGTGTCCCGCCGCCTGCGCCTTACGCCAAAGCCTCTCACGTCATCGTCCCAAATGGCATCGCCGTCCGCCAAACGGTCCACGCGCGCCTTGGTGATGTTTGCCGTAGCCATTGCAGCCCCCCTCGAGTGCCCGGGCTACCATCTGGCAACCGGGCTACCGCTAAATCGCTACGGTGCGTTGCGGCTTACTGCAACAGAAATGCCTGCAATTAGAGGATTTGTTGCGCTTTGATGTGGACTGTGTGACTCCAAAGAATCACATTGTGGATCTGGGGGTCCCCCGTTCGAGCCGGGGAGGCGGTACCATAAGCCAATCAAAGACTTATGGCATTGTCCAAGCTCGTCTTCGATCGCGCAGAAAGTGGCTCCAGGAGCTCCCCCGGGATAACGCCCGTTTAAACGAGAGATCCTAACGCTGCCTTCGAAGCCCGCGGGGAGGGTCGCGACCACCGGATCTTGGGGATCATCCTCAAGCTCGTAGCTCAGCCGCTGTAGCGCGAGCGACAACGGCTGCCTCTACCCCACCTTAGACCTGATCGCCGAGCCACTCACCGCTCAGCGGGGGACCGCGGAATAATCGGTACTATGCTAGACGCACTGAGCGAGGGGCTCGGTTGAGACGGTCCGCGTGACGAAGAGAGGAGAGAACACATGGCACATGAGCGCATCCGAAAGTTCAACACCAAGGACACCTATCCGGAGCAGAAGCTCGACAACGATCTCTGCCAGGTGGTCGTGGCGAAGGGTACGATGATCTTCGTGCGTGGCCAGATTGGCCAGGATCTCGCGACTTCGAAGAGCGTCGGCATCGGCGACGTGGCCGCCCAGACGGAGCAAGCAATGAAGAATATTGCCATGCTCCTCGATGAAGCCGGATCAAAACTCGAGCACGTCTGCAAGATCACGATCTACATCGTCGATCCGCGCTACAGGGAAGAGGTGTACCGCGTGGTTGGCCGCCACCTGAAGGGTGTATTCCCCGTCTCGACAGGCATCGTCGTTTCGGCGCTCGGGCGACCCGAGTGGCTGGTAGAGGTGGACGCGATCGCCGTGAAGCCGGATTGACGCCATGACGTTCTCGATTGCTGCTCGTTGTCCGCGGTCGGGCATGTTTGGTCTCGCCGTTTCCTCTTCCTCGCCGGCCGTGGCCGCCCGCTGCGCCTATGCCCGAGCCGGCGTGGGCGCAGCGGGAAGTCAGAACATCACGGACCCCACGCTCGGCCCCAAGCTGCTGGACCTCATGGCCATCGGCCTTTCAGCCCCCGACGCCGTGAACGCCCTCGCCGCCGCGACACCGATGATTGCTTATCGTCAGCTGATTGCCGTCGACAGCTCTGGACGAACGGGAGCCTTTTCGGGCGAGAGGACTTTGGGGCGACATACTGCTGCCCACGGAGAAGGTGCCGTCGCGGCCGGCAACATGCTCAAGAGCTCCGACGTGCCCTTCAAGATGGTCGCGGCATTCGAGGTCTCCTCCGGAGCTCTCGGCAGCCGCCTCCTTGCTGCAATGCGGGCCGGCCTGGATGCCGGTGGCGAGGAGGGGCCGGTGCATTCGGCCGGCTTGCTCCTCGTACGCGATGTCACCTGGCCCGTGGCCGACTTACGCGTCGATTGGAGCGATGACGATCCTATCCAAGGCCTGGAGCAACTGTGGCGTCTCTACGAACCGCAACTCGAGGCGTATGTGACGCGGGCGATCAATCCGACAGCGGCGCCAAGCTACGGCGTTCCCGTCAATCGCTAGCGCAAACGTAATTTCCTTCGAGGAGTTGGCGGTCGCGATCTTCCTCGGTGGCGGTCTCAAGTCTACATTGCCAAAGCAGATGTGGGACGACGTTCTGCTGCAGGTGTCGCCCACGTGGGCAGCCGCATCCGCCGTCGTCATTCTGGTGGTGACGAGCTTGTTCCTGATCGCCGAGTATCTTCGCTACGCCCGCACACCTCGGCTCCGGGGTGCGCAGCCAATCGACGGCCACTGAGCAGAGCATGAGCATCGAAAAGATTGATACCCTTGTCGTCGGTGGCGGGCAGGCCGGGATCGCCATGAGCGAGCACCTGACAGCAAACGGCGTGCCCCACCTCGTTCTGGAACGGCACCGGATCGCGGAGCGGTGGCGATCGGAAAGATGGGACTCGCTGGTTGCCAATGGCCCGGCATGGCACGATCGCTTTCCGGGTCTCGCGTTCTCGGATGTCGACAAAGAAACAGGACCTGACGATTTTCGCTCGAAGGAACAGGTCGCGGACTACCTCGTCGCTTACGCAGAAAAGATCGCGGCCCCCATGCGGTGTGGCGTCGAGGTGCTGAAGGTCGAGAGAAACGTGGGCCGCCGCGGGTTTCGCGTCGAGACATCGGCCGGACCGCTGGAAGCTATCAATGTCGTCGCGGCGACCGGGGCATTCCAACGCCCAGTCGTACCCGACATCGTCCCTGCGGATACCGCCATTCTGCAAATGCATTCGACGGCCTATCGCAATCCGGGTCAGCTACCCGAAGGCACCGTGATGGTCGTGGGCTCCGGTTCGTCGGGCACCCAGATCGCGGAGGAGATTCTGGCGTCGGGCCGGCAAGTCTACCTGTCGATCGGGCCGCACGATCGACCGCCGCGGGCCTATCGCGCGCGCGATTATTGCTGGTGGCTTGGCGTTCTCGGCAAGTGGGATGCGGCAGCGCGCGAGGTCGGCAGAGAGCACGTGACCATTGCCGTGTCGGGCGTCGACGGCGGCCACTCGATCGATTTTCGCCGCCTTGCGGCGAAAGGGCTGATCCTCGTTGGTCGCACGCAGTCGTGCGCGAATGACGCCATCTCATTTGCAGGGGATCTCGCCCAGAACATTGCGAACGGCGATGCGTATCTGCGGGCCCTGTTGGACGAAGCCGACGCCTATCTCGCGCGCAATGGCCTCGAACTCCCGGAAGAGCCGGAGGCGCGCACGATCCTACCGGACCCCGATTGCCTCAGGTCACCTATCCTGTCGCTCGATTTGAAGAAGGCGGGAATTGCCACGATCATCTGGGCGACGGGTTTCACCTCGGATTACAGCTGGCTCAAGGCGGACACGTTCGACGAAAAAGGGCGACCGAGGCACCAGCGCGGCGTCTCGGAGGAGCAGGGGATCTACTTTCTGGGCTTGTCATGGCAGTCGCGGCGCGGCTCGAGCTTCATCTGGGGCGTGTGGCACGATGCACGACACATCGCCGAGCAGATCGCGATACAGCGCAAATATATTGAATATCACGATAACATGAGCGCGAAATCGACGAGGTGAGCGCTCTGAGATCGACTTGTCCGCACGCACGCGCCGGCGCGAAATACGACGTGCGTTGTCATGGTTCCAAATTCAGAGCAGAGCTGAAACCGTTTACCGACAGCCGGACCTGTCGCTGCCGCTATTGGAACTGCTCCGGCAGGGGACGGGACAACGGGCTCGTCTAGGCAGCCCGCGTCGGCACCCCATTCGGACACGAACATTATACTCGCGACCGAGCGCGCATCGTGACACCATTGTGAAGGTTCAATGTCAGTTCGGTGAAGCGTGAAATAGCCCATGAGATTACTTTGGCAGACGCGGTCAAACCCGCTCGCGTGGTGGTGGGCCTTCTTAACTCTCGCCAGCAGCGCGAACATTGCGCTCTGGTTTCTGCTGTATTGGGAGTTCCACGGCCAAGCTGTCAAAACCGCGAATAGTGCACCCGGCATGCAGCTCATGGTCTTCCTGTCGGCTGCGTATGTTTTTGGCTGCGCCTTCAGGTCGGTTCTGCCGCGCGCGGATGTGCAGCGAATTTGCTTGTTTGATACTTGGCTATCGAGTGTCGTTGTCGGGCGGTCCGTGGCGACCGTGGCCGAGATGTGCTTTGCAATGCAGTGGGCCATCGCACTGTACGAACTCGCTAACATAGCGGCCGTGGACACTACGATGTACGTCGCCTGGGCGGTCGTGCCGCTGATCCTCGTCGCGCAATGCTGCTCGTGGTATGGTGTATTGACGACCAATTGTCTGGCGAATGCCGTCGAAAATTCAATATGGGCCGCTACCTTCCTCTTGGTGGCGATTAGCCTTTGCCTGTTACTGCCGGAGTACGACGGGCCGGTTCGCTTGGGTCTCACCGTCGCAATTGTCGGGATCGCGGGCTATCTGACATTCCTGGTAACTGTCGACGTACCGATGTACCTCAATCGCTGGCGCCTGGGGCGTGCTGTTGGCCACAACACGCTCAGTCCACTTGAGGGGCTCCGCGACGCGAGGACACGCTGGATAGTGACGCATGATTTCGCGCAATGGAGAGGCGAGATCGCTTGGATGTCGCTCTACTTCACAGCCGCGGTGTGGGCCAGTCTCGCGCTTTGCTTCGCTTACGCGCTCATCGCGGTCCGTTGATATAGTGCACGAGATGTCGCGCCCGCCTTCCTCGCCTCAAGCCTGCGCTGCTAGCGATGCGCCAGCGTGCGGATCGCATCCTCCCAGGCTTCTATGGCAAAGGCGATATCATACTTCGCCTCGAACAGTGCCCGCGCCCGCTGCCCCATTGCCTCACATCGCTCCGGATCCGAGGCGAGATCGCGAACAGCGCGCACCAATGCAGCGCCATCGCCCTCGGCAACGACGATGCCCGTATCGGTCGTCGTCAGAATGCGCCCGATCTCACCATCGGGATCGCCGATGAAGATCGCTGGGCGTCCCGCGGCAGCGATGCCGTAGTACTTGCTCGGCACGATCAGACCCTCGAGTTCGGTTCTGAGCGTGATGAGATGGACATCGGGCACGGAAAGGCTCTCCGACAGCATCTCGCGCGGCTGATAGGGCTGGAACATGACGTCGCGCTCACCGCGTCGATCGACTTCCGCCTTCAGCTTTTCAAGCTGTGCACCGCCGCCGACAAAGAGCCAGCTCACCCGCGTATCGCTTACGGCCGAGCTGCGGTTCACGCCAGTCGCCGACACCGCAAGCGGGTTCGCTTGCGTCTCCCTCGCGCTCATCTCGATCGCGGCAAGAATTGTTGCGGCGTCATGCGCTCGACCGAGATTACCGGAGTAGCCGACGACAAACCTGCCCTCGAGCCCCCATTCGCGCCGCAGGCGGTTGTGCTGAGCCGACATGGGGCGGATCGAGTGCGCATCGGCCCAGTTGTGAATGACGCGGACCCGGTCCGGTACGACGCCCATATGCCGAACCTTCGCGGCCATGCGATCACCAATCGCGATGTTCAGCGATGCCTTGCGCAGCGCGCGGTCGCGCAGCCACCGTATCAGGCCAAAGGCAGCGCCGGACAAACCGCCACGCGCCATTCCGAGTCCTGTCGCCACCTCGGGAAAAACATCCTGCAGCCAGTTGACCGCGCGGGCGCTGCGGAGCCGCGCGATCGGCGTTGTGATCAAGGAAAGAAGTGGTGGATCAGTCTTGGTGACCACCATGTCGCCTCGGCGCAACCGCCGCAGCAACAGCCATGCAGCCGCGAGCGAGAATGTTGCATAGTCCGCAGCGCGGCCGAAGAGGCCCGCACGTCCGAAGCCGGTCGTGGCGAGCCGCACGATCTCGACGCCGCGCAGCGTCTCCCGACTCGGCAGCCGCATCGTCGGATCGTCGTAGCTCAGGCGGGACGTGATCACGGTGATCCGGTGCCCACGCTCCGCCAGCGCGAACACGAGATCCGACAGCATCTGGCTGGTCGCCGAATGATCGGGGTGGAAGTAGCGATTGAGGAAATAGAGGCGCATCGCAGCGCCACATCTATCGTCGGCCGTGCGCGCCGTCGTGCTCCAGGAACCAGCGATAGGTGGCCGCGATCCCGGCCTCGAGCGGGATCGAGGCCCGCCATCCGAGCGACGCGAGCAGAGAGACGTCGAGCAGCTTGCGCGGCGTACCGTCGGGCTTCGACGTGTCGTACACGAAGCGCCCCTCGAAGCCGACCACACGCGCGCAGATCGTCGCAAGCTCCGCAATCGAGACATCCTCGCCGACACCGACGTTCACGTGCCCCTCGCCATCATAAGTCTTCATCAAATGGACAAGTGCGTCGGCGAGATCATCTACGTGCATGAATTCGCGCCGCGGCTGGCCCGTCCCCCACAGCACGACGCTTTCGGCGCGCGAAACCTTTGCCTCATGCATCTTGCGGATGAGCGCCGGCAACACGTGGCTCGAGGCGAGATCGAAATTGTCGTTGGGGCCATAAAGGTTCGTCGGCATCGCCGAAATGCTGTGCAGGCCATACTGGCGCCGATAGGCCTGCGCAAGCTTGATGCCGGTTATCTTCGCGATTGCGTACCACTCGTTCGTCGGCTCGAGCGGCCCCGTCATCAAAGCTGCTTCCGTTATCGGCTGCGGGGCGAGACGCGGATAGATGCAGGAGGACCCGAGGAACAGCAGCTTCTCGACGCCGATCTCGTGCGCCGCGTGGATGATGTTCGCCTCGATCATGAGGTTATCGTAGAGGAACTCCGCCGGACGCGTGTCATTGGCCAGAATGCCGCCGACCTTTGCGGCAGCAACGAACACGGCCTCAGGCCGCTGGCGCGCCATCCAGGCGCGGACTGCCGCCTGCTCCCTGAGATCGACTTCGGCGCGCGCGGCTTCGAGAAGCGTGCAGCCTTCCGACGTCAGTCTGCGCGTCAGCGCCGCCCCGACCATGCCGCGATGGCCGGCGATCCACACACGCCTGCCGGCGAGGCTGAACGGGATGGAAGGAGCGCTAACCATGGATGTCCTTCCGATCCTGATCCCGCGCGATCAGCTTCAGGTCCTCGCGCACCATCTCCGCGACCATCTCGCGAAACGGAACCATATGTTTCCAGCCGAGACGCTCGTGGGCTTTGGTGGGATCGCCGAGCAAGAGATCGACCTCTGTCGGCCTGAAGTATTTCGGATCGATCGCGACCAGCACTTCGCCGGTCGTGGCATCGACGCCTTTCTCCTCGATGCCTTTTCCGCGCCATGCGATGCGGCGGCCGACCATCTCGAAGGCCATCTCCACAAACTCGCGGACCGAATGCATTTCGCCCGTCGCAAGCACATAGTCGCTGGGCTCGTCCTGTTGCAGGATGCGCCACATCCCTTCGACGAAATCCCGCGCGTGGCCCCAGTCGCGCTTGGCATCGAGATTGCCGAGGTAGAGCTGTTTCTGCAGGCCCATGACGATCGCCGCCACAGCACGCGTGATCTTGCGGGTCACGAATGTTTCGCCGCGGATCGGGCTTTCGTGATTGAACAGAATGCCGTTCGAGGCGTGGATGCCGTACGCCTCGCGGTAGTTGACGGTGATCCAGTAGGCATAGAGCTTGGCGGCCGCGTAAGGGCTGCGCGGGTAGAAGGGCGTCGTCTCGCTTTGCGGCACAGCCTGCACTTTGCCGTAGAGTTCCGACGTCGATGCCTGATAGAAGCGCGCCTTCTTCGTCAGCTCCAGGATTCGTATCGCCTCGAGCAGGCGGAGCGTGCCCATGCCGTCGGCATTGGCCGTGTACTCGGCCGTCTCGAAGCTCACCTGCACGTGGCTCTGAGCCGCCAGGTTGTAGATCTCGTCCGGCTGCGTCTCCTGCACGATGCGGATGAGGTTCGTCGCATCGGTCATGTCGCCGTAGTGGAGATGGAACCGCGTCTCGCGCTCGTGCGGATCGACATAGAGGTGATCGACGCGCTGCGTGTTGAACGACGAGGATCGCCGCTTGATGCCGTGAACGACATAGCCCTTATCGAGAAGCAGCTGGCTCAAATACGCACCATCCTGCCCCGTGACGCCGGTTATGAGTGCAACTTTGCGTGTCATATGCCGCCTTCCAATCTCTTACCCCCGCAAACGACTTCAATAATCGTCGACAGGTTGGCTTCGTTTTGCAAGCGCGTGCAAGCCGCGGTTTGCCGCAGCTTTCCCCGCGTACTGTCACTGACTTTGGGTTCGTTTTGCAGCTGAACTGACCCTGGGCTTCGTTACGGCGCTCGCAGAATGGGTTCGCTGCGCAGTGTGACTAACATTTGCTTGATCGCGTGGCACGCCACTTTGGGTTCGTTTTGCAGCCTTAGGCAATGGGGTGGGTTCGTTTGCGGCGCGGCAGGTTGGGTTCGTTTTATGCCATCGAGGCTGGCGTCCGTCATTCTCTTGCCCCGCCCAAATTTCGCTCAGAGCGACCTATCCTCAGACCGCGTATGCACAAGGTGACTTATGCTCAGTGCAGCCATAATTGGGCCACCGATCCGGCTGGGATGCTGCTCGCTGCTCCGCAGGGTCTTGAAACCTAGACCCTTGCCCGCTGTGCCATAATCGCATCCGAATTGATCAAACGTCCCCCTATGGCAGCCGGTGGCGGAGGCGAACGCCGGGGCCACCCCTCTCATCCTGATCGATGAATATAATTCCCGCCTCCTCGAGCGCCGCGTGAATCTTGAACATCGTGCTCATCGTACCCGCTAGCTCGTCGCGAGCTGCCTCAATGCGTTTGACCGTACCGACACTGATGAACGCTCGTTTCGAGAGCTCCGCTTGACTCATGCCGAGCAGAACCCGCGCCGCTCTGATTTGAACGGGGAAAATCATCATCATGCGGGGCCCTGAAGGTCAAGTCGAATTTGACTTTTAGCCATTTATATGATACCAAAAGTTCTATTGTTGCGTTCTGAGGTCGAAGGCATGGCTATCAACAGCATTCCGCGTCGCCCAATCCAAACAGAAGCCGCCGATCACATACGGCTTCGCCGACAATTGCTCTCGGAGATGCCGGGTCTTGATGAAGAGACCCTCGCAGACACGCTTGAGGGACTCACGGACCTCAATGAGATGCTAGCCGAGCTGATCCGCTCGGCACTAGATGACGAGGTGCTCAAGGGCGCCCTCTCCACACGCCTTTCTGACATGCGTACGCGCCTGGAGCGGCTCGAGAGCCGCGCCCGGAAAAAGCGCCAGCTCGCGACCCGCATCATGTCCGATGCGACCATCAGCAAGATCACGACCGCGGATTTCACGGCTTCGCTCAAGCAGGCAGGCCCTGCCGTCGACGTTCTAGATGAGGCCAAAATACCGCCAGCCTACTGGAAGCCGCAGCCACCCAAGCTCGACAAGCAGGGCATTCTAGCAGCGCTGAAAAGCGGCGCGACGATTGATGGCGCGACTCTCGCCGCTCAGGAAATACAGCTCAGTGTGAGGACGAAGTAAATGGCGTTTACTGACGAACAGCGCGCGGCGCTCAAGTCCAAGCTCAGCTACCGTCATGTCCGCACGCGCCTAAGCGAGGGGGTGATGATACCCTATGTCGAGGGCTGGCATGTCATTGCCGAGGCCAACCGGATTTTTGGCCATGATGGGTGGGACCGCACGACCATCGAACCGCGATGCCTATGGCGGGACACGCAGCGCGGTCAGACCACATGCTTCTATACGGCCAAGGTCTGCATCAAAGTTACGGCCAATGGTTCAACCATCGTGCGCGAAGGCATGGGTACGGGTACTGGGCGATCATCATCACCTGAGATCGCCCATGAGATTGCGCTCAAGGCCGCGGAGACGGATGCGACCAAGCGGGCGCTTGCGACCTTCGGCAATCCGTTTGGTCTGGCCCTCTACGACAAAGCGCGACTGCATGTTACGCGATCCAGGCTCAAAGCCGCTGAGGCTCGTCAACACGATGCCTCTGGTGCCTCCGAGGGCAATAAGACGTCAGCACCCTCCGAGTTCGTACTCGTCGAGGAGGACGGTCGGCGTGTGCACATGGAGAGAGCGCAGGATTTCGTCGACGCAGTTCTGAAACGCCTACCCACGCTCGCGACGCTCGAGGTGCTCTATGCCTTCTGGGAGGCGAACCTTGAAAGCCTCAGTCTTCTGCGAGGAGAGAGCGGTCGAGATCCGCTGAAGATCCTCATGCAAGCGCTCAAGACCCGCGCCCGTGAGCTTGCACGATCCCGGACTGGCAAGGATAGCGCCAGGGGCTCCCATGGTGAGAATGATACCGACGGCACAAGCCCACCCGCACCTTCAAAGCTCGCCGAGGCTGCAAACCATGCGGTCGCTCTATGCCCTGCGAGCCGTGAGAGCGTTGCAGGCCAATCGGTCGCCGCAAATCATGGGGTGGGCGCAAATGGCGTGCTCAGAGCAGACATCGCCGTTCAAGCGGGAGCGGCCAACCACGCAGAGGTCACGAACAATGAGAGCGACAGCCTTGTGCCGGACCTCATGATCCCCAAGGAAAAGCGGATCCGCAGCAAGGAACATCTCGAGTTCGTGGCCCGCCAGCCCTGTCTGATCTGTGGGCGGAGACCGGCGCAGGCGCATCATCTGCGCTTTGCCCAGTCACGCGCCATGAGCCTCAAAGTCTCGGACGAGTTCACGCTCCCCCTGTGTGCTGGGCACCATGATGAGCTGCATCGCGCAGGTGATGAACGCAGCTGGTGGACGCGACAGGGCATCAAGGCCCCTTTGGATATTGCTGCACGCTTGTGGTCGGCCTCGCGCCTGGGGCGTGAGAACAATGGCGCTGAACCTCCAGTACCCAAGACGTGATCCCGAAAGTCGGGAAGTCGTCGGCAACCAATGCCAATCGCATGGGAGCGGACTTGAAGAGGCCGCTCGGCACCGAGGTCAGGGTGATCACGCGTGCTCCAGCGCTGCCGAAATCGACCGCGTCGAGCTTAAGTGACAGCAGGAAGCTGAAGAACTTTAGTTGCGCTCTGAAATGATCACACGCTGCGGTTAGGTAGTCGAAAGTTGGCCCGTAGTAGTCGATACCCTGGTCACGGCCCGACTTGTAGGCACTATACATACATTCGCGCCGGGCAATGACGCCGGGCGCCGGGCTCCATGCCCGATTATAGCTGTGACGGATCAGGCTCCGCTCCCACCGTCCATTTTTCTCAAGGTTTGCAATGACTACACCCAAGAAGATCGCGGCCAACCGTGCCAATGCGCTCAAGAGCACGGGGCCCAAAACCCAAGGCGGCAAGGAAGCGAGCCGGCGCAACAGCCTCGTTCATGGCCTCACCGCCGAGGTCCTGCTCCTCGACCATGAGGATCCGGCCGAGTTCCAGGTCCTCCGCGATGCCATCTATGCGGAGTACCTGCAGCCAAACCAGCGCGATCCCATCATCCTCGAGTTCGCCGACCGGCTTGCGATGAGCCTATGGCGCCTGCGGCGGGTCCCAGTGTTTGAGCGCGCGCTCATCGATTGGATGACCCACCGGATGCACGTCACGCACGATGGACCAAGTGGGGAGATGCCGGGGCCGAAATCCGCGAAGGGCGCTATGGCATTCGTGCCGACGGGCCTGAGCCTCGCAAAATCCTCGCAGCCCGATGGAGACGTCCAGCGATTGAGAACAGGACGGGCTCTTGAAGCTCTGCTCGAGACCAATGCTCTCGGCAAGCTCGATGCGCATCAAGCCCGCCTTTGGAGCGAGGTGAAGTACCTCATGGATTGGCTCGAGCTTCAGAAGCGTGCGCGTGTGGGCTACCAACCGAGCCGCACGGCCTCAGGTGCCCGCATTATCGAACCGGCATCAGAGGGCATTCCCCCGCGAATTGTGCCGCCCAGTGTCCCGGCTGGAAACGCCGTCCAAAGGGCTGGGTCGACTGATGCGCCCTCGCTTTCCAGCAGCTGGCATGCCGCAAGCGAGCGCGGCGGCTATGTTTCGTCCACTGAGCGGGAGGCGCGGAAGCAGCAGGAGGCCTTGCTGAAGGGCGGCTCGTTCCCCTCGGGCCAGAGCGGTGGCCTGAACGTCACACTGCCATACACTCCAGCAGCGCCGAGATCGGCAGTGGTCCCGGCCTGCACGTCTATGATTATGGACTGGTCGAGGCGACCGGGGCGGGCTGACGACACGCCCATACGCGCGGCTCGTCCAGGAGTGGACGGCGAGCATCGGCCTTGATGCAGCGAAGTTTGGGACGCACTCCCTGCAGCGCACGAAGGCGGTGAGCAGCTGCACCGCTCTGAGATTACCGGCGCGCCGATAGATCAGCAGCACGGTGCACTACCTCGGCATCGAGGTCGATGATGCGATTGAGATGGCGGAGAAGATCGACATCCAGACCTTTTGACGCGATGCCCTTCAGATCGGACGTGGTCGGCGGCGCTTCATGCGCCGTCGATTGCAATGAGGTCAATGGCAGCTATTAAGATCGACCGCTGATCCTTCTGAGATGCTCGCGCATCGCCCCTGCTGCGCGGGGCCGAGGCCGGGATCGCCGACGCGCACAACAACGGACCGGATGCTGACGGCGACGCACGGCGACCCTGGATATCTCGGGGGCACCGTTTGAGATGATGAAGAATATCCGGCAAGCAGGGCCTCAGGTCGAGGCGCATTCTGGTCATTTGCGTTGCGCCTAAATGATTGGCCGGTTGAAACGCATCCGATAGCCGCAGCTGGCTGGACGCCTACCGAGCTGGGCAGTTCAGCCTTGACCTAGTCGACCTTCGAGGTGGTCGCAGACCGACTGTCATTAGCAAGCACGCGCTCGCTGGACACAGATACCGCAACGCCACTGACGAACGGCCGACGCCAGAATGCGCCGCCTCCGGAATTCGGAATGGCGGCGCAGTCCCAATCGAACGCTCGGCTTCTCGAAGGCGCTAGAAGAGCGCGTCGGCCTTGTAGACCTGCTTGGCGTTCTCTGGAGTGACCACCATGACCGGTGGTGTCGAGTCCTGCTGCGCGGGCTTCTTGCCGGCGAGCAGGTCCAACATGGTCCTGAAGCCCGCTTTGGCAATTTCGTCCGCGGAGTTGACGCCAGTGGCGATAAAATTCGTACCCTTCATGATCTGCTCTATCGCCGCCTTCTGGCCGTCGAAGCCGAAGATTTTGATCTGAGCTGTCCGTCCGGCATCGGCGATCGCCTTCTGCGCGCCGAGGCACATCACGTCGCCCTCGCAGAACACTGCGTCGATGTCCTTGTGCTTCGCGAGCATGTCCTCCATCACGCGAATGCCGCCGTCCTCGGTCCATCTGCCGAACTCCGGTGCGAACGTTACCTTGACGCCGCTGTCCTTGACCTTCGACAGCACGCCGTCGCGGCGCGCGTTTCCAGTGCTGTTGTCTTCCGGCCCGCCGCGGATCATCAGCAGATGACCCTTGCCGCCCATGTGCTTGGCAATGACCTCGCCGACGCCTGCGGCCGTGTTGAAGTTGTCCACCCCGATCCAGGCGTCGTACTCACCACCCTTGAGCCTCCGGTTCACGAGCACGAGCGGCTTGCCGGCCTTCTTGATCGCGGCCATGCCGCCGGGCAGGGCCTCCAGCGGGCTGATGTTCATTATGAGGCCGTCGACGCCTTTCGCGAGGAGATCCTCAATGTCGGAGTTGACCTTGGCAACGTCGCCGTTGCCGTCGGCGACGAACGTCTGCACGTTGTTCGCACGACCTTCCGCCTCAAGCGCCCTCACCATGGCAATGAAGTAGGGCGCCTTCATTTGCAGCGTTACGATACCGATCCGCTTTTGCTGCTGTGCGGCAGAAGGCGCAACGAACGCCAGCAGGCCGCAAAGACCAACGATAAGAGCTGTGAAGCGCCTCATTGACATACTCCTCCCATTCAATGGTTGAACTCTCACTTTTTTCTCCTTTTTGTCTCAACGAGGAGCACGGCGACGATGATCACCGCGCCCTTTACGATGTCCTGGTAGAATGATTTCACACCCACCAGGTTGAGAAGGTTGTTGATGACGCCAAGCGTCAGCACGCCGAATAAGGTGCCGCCGACGCTTCCGCCGCCACCGCCAAGCGCCGCGCCGCCTATAACGCACGCGGCGATGGCATCGAGCTCGTAGGCAAAGCCCAAACTTGGCTGAGCAATTCCCAAACGCGAGACGAGTATCGCACCCGATAGCGCAGACAGCGCACCGGATAGCATGTAGGCGGTCGCCACCGTGCGCTGCACGTTGATGCCTGCCAAACGAACGGTCTCTTCGTTGCCACCAATGGCGACAGTAGCGCGGCCGGCTGGGGTTCGGTTCAGGTAGAACCAAACTAGCGCGTAGCAGGCGAGCATGATCATCATGCTCAACGGTACGACGCCGATGAGGGTGGCGCCGAGGTCGCGAAACGCGGAATGCGACGGGGATATGGGGACTTCTGTGTAGAGAAAGACGCAGCCGCGTACGATACCCATCGTTGCGAGGGTAATGATAAAGGACTGCAGCTTGAAGCGCGCGATGATTGTGCCGTTCACGAAGCCAGCAAATGCGCCAGCAGAGACCGCGACGAGCAGCGCGGGCCCGATGCCGAGCTGATCGGCGATCCCCGCAAACAACACACCGCCAAGCGCAACGACCGAGCCGACGCTCAGATCGATGCCACCAGTGAGAATTACGAGGAGCATCCCCAGACTGATAAGACCATTCGCCACCACCTGACGCATCAGATTGCTCATGTTGCGCTCGGTGAAGAACGCCTCCGCGAACCATGCTCCTGCGAGCAGTAGTGCGACAAAGCCCAGCATCAGTCCCAGATCGAGCGCGCCCAGCCGCGGCTCGCCGCCGGCGAACCACCATGCTCTAAAACGTGCCGCGCCGCCCTCAGTGTGCATGCGTTCCCTTTCCGCCGCCCGAGGCACACGCCAGGACGTTTTCTTCCGTCGCCTCTTCACTGCTGAACTCGCCGACCAAGCGGCCTTCACGCATGACAAGCATGCGGTCGCACATCCCAAGTATCTCCGGGAGGTCCGACGAGATCAGCAGAATTCCCATTCCTTGCTGAGCCAAGTGACCGATCGCCGTATAGATTTCCTTCTTGGCCGCCACATCGACGCCGCGCGTCGGTTCGTCGAGCAGGAGGAGGCGGGCGTTCGTGAGCAGCCATTTGGCCAACACCACCTTTTGCTGATTGCCACCGCTGAGCTTGCCAACTGGCCGCTCGATGTTAGGCGGGCGAACGTCGACCTCTCGCGCCTTGGCCTGCACGAGTTCGCTCTGCGTGCGGCGATCGATAACGCCCATGCGGCTCACGGCGGCAAAACTCGCAAGGCTCATGTTGTCACGGATCGAAAGGCCCAGAACGAGACCGTCGCTAGCGCGATCCTCGGTCAGCATGGCAATCCCGGCGCGCAACGCATCACGCGGCGAGCGCGGGCGATAGGCCCGTCCACTCACGCGCATCTCGCCGGATTCTGCTCGGTCTGCGCCGAATATGCAGCGCGCGACCTCAGTGCGGCCACTGCCGACGAGACCGTACACTCCCACGATCTCGCCTTGGGCCACGGTGAACGAGACATTCTCGAACACACCGGTACGGCTGAGGCTGTTCACCGACAGGATATCCGCCCCTGCTTGCCAGACGCGCCGTGGAAAGATGTCTTGTAGCGGACGGCCGACCATGAGCCTTATGAGCTCGTCGCGCTGAGTTTCACGCGGATCGACAGTGCCGACGAGTGCGCCGTCCTTGAGCACTGTCACGCGATCGGCAATCGCATACAGCTCGTCCAGACGGTGCGAGATGTAGAAGATCAGTACGTTCTGCTCGCGCAGGCGTCGAATGAGGGTGAACAGCTTTGTCAGATCGTCCTGCGCGAGCACGGCCGACGGCTCGTCCATGATCAGGATCCGCGGCTTCACCGACACGGCCTTGGCGATTTCCACGACCTGGCGCTGGGCGGCGCTGAGGCGCGACGCGCGCCGCCGCACATTGATGCCCTCGAAGCCGATGCTCTCGAGTATCTGCTCGACCTGGCGATGCGCGGCCGCCATGTCGATCCACCAGCCGAAGCGGCCGGTCGGCATCGCTCCGAGAAGAACATTCTCCGCGACGCTGAGGTTGGGAACTAAATTGGCATGCTGCGCCACCATGCGAATTCCGAGTTGCTGGCCGATCAGTGGGCTCGTTACGTATTGCAACTTGCCGTCGAGCCGGATCTGACCCGCATCGCTTTGCACCGCGCCAGTAAGGATCCGCGAGATGGTGCTTTTACCCGCCCCATTCTCACCGACGATGGCGTGAACCTCACCGCTGTCGGCAGTCAAATCAACAGAGCGCAAGGCCTGCGTACCGCCGAACCGCTTGCTGATGCCGCTCATCTGCAGAAATGGTGTCACGCCGCAAGTACCCTGCTGATGAGCAGTGTCGTCTGCTCGGCGATGTCGAGAAGCGTTTCGTGCTGACCTTCGCGTGCCTTGCCACTCGTCTTGGTGCTGCCAGAGGGCAGGTTCTCGAGGCGTATAGCCGTGCCGCGATTGGTCACGACCGCCCCGAAGCGACCGTCGGCCGCCTCGAGCCAATGACCATCGACAAGCATCCGCATGGAGTCTCCCCCTGCGCACAAATAAAACAACATATGAACTAATAATGCAACACTTGCTGCCAGCCCAGAATTCGTACAATTATTGTGCAATGCAGATCACTCGCGACCCCATCGATCCGAACAAGAGCTCCACCGCGCTGCGCGCGCTGAAGGTATTGGAAGCACTTGCGGAATCCCGCGATGCACTGTCCGCTGCCGAGGTCGCCGATATCATCGGCGCTGAGCGCACGACGGCGTATCGCATGCTGATGACGCTGATGGAGGCCGGTTATGTGGTGCGTGATGAGCGCGCGCGCGCCTACCGCCTCGGCTACAAAATACTCACGCTCAGCCGGGCATTGCTCAGCGGCAATGAGAAGACCGAGTTGGTCGCCGCGTGTCTGCGTGAAATCTCTGCGCAGACCGGTGAGGCGGTTCACTACTCGGTGCTCGAGCGGGATTGCGCCGTACTTGCGCAGCGCGCCATGGGCACTCAGCGCGTGACGATTGATTTTCAGATCGGGGATCGAGCGCCGCTCCACTGCACGTCGATCGGCAAGATCCTGCTCGCTTACCAGGAAGCCGCCTTTATTGAGGCTGCACTTCTGCTGAGCATGCCGCGGCTTGCTCGCAATACCATTACCAGTCCCACGCGTCTGCGCGCCGAGCTACGCAAAGTGAGGGCGCAGGGCTACGCGTACGATGATTTTGAATTCGCGGACGACATGCGTTGCGTCGCTGTGCCAATCATCGAGAAGGACGGTCGCGTGGTCAGCGGCATCAGCCTCTCCGGTCCGGCCTCCCGCTATAGCAAGCAGAAACTGCGCGAGCTGCGCGACTGCGCGATGGAGGCGGCTCGCGAGTTATCGCGAAAGCTCGGCGGCACGACGTCCGATTAAGGCTGCTCCTGGCTCTCAAGCACTTGCGTCACTCGGAGATGTTGCCTGTGGAGCCGATCCGATGGCCTGGATGCAGAGACATAGGCCACGCGTGAGAATCGCAATTGACGCTGGGTCGTCAACCCGACCGGAGTAAACGTCGCAGGTCGCTCAATGCGGTCTTGCCATTTTATCGAGCGCAACATTCCAGCGCCGCTTTGGCGGCCCCACGAGGTCGCACTGCTGGTGGCATTCCTGCCGTCGCCTCAGGCCATATCATCGGCGTGGCAATTCCGATCGATGGCGCCGCCTTGTGACTGGCTATGGCCCGAATTTTGGTTAGCTGGGTCATCGCAATCGTGAGGCCGGCACCAACCTTGAACCCCACGAGGATGCTGTCGCTGATCAATTTGGTAAGCGCGCTCAGTCGAAACAGCCATGCCAGCAGGCTCAGAACGGCTAACGTGAAGGCCCGGGGCTCTGCAGAAAATCGGGGGCTTCCCAGATCGAAGCTCGATCCGAGCTCGCTGCGAGCAGCTTGGCAGCAGTATCGCCTAAGGGCGGCGGCATAAGGGGGGAAACCTTCGGGGTTCGTCGAACCTTCGGGGTTCGTCGAACTCTGCCATCGCAGAATGGCTCATCCTGCTGCGTAGCTGTTGGTCGTCCGTGATCGTTGGTCGTCCGTGATCATAGCCAATAGTTTGGTTCGCATTGCCAACTTCCCTCGAGTCGACAACGCGAGATCGGCAGCCGAGGTATTGCTGCATTTGCTCTTGCCTGCCACCAATGCCAATATCCGCCCGGACGGTAGCCCCTATCCTGAAGCAACGAGATCAGGCGCCGCCAAAGGGAGGAAGAAAAATGCACCTGCTCAAACGGGCAGCGGCGCTTGCCGCTTTGCTGTCTTTCACGTCGTTCGCGGCCGCAATACCTATCCGTGCCCAGGACGTCAAACTGCCACCGACGCTCACGTTCACCGCCTACGATACCGGTTCATCGGGGTTCGGCATTGCTGTCGCGGTCGGCAAGATGCTCAAAGACAAGTATCAATCCGAAGTGCGCGTATTGCCCGCAGGCAACGACGTCGCCCGCCTTGGTCCGCTTAAAGTAGGCCGCGCGAATATGTCCGCCATGGGCATCGGCAGCTATTTCGCCCAGGAAGGGATTTTCGAGTTCGGCGTCAAGGACTGGGGACCGCAGCCCTTGCAGGTGATCGTCGCCTCAACGGACTGCAATGTTATCTCGCTCGGCGTTGCGAAGGATGCCGGCGTCAAGGAGGCCAAGGATCTCAAGGGCAAGCGGATCGGCTTCGTCGTCGGCTCGCCGGCTCTTAATCAGAATGCGCTCGCGATTCTCGCCTTTGGCGGCTTGACGCGACAGGACGTCAAGATCGCCGAGTTCGCCAGCTATGGCGCGATGTGGAAGGGCATCATCAACAACGAGATCGATGCCGCCATTGCCTCCAATATCTCGGGTCAGGCCAAGGAAGCGGAGTCGTCGCCGCGCGGGCTGTTCTACCCCAAGCTGCCGCACTCGGACGCCGCCGGGTGGGCGCGGGTCGCCAAGGTCGCGCCGTACTTCATGCCACACAAGGCGACGTGCGGCACATCCGCCTCCAAGGAAGCGCCGCTCGAAAGCTCGGGCTACCCCTATCCCATTTTTGTCGTTCAAGGGAACCAACCGGACGATGTCGTCTATGGCATCGCCAGGGCAATGAATGAAGGATACGACGCGTATAAGGATGCCGTGCCTGGCGCCTCAGGACTGAACCCCAAGACCCAGAATTTCCAGTGGGTGCTGCCGGTTCATCCTGCCGCCGTGAAGGCGTTCAAGGAGGCCAAGATCTGGAAGGACGCCGACGAGGCGCACAACCAGAAGCTCCTCGCACGCCAGAAGGTGCTGGCTGCCGCATGGGCGTCATTCAACACGGCGTCGGCGCCCGATGACAAGGAAGCCTTCCAGAAAGCCTGGATGGCGTCGCGCAAGGATGCGCTCGTGAAGGCGGGAATGGACCCGATCTTCGAATAACCCGCGCGCGCATCGCGGAGTGGTCGAGACGACATGCTCGCGGGACCGAGTGCACGCGCCGGGGTGGCACGTGGCGCTCGTGTCCCGCAATTCGCCATACGCCCTCCGAATGTCCGAACACATGGCGCAACTCCGGACCAAACACCCATGACCAGTTCGCCGACAACCGGAAGCATGGCGCCGGTCCGCGTCCAGTTCGCCGATCCCCATGCCGCAACGGGGCCACACGAGGTCGAAGTGACGCGCGTGCGCCGCCTCACCGGCTTCTGGCGCTGGCTCCTCGTCGCGCTTACGGCGGCCACGATCTTCCTGTGCATCAACCAACAGTTTACGCTGCGCTTCTTCATCGGCCACACACAGCTCAATACCGAATACTTCTACCTGCTCATCGTGCTGATGCTGCCGTTCACGTTTCTGATCTTTCCAGGCGGCGAGAAGGCACCGCTGGACCGCATCCCCTGGTACGACGTGGCGCTGTTCGTCATCACGATCGCGTCGGGCATCTATCTGATGCTCAACATTCGGTCAGCCGCCGAACTTGGCTGGGAGTTCACCGGCGCTCCGCTGCGCGTCGTCGGCGCCGGTCTCGTGATGTGGTTCGTGCTAATGGAAGCGCTGCGGCGCACCGGCGGATGGAGCCTGCTGCTGTCGGTTCTCCCATTCACCCTCTATCCGCTGTTTGCCGAATCGAAGTGGCTAGGCCCCCTGCGCGGCACGCAATCGACGCTGGAGCAGGCGACCGCCTACCACGTTCTCTCCACGGAGAGCCTGCTCGGCATCCCTATTCAAGCCTTCGCCGAAACCGTGATCGGCTTTCTGGTGTTCGGCACGGCTCTGATGATGACGGGTGCTGGAAAATTTTTCATCAACTTGGCGTTCGCCCTATGTGGGACGTTCCGCGGCGGCGCCGCCAAGGTCGGTATCTTTGCGAGCGCACTGCTTGGGATGATGTCGGGATCGATCGTCTCGAACGTCCTGACGGCCGGCACGATGACGATCCCGACAATGAAGAAGACAGGATTCTCGCCATCGTACGCTGGCGCTATTGAGGCGTGTGCGTCGACCGGCGCGGTGCTCGCGCCACCGGTCATGGGCGCCACCGCGTTCGTGATCGCCCAGTATCTCAATGTTTCCTACGCCGAGGTCGCGCTCGCGGCGATCATACCGGCAACGCTCTACTACATCGGCCTTTTCATGCAGGTCGACGCTTATGCGGCGCGTCACGGTCTCAAGGGCCTGCAGCGTGCGGAACTGCCGAGCTTGTGGCATACGATCAAGGATGGTTGGTATTACGTCTTCGTGGTCGCCCTGCTGGTCGTCATGCTTCTTCACTTCAAGCGCGAAAGCCACGCGCCTTTCTATGCGACAGCGCTCCTGCTGGTGCTCAATCAGCTTTTCAATGCGGAGAAGCGATGGACGCTGCGCACCGTGGTCGAGTTCCTGGAAGTCAACGGGCGCACGTTCGTGGAGCTGATCGGCATTCTCGCCGGGTGTGGTCTGCTGATCGGCGCATTCTCCATGACTGGCGTCGTCTCGAGCCTCGCCAACGACCTCCTCACGATCGCTGGCGACAATGTACTGCTTCTGTTGGCGATGTGCGCGATTACGAGCCTCATTCTCGGCCTCGGACTGACCACCACGGCCTGCTACATCTTCCTCGCCATCCTGGTCGCACCGGCGCTCGAGAAGCTCGGTCTCAACAAGATGGCCGTGCACATGTTCATCTTCTATTGGGGTATGCTGTCGTCGATTACGCCGCCGGTTGCGATCGCGTCATTCGCAGCCGCCGGAATTGCCGGCGCGCCACCAATGCGCACGGGGTGGGAAAGCATGCGTGTCGGATCCATCATCTACTTTATCCCATTCTTCTTTGTTCTCGCGCCCTCGTTGGTGTTCCAGGGTACCGGCGCGTATGTCGAAGGGCCGCTGCTCGCAATTAAGGCGGCGCTCGGCACCTTGTTCATCTGTGGGGGCCTTCAGGGTTATCAGGCCGGCGTGGGCGATTTGAGATGCGCCGGCTGGCTTGAGTGGCCGCTGCGGCTGCTCCTCATGATTGGCGGCATTGCGCTCGCTACGCCTGGTGGCGGCATCCTGCCGGTATCGTCGGTTCAACTCTTGATATTTTCTGGCGTGGTTCTGGTGCCGTCTCTCGCATGTGCATTCGTCTTTGCTCGAAGAAATCAAACAGTCGGGACAGATTGTCTGACGCCTTAGAAGCCAAGGCTTCGATGGGAATTGGCTCCACTGAATGCTCTAGGATATTCCGCGGCAAGGAGGTGTGATGGTCGATAGCTTCGCGGATCTCGATAGGACCGCTTATGGCCCTCTACGTTATTCGCCGATCGGAGAGCGACGTCCGCTGTGTCTGCACGAGCAGACTAACGCGCGACCGACGTCGGCGAACGGTGGTCAAGCGGCCGATCAATGACAACGTATGATCAACGCGATTGACCCGAAGCCGTCCTGAGCAGCTGCAGCATTCGGTGCACGCCGTGCTACGGACCGCAGAGAAAGCTGCCGTGGCAAGGGTACTGGGCAGTGCGCCGCAAATGGCCGATTGTTGCAATAGCGGACGCGCAGGCAACCACAGATCACACCCTGGAGGACAACAGCGTGGCAAGATAAACCGCGCTGAGGTTCGCCACCGATAGTTGCAAACAGCGCTGGTATTGGCCGAAAGTGGCGCTTGAAGCATTGGCACCATAGGTGGCAAGTGATTTTTGGGACGAACCGACATGGATTCGCGGCAGGATGTCTCTGAAGACGGAAGCGGCTTACGAAGACCCATCGCGTCTGCTCGAGTCAGGGGAGCGCCTGCTCTGGTCGGGTAGGCCGAGACAAGGGATCGTCTTCAGAGCGGTCGATATCATCCCTTTCCCGTTCTCCCTATTTTGGCTGGGTATCGTAGCTCTTTTTGGCTGGTTCGTGCTGCCGCAGTCCGGTTCGATATCCGAAGCCGAGGGTATGCTGCCGGCACTCGTTCTATGTGGGGTATTCCTGCTCGTCGGGCTTTACTTGCTCATCGGACGGCACCTCGCGGACTCGATCAGGCGAGCCTCAACCTGGTACGCAGTAACGGACCGGCGCGTTATCATTGGCCATAACTCCTGGCCGCGGGGCGTACGGTCGATAGACCTCCAGCATCTGCCAAGCCTGCGTTTGGATGAGTCCAGTGTTAATCGCGGGACTATCGAATTCTACGATACGGCCAGTTTCGCGTACGGAAACCGGATGGGTGTTTGGCATCCCACTATCGGTCAGCCACCAAAGCTATTCGAGATCGATGGAGCGCACGGTGTCTTCGAAACAATACGCGAGGCAGCGGTTTCCTCCAACTGAAGAGGTTGAGCTTGGTGGCGCAGCAGTCGCTTGTTCTGGTCAAGCGCATGTATATCGCTGACACTGACCAAGGCGAGTGCGCCGCGACACTGCGTGTTGACTTCGACCTCGCGGCGGCATTACTTTTTCATCGCATCAAATCAAGATGATAGAGTTGCCTGAGGCAAAACCACGCCGACGACTCCATGATGTACGGTCCCAGCTAGCTTAACTTCGAAGCGCATACGTAGTGCGCGTTGCAGGTGTTCCAATGCTTGAGATCGGCGCGCGCCACGGAGCTGGGCTAGCCTTAAGTCGTCGCGCTATGCTTACCGCGTTGTCAACGCTGCCGCTGTTCGCGAGCCCGACTCGCCTGTTTGCCGGCGGGACAGTAGGGACCGCCGGCGAAAGTCCGATCTCCGCCCTCACCGTGCACTACAAAGGGCTCACCTCTTACGCTGACACCGGCACGGTCGAGACGCATCTCAGGTGGCCCGGCGCGCCGGGGGCCACCGAGCAGCACACCTTCCGGACCGCCTTCCGAGCGCCTCGCAACTTCTTCTTCCGTTTCGACGCTCAGAACGGTAGCGGAGATGCGCTCGTCATTTGGTGCGACGGCGGGCCCTTCCAAAGTTGGTGGAAAGCGACTGGCGTGCATGAGATCTACGATGGCGGTCGCGGCGCGAGTGCCTTTCTAAACGCGGCTTCCACGACGAGTGACACCGCCAATCTCGTTGCGCCACACCTTTTCTCGCAAGCAAAGCTTCCCGGTCCTACAACGGGCTTTCTCGATGCCGCCGCCGGCGGCGAAGAAAAACTGGGGCAGCGCCAATGCCACAAAATCACAGCGTCGCAACGTACGACCGGCGTGCAAACGATCGAAAAGCGTCCCGTCACCTTATGGATCGATGCTGAGACGAATCTCGTCGTCAAGGTGTTGATGGACACGCCCGCGGGCAGCGCTCCAGACACGGCAGACCGTAAAACGTACCTCATCGAGCCCGTGGCCAATCCAGCCCTGGACGATGCCAGCTTCAACTTCAAGCCGCCGGGTGGATAAGAATGACAAAGCTGCGATTGCGCGCACTGATTTGCATTCTTGCGGTCGCGCTTGCTGGCGCGGCTCACGAACGGGCCGCAGGCGCAGGAGGAGAACCGGTCGGTACGAACAAATCGGTTTCGATCTACGTTTTTGCCGAGCCGAAAGACAAGACGCCAGGATCTGTGGCCGGTGCAAACGCGCAACCGGCGATCATGCCGGGTCGTACGATGCGCATAGGCGGGGTCGCCTCCCGCGATCTGGCCGGCAAGACGGTCACCGTCACGATCACCCCACCGCAGGAGATGGAGCCGTTCACGCCGGAGGCGGAAAGTGAGTGCGAGGAGGTCGAAGAGGGCACGCGGTACACGAGCTTGAAAAAGCTGCCCGCTCCACCGACGACGCTGAGCGTCACAGTCGATGCGAACGGCAAGTTCGAAACAGAGTTCACGCCGGAGGCGACCGGCGCTCACGAGGTGACGGTCACGGCGGAGATTGCGGCGACCCGCGACGATAAGGTGACTGAAGGCACGGGCGTTACGGCTCGCCAGAGATCGGAAACACCGGGGGCGTCCTTCGCCGGCAAAGCGACATTCGAGGTCTTCGAAAGCGAACCCGCCAAGCGTTGTAAACCCTTGCCCGCTGACGAGATCGCTGAGACGGCGGCAGAAATGACGACGACCGTGTGCGAAACGGTGACCGCGATCGGAGAACTCGTGCTTGAGCTGCCCGCTTCGCCGGCTCGCTTCGAAATGAAGAAAAAGCTGGATGAGTTGGAACAGAAAGTTCGCGACTCGCTCGGCTGCGGCGAGGCGCCCGCATGGGTCAGCGGCGTCTATTATCTGAACGATTTGCGCAAGGCCCTTCCTAGCCGAAAGAAGGCCGCGCCGGACTCACCCGTGATCGAGCTCCCCGATGAGCCGATCCGCCAGTGGCATGATCAGGCGAAGAAGGCCCAATCGCGAAGCAGGGAGATCCTGCAGTCCCTGAAGCGGGGCAACGTCGTCTGCGATCAGCTTGATATTGTCATCAACGGGTTGAAGTTCGTGGACTTCTACATCGGCCTGATCATCAAGCCGGCCGACTTTCTCATGGATTGGGCGAAAGAAAACATACCAACGCGACTGATCAACATGATCCCGCCGGTGGGCCAAACTGTACCGGTGAAAGAGGGCATCGAGACAGCGTGGAAGGGCATCCTCACATTCAAGGTGAAGAGGCAGGACAGCAAAGTCAAAATCACTGCCAACCCCCACGAGAAGGCTCTCGGCGTTCCCAAAATGGCCAACGCCGTTCTGACGTGGTCTATGACGCGTGTCTTTGAGCAGTTCTGCGATACATTCTCGGGGCCGATTACCGGATCGATGCACGCAGAGTTCAAGGAGAGAGGCGTGCCATGGTGGAGGTATAAGATCGAGATCGGAGGTCAGCTGACGCTGCGGTATCCTAAAGGTGCCACTGGCAGAACGATTCCGTTGACCGGCGAATTTCTCGGGAACGCGACCACCATGGAGTCTGAGGACAATGCGGTTCCTGTTCTCTACCCTGAGCTTGCGCAAGGAACCGTGTTTCGCACCTATCGGATCGAGCCCCTGGCAATCAACGATGTTCCCTTTCTCGCTTCCACCACGCCTACCCAGAACGAGCCGGGTATCGCGGGTTTCAACCCGACTAATCCTATCAAGTCGACGATCGACCAGGGCGGCGCCATCGCCCAAGGCCTCATGACGCCTGCATTCTTTCGCGTTCCCGTACGCGGCGAACTGCGCGACGACGGCAAAAAGCTTCTGCTTCAGCTGCAGCCGGCAGCAGTGGATTTCGACGACCTGCGCGTGAAGGTCATATCGATCATTCTGCCAGTGCTGAGTGTGCGGCCGGACGTGATTGACTATGCACTTCCCTATAAGGGCGCCCACTTCATTCTATTGCGTGCGATGAATGACGGCGATGTCGTTTTCGACGTCGACATCCAGAAGAACGCAATGAGCTTCAGCAAGCAACTCAAGCGCGAAAGGACCAATGAAGGAAGCCATGGCACGTATGAGGTAAACATCAAGGCGTGCAACCCAGGATGCTGAGAGCTATCGCCAGCGGCCTTTTCGTGTGCGCGCTTACAGCTTCGATGCCGGCGCGTGCTGCCGATCTCGCACCCTCGGTTCTTATCTTCGATTCCTCCGGCAGCATGGCCGCAGCGGAGAAGGGCGGTCGCACTAAACTTGATGTCGCACGCAGCATTGTCGCCGACAACTTGCGGAAATGGCCCTCCACCTCGCAAATTGCCGTCACGGCTTACGGTCACCGGCGCAAGGCCGATTGCGCGGATATCGAAACTATTTTCCCCATGGCGCCCATCTCAACACCGGCGATCGGAAAGCGGCTCGCAAAGTTGAAGGCGCTCGGCAAGACGCCCATTTCAGCGTCGCTGCAGCAGGCAGCCACGCTGCTACCAAAAGAAGGCGGCAACATCGTACTCATCAGCGACGGCATCGAGACGTGTTCAGCGGATCCGTGTGCCGTGGCCGGTACGCTGCGTGCAGCCAACGCCAAGGTCGTTATCCATGTCGTTGGCTTCGGCATAGAACGCCCAGCCGTTGCACAGTTGAAGTGCATCGCGGAGGCGGGGGGCGGCACGTTCTTCGATGCCACCAACGCGAACGAGCTTGCTGACGCGCTCACGCGCGTGGCCGAGAAAGCCGCCGAACCAGCGCCTCCGCCTCCTCCGCCGCCGGCAGCGCCTGCGCCACAGCCACAGCCACTTCCAGCGACCGAGCCGCCGCCCGCGCCAGAAGCTAAGCTACCCCCAACTGAACCACCTCCGCCCTCGCAACGGCCTGATCCGCCCAAAATCGTACGCACATCGCTGATCGCGATCGCCAAAATCGTCGATGACATCATTGAAGCGCCCGCGCGCTGGACCGTCACGGACAGCAATCGGGACGTCGTGTACGAGGGCGAAAGCCGTGCCTTGACGCTCGACTTGAAGGAGGGGCGCTACACCGTCACTGCTGCCGCCGCCAACGCGAGCGGGACGACGGAGATCGTCGTCGGCGCTGAACCGCGGGAGTTCAAGGTCGACCTGGATGCGGGCCGCCTCGATCTCTCGGTCGCGCCCAACGCGTCCGCCGAACCCTATTCCGATCTGGATGTTAGCGACATTGTTTGGACCGTGGCACCAAAATCTGGACAGCGGGAATTCAAGCTACCGAAGGCTGCCGCACCTTCATTGCTCGTAGCGCCTGGCGCGTACGACATAACGGTTTCATCAAAGGGCTTAACTGGCAAAGCGTCAGTCAAAGTCGCATCGGGGACGGCTACGCCCGCGAAGATCGATTTTGCACTTGGCACACTTGTGCTCGAGGCTGCCAACGATCAGGTCGAGCCCCCGATCGCGGATGCCGGTGTCATGAAGTGGCTGATCGGGACAGATACCAACGCTCAAGAAATCACAGGCCAGGCGCGCCCCCGGCTGGTGCTTCGAGAAGGTGAGTATCCCATCACCCTCACGTTCACCGGCGTGCCACTCGAGGCCAAGGCACAGATCAAGGCTGGCGAGGAGCGCGTCGTCCGCGTCATTGTCGGCGGTGGTGAGCTCTCGCTTAGCGCACAGTTGGGGCCAAGCACGCAAGCGCTCTCCGATTGGCGCGATGCCACCTGGACGGTTGCGCCTTCGGGCAGCGACGCGAGCGCTCAGCCCCTCACCCTGCAAGACGCCGTCGCGAGTGGCAGCGTGATCAAGGAACAGGAAGTGATGGTGGGGGTGGGAACAAAGACGTCCGCAGCTTTCGTGCTCAATGCGGCACGGCTGACCATGACGGTCACTGCCAATACCACCGCGGGTACAGAACCCGCCAACATCGTGTATGAGGTTTTTGCGCGCAATCACGACGGATCGATCGCGGACACCCCACTCTTCTCGACCGGCTCGTCCACGAACGCCATGACAATTCTCCCGGCAGGCAAATGGCTCGTGCGGACAAGTGACAGCGAAGCTCGCAGCGGCGAGGCCGATGTGGAACTGAGAGCAGGCGAGGAACGTGAGATCAGCATCCCCATGAAGTGACGCAAGTCACAAACCGCTGGTACGTCGTTCGCTTGCTGCAAGCTTCCATCGCTTCCGCGCCCCGCCCATCCGTAAATGCAGACGTGGTGAGCGGGCCACTTTCGGCATGAGATATGATTTTCGGTCATCTTCCAAAGTATCAGAACGACGGCGCCGCTCACCTCGGCGAGTCATAGGCAGGCTCACTCGATTCCAGCAACGAGGTTTCCATATGCGCAGTGTTATCCCTGGGCTACTGCTAGCCTGCATGGTGACCAGTCCCGCATTGGCGGTGCCCACGGCCTGCGGTCTCATTTCCGCTGCCGAGATGAGCGGTCTGCTCGGTAGCACAGTAGCGACTGCAGCTGACGACCGCGGCGGTCAAACCGTATGTTGAGGTTCAGCTGAACTGGGGCGATGGCCCTGCCGGTATGGCAGGAGCTGGAGCCTTGGACAAGGAGCTTGGAAAGGTGGTGGGCGCTCTTGCCGGTGTAGGAGACCAAGCAACTATTGTTGGCCCAATGATTCTGATCCGCAGGAAAGAGGATTTGATCACACTCGTGATCTCTGGCGTGCCCGATAGTAGGGCCACTGCTAGGCATATTTATGAATTGCTCGATGCGCGACTTTCGAAACAGGCTCCTTAGCCGGCTCAAGACTACGCCGAGTGAATAGCATAAAGCTGCGCACGGTCTCCATCCGGCATAGTGCCTTTCGCCGCTGACCAGGAGGCCGCTCTACAGTTTCGTACACGGTCGGGATACTGAATAGGGAGAACGCAGTTTCGCGGACACGCGCTTCCGAAGTCCGCTTTATTCCGCAGAGCCGCTATCGGTCGGCCGGGCATGCTGCAACTGCTAAAGTCGCCTTTTGGGATGACACAACTTTGTGCGGCGCACCGACCTGATAGACGGGGTTCGTCTGCTTCTGGCCCTCAACGTCACTCGCCGATCGGAGATCGACGTCCGCTGTGTCTGCACAAGCAGACTAACGCGCGACCGACGTCGGCTAACGGTGGTCAAGCAGCCGATCGATGACAACTTATGATCTACGCGATTGACCCTTCTCGACCGTTTCTCGGTTCATTCTGGCGATGGCAGAGATCATTGAGAGCAGACCCCTTAGGCCCTGCGCTGCGTACTATGCCTCACTGACGTGTTCAACGTACCGAGCCACCGAGGCCGCAACCACGCGTTTGCCATTGGAATCGATTTGGCTGCGGCCTGAGAACGAGCCATAGACGGCGTCGAACGCGAATGGCTCCAATATACGTGCCATCTTCTGGACCTTGGCTGCAGAGAGAGCGGGATGAGGTTGGGGTAGGACGACATGAAGTTCACGTGGCCGCTCGGAACGACTTGAAGAACGTCGCCCGAGAGCAAGACACCGCGGCCTTCGCGCCAGTCCGCCCAGTGCAAGACATTGCCGCTGGCAAAGTGGCCTCCGAGGCGAACGAGCGTGAGACGCGGCCCGATCGACTTGGTATCGCCATCCCAATGTCCCGCGATGGCTTCGAGTACATCGGCCGGCGTGACGTGGCCTTCGAAATGGCCGTACTCATCATGCGCCAGCGCCACCGGGACCGCCGAATCGCGCAGGATGGAGAGTACATCGAGGGCGCTCATTGTGGCCGGCACCAGCGGGGCGGTCCGAACATGCGCAAAAGCTCAATCACGACTTGCTCGAAAGGCGCTCATCGCGCCACGTCGCTCCCCAAAAACATCACGTCGGCCGCCGGCGAGTGAGCCGTCTCCCGAGGCATCAGGCGAACCCCGCGGCCACGATCAAACCGATAGAGAGTAACGCTCCGGTCGGCGGCACCCATCGAGGCACAGAGAACACGTTCTCACCGGCCGGATACCGCCGCTGAATGCGCCAGAGCGCGAAGTTCACGGCCGCGAAAATACCGAGCGTCAAGGCATTAGCAATCGTCAACAGGCGCTCGAACGGCATGAGCAACGCTGTAGCCAGCACAATGGCGCCGGCAATCGCTGTTGCTGCGATCGGTATGCGGGTCCGCGGGTGGACACGTCCGAAGACGGCGGGGAGCTGCCCTCGTTTGGCCATGCCGTAGAATAGCCGCGCCAGCATCATGATCTGGACCAAGACGCCGTTGGCGATGGCTAAGGCGCCAATCGCGGCGAATATCGCTGCGTATGCGCCTTGGAACAAATCTATCAGAGGGCTCTGTCCGCCACGGCCGGCGAAGACCAGTGCTGCCGCCACACTGACGTAGAGCAGTGTGCTAATAACAACCGCGCCGACAATGCTGTACGGCACTGTCCGGCTCGGGTTCTTGGTTTCCTCCGCCATGTTGGCTAGGCTTTCGAAGCCGATGAAGGCAAAGAATGCGATAAAGGCGCCGGCCACCACGCTTTGCCATGCCGTGAAGCTCCACGGCCATACAGCCATGATGTCGATCGTCGGGGCGGAGGCGAACCCGATGCCCGCTGCAACAACAAGGCCCAAGATTTCGATAGCACCTATGGCCGCGGCGAAGCCGGTGCTCTCCCGCACCCCGACCATCGCGAGCAAGGTGAAGGCCGTGACCAGCAATGAGATGAGCGCCATTGGAGGCAAGGCGCTCAGAACCGAGAGATAGTGGACCGCACCGCTTGCGATAGAAGCGGCGGCGATTGCGACTGCGAGTGTCAGGGCGATGCCGGTCACCTGCGCAGCTCGGTCCGAGCCAAAGCCCTCCCTGACGTATGCAGCGGCTCCAGATGCTTCCGGAAATCGGCTAGACAACTCTGCGTATGACAGGCCGGTCATCCCCGCAGCGATGCCCGCGAGCAAGAATGATAGTGGAGCCGATGGACCAGCGCGGGCGATGACAGCGGCAATCGCAACGTAGATCCCCGCTCCCACTATGACGGCCAATCCGTAGAAGAGCAGAGGCCCTAGTGTGAGCGTCCGACGCAAACCGACGTGAGCAGCCAGCCGATCCCTTTCTATGGTCATTCCAGCAGTGCCTTATCCCCTAAACAGCAGTCGTCCGAGCCTTCCGACTCCGGTCTCGGCAATCGGCTACAACCCTCAGTTTGCACTGCCGGCCGATAGCGTCGACATCCCGATCAGCACATGATTGAGTTAGCCGCGCTACTTCTTTGCCGGCTCGGTCGAAGTCGTCCCGGGAGTACTGGGGGACTGGACAGCGCTCGTCTCCCAATAGAAGTACGCCACGACCGCGACCAGCACTACAACGGCTACAATTATGAGCGTCCGAGTGTTGTTCAAGTCGTTCCTCCATTTGGTCCTTGGGGCACACTGAGGCGGCGATGTGTTGACAATGCGTCACTGGCAGGTTGCCGCGAGAGGATCGAGACCTAACGCTAAACCTCCATTTCCTGACACGCTCGACGTCGTTCTCCGTGTCACGATCAAGTCTCACGCGACGGGAGCTGATCGGAACGACGCAACTTTGTGAGGCGTTACTCGCCGATCGGAGAGCGACGTCCGCTGTGTCTGCAGGAGCAGACTAACGCGCGACCGACGTTGGCTATCGGTGGTAAAGCGGCCGATCAATGACAACGTATGATCAATGCGATGTGACCCTGAGCCGACGTCGCTGACTGACGTCGGGTAAGCGTGAACGCTCCGAATTATGTGAGAGGACGCACGGCCCTGATCGCCAAGGCACCGCGCCTAAGGCGGCAATGTCGTTAACCATGGTCGTGTGCACGTCGCCTTCCGAAAGTTCCGCTTGCGCGGCATTTTAGTTCAAGCTTAGATTTGATTATCGTCAGCATCCCGTTCGACACGAGCGATCGAGGTTGGCGATGACAGTGGCGCTCTCTTTTGCCACGGTTGTCCGACTCGAACGAGACCACCCACTTTTAGTTTTGCTTTTCAAACGTGCTTGAGGCTGGTGCCTGTAACCGGGCGCTGCGTATCAACTGGTCACATCTGGCCGTCGCACCCAATCCACACAATCGATTTCCCGAACCTGCGATACTGCCCGATGGATCGTATTGAGAGTGCATGCGATGAAGGCGGCTCCCCAACCGAATACCGCGAAGACCCCTAGTTCCAACGATGATCATTTGTTGAACAGTATATTTTCAACGAGCACGTCTGATAATGTATCTCTATTGAGTCTCCTCAAATCGCAGAAAAGCGGGTTTAGCTGGCCTCAATTCATGGTTGGGGGTTCCAAGGCTGACACGCTGATCGGCAAGTCAGGCACCCAGATAATTTTGTCGGGCGACGGTAACGACACCGTCGACGGCGGCGCCGGCTCCGATCTGGTGATCGCCGGGAGAGGCAATGATACCGCCATCTACAAAGTCGGCGAGAACGTGCGCGCGCTCGACTACTACGACGGCGGCTCTGGTACGGATACCCTGAAGCTCGTCCTAACTGGGGCCGAATGGCAAAGGGCGGACATCAAGCGGGACGTGGCGTCCTTCCTCGCGTTCCTGGAAAGCTCCGCCGCGGCGAAGGGTGAGATCTTCAAGTTCTCGGCTTTCGGCCTCGCGGCGCGAAGCTTCGAGAAGCTGCAGGTCGTTGTCGACGGCGTGATTATCGACCCGCGCGGCCCAGATCAGAATGCGCTGCCGGTTGCTTTGAGTGATCAGGCTACGACCAACGAAGACACGGCTGTCGTGATTGATGTGCTAGCAAATGATAGTGACGGTGATGGCGATCCCCTCGCCGTCACGACGGCCAGCGCAGCCAATGGCACGGTCGTCATCGGCGCCGACAACAAATTGACATACACGCCGAACGCAAACTTCTACGGCGCGGATTCTATTAGTTACACCATCTCGGACGGAAAGGGCGGGACGGCGAGCGCCACCGTGAGTGTAGATGTCGGGGCGGTCAATGATGCAGCATCCATTGCAGGTTCGGACACGGGAGCGGTCACGGAGGATATCGGGACGACAGCCTCCGGTCAGTTGATCGTGACGGATTCCGATGTGGGCGAGAACAAGGTGCAGGCGCAGTCCGGCACCAGCGGCGGTTATGGAAGCTTCTCGATAACAGCCGACGGGCAATGGACTTACATACTCGACAGCGACAGCCCGCAAGTTCAAGCGCTCGCCAGCGGACAGACCGTCAGTGACTCGTTCGTGGTGACAAGTCTCGACGGCACCGCCTCTAAGACGGTCGTCGTCACGATCAACGGTACCGATGATGCGACCGGCGAGCCCGTTATTGTCGTGCCGCCGCCGGGCGAGCTTCCTACCGAACTCGCAGAGGACGGGGCCGTCATTATTTCCGGCATCTCAGTAAATGTGCCCGGCTTCTCCGCCGCTCTTGTGAATACGCAAGTAGCCGTGAGTCCAGGGAGTGTGCGGTTGACGGTCACGGACGGCTTGACCTTCTCCGACGAAGATGGATTGGATGGGACCATCGCTTTCTCCGGAACTCAAGAAGCGATCAATCATGCACTGGCCAATTCGATCGAGTACACGCCGCCGCCGGATTATAACGGGCCGGCGAACGTGACTGTCACATTCGATGATGGCGGTGCCAATCCGACGGGTGTGCCCCAGGTCGTGTCCACCACAGTTCCACTCACCGTGACGCCGGTTGTCGATATCCTGGGCGTTCTGAGTGGCAACGTCCGCGAGGATACTGTGCTCGAGGCAACCGGCGCGCTTTCGACCGACAATCCCGGTGCCGGATTGGACTTTGTCTGGTCAATCCTTGGTGGAGCTCCCGCGAGCGACGCTAGCTTTGATTTTCGACTCGATAACTTCAGCATCATCAAGAACGGCACTACTTTCTTCGAGGATCCGTTCGACGATGGTGTGCCGCCACCCGACACGAGCCAACAAAGTGGCACAAGCACAGCCGGATACGCAGAGACTGGCACGTTCGTGGATGTGAACGGTGGAGATGCGGAGGAGGATGGCTATCTAACGTTCTCCTCCTCGAGAGCCAGTGGTGCCGTGGGAGCGGGTACGGACGTATCGTTCGTTAACAATGCATTGCTCGTTGCATCGAGTGTAGATGGAGGCGATTTGGCCAGCGGCCTGAAAGTTGACGATGCCATTACAATGGAGGGCGTCTTCAGCCTTGATGAACTTCCGAACAGCGCTGGCGAGTCATTCGGTATTCGCTTTCTCGATCGGATACTGACGCCCACCTCGACCACGCCTGCCCAAGCGGGAGACGACTCTGTCGAGATAAGAGTTGTCTATTCTCCAAATGGCACGCTCAATGTCGTGATGACGGATCGAAGCTTCGTCCTCGACAAAACGGAGAGTTTGGGATCCTTCGCGTTCGCACCTCCGGAGGGTGCCGAGAAAATCGCTCTGCGCCTCAGCTATGATCCTTCGCTGAGCGGTCCAGTGCGGGTGTTTGGCTCCTTCGAGTATCTCGATGCAAACAATCAATCGGTTGGAGAGGTGCAGGAATTCGGTGATGTGCACAGGGTCGACCAATTTGGGCAGCTACTTGGATCGATCTTCAACGGTGAGAACTGGACGCGGGCGCAAATGTTTGCCTGGGCACCGGGGACGTCGGACGCGTCAATGGTGGGCAACTACGGTGCCTTGACGCTTAATCAGTCGGGGACTTGGTCGTACGCGCTCGACAACGACTCCGCTGCTGTCCAGGCCCTTACGAGCAGTAACACCGTGCAGGATACCTTCCAGGTGCGGGTCGTGGATACGGACGGTACCGTCGATACAAAGACGATCACGATCAACATCCATGGCACGGACGAGCTTGTCGTCTAGCCGCGGAAGTCCGAAAGCGAGCGCCGGAGCCCACCGTGGCTCCGGGCTTGTCAAAGTAGAACAGTCGAATCGCACGATCGTCGATGACGAACCTTGTGCACGAAGTTCCTCAATCTGAGCGCGCAACGTCGGCGCCTGGCGATATGGCAGGTCCGATCCGCAGTAACTTCATCGGCTTTGTTGGCGTTGCCGTGTTCTCGGCTGTGCTCAACGTGCTCGCGTTGTCGGGCTCGCTCTATATGTTGCAGCTCTACGATCGCGTGCTGGCCTCACAGAGTGTACCCACGCTCATCAGCCTGACGATCATACTTCTTTTCCTATATGTCGCATTCTGGATCTTCGATCTCATTCGAACTCATCTGCTCGGCCGCATCGGTTTGCGTGTTGAGCGAAGCCTACGCGGCCCCGTGCTGGCTGCCGTGATGCTGCAGCCGCTGCGTTCCGGCGTGAAGGGAGATGGACTGCTGCCGGTGAGGGATCTTGATCAAGTGCGGAACTTTCTGTCGGGTCTCGGCCCGACAGCGCTGTTCGATCTCCCATGGATGCCGTTCTACATGGGAATTGTGTATCTGATGCACCCCTGGCTCGGGGGGCTGGGAGCCGTCGGCGCGCTGTTGCTGGTTGCGATTGCAGTCCTGACTGAGGTCCAGTCCCGCAATTCGACACGCGCGGCATCGACGAGTGGTGCGGACCGGCAGGCTTTCGGCGAGGCCGTACGCAGGAATGCGTCTGTCATCCGTGCTCTCGGCATGACCGGAGCCATGGGCAGTGCTTGGACGAGTTTGTCGGAGACGCATATCGCGCACCAGACGCGCGCCACCAACGTCGGCGTAAGTTACGGCGCCACGACAAAAGTGCTGCGCATGGCGATCCAATCTCTTGTGCTCGGGCTAGGTGCGTATCTTGTCATCAAGAGCGAGCTGACGCCGGGGGCGATGATCGCGGCATCCATTCTAGTGGCGCGCGCATTGGCGCCCGTCGAGATCGCGGTTGGCCATTGGCGCGGGTTCATTGCCGCCCGCCAGGGTTGGGATCGATTGACGCGACTGCTGTCTTCCATTCCCGCAGAGCGAACCGCCTTGGAGTTGCCGGCTCCGCAAGCCTCGCTTTCCGCGGAGAATCTTTCGATCGCCCCTCCCGGGCATCAACGCATCACCGTGCAGAACGTATCGTTCGCGCTCGACGCAGGGAGCGGTATGGGCCTGATCGGTCCAGCAGCATCGGGTAAGTCGACTCTCGTAAAAGCGCTGGTCGGGGCATGGGCCCCGCAACGCGGTGTCATCCGCCTGGATGGTGCGGCCCTCGATCAGTGGCCGGCCGACGCTCTGGGCCGGCACATAGGCTATCTTCCGCAGGACATCGAGTTGTTTTCCGGGACCGTGGCACGGAACATTGCCCGCTTTGATCCAAAGGCTACGAGTGCCGATGTCATCGCGGCCGCGCGGCAGGCGGGCGTGCACGACATGATCACAAGCCTGCCCAACGGCTACGCGACCGAGATCGGTGAGGGAGGTGCTGCTCTCTCTGGGGGACAACGTCAGCGCATCGCGCTCGCCCGTGCTTTGTATCGCGATCCTTTTCTGGTTGTGCTGGACGAGCCGAATTCCAATCTGGATTCCGATGGGGAAGCCGCGCTGCTGAACGCCATCACGAACGTGCTTGCCCGCAAGGGCATCGTGATCGTCGTTGCACATCGACCGGCGACACTCGCCGGGCTCGACAAGTTGCTCATACTGGGGAGCGGGCAGGTCCAGTTCTTCGGCCTCAAAGAGGAAGTGCTTCGCAAGGCGATGCAGACCGCTACGCCGAAGCTTGTTCCCGCTCCGCAGCAGGCAAATGCGTCTCCAGCGGCTCAACAGAGCTTGTCGCAACCATGATCTCGAGAGTTCGCGATAGTATTGCCAACGACACCGCCCCGCCGCGGCGTGCGACGGATAGGCTTTGGCCTCTCGTCGTGAGCGGCATCGCCGCCACTATCATCCTGTTCGGTGGTATTGGCGGATGGTTTGCGACTGCGGAGCTTGCAGGAGCCGTCATCGCGCAAGGTGTGGTTGTCGTCGACAGCAACATCAAGAAGGTTCAGCATCCGACGGGCGGTGTCGTCGGAGTCATTTCAGTCAAGGACGGAGACAAGGTCTCCGAGGGCGACCTTCTTGTCCGGCTCGATGACACGATTACGCGTGCCAATCTCCAGCTGATTCTCAAGCAGCTTGCAGAGCTCACGCATCGGCGGGCGAGACTGTTTGCCGAGCAGGCCGATCTCGACGAGGTGATCTTTGATCGCAGAACTTTTGTGGAGGCTGTCGATCGGGAATTCGTGAATGCGGAGGTCGCGCTTTTCGAAAGCAGGAGGCGTGCGCGGCAGGGCCAGAAGGCGCAGTTTCGGGAGCGTATCTCCCAGCTGCGAGAACAGGCCGAGGGGATCAATGCCCAGTTGAGTGCCAAGATCACGGAAATAGATCTGGTTCGGACGGAGGTTGAAGCCCAGAAGAATCTCTGGGAGAAGAGCCTGATGTCGATTGCCCGATACACGGCAAGTCGGCGCGAGGCAGCTCGGCTGGATGGCGAGCGCGGCCAGCTAATTTCGGCTGGGGCCTTGATCAAGGGGCGCATTGCTGAAACCGAGCTGCAAGTCCTGCAGGTTGACCAAGACCTCAAGAGCGAAGTTGCAAAGGAGCTCAGCGAGATCCAGGGTAAGGTCGCTCAACTCGAGGAGCGGCGCATTGCGGCGGAAGATCAGCTGCGGCGCATAGACGTTCGGGCGCCCACGTCGGGCATCATTCATCAACTTTCTGTCCATACCGTTGGCGGCGTCATCAATGCTGGCGAGGCGATCATGCAGGTCGTGCCCGGAGGCGATACGCTGACAATCGAGGTACGGATTGCACCTCAAGACATCGACAACGTGAATGAGGGACAGGCCGCGCTCGTGCGGTTTCCCGCCTTCAACCAGCGCACGACACCGGACCTCGGAGGGAGGGTCGACGTCGTCTCAGCCGATGTCAGCAAGGACGCTCAGTCCAATCTTGTCTATTTCACGGCACGCATAGCTTTGCTCGCTGGTGAAATAGAGCGCACGAGTACGTTGCGGCTCAAGCCCGGGATGCCGGCGGAGGTACACATCAAAACACCGGAGCGAACGGCTTTATCATATCTTATCAAGCCCCTCTCCGACCAGTTCGCTCGTTCCCTCAAGGAGCGATGACGAAGTGTGAGCGCAGCCGCGTCGAGGCAATTGTCGCGGTTCCGGCGAAGACAGTCGGTGCTGCTCGGTCGCATCGGGTCCGACTGGGCAGAGTGATCTCCGGGTACGCGTATGCTTCGACGGTTTTAGCCGGATTGAGATCACGACATTGCGAAAGCCAGAATCCACTTGTGGCGTCATCGGGCCAATCGGAGAACGGGCGGCCGATCGCTCAATATGACGCTTGCAGGAGAAAACAAATATGGACTGCCCTCTTGCGATCGCACGTCAGCTCATGGACCATCGTGTCGGCCGTGCGATGGAAGCTAATCGACGGAGAGCCGACCCCGAGGTTGCACGATCGATCTCAGCAGCTGACCCATGCGGACGACGATCGCCGAATCCGCCCGTCAGAAGTCTGCAGGCCGACCGGCAGCAGCACAACTAGCGAACAGGCAAACCGGCCCGCGCTAGGCCCGCGCAGATGCGATCCATGGTGCTCGGCGAATAGAGCATCGCAATCCGCACTTTCTCGCATGTGAGCTTCGGGTTGTCCTGCAAGAGGAGACGCAATCCGCGCATCGCCTCCTCCATGCGCCCGGCGGAGACATAGGCCGGTATCAGCTGCCGATAGATCCATTGCGCCTGAGGGTTGGCGGCCAGAGCCTTCTCGAGCCACTTGATGGCCTCGTCATGTCGACCCTGTAACGCGTGCGAGGCCCCGCGGCCCGCGAAGCAATTGAAGTTGGTGGGGTCTAAAGGGCTCAGCCGAATGGCCCTCTCGAAGCACTCAATGCTTTCGGCGGGCCTATTGAGATAGCTGTTCAGCCAGCCCAGTCGATTCCAGCCCCACGCACAGTTTGGGTCGATTTCCAGGGCGCGCTGCAACAGCTCATAGGCTGTGTCGAATTCCCTGACGAGCGTTTGCGCCGCGCCGAGCATCGACAATGCAAATGAGTCGTTGGCAGCTAGCTTCACGGCTTTGTTGGCGAGCTCCAGCGTAATTCGGCTTTCCGTGTCGGGGTCGTCCGTCCAGCCGTAAACGCAGCGCTGGGCGTGACACCAAGCGGCCATGGAGAGCGCAGCGGCATAGGTAGGCTCCAGGCGCAATGCCTGCTCGAGAAAGCCTAGCCCTATAGCGTTGGCCTTGCGGTCGAGGCTCGCCACATGGGGCAGGGCCTGCATGTAGAAATCGTAAGCGTCAAAGCTGTCGGGTCGCTTGCGTTGTGATCTGCTCGTCTCCGCCGCCCTGATCGGTGGCTGAATTGCGCCAACGACGCTGGTCGTGACTTCATCTTGCAGATCGAAGAGGTCTGCCAGATTGCCATCGAAGCGGTCAGCCCAGATGTGGTGGCCTGTGCTGGCATCGACGAGTTGACCTGTGATGCGAACCCGACTCCCGGACTTGCGCACACTCCCTTCGAGAACGTATCGCACACCGAGCTCGCGGCCGACCTGGCGTACGTCGACGGTCCTTCCCTTGTAGGTGAACGTGGAATTGCGCGCGATGACAAAAAATTGCGTCACGCGGGACAACCCGGTGATGATGTCCTCCACAATGCCGTCAGCGAAGTAAGCCTGCTCGGAATCCGGCGACATGTTGGCGAAGGGAAGAACTGCAATGGATGGCCCGTCGGGATGCAAACGCGGAACGACATCGCCACCCTCGTCATCGGTCTCTGACGCCGGAGCCAGCTGGAATCTCAAGCCTTGCCCGCGCACGGTTCTGATGACGCGCTGGGTCGTGCCGTTGTCGCCTAGCGCCTTGCGAGCTGCATTGATGCGCGTGGCTATAGCCGCATCCGAGACGAGCCGGCCGTTCCAGACCTTGTCGACGATCTCTTCGTAACCAATGAGCCGACCCGGATTGACGCAAAGGAAGGCAATAAGCTTGAAGACCTGCGGCTCGGTTTCAACGACCTGGCCACCGCAACTGACCAGCGCCGCGTCAAGGTCCACCTCGAACCCGTCGAACCGCAGTATCCTGTTCTTCATGCCATCCTGCATAACGTGCCCGCGGGGCTGACGCTCACGAAAATCAAGCGTATCTGAATGGTCCCGTAAGGCAATCCTCAAGCTTGCGCCCGCCCCTAGATCTAAGCTGCCCTATGTCGCCTCGACCGAAATCTGGCGACGGAGACGCTCAGATCAAAGGTGGAAGCCATGACAATGTTCGACGCGAAAGCCTTCAAGCAGACGACGCACGCACAATGGAACGCCGTGGCTGCTCGTTGGAATGGGTGGGGCCCACTGCTCAACCGTTGGCTTGGTCCGGTGACCGAGACACTGCTTGACATGGCCAAGGTTGGGCCGGGCTCGCGCGTGCTTCACGTGGCCAGCGGCTCGGGTCAAGAAGCCATACAGACCTCGCGACGTGTCGGCCCGGCGGGCTACGTCCTAGCAACCGATTTGTCGGAGGCACTGACCGAGCTCGCGAAAGCGAACTTCTCCGCTGCCGGTGCATCTAATGCGCAAGCACGCGTCATGGATGGCGAGGATGTCGAGTCGAGCGAGGTGCCATTCGATGCGGTGATTTCCCGCGTTGGGCTGATCTACTTTCCCGATCAACTGGGCGCCATCAAGAAGCAGGCTGCGGCCCTGCGTGCCGGTGGCTACGTCGGCGCTATCGTCTACGCGACGCCTGAGGAATGCCGTTTTTTCTCTGACCCGGTGAGTGTCATTCGGCGCCGTGCAGCTCTACCCCCGCCAGCACCGGGGCAGCCCGGGCCATTCAGTCTCGGCACGCCCGGTCGCATCGAAGAGCTTTTTGCATCTGCCGGCCTCACCGACATTCATGTGCGGAAGGTCGATGCCCCCGTCATTCTCGAAAGTGCCGCCGAGTGTCTGCGTTTCGAGAACGAGTCTTTCGGAGCCTTGCATCAGATGCTGAGCAAGCTCGACGACGCAGCCAAGGCTGCGGCCTGGGCAGAGGTTGGCGAGAAACTCAGAGCATTCGAGAGCGACGGCCAATTCAAAGGCCCGTGCGTCATGATCGCCGCCGTAGGTAAGCGGCAGTGATCCATCAGGCGGAAGCCAATGCTGATCGACGGAGCGGAGGACGGGTGGTCCTCTGCTTGGACCTTTAGCGCGGAGTATGTCCCACATGCCCAGCAAAGTAGCGGTCATTCAAAAGCCTCCCGTACTTCTTGACCGGGAAGAGACCATCGCGCGCGTACTTACCTCTATCGACGAGGCGGCGCGCGAGGGAGCGACGCTGCTCATTTTTCCTGAGGCCTATGTTCCGGGTTACCCCACTTGGATCTGGCGGCTCAAGCCCGGCGGGGACATGGCATTGTTGAGCGAGCTTCATGCCAAGCTGCGCGAGAACGCCGTCGATCTTTCAAGCAACGACGTGGCGAAAGTGCAAGAGGCTGCCGCAGCGCGGCGTGTGACGATCGTGATCGGGATCAATGAAATCGACCGGCAATTTTCCGGAACCACTTTGTTCAATACGGTCGTGGTGATCGGTCCCGATGGTGCATTGCTCAACCGTCATCGCAAACTCATGCCAACTAACCCAGAGCGGATGGTATGGGGCATGGGTGACGCGACCGGCCTGAGAGTTGTCGAAACGCCTGTCGGCCGGCTTGGCTCACTCATCTGCTGGGAGAGCTACATGCCACTGGCGCGCTACGCGCTTTATGCCCAAAACATCGAAATTTTTGTCAATCCGACATGGGACTATGGGGAGACCTGCCTCGCCACTCTGCGCCACATCGCCAAGGAGGCCGGGTGCTGGGTAATTGGTACGGCCACCGCGCTTCAAGGGGCCGATATCCCAGCTGACTTTCCCGAACGAGATCGGCTGTTTGACGCGGCAGAGTGGATCAATGATGGCGACGCCGTTGTGATCAAACCGAACGGGGCCATTGCTGCCGGCCCACTCAAGCGCGAGAAAGGCATTTTGTACGCGGAGATCGATACCGAAGTAGCGCGGCGTGCGCGCCGCTCCCTAGACGTTTGCGGCCACTACGCCCGACCCGATATTTTCTCGTTGTCCGTCAACCGCAAGCCGCTATCTCCTGTTGCCTTCTCGGATTGATCAATGAATGTCTGCTCGTGGCCCTCAACGTTACTCGCCGACCGGAGAGCGACTCCCGCTGTGTCTGCAGGAGCAGACTAATGCGCGACCGACGTCGGCTATCGGTGGTAAGGAAGCCGCCCCTCACTTCGTTGCTGGCTTGGTAGCGGCCGCGGAAGTCGGCTCGACGGTCGTGACCACACTGGATGTCGGGCGTGCATTGGCGCTGACCGGCCCCTTGATCTGGGCCGCGACCATCTGGTCGTACTCCGGCAGCGAATTCACCCGTGCCTTCGCCGTCATGTGCACGACCTTGTAGCCTTTCGCCTGAAGTTCATTGAGCAGGATCGGAATGGCCTTGGCTGTCACCTGTTGGAAGTCGTGCATCAACAGGATGCCCTTGCCGCCATTCTTGTGCAGCCGTTCCATCACACCGGTGACGAGCTTGTCGGGCGAACGCAGCTTGAAATCGAATGAATCGACGTCGGTCGAGAAGATGCCGAGGTTGCGCTCACCGGCGTACTTCACCAGTTCCGGCGGGTGTTTCAGCGCCGGGAAGCGAAAGAACGGCATGGCCGCATCGCCGATCGCGCGGCGCACGCTGCTGATGCCCATCTCGATCTCGGCCTTCGCCTTGTCGGTTGGCAGCTTGGAGAGATCGACATGGCTCCAAGTGTGGCTACCGATGGTGTGGCCCTGCTCCGCAACCGATCTCAGGACTTCGGGGTGCCACGTCGAATGCTTGCCGATGGGGAAGAATGTCGCCTTCGTACAGTGAGCGGCGAGCGCCGCGAGCACGGCCGCCGTCGTGTGTGGCCACGGCCCATCGTCGAAGGTCAGAACGATCTCGTCTTTGCGCAGGAAATCGTGGTCCTTGAAGTGCTCAAAGCCGAACCCTGGACCTCCCGTCGTATCGATGGCTACCGTGCGGGCCACTCCTAGCGGTTTCGGATTGCCCGGACACGTCGTCTGTGCGGACGCTTGCGACGCAGTCGCCACCATGGCCAAGGCGATCATCGCGTGGCGAATGTGCTTGATCCGATTCTGCATGTTCGTCCCCACTCGAGTGCATCGCAATTGGCCTCCAACGAGCCCTTGCGCCGTGTTTCAATTGCCCCGGCCTGAGAGTTCGGCCGCAGTCGACTACTGCGGCCTGGTGGACTGGCTCGCGAAAAAACGTGCATAGCGTCGACACACCCAACCTCAAACAGGTAGGCTGATTCCCGGACGATGAAAAAGGCTCGCCCCCGGTTTCACACTATTGGCATGAGGGAAAAGCTACAATCACGAAGCAGCAGCGCCGGTCGGATTGAGGACGAGCGCGGAGGCCTCGCAACACGTTGTTGCTCGCCTAGGCCAACCTTGGGTGCTTCACCGATGCCCGCTTCTGGCCGATTTTGTTGCAGAACGCGGTTGAGGTTGACTGCGAAGCGTGGTTCCGTCGCTTGAGGGTGATCATCGACGGGAGCGGGCGATGATGGGGTGTCACGACACCGGCCAAGGGTAGCTCTTCTATTCATTTGACCTCGACGAGGTCGTTCCGGTCGACCATATGGTGCGCGAGATCGACCGCGTGCTGGATCTCTCCTGGGTGCGCCGGGAGTTGGCGCCCTATTACTCTGCAACGGGCCGCCCTTCGATAGATCCCGTCCTGCTCATCCGGATGCTCGTCCTCGGCTACATCTTCGCGATCCGCTCGGAGCGCGCGCTGTGCCGCGAAGTGCAGGTGAACCTCGCCTATCGCTGGTTCTGCAGCTTGAGCATCGAGGATCGCATTCCCGACCACTCGGTCTTTACGCGGGCCCGCAACGAGCGCTTCCGCGACGGCCACGTCTTCCGCCGCGTCTTCGAGCGTGTCGTGACGACATGCATGTTGGCCGATCTCGTCGGTGGCAAGGGCTTCGCTGTGGACGCAAGCCTGATCGCGGCGGACGCCAACAAGTGCCGCTCGACGCCGGGTGATGAATGGAGCCACGATATCGATCCCGATACCGTCGGCCGCGCGGTGCAGGACTATCTCAATGCGCTCGACGATCCGGCCTGGGGTGCGGCGACAGACGTCACACCGAAGTTCGTGGCACCGGCAGACCCGGCGGCACAGTGGACGGGCGCACTCAGGAGCGCGGCGTTCTTCGCCTACGCTGATAACTATCTGATCGACGTCGAGCACGGCATTGTCGTCGATGTCGAGGCCTCGCGCGCCATCCGCCAGTCGGAGGTCGGCGCCTCCCAGACCATGATCGAGCGGACCGAAGCGTGCTTCGGCCTGAAGCCCGATTGGCTCGTTGCCGACACGGCCTACGGCTCCGCTGGAAACCTCGGCTGGTTGGTCGAGGAGAAGGACATCGCCCCCCACATCCCCGTCATCGACAAGTCGAAGCGGGATGACGGTACCTTCAGTCGCGCGGACTTCATCTATGATGCCGAGCGCGATTGCTACCTCTGCCCCATTGGAAAAGTCCTGCCGCGATCAAGCAGGAAGCGCAAGTCACGCGGCGACGACATGATCTCGTACTTCGCGCGCGTCGCTGACTGTCGGTCTTGTCGGCTCAAATCGAGATGCTGTCCGAAAACACCGAGCCGGAAGATCACGCGGCACATTCACGAGGCGGCGCGCGATGTCGCCCGCGAGATCGCCAAGACGCCGGCCTACGAGGTGGCGCGACGCTTGCGCAAGAAGGTCGAGATGCTGTTTGCGCATCTGAAGCGCATTCTGCGGTTGAATCGGCTTCGGCTGCGTGGACCCAACGGCGCCCAGTTCGAGTTCACCCTCGCGGCCACTGCGCAAAACCTGCGCCGCCTGGCCAAGCTCACGGCACGAGCGCCGCCAGCGCCCGGCCCCGCGTGCGTAGCGTGAGCGTCCTGTACAGTAGCGTCCCGAGGATGCGTTGGTATCGCGTGACGAGGCTGCCGCTCAATGCGAGCGCGCTGCCATCAATGCCCTGACGTTCTGCTGAAACACCGCTTCAAACGGACCCAGCGCTTGGATTGGCGACTTTCACAACAACATCGGCCCTCAACGTTACTCGCCGACCGGAGAGCGACTCCCGCTGTGTCTGCAGGAGCAGACTAATGCGCGACCGACGTCGGCTATCGGTGGTAAGG
>LNFM01005199.1_pt1 | contig 44928 bp, 44 predicted proteins | sample 596031 | NCBI WGS metagenome assembly LNFM01 (sample SAMN04254537, study PRJNA301005) | activated carbon metagenome | isolation source: dual media filters at the Ann Arbor, Michigan drinking water treatment plant | place: USA: Ann Arbor
TCGACGCTGGCGCGGTGCTCGATCAGGCTCTCGGTGCCGCCCAGCGAGGTGGCGCGCTTCCACAGTTCGGTGTTCGCCGCGGTGGCGATGGCCGCGGCCTCGCCGCCCTTGGCGCGCAGCGACAGCATGCCGCCGAAGCCGCCGCACATCTGTTTCGCGGCGATGTCGTGACCGGGCGCGCCGGGCAGGCCGGGGTAGAGCACGGCTTCCACCAGCGGGTGCTTCTCGAAGTGCTCGGCGAACTGCTGTGCCGAGGTCGACGCGTGGCGCACGCGCAGGTACAGCGTGCGCATGCCGCGCAGCAGCAGCCACGACTCGAAGGAGCCCAGCGTGCCGCCGAGCTGCGCGCGCACGAGCTTGATGCGCTTCCAGAAGTCGTCGTCCTCGCGCGCCACCAGCGCGCCGGCGATGAGGTCGGAGTGGCCGCCCAGGTACTTCGTGGCGGCGTGCATCACGATGTCGGCGCCCAGCACCAGCGGCTGCGACAGCACCGGCGACGCCACCGTCGAGTCGACCGCGACCTTGGCGCCGGCGGCGTGCGCCAGTGCCACCGTGGCAGCCACGTCGGTGATGGTCCACAGCGGGTTGGCGGGGGTCTCGATCCACACCAGCTTGGTCTTGCCCGGGCGCAGCGCGGCCTTCACGGCGGCGGGGTCGGACATGTCGATCAGCTCGACCTGCAGGCCCCAGTGCGTGGCGAAGTTCATCAGCCAGTTGCGCAGCGACCAGTACATCACCTTGGGCGCCAGCACATGGTCGCCCGGGGCCAGCGCCTGGAAGACCGCCGTGGCGGCGGCCATGCCGCTGGCGAACAGCGCCGCCGCGGCGCCGTGCTCGAGCTCCTTCAGCACCGCCTCGGCCTGGTCGAAGGCCGGGTTGTCGGCGCGCGCGTAGACGCGCCCGCTGCGGTACTGGTTGTCGGGGTCGCGCAGGTAGGTGCTGGAGACGTGGATGGGCGGCGTGATGGCGCGCGTCTTCTCGTCGATCCAGCCCAGGGCCTGGGCGGCGATGCTGGTTCATCTCGTTCTTCGGTGGGTCAGTGCGGGGCCGCGCGTCGCGGCAGGGTGGCGGCCTGTTCGCCCAGGTCCCACAGCAGGCCGGCCATCAGCTCCAGCGCCTGGCGCACCACCGGCACCAGCAGGTGCTCGTCGGGCGCGTGCTGCGAGCAGGCGGCGTAGCTGTGCGGCACCCAGACCGTGGGCAGGCCCAGGATGTCGGCGAACACGTCGTTGGGGAGCGAGCCGCCCAGGTTGGGCAGCAGCACGGGCGGCGCGCCGGTGCTGCGCTCGATGCTTTGCTGGGCGAAGCGCACCCAGGCGTTGTCGGGGTCCAGGCGGGTGGCGTTCATCACCACCGGCTCGCTCACCTCGATGCCTTCGAAACCCTGCGACTTGAGGTGGGCGAGCACGGCCTGGCGCAGCCGCGAGGTGTCGGTGCCCACCACGAAGCGCATGTGCATGGTCGCCTTGGCGCTGGCCGGGATGGCATTGATCGGGTGGTCGGGGTTGCCGGTGCGGTAAGCCAGCACCTCCAGGGTGTTCCAGGCGATCACGCGCTCCGCCGGCGTCAGGCCCGGTTCGCCCCAGTCGGCGTCGACGGCGGGGTCGCCCGCATCGCCACCGAAGCGCAGGCCGGCCAGCGCCGCCTTCACGTTGGCGGGGATGGGCGGCGGGCGCAGGGCCTCGACCAGGATGCGGCCGTTCGCATCGACCAGGCTGGCGATGGCGTTCGCCAGCACCGTGCCCGGGTTGCGCAGCAGGCCGCCCCAGTTGCCGCTGTGGTGCGCGCCCTCGCGCAGGGTCAGCGTGAGGTCGAAGTTGGCCACGCCGCGCGAGCCCAGGAAGAGCGTGGGCCGGTCGCGCGCCATGCGCGGGCCGTCGCTGGCGATCAGCACGTCGGCGGCCAGGGCCTCGCGCTGGGCCGTGCAGAACTCGGCCAGGCCGGGCGAGCCGGTTTCCTCGCCCGTTTCCACCAGCCAGGTGACGTTGAAGCCCAGGCTGCCGCCGCGGGCTGCCAGCACCTGCGCCAGCGCGGCGATGTTGATGCTGTGCTGGCCCTTGTTGTCGGCGGTGCCGCGGCCGTACAGGCGGTCGCCGTCCTGCTTCAGGGCCCAGGGGCCGTCGCCGCGCGTCCAGCTCTTGTCCTGGCCGCGGATGACGTCGCCATGGCCGTACATCAGCACCGTGGGCAGGTCGTCGCCCTCGTGGCGCCTGGCGATGAGCAGCGGGCCGTAGGGCGGCACCGGGTTCGGGTGGACCGTCGACTGGAAGCCCAGCGTGGCCAGCGAGGGCACCAGCTCGTCGGCCAGGTAGGCCTGCAGCGCCGGGCCCGAGGCCGGGTCCTGGCTCTCGGTGCGGATGGCGACGCGGCGCGCCAGGTCGCGCAGGAAGGCGCCGCTGTCGAAGTGCTGGCGTGCACCGGCCAGCGCGCCGTGGCGGCTCATTGCGACTTGCCGACGAGCGTGTAGTGCTCGACGTTGGGCGCGCCATTGAAGAACGGCCCCACGATGGCGCGCCATTCGGCGAACAGCGGGCCCTGGCGGAAGCCCACGGTGTGGTCTTCCAGCGTCTCCCAGAAGATCTGCAGGATGTAGCGCTCCGGGCTCTCGATGCCGTGGTTGACCTTGGCGCCCTGGAAACCCTTGGCCCTGCTGGCCACGGTGGCCAGGCCGCGCTGGATGGCTTCTTCGAACGCGGCCTGCTGGCCGGGATGGATGCGGATGTCGGCGATTTCGAGGATCACGGTGGGCCTCCGGTGTCGAGGCATGCAGTGTCCCACGGCCGGCGCCGGCAGGCCTCGCACCGCCTCAGGCGTCGGCGTCGAACTGGGTCGCGTTCTTGCCGCGGAACGGCGCGTAGAAGGCCTTGATGGCCGCCATGTCGCGGTCGATGTCGCCGGTGGTCTCGAAGACCGGCCCCAGGCCCAGCCGCTTGCCGCCGAAGTCGAGGTAGGTCAGCTGGATCGGCAGGCCGGCGCCGCGAGCGATGTAGTAGAAGCCCGTCTTCCAGTGCCGCACCTTGCTGCGCGTGCCCTCGGGCGGCACGATGAGCTGCACGGGCCCGCGGGCGGCCGTCAGCGCGTCGATCGAGGCCTGCACCAGGTTGTTGCTCTGCTCGCGCCGCACGGCGATGCCGCCCAGCCAGCGCATCACGGGGCCGAAGGGCGGCTTGAAGATCTGCGCCTTGCCCATCCAGTACGGGTGCAGGCGGAACACGAACGCCGCCATCAAGGTGTAGGGCAGGTCCCAGTTGCTGGTGTGCGGTGCGGCGATGAGCACGCACTTGCCGGCCTGCGGCGACAGCGAGCCTTCCACCTTCCAGCCGCCCAGCCTGAAGAAGGCCACCGACCCCCAGCGGAGCAAGGTGTTGAGCACGGGTGTGTCGAAAACGGTGAAATGCATACAAACAGCATACCTCCCCCGGATTGCCGGCAGCGCGATGATCCGGCCGGCCTCGGCGAAGCCGCAGCCCGGTCCTGCAGAAGTGCAGCCGGCCCTGGTCGTGACAATCGGTTCCCATGCCGCTGCCGCTGCCGCCGTTGCCCACCCACCCGTGCTGAAACTCGACAACGCGCGCAGCCGGCGCATCGGCATCGGCCTGATGAGCCTGGCGACGCTGTGTTTCGCCACGCTGGACGCCACCGCCAAGTGGCTGGTGCAGGAACTGCCGGTGATGGAGGTGGTGTGGCTGCGCTTCGTCACCCATTCGGTGTTCATGACGGTCATCCTGCTGCCGTCGCAGGGCACCGCGCTGTGGCGCATGCACAGCCCCCGCCTGCAGCTGCTGCGCTCGGCCATGCTGGGCACGATGACGGCGCTGAACTTCTGGGCGCTGCAATACCTGCAGCTCGCCGAGACCGGTGCCATCCAGTTCTCGGTGCCGCTGCTGATCGCGCTGCTGTCGGCCTGGTGGCTGGGCGAAAGGCTGGGCACCGCGCGCTGGGCCGCCATCGTGGCCGGCTTCATCGGCGTGCTGCTGGTGATCCGGCCCGGCACGCAGGGCTTCCACCCGGCCATCCTGCTGTCGGTGATGAACGCGCTGCTGTATGCGGCCTTCAACATGCTCACGCGCCGCATGGCGGCCACCGAGTCGCCGCAGTCGATGCAGCTCATCTCGGCCTACGGCGCCTCGTTGCTGCTCACGCCGCTGGCGCTGCCGGTGCTGGTGATGCCCAAGAGCGCCAGCACCTGGGCCCTGATCTGCCTGTGCGGCCTGGTCGGCGGCGTCGGCCACCTGTTTGTGGCCATGGCGCACCGCTATGCCAGCGCGGCCGTGCTCGGGCCGTTCCTGTACCAGCAGATCCTCTACATGGTGTTCCTGGGCTGGCTCGTCTTCGCCCAGGTGCCCGACGCCTTCGTGGTGGGCGGCGCCGCGGTGGTGGTGGGCAGCGGGCTGTTCCTGCTGTGGACAGAGATGCGGCGGCGCTGAAGGCCGCGGCCGAGGGCTCTAGCGCTGTCGCGGGTCGAGCGCGTCGCGCAGCCCGTCGCCCAGCAGGTTGAAGGCCAGCACCAGCAGGAAGATCGACAGCCCCGGCCAGATGGCCATCCAGGGCGCGTTGTCCATGTAGTTCTTCGCCACGTTCAGCATGCTGCCCCAGCTGGGCGCCGGCGGCTGCTGGCCCAGGCCCAGGAAGGACAGGCTGGCCTCGGCGATGACGGCCGCGGCAATGGCCAGCGTCGACTGCACGATGAGCGGCGCGGTGACGTTGGGCAGCACGTGCTGCAACGCGATGCGCCAGGGCGGGTTGCCGACGGCGCGCGCGGCCTCCACGTAGTCTTCCACCTTCACCGACAGCACCTGCCCGCGTGTGAGCCGCACGAAGATGGGCGTGGCCGAGACGCCGATGGCGATCATCGCGTTGGTCAGGCTGGGGCCCATGAAGGCCGCCATCGCGATGGCCAGGATGAGGAAGGGACAGGCCAGGAAGGCGTCGGTGACGCGCGAGATCAGCGCGTCGACCCAGCCGCCCAGGAAGCCCGCGGCCAGCCCGATGGGCACGCCGATCAGCAGCGTGATGCCCACCGACACCACGCCGGCCATCAGCGAGGCGCGCGTGCCCCAGATGACGCGCGACAGCACGTCGCGGCCCAGCTCGTCGGTGCCGAACCAGTGCGCGGCCGACGGCCCCTTGCGCACCGCGCTCCAGCTGGTGGCCACCGGGTCGTACGGTGCGATCCAGGGCGCGAAGACGGCCAGCACGATGAAGAACAGCACCACCGCCAGGCCCGCCATGGCGGCCTTGCGCTGGAGCAGGCGGCGCCCGGCGCGGCGCCAGGGGCCGGCACGGGGTGTCGGGGCGGCGGGCGTCGGTGAGGGCGGGAGCGAGGCCGGGCGCGGCGCGGTGGCGGCCATCGTCAGGTCCTCAGGCGCGGGTTGACCGCGAAGTAGGCCAGGTCGGCCAACAGGTTCAGCAGGATGTAGGCCGTGGCCGTCACCAGCACCACGCCCTGCACCACGGCGTAGTCGCGGTTGAACACGGCGTCGATGATCAGCTTGCCGAAGCCGGGAATGGTGAACACCTGCTCGGTGAGCACCGCGCCCGACAGCAGCGTGCCCAGCTCCAGGGCGCCCAGCGTGATGACGGGGGTCAGCGCGTTGCGCAGCGCGTGCCGCAGCACCACCACGCGCTCGCTCAGGCCCTTGGCGCGCGCGGTGCGCACGTAGTCGGCCGACATCACCTGCAGCATGGCGCTGCGCATGTGGCGCATCAGCACCGCCGCGATGCCGGTGCCCAGCACCACGGCCGGCATCAGCATGGCCGCCAGGTTGGCGCCCAGGTCTTCGAAGGGGCTGACGTAGCCCGAGGCCGGCAGCCAGCCCAGCTGCACCGAGAAGAGCAGGATCATCATGATGCCGAGCCAGAAGTTCGGCATCGACAGCCCCGACAGCGCGAACACCGTGGCGCCGTAGTCCCAGGCCGTGTCGCGCTTGACGGCGGCCAGGATGCCGGCAGGGATGCCGATGCCCAGCGCCACGAGCATCGACAGCAGCGCCAGCTCGATGGTCACCGGCAGCTTCTGCAGGATGAGCTCGAGCACCGGCTGCTGCGTGCGCACCGATTCCCCCAGGTCGCCCTGCAGCACCCCGCCCACCCAGTACGCGTAGCGCACGGGCAGCGGCTCGTCGAGGTGCAGCTTCTCGCGCAGGTGCGCGATCAGCACCGGGTCCTGGTCTTCGCCGGCCAGGATCATGGCCGGGTCGCCCGGCAGCAACTGCTGCAGGCACACGAAGACCAGCGTCGGGACGACGCCGGCCAGCCGCTTGATCAGGTACTCGAACATCGGCGGTGGGTGGAACCTGGGCCGGTCAGTTCATCTTCAGGCCCTGCACGCGCAGCAGCCCGTCGGGGATGCTGCGGATGCCGGTCAGCTTCGCGTTGTGCGCGTACAGCCAGTTGCGGTGGTACAGGTAGACGATGGGGCGGTCCTTCAGCAGACGCGCGGCCACGGCCTCGTAGGCCTTCAGGCGCGCGTCGGCGTTGCCCGCGGTGCGTGCCGCGTTGAGCTGGTCGTCGATCTCGGGGGCGCAGAAGCCGGCGTAGTTCAGCGGCTGCTTGCAGGCCGCGAAGCTGTAGATGTTGCCGTCGGGGTCGGCGCGGCCGCTCCAGGCCAGCACGTAGGCTTCGTAGTCGCCCTTGTCGGCGAGGTTCAGCGAGGTGGCGAACTCGGTGGCCTGGATCTTCACGTCGAAGCCGGCTTCCTTGGCCATGGCCTGCACCACCTGCGCGAGTGGTGGGCGTCATCAGCGTGAAGCTCGGGTTGGGCACGCCCGCGGCGGCCAGCAGCGCCTTGGCCTTGGCGACGTCGCGCTTGGGCACCGGCAGGCCCTTGGCGTAGAACGCGTTGTTCGGCGCGACCCACTGGTTGCCTGCGGTGGCCTCGCCGTCCATCGCCACCTGCACCAGGCCTTCGCGGTCGAGCGACAGCTCGAAGGCCTCGCGCACGCGGGCGTCCTTGCCCAGCGGGTTGCCTTGCGCCTTGTCGCTCTTGCCTATGTTGATGGTGATGCCCTGGTAGCCGATCTCGGTGATGCGGGTCACCTTCAGTCGGCTGTCGTTCCTCAGCCCGGCGACGTCGGACGAACCCACGCGTTCGATGAAGTCGAGCTGTCCGGACTTCAGGTTGGCCAGGCGCACGGTGGCGTCGGGGATCGGCGTGTAGGTGATGCGGTCGAAGTGGATCGCAGCCTTGTTCCAGTACTGCGGGAAGCGCTCGAAGACGATGCGGTCCTGCGCGATGCGCTCGACGAACCTGTAGGGGCCGGCACACACCGGCTTGGCGGCGAAGTTGGCGCCGGCGGCCGTGGCGGCCTTGGGCGACACCATCATGCCGGCGCGGTCGGCCAGGGCGGCCATCAGCGGCGAGAACGGCGCCGAGAGGTTCAGCCGCACGGTGGTGGGGTCGATCACGTCGACGCTGGTCACCGGGCGCAGCTCGCCGCTGCGGTTGCTGCCCTGGAAGGTCTTGTGGCGCTCGATGTTGAACTTGACGGCCGCGGCGTCGAACTTCTCGCCGTCGTGGAAGACGACGTCGTTGCGCAGCTTCATCGTCCCGACCACTGCCAGCTGGTGGCCAGCTGCGGCACGATGCCCAGCTTCTCGTCGATGTCGACCAGCTTGTCGCACAAGGCCGCGAAGACGATGCGGCCGACGAAGGTGCGGGCGGTGGTGGGGTCCAGTGCGTCAGGGTCTTCGGCCAGGCCGATGCGCAGGGTCTGCGCCTGTGCAGTGGCTGCCAGCGCCAGCACGGCGACCGGCAGCAGTGTTCGGAAGAGCTTGTTCATGCGGAAGTCTCCAGAGGATGAAGAAGTGGAAAGGGAGAACGCCTGCTCAGCCGGCGGATGCCGCGGTGAAGGCCGATTGCAGGCGTGCCAGGCGGGGGTTGTGGCGCGCGGTGGTGACGAGCGCCGGCGGGGCTTCGATGTCCTGCCAGAAGTGGCAGGCCACGCCGTGCGTGCCCTCGGTCTGCCAGGCCGGCGTGCTGGCGCTGCAGGCCGGCCGGGCGTGCGGGCAGCGGGTGTGGAAGCGGCAACCGGCCGGCGGGTCGCTGGGGCTGGGCACGTCGCCCTGCAGCACCGCGCGCTGCGACACCGCGCCGGGCTGGGGGCGCGGGATGGCCGACAGCAGGGCCTGCGTGTACGGGTGGCGTGGCGAGGCGAACAGCTCGCGCGTGTCGGCCAGCTCGACGATGCGGCCCAGGTACATCACCGCCACGCGCGTGGCGATGTGCTTGACCACCGCGAGGTCGTGCGCGATGAAGATGTAGGCCAGGCCGAAGCGGCGCTGCAGGTCCTGCAGCAGGTTCACCACCTGGGCCTGCACCGACACGTCGAGCGCCGAGACCGCCTCGTCGCAGACGATCAGACGGGGTTCGACCGCCAGCGCACGCGCGATGCCGATGCGCTGGCGCTGGCCGCCAGAAAACTCGTGCGGGTAGCGCGCGGCGTGATCGGCCGGCAGGCCCACGGTGTGCAGCAGTTCGGCCACGCGCTCGGCATGGCGGCCCGTGTGCAGGCCGTGCAGGCGCAGCGGCTCGGTGAGGATCTGTCCCACCGTCATGCGCGGGTTCAGCGACGAGAACGGGTCCTGGAAGATGATCTGCATCGAACGGCGCTGCGCGCGCAATGCCGCGGCGTCCAGCGTGCCGAGGTCGACGCCGTCGAACACCACGCGGCCGGCGCTGGGCTCGATGAGGCGCAGCACGCAGCGCCCCAGCGTCGACTTGCCGCAGCCCGATTCACCCACCACGCCCAGCGTCTGCCCGGCTTCGAGCGTGAAGTCGACGCCGTCGACCGCACGCACCGCGCCGCTGACCTTGCCGAAGAGGCCGCGCCGGATGGGGAAGTGCTTCTCGAGGCCCGTGACCTGCAGCAGGGGCGAGGCGTTCACGCGGCCACCTCGTTGATTCGCGCGGCCAGCAGCACGTCGGGATCGAGCGGCGCCTTCCAGCAGGCCGAGGCGTGCCCCGGCGCCACCGTCCTCAGCGGCGGCTCGGCCGCGCGGCAGTGCGCGTCGGCGAAGGGGCAGCGGTCGGCGAAGCGGCAGCCCGGCGGCCGGCGCAGCGGGTCGGGCACCTGGCCCTCGATGGAGGCCAGGCGGTCCTGCTCGATGTCCAGCCGCGGGATCGAGCCCAGCAGGCCCACCGTGTAGGGGTGCTGCGGCTGGTCGAAGAGCGCGGCCACCGGCGCCTGTTCCACCGCACGGCCGGCGTACATCACCAGCACGTCGTCGGCCACCTCGGCCACCACGCCGAGGTCGTGCGTGATGAGGATGACGGCGGTGCCGCTGTCCTGCTGCAGGCTGCGCACGAGTTCGAGGATCTGCGCCTGGATGGTCACGTCGAGCGCGGTGGTCGGTTCGTCGGCGATCAGCAGGCGCGGTTCGCAGGCCAGCGCCATGGCGATCATCGCGCGCTGGCGCATGCCGCCGGACAGCTTGTGCGGGTACTCGTGCAGGCGCTGTTCGGGCGCGGGGATGCGCACGCGCTGCAGCATCTCGAGGGCGCGCACCTCGGCCTGCGCCTTGGTGATGTCGCGGTGGCGCAGCAAGGCTTCGATGATCTGGCGGCCGATGGTGAAGGCCGGGTTCAGCGACGACATCGGCTCCTGGAAGATCATCGCCATGCCGTTGCCGCGCAGGTCCTGCATCTCGCGCGCGGGCAGCGTGGTCAGCTCGCGGCCCTCGAAGCGGATGGAGCCGCCGGCGATGCGCCCGGGCGCGGCCACCAGGCCCATGATGGACAGCGAGGTCACGCTCTTGCCGCAGCCGCTCTCGCCCACGATGGCCAGCGTGCGGCCAGCGTCGACGCTGAAGCTCAGCCCGTCGACGGCGGCGAACTCGCCGTCATCGGTGCGGAAGACGGTGCGCAGGTCGTTGACTTCGAGCAGGGCGGCCATGGTCAGGCAGGGGTCGTCACGGCGGCCCCGAGGCTTTGCGCGCGGCGTGGAAGCGTTCGACGGCGGCGTCGATGCGCGCGCGGTCGAGTTCGCCCACCGGGTCGTGGCGACCGGGCAGGCAGGTGATGAAGGGCTGGAATCGCTGCAGGCTCACGTCGTAGAGCCTTTGCAATTCGCGTACCGGCTCGGCGTGGTCGTCGACGCGGATGTCCAGCGCGGGGTGGTCTTCGTCGTCGTGGATGCGCAGCGCGGCCGACTGCTTGCCGCGCTTGTCGCCACCGGCGTCTTCACCTGCGGCGAGTGCGGCGATCAGGCGCTCGGCCAGCGGCCGGCCGCGTGAAGCGTGGAAGGCCTGCGCCGTGGCCTCGATCACCTGCGGCCCGGCCAGCATGTTGCCGGCGACGCTGAAGCCGTCGTGCAGGCCGTGGCCGCACCAGTCGACACAGGCCGCGCCGGTGTGCGCCGCGCCGGGGCCGGCGGCGCCCAGCACGTGCAGTTGGCGCTGGTCGCGGCCGGCGTCGGTGGCCAGCAGCGCCGCGACCACGGCGGCCGGCACGTGGCCCTGGGCCAGCAGCGACAGCCCGGCCGGGCCGTACAGCGGGTTCATCAGCGCCTGGGTGGCGACGGCTCCCACACCGCGCTGCGTGTGCATGCACAACGCGCCCACGGCAAAGAAGCGGCTCGCGATGGCGATGCCGAAGCGACCTTCTTCGTCGCGGGCGAGGATCGACCAGGTCATGGGAGGTGTGTCAGGTACTGGGGCGGCGCAGCGCGGCAGCACTGCCGAAGCTGGGCCAAATCCTACCATTGCGCACCAATGTGGGCCGGATCCGCGCCTCAACTGCTGGAAAGAGGGCGCCCAGCCTTTGGCCCAATCAGAACCAATTCACCCGGTGACCGGGTCGCTGGGACCGTGTCGGCCGCCTACAGCGACTTCTTCAGCCAGGCGCCCAGCTCGCCGACGATGCCGCGGCGGAAGGCCAGCACGCAGATCACGAAGATCACGCCCTGCACCACGGTCACCCAGGCGCCGAGTTGCGCCAGGTAGTTCTGCATGGTGATGATGACGGCCGCACCGACCACCGGGCCGAAGATCGTGCCCATGCCGCCGAGCAGCGTCATCAGCACCACCTCGCCCGACATCGACCAGTGCACGTCGGTCAGCGAGGCGAGCTGGAACACCAGCGCCTTGGTGGCGCCCGCCAGGCCCGCCAGCGTCGCCGACAGCACGAAGGCCAGCAGCTTGTAGCGGTCGACGTCGTAGCCCAGCGAGATGGCGCGGGGCTCGTTCTCGCGGATGGCCTTGAGCACCTGGCCGAAGGGGGAGTGCACCACGCGGTAGATGAAGCCGAAGCCGGCCAGGAAGATCACCAGCACCACGCCGTACATGGCCAGCGGCTGGCTCAGGTCGACGAGGCCGAAGAGCTTGCCGCGCGGCACCGACTGGATGCCGTCTTCACCGCCGGTGAAGTTGGCCTGCAGGCAGAAGAAGTAGACCATCTGCGCCAGCGCCAGCGTGATCATCGCGAAGTAGATGCCCTGGCGTCGGATGGCCAGCAGCCCCGCGCCCACGCCCAGCACGGCGGCGCAGACCGTGCCGAAGAGGATGGCCAGCTCCGGCGTCAGGCCCCAGACCTTGGCGGCGTGTGCCGCGGCGTAGCCGGCAGAGCCCAGGAACATCGCGTGGCCGAAGGACAGCAGGCCCCCGAAGCCGATGAGCAGGTTGAAGGCGCAGGCGAAGAGCGCGAAGCACATCACCTTCATCAGGAACACCGGGTAGACCACGGCCGGGGCGACCAGCAGCACCACCGCCATCACGATGAAGGCGATGCGGTGCACGCGCGCTTCTTCGATGCGCTTGAGTGCGGCCGCAGTGGGCTGGGGGGGAGACGGCACGGCGCTCACTTCTGTGTCCCGAACAGGCCGGCCGGCCGCACCAGCAGCACGATGGCCATGATGATGAAGATCACGGTGTTGGACGCCTCGGGGTAGAAGACCTTGGTCAGGCCCTCGATCAGCCCGAGGCCGAAGCCGGTGACGATGGAGCCGAGGATGGAGCCCATGCCGCCGATCACCACGACGGCGAAGACGACGATGATGAGGTCGGCCCCCATCTGCGGGCTGACCTGGTAGACCGGCGCGGCCATCACGCCGGCCAGCGCGGCCAGGCCGACGCCGAAGCCGTAGGTCAGCGTGATCATGCGCGGCACGTTGACGCCGAAGGCCTGCACCAGCTGCGGGTTCTCGGTGGCCGCGCGCAAGTAGGCGCCGAGCTTGGTGCGTTCGATGACGAACCAGGTCGACAGGCAGATGGCGAGCGAGGCCACGATGATCCAGGCGCGGTACTTGGGCAGGAACATGAAGCCCACGTCGATGCCGCCGCGCAGCTGGTCGGGAATCTGGTACGGCTGTCCCGAGCTGCCGTATTCGTTGCGGAACAGGCCCTGGATGATGAGCGCCAGGCCGAAGGTGAGCAGCAGGCCGTAGAGGTGGTCGAGCTTGTAGAGCTTGGACAGCATCAGCCGCTCGATCACCACGCCCAGCGCGCCCACCACCACCGGCACGATGACCAGCGCCCACCAGTAGCCGATGCCCAGCTTGGTGAGCAGCAGGTAGGCCACGAAGGCGCCCAGCATGTACTGCGCGCCGTGCGTGAAGTTGATGATGTTCAGCAGTCCGAAGATCACCGCCAGGCCCAGCGACAGCAGGGCATAGAACGAGCCGTTGATCAGCCCGATCAACAACTGCCCGAACAGGGCCTGGGTAGGAATGCCGAAGAACTCAGTCATCGCGACGACGCATCAAGCTGACGCCGTGGCCCGGCTTTGCCGGGCCACTGGCGGCGCCCCCTTGAGGGGGAGCGCCGAAGGCGCTACGGGGGTGGTCACTTGATCAACGGGCAGCCGCCCTCGGCCAGCGGGCGGAAGGCCTGGTCGGCGGGAATGGTGGCGCGGATCTTGTAGTAGTCGTACGGGCCCTTGGACTCGGCCGGCTTCTTCACTTCGACGAGGTAGGCCGGGTGCAGCTTGCGGCCGTCGGGGCGGATGGTGCCCTTGCCGAACAGCGGGTCGTCGGTCGGCAGCTTCTTCATCGCTTCGACCACCGCCACGCCGGTGTCGGTCTTGCTCACCTCGATGGCCTTCAGGTAGTGCAGCACCGAGGCGTAGACGCCGGCCTGCACCATCGACGGATACTTGCCGCCGTTGGCCGCCGCGAAGCGCTTCGCCCAGGCGCGGGTGCCGTCGTTCAGGTCCCAGTAGAAGCTCTCGGTGAAGATCAGCCCCTGCGCGGTGTTCAGGCCCAGCGCGTGCACGTCGGTGATGAACATCAGCATGCCGGCCAGGTTCTGGCCGCCCTTGGTGATGCCGAACTCCGAGGCCTGCTTGATGGAGTTGATGGTGTCGCCGCCGGCGTTGGCCAGCGCGATGACCTTGGCCTTCGACGCCTGCGCCTGCAGCAGGAAGGACGAGAAGTCATTGCCGGGGAAGGGGTGGCGCACCTTGCCCAGCACCTTGCCGCCGCCCTTGACCACGGCCGCTTCGGTGTCGCGCTCCAGCGCGTGGCCGAAGGCGTAGTCGGCGGTCAGGAAGAACCAGCTGTCGCCGCCGGTCTTCACGATGGCGCTGCCGGTGCCGTTGGCCAGCATCCAGGTGTCGTAGGTCCAGTGCACCGTGTTCGGGCTGCAGGACTTGCCGGTGAGGTCGGACGTGGCGGCACCCGAGTTCAGGAAGACCTTGTTCTTGTCGCGCGTGATCTGGTTGATGGCCAGCGCCACCGACGAGGTCGGCACGTCGACGATGGCGTCGACCTTGTCGACGTCGTACCAGGTGCGCGCCACGGTGGAGCCCACGTCGGGCTTGTTCTGGTGGTCGGCCGAGACGATCTCGACCTTGATGCCCTTGCGCGCGGCGCCGAAGTCCTCGACGGCCATGCGTGCGGCGGTGACCGAACCCGGACCGGCGATGTCGGCGTACAGGCCCGACATGTCGTTCAGGACGCCGATCTTGACGACGCCATCGGAAATCTGTGCCTGCGCGCCGGCGGCGGCCAGAGTGCAGGCGGCGGCGACCAGGGTCGAGAGAAGTGTGCGTTTCATGTCCAGCCTTTCCAGTGTCAACAGGGTCGGTTCAGTCGGGGGTCAACGTCCGGCTTCGGCCGGTTCTTCGGATCAGATGCCCAGCACCTCGTGCAGCATGCCCTTGCGGGCTTCGAGTTCGGTGGCCGCGAAGCTCTCGATCACGCGGCCGTGCTCGATGACGTAGAAACGATCGGCCAGTGGCGCGGCGAAGCGGAAGTTCTGTTCCACCATCACGATGGTCATGCCCTTGGCGCGCAGCGTGCGGATGGCGCGGCCCAGCGCCTGCACGATCACCGGCGCCAGGCCTTCGGAGATCTCGTCCAGCAACAGCAGCTTGGCCCCGGTGCGCAGGATGCGCGCCACCGACAGCATTTGCTGCTCGCCCCCCGAGAGCCGGCCGCCCGGGCTGTGGCGGCGCTCCTTCAGGTTGGGGAACATCTCGTAGATCTCTTCGATGCTCATGCCGCCGCTGGCCACCGCGGGCGGCAGCAGCAGGTTCTCTTCGCAGGTCAGGCTGGCGAAGATGCCGCGTTCCTCGGGGCAGTAGCCGATGCCCAGGTGCGCGATGCGGTGCGTGGGCAGCGCCACGGCCTCGGTGCCGTTGACCATGATGGAGCCGCTGCGTCGCCCCACCAGGCCCAGGATGGCCTTCAGCGTGGTGGTGCGGCCGGCGCCGTTGCGGCCCAGCAGCGTGACCACCTCGCCGCGGTTCACCGTGAGGTCAATGCCATGCAGGATGTGCGACTCGCCGTAGAAGGCGTGCACGTCGCGCAGGCGCAGGAACTCCACGCCCTTATCCATGCGCGCCCTGCAGCTCGGTGGCTTCGCTGCCCATGTAGGCCTCCAGCACCTGGGCGTTCTTCGAGACCTGCTCGTAGGGCCCTTCGGCGATGACCTGGCCACGCGCCAGCACGGTGATGTTGTCGGCGATGCTGGCGATGACGTTCATGTTGTGCTCGACCATCAGCACCGTGCGGTCGGCCGCCACCTTCTTGATGAGCTGGGTGACGAGCTCGACGTCCTCGTGGCCCATGCCTTGCGTGGGCTCGTCGAGCAGCATCATCTTGGGGTTCATGGCCAGCGTGGTGGCGATCTCCAGCGCGCGCTTGCGGCCGTAGGGCAGCTCGACGGTGACGATCTCCGCCATCTCGCGCAGGCCCACGGTGTCCAGCAGTTCCAGCGCACGTTGATTGAGCTGGTCCAGCACGCGTTCGGAGCGCCAGAAGTGGAACGACACCCCCAGCTCGCGCTGCAGCGCCACGCGCACGTTCTCGACCACCGTGAGGTGCGGGAAGGTGGCCGAGATCTGGAACGAGCGGATGACGCCGCGCCGGGCGATCTGCGCCGGCTTCTCGCCGGTGATGTCGTGGCCTTCGAAGAGGATCTGCCCGCTGGTGGGCACGAGAAACTTCGTCAACAGGTTGAAGCAGGTCGTCTTGCCGGCGCCGTTGGGCCCGATCAGAGCATGGATGTCCCCACGGCGCACGCGCAGGTCGACGCCGTCGACGGCGACGAAGCCCTTGAACTCCTTCTTCAGCGCGCGGGTCTCGAGAATGAAATCCATGGTCAGGGAAGCAATGCAGAGGGCATCCGGCGGGCGAGTCTAGTAGCTCGCCCGAGGCTTGGGACCCCATGGGAACCCCCATGCAGCCGGGATCGCCCCCTGCCACATCGCCCCAATGCGGGGCACGCGGGCTCACACCCCCAGCAGCCGCCCCATCGCTTCGCCGTCGGCGGCCAGCGTGGCCGACGCGCCTTCCATCACCACCACGCCCTTCTCCAGCACCAGGGCACGGTCGGTGTGGGCCAGCACGCTGCGGTAGTTGCGGTCGACGATCAGGGTGCTGATGCCGGTGCTGCGGATCTCGCCGATGACGCGCCAGATCTCGGCCACGATCAGCGGCGCCAGGCCCTCGGTGGCCTCGTCCAGGATCAGCAGTTCGGGGTTGGTCATCAGCGCGCGGCCGATGGACAGCATCTGCTGCTCGCCGCCGCTGAGCTGCTGGCCGCCGTGGGACAGGCGCTCGGCCAGCCGCGGGAAGGTGGCCATCACGCGGTCGAAGGTCCAGTCGGGACGGCCGGCGGCGCCGGGCCGGGCGGCCATCACGAGGTTCTCGCGCACCGACAGGTTGGGGAAGATGCCGCGCCCTTCGGGCACGTAGCCGATGCCCAGCCGCGCCATCTTCTCCGGCGGCTGGCCGGTGACGTCGCGGTCGCGCCAGCGCACCGTGCCCGAGGCGGCGCGCACGTAGCCCAGCACGGAGCGGATGAGCGTTGTCTTGCCCATGCCGTTGCGGCCCAGCAGCCCGAGCGCCGTGCCCGCCGGCAGCGCAAGGCTCACGCCGCGCAGCACGTGGCTGTCGCCGTAGTAGGTGTTGAGGCCGTCGACTGCGAGCATCTCAGTGGCGCCCGGCCGTCCGAAGCCACTGAGCGCCCCCTCGGGGGGCAGCGAACGGCAGTGAGCGTGGGGGCTTCATGTCAGTGGTCGGACCCGAGGTAGGCCAACTGCACCTGCGGATTGCGCCGGATGCTCTCGGGGTCGCCGGTAGCGATGACCTCGCCGTTGACCATCACCGTGATGCGCCCGGCGACGCGGAAGACGGCGTCCATGTCGTGCTCGACCAGCAGCACGGCGTGGCCGGTCTTCAGCTGCTGCAGCACCTGCAGCATGCGGTCGGTCTCCTCGGCGCCCATGCCGGCCAGCGGTTCGTCGAGCAGCAGCACGCGGGGCTCGGTGGCCAGACACATGGCGATCTCCAGCTGGCGCTTGCCGCCGTGGCTGAGCGAGCCCGCGGTGCGCGAGGCGACGTCGGCCAGGCCTGCGGCGGCCAGCGCCTCGTGCGCGATGCGGCCGCTGGCGGGGCAGCGTGCGGCGCTCTCCCACAGCGCCCACGGCCGCGCGTGGGCCGCCTGCGCGCTGAGCCGGCAGTTCTCGAAGACGCTGAACTCCGGGAAGATCGTGGTGCGCTGGTAGCTGCGGCCGATGCCGGCCCGCGCGCGCCTGGGCTGCGGCCAGGCGGTGATGTCCTGGCCGTCCAGCAGGATGCGGCCCTCGCTGGCCGGCATCTCGCCGCTGAGCATGTTGATGAGGGTCGACTTGCCGGCGCCGTTGGTGCCGATCACGGCGTGAACCTCGCCCATGCGGAAGTCGAGCGAGACCTGGCTCACCGCCGTGAGACCGCCGAAGCGGCGCGTCAGGTTTTCGCAGGCGAGCAGCGGGGTCACGCAGCCCCCCAGGCGCTGCGCGCTGTCCCCCCGAGGGGGAGCGAGCGCGACCGGGACACCCGGATCGCGCTCACTTCTTGCCCCCGCGGGCGTTGAAGAGCCCGATCAGGCCCTTCGGCAACAAGGCCACGAAGGCGATGATGGTGAAGCCCAGCGTGAGCTGCCAGTGGTCGGCCAGGAAGTTGCCGACGAAACCCGGCGTGGCGTACAGCTCCTTCAGCAGCACGAAGGCCGCCGCGCCGATGACCGCGCCGCGCAGGTGGCCGATGCCGCCCAGGATGATCATCAGCAGCACCGCGCCGCTCTCGTGCCAGCTCAGCAGCTCGGGGTTGACGAAGCCGTCCTTGACCGCCAGCAGGAAGCCCGCCAGCCCGGCCAGCGCACCGGCCAGCACGAAGGCGGCCAGCTTGTAGAAGTAGGTGGCGAAGCCCGCCGCGCGCATGCGCTGCTCGTTGACGCGGATGCCGGCCAGCGCATGGCCGAAGCGCGAGCGCGCCACCAGCGCCAGCAAGCCGTAGGTCGCCACCAGTGCGGCCAGCGCCAGGTAGTAGAAGTGCAGCTTGTTGCCACCGTCCAGCGGGCCCAGCACCGGGCGCACGTTGAGGTAGATGCCGTCGGTGCCGCCGCCCAGCTTGGTGTCGTGGAAGACGAAGTAGGCCATCTGCGCGAAGGCCAGCGTCACCATGATGAAGTACACGCCCTTGGTGCGCAGGCTCAAGGCGCCCATGAACAGCGCGTAGGCCGCCGCCACGCCCATGCAGGCGAGCATCAGCAGCAGCAGGTTGGCGGGGTCGTTCTCGGGCGAGGCCAGCACGGTGACGTAGGCGCCCAGCCCGAAGAAGGCGGCGTGGCCCAGGCTCACCAGCCCGGTCATGCCGACCAGCAGTTCCAGGCTCAGCGCGAAGATGGCCAGCACCATGATCTTCACGATGAGGTCGTTGGTGTAGGGCGTCAGCACCGCCGGCAGCGCGGCGAGGACGAGCGCGGCCGCGACGGGCAGCCAGCGCGACATCGGACGGGCGGCGTCAGTACCCACGCTTCATCAATCCTTCCGGTCGCCAGACGAGGATCACCGCCATCAGCAGGTACACGCCGATGCCGCTCAGCTCGGCGAAGAACACCTTGCCGAAGGTGTCGACCACGCCCACCAGCAGCGAGGCGATGAGCGCGCCGCTGATCGAGCCGATGCCGCCGATCACCACCACCACGAAGCAGATGATCAGCACGTGGCCGCCCATGCCCGGGTACACGCTGCTCATGGGCGCGGCGATCATGCCGGCCAGTGCCGCCAGCGCCACCCCGCCGGCGAACACGATGCGGTACAGGCGCGTGATGTCGATGCCCAGGCCGCGCACCATGTCGCGGTTGCTGGCCCCGGCGCGGATCATCATGCCCAGCCGCGTGCGGTTGACCACCAGGTAGAGCGCCAGCCCGATGGCGATGCAGGCCGCTGATGCGAAGAGGCGATAGACCGGGTAGGTCATCAGCTCGCCCAGCGGCAGCGTGCCTGCCAGCCAGTCGGGCGCCTTCACGCCGTGCACGTCGTTGCCCACCAGGATGGAACGCAGCTCCTCGAAGACGAGGATCAGCGCGTAGGTCATCAGCACCTGCTGCAGGTGCTCGCGCTCGTACAGGTAGCTGAAGAACACCCACTCCAGCAGGTAGCCGATGGCGGCGGCCAGCAGGGTGCCCACCAGCAGCATCAGCAGGAAGTTCTGCCCGAAATGCGGTGCGATGGAGAACGCGAGGTACGCGCCCATCATGTAGAAGCTGCCGTGGGCGAGGTTGATGACGCCCATGATGCCGAAGATGAGCGTCAGCCCCGAGGCCACCAGGAACAGCAGCAGGCCGTACTGGACGGCGTTCAGGCACTGGACGAGGAAGGTGGCGAGGTCCACGGCAATTGAGCAGTGATCAGCAAAACGGGCGGTCTGCGCCGCCCGTCCGAGAGAAGCGCAAGCTTACGCCATCACATCCGGCAGCCGCGCGCCGGGTCCGGCAGCACCTTCACCGCGATGCCTGTCATGACGTTCTCGCGGCCCTTGACCTCGCGGATGTAGAAGTCCTGCACCGGGTTGCCGGCGGCCGACAGCGTGTACCTGCCGCGCGGGCTGTCGATGCTGGTCTTGCGCATCGCCGACAGCAACGCGTCGCGCTTGCTGAAGTCGCCCTTCACGGCCGTCAGTCCGGCGGCCAGGATCTGCGCCGCGTCGTAGCCCTGCACCGCGTAGACGTCGGGCTGGATCTTGTTGGTCACCGCGAATTTGGTCCGGAAGGCGGTATCGCGCGGTGAGTTCAGGCCATCCGCATAGTGCAGCGCTGTCAGCAGACCCTGCGCCGACGCGCCCTGCGCATCCAGCACGCCGTCGGTGAGGAAACCCGATCCGATCAACGGCGTCGTCTTGCGCAGTCCGGCTGCGTCGTAGTCCTTCACAAACTTGGCCGCTCCGGCGCCGGCGAAGAACGCAAACACGACGTCGGGCTTCTGCGCCGCGATCTCGGTCAGCAGCGCCTGGAACTCGACGTTCGGAAACGGGAGGCCCAGGTCCTTGATCACCTTGCCGCCGCCCTTCTCGAAAGCCTCGGTGAACCCCTTGGCCGACTCCTGGCCGGCAGCGTAGTTCCAGTAGATGGTCATCGCGCGCTTGTAGCCCTTCTGCGCAGCCATCAACCCGGTGGCGTAGCCGGGCTGCCAGTTGCTGAAGCTGCTGCGCACGATGTTCGGCGCGCACAGCGGGCCGGTGATGGCGTCGGCGCCGGCGTTGGGCACGATCAGCAGCGTGTTGCTCTCCTTGGCCGCGCGCGCCATGGCCAGGGCCACGCCGCTGTGCACCGTGCCCACGATGACGTCGACCTGGTCGCGCTTGATGAGCTTGTTGACGTTGTCGGTGGCCTTGCTGGGGTCGCTCTCGTCGTCGACCTTGAAGTACTGGACGCCCTGCTCGGCCACGTACAGCCTGAAGCCCTTCTCGATGGCGTCGCCCAGCGCGGCGAAGGTGCCGGTGGCGGGCAGCATCAGGCCCACCTTCAGCGGGGCGGTCTGCGCATGGCTGGACAGGGCGGCGGCCGCGAGGGCGGCGGCGGTGAGTGCAAGACGGAAGCTCATGGGGTCATCTCCGGAGGGCGGAATGTCGGATGCGCGCAGCATGCCCCGGGGTCGAGAGGCGGACAAGCGGGGTTTGCCGGGGGACACACCCGCCCGGGAACCCCTCAGTTCAAGGGTAGTCCGACGTAGTTCTCTGCCATCGCCGTTTGCGCGGCCGTCGAACTCACGAGGTAGCTCAGCTCTGCCAGCTGCATGTGGTGGCCGAAGCTGCCGTTCTCGGGGAAGCGGTGCATCATCGACGTGAACCACCACGAGAACCGCTCGGCTTTCCACACCCGGGCCAGGGCCAGGGCCGAGTAGTGCTCGATGCCCCCGGCGCTGCCGCGGTAGTGTTCTTCGAAGGAGCGCGCCAGCAGGCCGACGTCGGACGCCGCCAGGTTCAGCCCCTTGGCGCCGGTGGGCGGCACGATGTGCGCCGCGTCGCCGGCCAGGAACAGGCGGCCGAAGCGCATGGGCTCGGCCACGAAGCTGCGCAGCGGCGCGATGCTCTTCTCGATCGACGGGCCGGTCACCAGGCGCTCGGCGTCTTCTTCGGGCAGGCGCGCGCGCAGCTCGTTCCAGAAGGCGTCGTCGGACCAGTTCTCGACCTTGTCGTCCAGCGAGCACTGCACGTAGTAGCGGCTGCGCGTGTGGCTGCGCATGCTGGCCAGCATGAAGCCGCGCTCGGTGTGGCCGTAGATCAGCTCGTGGTGGACCGGCGGCACGTCGGCCAGCACGCCCAGCCAGCCGAAGGGGTAGACCTTCTCGTGCTGCTGGATGGCGCCGGCCGGCACGCTGGCGCGCGTCACGCCGTGGAAGCCGTCGCAGCCGGCGATGAAGTCGCACTCGACGGTGTGCCGCACGCCGTCCTTCGTGTAGCTCACGCTCGGCGAGCTGCCGTCGAAGCCATGCACGGCGACGTCCTGCGCGTCGTACACCGTGCTGCGCCCGATGGCCGCGCGGTGGTCCATCAGGTCGCGCGTCACCTCCGTCTGGCCGTAGACCATCACGCGCTTGCCGGTCAGGCCGTGCAGGTCGATGCGGTGCCGCTGGCCGGCGAAGACGAGGTTGAAGCCGTCGTGCGGCAGTCCCTCGGCGTGCATGCGGCAGCCCACGCCGGCCTGGTCGAGCAGGTCGACGGCCACCTGTTCCAGCACGCCGGCGCGGATGCGGCCCAGCACGTAGTCGGGGCTTCGCTGCTCGATGACGACGTTGTCGATGCCGGCACGGTGCAGCAGGGCGCCGAGCAGCAGGCCCGAAGGGCCGGCGCCGACGATGGCGATCTGGGTGCGCATGGCCTGTCTCCGATCAGGGGTCTTGAGCGACCGCAAATCTAAGGCGGCGCCGGCTCGCGCTCAATGGACGGAAGCGCCAGAAGATTGAACAATCCGAACATTCATGCGCTCGAAAACCCGACCCTCCAGGCCCGCGCCGCTCCGCGCCCTGCGGCCCGCGGCAGCGCCGGTGCCGGCCTACAGGCTCTATGGCGAGGCTGAATCGGCCGGCCTGGGCGAGCTGCTGCACGTCGAGTCGATCGCCCAGCGCAGCCGGCTTCACGGCTGGGAGATCCAGCCTCACAGGCACGAGAACCTCTTTCAAATTCTGGTCATCCGCGCAGGTCGCGTCACGGCCCTGCTCGACGGCCTCGAGGTGGCGCTGGGCGGTCCCTGCGTGGTGACCGTGCCGGCTCTCGCCGCACACGGCTTCCGCTTCAGCGAGGACGTGGACGGCTGGGTCTTCACCATCGTCGCGCAGCAGGTGCAGCGCCTGACCGCCGAAGATGCCACCTGGCACGAAGCCGTGTGGCAGCTCAGGGCGATGCCGCTGGCGACCGGCGCCGCCGCGCTGCAGGACGCGGCCGCGGCACTGCGCGACGAACTGCAGGGCCACGCGCTCTGGCGCCATCTGGCCGTCGACGCCGCCCTGCGCCGGCTGCTGCTGGCGCTGGCGCGCGCGGCCCCGGGCGCTGCGCTGCCCGGCGGAGCCGCCGCTCCGCCGGCGCTGCGCCACGTGCAGCGCCTGCGCGAGCTCGTCGATGCGCAGTACCGCCAGCAGCCCGGCGTGGCGGTGCTGGCGGCGCAACTGGGCATCACGGCCACCCAGCTCAACCGCGTGTGCCGCCAGGTGCTGGGCCATTCGGCGCTGGGCGTGCTGCACGCCCGGCTGCTGCTGGAAGCGCAGCGCGACCTGGCCTACACCACCATGAGCATCAAGCAGATCGGCCTGGCGCTGGGCTTCTCGGACGCCGGCTACTTCACGCGCTTCTTCCAGCGCGGCGCCGGCTGCACGCCGTCGGCGTGGCGCAGCGGCGCCTCGGGCCCCGGACGCTGAAGGGCGCTCAGACCCGTTCGAGCACCACGGCGATGCCCTGGCCGACGCCGATGCACATGGTGCACAGCGCGTAGCGGCCGCCCACGGCGTGCAGCTGGTTCACCGCCGTGGTGGCCAGCCGCGCGCCGCTGGCGCCCAGCGGGTGCCCCAGCGCGATGGCGCCGCCGTTCGGGTTCACGCGCGCGTCGTCGTCGTCCAGGCCCAGGTCGCGCAGCACGGCCAGGCCTTGCGCGGCGAAGGCTTCGTTGAGCTCGATGACGTCGATCTGCGACAGCTTCAGGCCGGCCAGTTCCAGCACCTTGCGCGTGGCCGGGGCGGGGCCGATGCCCATGATGCGCGGCGCCACGCCGGCGGTGGCCATGGCCACCACGCGGGCGCGCGGCGTCAGGCCGTGGCGCGACGCGGCCTTCTCGCTGGCCAGCAGCAGGGCGCAGGCGCCGTCGTTGACGCCACTGGCGTTGCCGGCGGTCACGGTGCCGTCCGGGCGGACGATGGGCTTCAGCTTGGCCAGCGCTTCCAGCGATGTCTCGCGCGGGTGCTCGTCCTGCGACACCACGACGGGATCGCCCTTCTTCTGTGGCAGCGTCACCGGCGTGATCTCGGTGGCGAAGAAGCCGCGCTTCTGCGCCGCCACGGCCTTCAGCTGGCTGGCCAGCGCCATGCGGTCCTGCGCCTCGCGTTCGATGTGGAAATCGCCGGCCACGTTCTCTGCCGTCTCGGGCATCGAGTCGACGCCGAACTGCTCCTTCATCAGCTTGTTGACGAAACGCCAGCCGATGGTGGTGTCGTACACGGCGTTGCTGCGGCTGAAGGCGCTGTCGGCCTTGGGCATCACGAACGGCGCACGGCTCATGCTCTCGACCCCGCCGGCGATCATCAGCTGCGCCTCGCCGGCGCGGATGGCGCGCGCGGCGCTGCCCAGCGCGTCGAGGCCCGATCCGCACAGGCGGTTGAGCGTGGCACCTGGCACCTGCATCGGCAGCCCGGCCAGCAGCGCGGCCATGCGCGCGACGTTGCGGTTGTCCTCGCCGGCCTGGTTGGCGCAGCCGTAGAGCACGTCCTCGACCGCGGCCCAGTCCACGCCGGGGTTGCGCGCCATCAGGGCCTTGATGGGCAGCGCGGCCAGATCGTCGGTGCGCACCGACGACAGGGCGCCGCCGTAGCGACCGAAGGGCGTGCGTTGCGCGTCGCAGATGTAGGCATGTGACATGGTGATGGGCTTCCGGGTCAGGGTCGGCCTTCATTCTAGGCAGCCGCCGCCGGGCGCACGGTTGCGGTGCATCGCCGGGCGAGCGCGACGTCCATCCGTGATGGATTGCCGGGCTGCCGCCAGGCGGGTCCGGCCCGGGGGGCGCCAGTTCAAGATTGGCGCCTCGCCCGCCGAAATGGCGTGAAGAAGGGCCCGCAGGGTCTGTGGAATCTCGCCAGCGAGTGCTTATGTCCGATACGGTGGCAGTCGACGATCTCAAGATTGGCATGTTCATCCACCTCGACGTGGGCTGGATGGCGCATCCGTTTCCGCTGTCGAGCTTTCGCATCGCGAGTGCCGACGAGATCGCGCGCATCCGCACGCTGGGTCTGAAGCAGCTGCGCTGGAGTCCGGAGAAGAGCCTGATCGAGGAGCCGGCGCTGGCCGGTCCCGAGCAGGCCGACGACGCCAGCGACGACACCCTCACCCCGGCCGCAGCGCAGGGGGTCCCGCCCGCCGATCCGGCTGCGGCCAAGCGTGCCCTGCTGGCCCAGCAGCGCGCTGCCGCGCGGCAGTGCGACGAGCAGTACGGCGAGGCCAGCGGCGCGCTGCGCCGCATCGTCTCGCAGGCCGCCGACCAGCCGCAGCAGGCGCGGCACGACACCGAAGCCCTGACACGTGCGTTGCTGGACAAGATGCTGGGCGACAGCGAGATGTGCATCCTGGTGCTCAGCGGCAACGTCGGAGAGAAGCCCACCGCGCATGCGATGAACGTCACCGTGGTGTCGTTGCTGATGGCGCGCGTGCTGGGCCTGCCCGAGGACGACATGCTGGACGTCGGGGTCGGGGCGCTGCTGCACGACATCGGGAAGCTGGAGCTGCCGCACCGCGTGCACCACCTGGACGATCGCTTCTCGCAGGCCGAGATCAATGCCTACCGCGACCATGTGCGTCTGGGCGTGCTGCACGCGCAGCGCATGGGCCTGTCGCCAGGCGCCCTGCAGGTCATCGCGCAGCACCACGAGAGCGCCGACGGCAGCGGATTTCCCGCGCGACTGAACATGGACCGCATGTCGCCCGCGGCGCGCATCGTCTCGATGGTCAACCGCTACGACAACCTGTGCAACCCGCATGCGGTGGGTCGCGCGCTGACGCCGCACGAGGCCCTGTCCCGCCTGTTCGCGCAGGGGCGGGGCAAGTTCGACGGCTCGATGCTGAACGCCTTCATCCGCATGATGGGGGTGTACCCGGCCGGCTCGATCGTGCAGCTCACCGACGACCGCTACGGCATCGTGAAGAACGTCAACTCGGCGCGCCCGCTGAAGCCCCGCGTACTGGTGCACGATCCCCGCGTGGCACGCGACCAGGCGCTGTTGCTGAACCTGGCCACCGAGCCCGACCTGGGCATCCGCCGCAGCCTGCCGATGGCCCAGCTGCCCGAAGCCGCCCGCCAGTACCTGGAACCCACGCCTCGCCTGGCGTACTTCTTCGAACCGGCGGCCGCGCCGTGCGGCGCTGGGGCGTGATGAACGCACCGGGCTGCTCGGAAGCCTTCATCCCGGACCGCCTGGTGCGCAGGAGGAGCGGGTGAGCGCACAGCGTTTGCGGGCCATGGTGGCGGCCTGGAGCCCCGTGCTCGAAGCCCTGCCCGACGCGGCCTGGGTGGTGGACATGCGGACAAGGCGCGTCGTGCTTGTCAACGACGCGGCCTGCCGCCTGCTCGGTGCCGAGCGGGACGCCCTGATCGGCATGGGCGCCGACGGCCTGATCGCCGGCACCGAGGACCTGGCGTTCTGGTCGGCGCCGGACGACGAGGTGGCTGCGGGCCTGTGCAGCGAGACGGTGGTCTACACCACGCAGGGCCGCATGGTGCCGGTGATGCGCAGCGTCCGGCCGATGGACGAGGGCGGCTGCGGCCACGCGCTGGTGCGTCTGACCGACTTCAGCGCCCAGCGCCGTGCCGAAGACGAGCGCGAGACCGTGGTGGCCGAGCTCCAGGCCACGCTGGAAGCCACCGCCGACGGCATCCTCGTGACCGACCTCGACGGCCGTGTGCGGGCCTGCAACCGCCGCCTGGCGGAGATCTGGGGCATGTCGCTGGCGCTGTTCGAGTCGCGCGACGACAAGGCCCTGGCCGACTGGATGCGCTGCAGCGTCGTCGATCCCGAGGCGTACACGCGGCGGCTGAAGGCGCTGCACGAGACGCCGCTGCTGGGCAGCACGGAGCGCATCACGATGCACACCGGGCAGGTGATCGAGCGCGTGACGCGGCCACTGTGGAGCCGCGGCCGTCCGCAGGGACGCGTGTTCAGCTTCCGCGACATGACCGAGAGTCTGGCCACCGACCAGCGCATCGCCCACGTGGCGTCCACCGACCCGCTGACCGGCCTGCCGAACCGCCGCATGCTGGCCGAGACCGTCGCCACTGCTGCGGGCACCTCGCGCCGCACGGGCCGTGGCTTTGCGCTGATGGTCGTCGACCTGGACCACTTCCGCCACGTCAACGACACGCTGGGACACGAGATCGGCGACCAGGTGCTGGTGGACCTGGCGCGCCGCATCCAGGGCTGCATGCGCGATGACGACCAGCTGGCCCGCATCGGCGGCGACCAGTTCGCACTGCTCGTCGAAGGCGCCGACACGGCCGCCGCGGAGGCCATGGCGCGCCGCGTGCTGGCCCTGGTGGCGCAGCCCTGCAACCTCGACGGCGTGCAGTTCACCATCACCTGCAGCGTGGGCGTGGCGCTGTGCCCGGCCAACGGCAGCACGCTGGACCAGCTGGTCACGCATGCCGAGGAAGCGATGCGCCAGGTGAAGGACGCCGGGCGCGCCAACTACCGCATCTACCAGACGCGCGTGCATGCCGACTTCCGCAAGCAGATGAGGCTGGACCACGCCATGCGCCAGGCGCTGGTGAGCGGCCGCTTCAAGCTGCATTTCCAGCCGCAGGTGCACCTGGAATCCGGCCGCCTGGTGGGGGCCGAGGCGCTCATCCGCTGGCGCGACCCTGAGCTGGGCGACGTCTCGCCGGCGCAGTTCATTCCGGTGGCCGAAGAAACCGGCTTCATCATCGCCATCGGTGACTGGGTGCTGTCTCAGGCCGTGCGGCAGGCTGCTCTGTGGCACGAGCGGGGCACGCCCGTCCCCATCGCGATCAACGTCTCGGCGCTGCAGTTCCAGCAGGGCCAGTTCGTCGACCGCGTGGCCAGCGTGCTGGCGGTCAGCGGACTGCCACCGGCGCTGCTGGAGCTGGAGCTCACCGAGTCGATCCTCGTGCGCGACGCCGAAGACGCACTGCACCGGCTTCAGGCGCTGTCCCGACTGGGCGTGCGGCTGTCCATCGACGACTTCGGCACCGGGTACTCCAGCCTGGCCTACCTGAAGCGCTTCCCGATCGACAAGCTCAAGGTCGACCGCAGTTTCGTCCAGGGCCTGCCCGACGACGAGAGCGATGTCGGCATCGTTCGCGCCATTCTGCAGATGGCCCGTGCGCTGAACATGAAGGTCGTGGCCGAAGGCGTGGAGACCGAGACACAGCGGCAGTTCCTGCTGGGAGAGGGCTGCGACATGTTCCAGGGCTTCCTGTTCGCGCCGGCGCTGGACCACCTCAGCTTCGAGCGCCGCCTGCTGTCCGCCCGTGAGCCGCAGGGCGCGCCGCTGATGAGGCTGGTGCACGGCTGACGCGGGCCCCCGCTGCCAGGTCGTCCAGGCGGCGGGCGGCGCGGGGTCGGCGCACAATCGAGGGTCGGACATCCCTGCGAGAGTGCTTCCATGCTTTACAAGTTCAAGTCCAAGGCGGCCGGCGACCTGATCATGCTGGGCCCCAATGGCGACGAGTTGCTGCGGCTGATCGGCCGCGAACCAGCAGCCCAGGGCATCATCGAGGTCGAAGCCATGCCCGAGGCCCTGCGGCAGATCGAAGGCGCCGTGGCGGCCGAGGACGCCCTGCGTCAGGCGCCGGCCGACGCCACCGGCCGCGAAGACCGCGACGAGAAGGGCGAACTGCGCGTCGGCCTGCGCCAGCGCGTGTGGCCGATGGTCGAGATGCTTCGGCGCGCGCACGCTGCCCAGGCCCCGATCGTCTGGGGCGTATGACGTGAGGCTGTGGAGCGACGCCTGGAGCAATGGCGACGCCATCCCGGCCCGCTTTGCCGCCGGGCGGTTGGACCCCGAAGGCCGGGTCGAGGCGGGCGAGAACCTCAATCCACCGCTGTCCTGGGCCGACCTGCCGGCGGGCACGCAGTCGCTGGTGCTCGTCTGTCACGACTTCGACGTGCCCAGCGTGCCCGACGACGTCAACCAGCCGGGGCGCGAGGTGGCGGCCGACCTGCCGCGCGTGGAGTTCTTCCACTGGCTGCTGTTCGACCTGCCGCCGCTGGTGCGGGGCATTGCCGAAGGGGAGTTCAGCCGCGGCTTCGTGCCTGGCGGCAAGCCCGGACCGGCCAGCCTGCACGGCGCCCGGCAAGGACTCAACGACTTCACCCTGTGGTTTGCCGGCGACCCCGTGAACGCGGGCCGCTACCACGGGTACGACGGTCCTTGGCCGCCCTTCAACGACGCCCTGGTGCATCACTACGTCTTCGCGCTGTATGCGCTCGACATCGCGCGGCTGCCGCTGGAGGGGTCGATCACCGGGGCCCGCCTGCGCGAGGCCCTGCACGGCCATGTGCTGGCCACGGCCACCTTCTCCGGCACCTACACGCTGAACCGGCGCCTGCTGGACGCGCCCTGACGATGCAGCAGGCCACGCGGGTGGTGTTGGTCCGCCATGGCCAGACGGCCTGGAACGTCGGCACGCGCCTGCAGGGCCACCTGGACATCCCGCTCGATCCGCACGGCCTGTGGCAGGCCTCGCGTGCCGCCGACGCCCTGGCCGGCGAGGGCCTGCAGGCCGTCTACAGCAGCGACCTGCTGCGGGCCCGTGCCACCGCCGACGCGCTGGCGCTGCGAACCGGCCTGGAGGTGCACGACGAGCCCGCGCTGCGCGAGAGGGCCTTCGGTCGGTTCGAGGGCCTCACCTACGCCGAGATCGACGCCACCTGGCCCGGCGACGCCCTTCGCTGGCGCCTGCGCGACCCGCTGTTCACGCCGCCGGAAGGGGGCGAGAACCTGGTCGACTTCTCGGCACGCTGCGTCGAGGTGGCTGCGCGCCTGGCCGCTCGCCACCCCGGCGAGGCCATCGCGCTGGTGACCCATGGGGGAGTGCTCGACAGCCTGTACCGCGCCGCTGTCGGCCTGCCGCTGCAGGCCCCGCGCAGCTGGGTGCTGGGCAACGCCACCATCAACCGGCTGCTGTGCGTCGAGGGCCGCTTCACGCTGGTGGGCTGGAACGACGACGCCCACCTGCAGCAGGCGCCGGCAGGCGACTCCGGCGAGACGGTCTGAACTTGCGCGGGCGGCCTGTGCCGAAGGTTCGGCGCGCCCTGCGCCGCCGAAGCCTCCGGCCTACCGCCAGCAGTCGGCCACCGTTCCCGTGCCGCTCTCGGTGCGGGTGTTCGTGTTGTTGATGCCCAGCGTGGCGCAGCGCGTGTCGCGCGTGGCCTGGTTGCCCTGCGGCACGGCCTGCAGCGTGAAGGTGGTGGCGGTGGGCTGGCCTGAGACGAACGAGAAGGCGTAGTGACCCGCCAGATCGCTGCTGCAGGCCAGGGTGGGCAGTGCGGTGGCCACGCCAGCGTTCTGGTCGTAGCGCAGGTTGGACGCGTACACGCGTTCCATGAACTGTGCGTACTCCATCAGGCAGCCGGCACCGGTGGCCCGGCGCGTCTTCACCACGTGATCGGCATAGCTCGGGTAGGCCAGGGCGCCGAGGATTCCGATGATGGCCACCGTGATCATCAACTCCACCAGCGTGAAGCCCCGCAGGGCCCGACGGGCAGGGTTCCCGGAGATGCGGCCCGCCATCACGGCCTCACCACTTCGCGCCACGCGATGCGGCCGGCGCGGATCGGGTTGCGGAAGCTCTGGCTCGACACTGCACCGCTCGTGCCGCTGGAAATCAGGCGGTTGCCCACCAGGATGGCGTCGCTCGGCAGGTTGTTCTTCGGACTGATCGAACCGACGGCACGCTGGTCGGCGCCGATGCGGTCGGCCGTGGTGAACGCCAGGTCGTTGTTGACGTCGAAGTACGACTGATCGAGGTTGGCGCCGGTGAAGGGGTCGATGGCGTTGAGGAAGCCGTCGCCGCCCGGGGTGCAGATGTCGGTGCTGGGGATCATGCTCGACGCCAGCAGCACCGTCCCGAAGAACTTGTGCTCGCCGATCATGCGCTCGCCCTGGGCGCCGGTGGACGGCGACTTCAGGTCGACGAACCATCCCTTCTTGCCGGCCATGTCGCCTGCGGCCGGCTTGGAGAACGCGCGCGCCGCGCTGCCCGACACCGTGGTCTCGACCTCGATGGTCCGCTCCTTCAGGTCGCTGCGGCCGCCGATCACCGCCCCGTCGTCGACCAGGCCGTACCAGCTCTGGATCGACGCGTCGCTGACGTCGCCCGTGGTCAGGTAGCGGCCCGTTCCGAAGAACACGTAGACCTTGCCGTAGTTCGGGTCGTTCTTGATCGGATTGATGCCCAGGCCCACCATGCCCGTGATGGGCTGGCGCTTGCTGCTGGCGTCGACCGCCGTGAACATCGGGGCCGGCGACGACCCGCTGGTGAAGGACGAGGCCCAGCTCGATGCCGAGCCGGCGGTGAGGTCGAACTTCCACAGGTTGCCCAGCAGATCGCCGGCGTAGATCAGATCGACCTTGCCGTCGCCGTCCTTGTCCCAGCCACGGGGCGTGGACAGGCCGTTGTTGGCCGAACTGCTGCCGGCGCCGGTGTCGATCTTCTTGATCAGGGTGCCGTCCGTGATGTCGATGATGAACAGCACGGCCCGCTCGTTGCTGCTGTTCGGACCGTTGCCGACGATGACGGCGGTCTTGCCGTTGTTCAGCTTCGCGATGAACGGCTTGGTCATCACCAGCCCCATGTCGGCGTCGGTGAACTCCCACATCACCTTGGAGGCGTCGAACGTCGACGGCGACGTCACGTCCAGCGCATAGAGCCCGGGCCCGCCGCGGCCGAGCGCACCGACCAAGATGTGCTTGTTGCCGGCGATGTCCTTCGGCGAGACGGCGATGTCGCCGTCCACCAGGTACTCGTGGCTGTAGGTGGGGTTGCTGAGCTTGCCCAGCTTGCCGTAGACGGCATTGGGCACGTAGGCGAAGAGCTCCTCACCGGTCGAGGCGTTGAAGGCGTGCAGCATCCCGTCGTTGGCGCCGGCGTACAAGGTGTTGGTTTCCTTGACGAAGTAGGGTGACGAGCTGATGAAGTCGCCCAGTATCTTGGTCCGCTTGCGCTGGGGACCCGTCGGGGCTTCCTGGCTCTGGTCGCCTCGAAGCCAGTTGATGCGGGCCTGCGCGCAGCCCGATCCGGTCAGGGTGCTGCTGCATTGCGGCGTGGCCAGGGCGGTCTGCTGGGTCGACGAGAGGTCCGCCAGCACCTTCAGTTCCACCCCGCCGGTGCCGGGCACGCGCGTGAAGACCTTGCGCGTGGCCGCCGGGGCGATCTTGCCGGCGTCGCTGGTGGACCACAGCGGGGTCATGGCGCCATTGGACTGGGGCCGGAAGGCGGCGATCTCGCCGGACCAGTCCGAGCTGTTGAATCGCCCCTGGAACACGGCGCTGCCGGTGTTGATGGAGGTCGAGTTCTGCGACACGCCGCCGAAGGACGAGGTCTTCTTGAAGATGTCGTCGAAGATCTTGTTGAAGGCGTCCTGCAGGCTCGCCGTGCTGCTGGCGTTGTAGGCGGTGGTCGTGCCGCCCGCGCTGGCGATGGTGTCCAGCGTGGTCGGGTTGGTGCCATAGGGCAGCGCGAAGCCGATCACGTAGGTCTCGATCTTGTCGCCCATCAGCGCCGCCGCCGCCGCGGCCGCGTCGGCGATGGCCTGCGTCGGGTTGGACAGCGTCGTGCCGCTCTGGTTCACCGAGGGCAGGCCGTCGGTCAGCAGCACCACGAAGTTCTTGCCGCACGAGGTGGGCAGCGGGTAGCAGTTCGCCGTGTAGCCCTCGGCGGGGTTGGTCCAGCTGCCCTTGAAGTAGTCGCGGGCCGTGAGCAGGGTGCCTTCGATGGGGGTCAGCCCGCCGTTGGCGATGCCGTTGCTGGTGCAGGCGCCGGGGTTGCCCGGCACGTTGCACGCGAGCTTGTTCAGCATGGCCGCCGCCTGCGTCGAGTCCAGTTCCTTGATCGGCACGTGCAGGAAGCCCCGGCCCGGGGAGGAGTTCACGTACCAGGTGCGGCCCACGTAGTTCCAGGTGAGATAGCGCCCGAAGTCGAGGATGCCCTGCGCGAAATCGCTGTCCGTCGGGTTGAAGGTGGAGTTGAACCAGTAGCTGCCCCAGCCGTTGGCTGTCTCGGAAGCCGTCGAGGTGGGCAGCGTGTCGCTGCCGCCGGTCTTGGACCTGAAGCACCGGTAGCTGTCCCAGGGGCCGGTCAGCGGGTTCTCGCCGTTGTTGAAGTCGTTGGCGGCGGTGGCCGTGCTCGAATAGCAGAACGCGTTGCCGAGGTTGGACCCGGAGTACATCGGCAGGGCCACGTTGTAGTGGACGAAGTCCCCCGCCGAGCTCGGGTTGGACAGCCGGAAGCGCTTGTTGGTCGCGCTGGCCCGCGCCCCGGTCCAGCCCGGATCGAAGGTGCCCGGGCTGAAGCTCGCGTCATAGGCCGTGTTGTGCAGGTGGTAGTCGGCCAGCGTGCCCTGGCGGTAGGCCATCAGGCCCATGTTGATCCGCCCCTGGTAGTCGGCCGCGAGCTGGCGGATGACGCCGCGCGCGATCTCCGACTTGCTGCTCGACGAGTTGCTGCCCACTGCGGCGCCGGTGGCGCTCTCGTCCATGCTGTTGGAGTTGTCCAGCACGATCAGCACGTTGGCCTTGGCCGAGATCAGGTACAGCGGGTTGTTGCCGATCGGCAGTGCGGCGCGCGTGGGCACCGACACCAGCGCAGCGGCCGCCGCCGTACCGAGCAGGGCCAGGCGGAGGGCGGCGCGGACGGGTCCGCCTTGCGGGAAGGATCGGGTGTTCATGGGGTACTCCTCGAGACGGGCAGGTCCGGCAGTGCAGCTGATCGACGACGGCGGCATCGGTGGGTTCACGGTGCGGCGACGTCGCTCTGCACGATGACGGCTGCACGGTCGGCCGAACTGCTGCGCGCGCTGACGCGGTAGCGCGCGGTGCGGCAGTTGGGCTGACGGGGGATCTCGTTCTCGCAGCCCAGCCAGTTGGGTGCTTCACCCATGGCCTCGACGATCGCCCCGGTGGCCGGGGCGTCGGTGGACACGGCCGCGCTGGTCGTGTTCCACCCGGCGAACGAGTCGTCGAGCCAACGCGAGGTGCTGGTCAAGGCGGGCGTGGCGCAGAAGATGCCCGTGCAGCCGACCGCGGGGAAGTTCGCCTCGGTGGCACCCGCAGCGACCGTTTCAGCTTCGCGCAGTGCGGCTTCCGCGGCCTGGAAGGCCAGGTTCCTGTCGTGTGCCGCAGCCGTCATGCGGGTCTGGAGCGTCACGCCGCGCAGGCTCATCACGGCGGCCAGGCTGGCCACCAGCATCAGCACCATGCTGATGATCAGCGAGATGCCGCGGCTGCGGCGCGGAGAACGGCGGTCGAGGGGGCGCGGCGTCATGGCAGCAGGTTGCGCAGGTTGGCGGTGATCGAGACGGTTCGTGTCAGCCGAGGTGTCGCCGACTGGGTGCTGGTGTGGGTTTCGGAGCTCTCCACCGTGAGGTCGAAGCGCACCGCGGTGACCGCGCTCCAGTCGGTGATCGACGCGGCGCCCACGTAGGCGACAGCGCCGTCGACGAGGTACGTCAGCGTCATCTCGCGGACGCCCTCCGCGATTTCCTCCGTGCCCATGCGGGTGACGCGGTACAGCGAGCGACCGCCGGTATCGGCGCGCCCGTTGTTGCCGATGTACCAGCCCGCGACCGTGACCTGGCCCACGCGCGACGCGGGCGTGAAGGTGTAGGCGTTGCCGACGGCGGTACACAGCACGGGCAAGCCCAGCCCCTTGGAACAGTTGCCCGGCGTCGTCATCGCGTTCTCGTGGTCGAAGGTGCCGGCCGCGGTGCTGGCCGAAGTGACGGTGAACACCGCCCCCTGGCGGTAGTTGCAGACCATCACCACGTCGCCGGCCCGGACGCCGTGCGCCAGACGGTTCAGCGTGAAGCGCGCATTCCCCGGGTCGTGCGCGGCGACCGCGATGTCTTCGTTCGTGGTGGCGTAGCGCACCAGGATGGCGTCGGTACCCGACACCCGTTCGCCTGCGGCAGTGCCGAAGCTGACGCCGGCAAAGTTGTCGGTGCCGCCGAAGCCTCGCACCGGGTCGGTCCACGCGGCCCACCAGGTGGGCGTCGAACCCTGCGCATTGTTGAGGACGTTGGCCACATGCAGGCGCGCATCGCAGGGCGTCCCGCCCCCTTCGCGCACCTCCCGGATCATCAGGTCGAAGCTCGAGCGCACCGACTCCTGCATGCGCGACATGCCGTCGGTGGTGCGGTAGGCCTGCCGGGTGCCCAGGAACATCATGGACGCCGCGGCGGCGACGATGAGGCCAAGAACCAGGCCGATCATCAGCTCGACGAGGCCCACGCCCCGCAAACGATGGCGGGAGGGGCGAACGGGGGCGCGCCGCATCACAGCTGGGCCCTCAAGGTGACGATCTGGCTCGAACCGCCGCCGGCCGAGCGCGAGTCGTCCCAGCGCGTGCTCACCGAACAGACGCCGGCGTTGCATTCGATGCGGCCGCAGGCGCCGGGTTGCACCTGCGCCTGCAGGGCCGCGTGCCAGCGTGCCAGGTCGGTGCCGGCCAGCGTGCCGGTCAAAGGTGCCGAGCACAGCCAGCCGCTTGTGTTGTAGGCGTTGCTCATCACGGCGGCGCGGTTGGCCCGCATGGCGTCGAAGATGGACTGGGTGAGGATCGAGATCTGCGTGCGCTCGAAGCTGCCCTGGTTGCCGCGCAGCGCCGAGGCCTGCAGGGCGGCGGCACCCAGCATGCCGATGCTCAGCACCACGACGGAGACCAGCACCTCGATGAGGCTCACGCCCCGCGAGCGGGACGGGTTGCCACGCCTGGGCCGGCGACGGAAGGGCATCTGAAAGGGGCTCATCGCGGCTCTCAGGCGTTGGCGGGGGCGCTGCAGGCGCCCAGGCCGTTGCGGCGCGCCACGACGGTTCGGCTGCCTGCAGCGATGCGCACGTCGCGCGCGTTCTCTGCGGGACGCAGCGTCGGCATGCACACCGAGATGGTGGCTGTCAGCGAGCTCAGGCCGTTGCCCGTGCGGGCCAGCCCGTCACCCCGGAAGGCGATCAGCTCGCCCTGGCCGGAGATGGCTGCGCTCGACAGGACGTTCAGGGACGCATCGAAGGTGCCGGTCTTGATGATCGCTTCGGTGGTGCCGCGGACGCCGTTGCCGTCCTGGTCGACGAAGACCATCCAGCCTGTCCAGCCGCCGGTGCTGGCGTCGCAGCTGCTGCCATCGGCCGAGCGGCACAGCGTGACCCGCCGGTTGCGCCTGATGGCCTCGGCACGGGCCACCTGCACGGCGCCCGTCAGTTCGGCCGCGGCGGTGCTCAGGCGCGAGTTGTTGATCGACTGCTGCACGCTCGGCGACGCGACCATGATCAACACGGTGGCCACCGACACGGCGATCATCAGCTCGACGAGCGTGAAGCCGGACTGCGTGCTCGTGACCATGCCGCCACTCCGATGAGTCGACTGAATGCAAGCATCGGCGTCCCACCGTGGGAAGCCGACTGCATGGACAGGTTTTCGGCTGCGCTCTGGAGTTCTTCAGCGGTGTGCTGGTAACGGCAGGTGAGTACTGTCACAGACGACAAGTGGCGCGGCGACACGCCCCTTGCCGCCGAGGCGGCGGGGGGCAGCCGCCTCGGGACGATCGGGTGCGCCGAAGGCCGCGCCCGTCTACTGGCGCACCTCGCGCCAGGCCGACTTCGCCGGCAGCGGCGGGCCAGGGCTCCACGACGGCGGCGTGCCGCGACGGCCGTCGAAGTCCTGCACCAGGCCGCGGGCACGGCCATCGCGCGTCACCACGGCGGTCACACCGGCGGAGTTGGCCGTGGCCGAGACGGTGGTCGACACGAATGCGGCGCCTGGGAACTTCGCTCCTTTCTTCACGTCGATCACGTACAGGTAGGACGACGCCGAGCAGTCGGTGCCTCCATTGACGTTGGTGACGAAGGCGACCGCACCGAACGCCAGCGCCGGCCGGGTGTTGGCGTGTTCGCCGGCGGGCAGGTCCATGAACCAGCCGCGGCCGGTGTCCCAGTCGACCACGGCTGCGGTGATGGCGTCCGTCGCGCGGGCGTACGTCTGCCGCACCAGCGTCGAGCGCGGGGTGACCAGCGTGCCGCCGTCCTTGATGACATAGATGCTCTGGACGTTGTTGTTGCCGAAGTCGGTGATGTCGAGCATGCGCCCGGTGGGCACGATGACGATGTCGTAGCCGTCGATGCGCGTCACCTCGGGGGCGGCGGTGACCGGTTGCGCCACACCGGTCGGACCGGCCAGCTGGGCCAGCTTGAACGGCGTGGACTTGAGCTTCATGTCGAACTTCCAGACGTTGCCCAACAGGTCGCCGCCGTAGACGTAGCGCGACGTACCGTCGTCTTCGCCGAAGGGGGTGACGTGGGTCAGGCCGGACTCGGCCGACAGCGAACCGGCGGGCACCGCGAACTCGTGGATCACCGCGCCGGTGGTGGCGTTCAGCATCCACAGGCGGCCGATGCCGTCGTTGTTGTTGTAGCCTGAGGTCACCAGGACGACGTAGCCGTCGTCGCTGGACTTCACGATCACCGGTTTGCCCAGCGTCTGTCCGACCTTGGCGCGCGTCACGGTGTCGGTCGCGGTGGGAAATTCCCACTTCACGTTGCCGGCCAGGCCGGCCTCGTCCAGGCCCCTCGGCGAGCTGACGTCGATGGCGAAGTAGCTGCGCCCAGCCGCGCCCATGCCTGCGACCAGGAGCTTGCTGGAGGTGCCTGTCTTGCCCACCACCGGGGAGCCGTCCAGCTTGGTGCGGAAGGCGTAGCCGCGCTGCGTGGTCTGTCCGATATCCGCGAGCACGTCGCGCGGCACGAAGGCCCACAGCTCGGCACCCGCAGTGCTGCCCTGGATGTCGATGGCGTGCAGCATGCCTTCGCCCGAGGCCACGTAGAGCACGCCGGCCTCGCTGTCGATGAAGGGCTCCGAGCCGATGACGGCACCCATCAGGCCCTGGCGCAGGCGGAAGGTGGTGCCTTCGCCGGCACGGTTGCCGCGCAGGTAGTCGATGACGTCGGCCGTGTTCCCGTACACGCTGCTCGGGTTGACCTCGGCGCCGACGGCGCTGGCGGTGAAGCCGACGCCGGCCGTGCCGGAGAAGCTGGCGATGACGCGACCTGTCCAGGGACGCGCCGTCAGCAGTGCGTTGGCCGACCAGGTGGGCGCGGTGGCGACGACGCCGGTGCTGACGTCGATGGCGTTGGCCGTCACGTCACCGTGCCAGCCCGATGGATCGTAGGTCCCGAAGTAGGCGCGCGAATCGCCACGCACCAAGTTGACCGTGCTCACCGCCACGCCGCTCTGCGCGCCGGTGCCGCGCAGGATGTCGGTCAGGCCGGCCTGGATGAGCAGCGCCGTCTCCTCGGGGGTCGAGGCGAGATACATGAGGCCGCGCCCGTTGATGGTGGCGTGCCACAGGTCGTCCACCGCGGTCGGGTTGCGCTGCTGCGTCGGATTCGGCCAGGCCGCGGCCGTCGTGGGGACCGGCGTGTTGTTGTCGACGAAGATCGTGCCCCGCGCACCCAGCGTCATCGCGTAGGTGTTCATGTGCAGGTTGGGGTTCTGGTCCTCGGGCCGAAGAGGCACCCGTCCGGTCGTCAGCGTCGACTTGAGGTTGTTGGTGTAGTACGAGAGTGCGATGTCGGCCAGGGTGCCGGCATACGTCGTCTCGTACGGGGACCCTGTGCCCCAGGTGGCCTGGCTGTAGGCCGGCGGTGTCACGCTCGTGTTGTTCGCGAAGCCGTCGGTCATGATGAAGGCGTTGTTGCGCTGGCACGAGTACTGGATCGGTGAGTTGCTGCCCATGTAGCGGTTGCCGATGTAGTTCAGCGTCTCGCGCGTCGGTGTGCCGCCATCGCCGTTGACGGCGTAGAACTCGCCGGCCAGCAGCAGCCGGTTGGCCACCCGCGTGCCGCCCACCAGCGTGGTGCCGTCCATGTCGTACATCGTCGGGCCGGTGCGGTTGTTGAAGCGGACCATGCCCATCGTCAGACCGGTGAGTGGCTCCATGACCTCGCCCACGGCGGCGTTCAGCATCAGCTTGCGCTTGCGGTGGTAGGTGAACCAGTTGGCGAAGTTCTGCATGGCGGCCGTGTAGGCCGCGGTGGTGGCGTAGTTGCCCGGCTTGATCTCGTAGCGCTGGAGGGTGGCGCCGTCCGGCGCCGAGACGCAGCTGCTGCCGTTGACGGTGCAGGTTTCCTTCAGGTAGTAGGTGGGCGCGTAGTACGCCATCGAGACGCGCCAGGTCGTGCCGGCCGGCACGGTGCTCGTCGTCGGGGCGGCAAAGTTCGTGCAGGTGGTGCCGGCACATTGCGTGTAGCCCGAGGCGGGCAGGATCATGTGCGGCAGGGCGGTGAAGGTCGCGCCCGTCGCCGTGCTGGCGGGGATGTTGACGGTCAGGTCGACCGTCGTCGTGCCCGCCAGGGGGTGCACGCGCGCAGCGGCGGGCGGCGAGTCGGCAAAGGTGCGCAGGCTGCCCCCGACATGCGCCGGCGACCACGGCTTGTAGGCCACCGACGGGTTGTAGTACATCGGGTTGTACTGGTGCGAACGCAGGAAGGCGAACTCGGCCGTCGGCGGCACGGCGTAGTGGTCGTTGGAGGCGTCGGGGTAGGTCCGCAGTCCCGCAGCGGCACTGGCCGAGTTGCTGCCCGAGTGGCCGATCGGGAACAGGTAGATGTTCTTCTTCCAGACGGCGGTGGCGTCACCCACCGCGTTGAACCAGGGCTTGTTGTTCGTCGCGTCCCAGCGGGCGGCCGCGTGGCTGCCGGCGTCGGCTTTCCACCAGAAGGCACCGTCGTTGGTGGACAGCATCATCTCGCCGTCCATCGAACCGGAGTCGTCCAGGCCGAAGATGACGTTGGGCTTGGCCAGCACCGAGGCCTTCAGCGGCAGCTCCGCCACGTCCGTGGCGTGCGATGCCGCGCCGACGAGCAGGGCGGCGCTCGCGGCAAGGCAGGTGAACAGCTGGGCTGCGGTCTTCATGCGCTTCTCCGACAAGGGTGATGACGTTCAGCCGCGGGTGACCAGGGCCTGGACGAAGGTCTGGGAGTCCTTGGGTCCGGTGACGCGGACGGTCACGCGGAACTGCCTGGCGCTCGGGGGATCCGGCGGCTCGCGGGTGAGGTCGCGCGACTCGATCTGCGCCGTGGTGCGGTTCAGGCACTGCCGCACGGGGTCGGTGATGGGCAGCGCTCCCTGGCAGACCCGCTCGACGACATAGCGGACGGTGTAGTTGCCCACCGCGATCGTCGGCGCACTGGTCCAGGCGACGGTGGGCAGACCGTTGGTGTCCTGCGCCCGGGCCAGGGCGAAGTACCAGTTGCCGGTGTCCACCTCCTCGTCGGCGAGGGCGCGGACCTGCGCGAAGGCGGTATTGACGCCTACTTCCGACGCGTGCACGGCGCCTTCGCGGTACGCCGAGTTGCCGGCCGCCAGCGCGCCGATCTCGGTCATGCGTGCCATGGTCATGCCGCCCAGCAGCATGACGAGCAGCAGGACCAGGGTCACCACCATGGTGACACCGCTCTGGCGGGCACGGGATTGCATGGGATGGCCCTCAGAAGACGAAGTTCCGCAACGGCACGATGGCCGTGGTGGTGCGGTAGCGGTAGCAGCGCCAGTCGTTCGTGGTGCTGGAGAAGACCGACGGCGTGAAGCCGAACACCTGTGGTGCGGTGTCGGTCGCCACGCAGTTGCCCGAGGCGTCCTTGCGCTCGATCTGCGGGCTGCGCACGATCATCCCCACGCGCAGCGCGCGCACGCGATCGATGTTGGCGGTGGTGATGCTGGCCCAGCTCCCGGTGGCGGACTCCCAGCTGTCCAGGGTGGTGCTCGTGGCGCTGGCAGAGACGCCGTACTGCACGCGGAAGGCCATCACGTCGCGCGCCAGCACGGCAGAGGCCGAGTCCAGCGGTCGTGTCAGTTCGAGGTTGTTGCCGGTCACGCCGTAGCGGTTCCAGCGCACGTCCCCGAGCAAGGCGACACGCGAGCCGCGCGGGTAGCTCGCGGCGGTCGTGAAGGAGGCCTTGTTGAAGAGCCCGGTGTTGCCGAATTCCAGGACCTGCGGCGTGGTGGCCGACGAGGCAGTGACCGCCGTGACGGTGCGCAGCGTGCACATTCCGCTGACCCGGTCGGGTGCCATCACCACGGACTGACCGACGACGGCCGGCAGCAGCGACTGCAGCCGCACCGCGGTGCCGTCGGACAGCGCCCCCGACTGGGCACTGGCGCCCGAGTCGACGAGGGACGCGTAGAGGATCTCGACGGTGTCGAAGTCGCCGTTGCGCGTGATGCGCACCGGCGCGAAGGCCGCGCCGTTGCTCAGCACGGTGGTGTTCACGCTCATGTTCAACGAGCTGCACATGGCCACCGAGTTGTTGAAGAAGCCGAGACCCGCCAGGGCAGCGTCGCCTTTCAGCGCGGCCATCACGTTCGAAGCGTTGACGCCCACGCCGCCGGTGCCCACGCTCTGGCGCTGCGAGGCCGTGAACATCACGGCGCTGCCCGTGGCGGCAATGCCCACGAGCATCGAGATGACGATGCCCACCATCAGCTCGATGATGGACATGCCCTGCTGGCGGTGGCGGCTGCGCTGCGGCCTCAAGTCAAGGGCGGACATCGGTGGTGGCCTCCAGGGTGCGCGTCTCGGCCGACTCCTTACCGGTCCAGGTGAGGGTCACGGTGAATTGGCCGGCGTTCGACAGCGACGACTGCGCGGTCACGGTGCCGGGCAGCGCGCCGCCGGCGCGTGTCGCCCAGGCCGTGGCCAGCGCGGTGGCGGCCGAGCTGGCGCAGGTGCCGCTCTGCGGCAGCGTGTAGCAGGCGGCATTGCCGACGTCGACGAGCACCGTGCTCATGAGCTCCTCTGCGAGCTGCAGCGCCACCAGTCGCCCGCCCGACTCGGTGGCCTGTGCCACAAGGCGACCCTGGAACCGCGTCATGGCCAGCAGGCCGAAGGCCATGATGGCCATCGCGATCAGTGCATCGATCAGCGAGAAGCCGCGGCTGCCTGACCGGCGCCGCTGGCGTCGGGGGTACTTGCGCGGGTTCATGGGCAGCTCGTCTTGTCGCCGCAAAGGCGCACGGCGCCCCCGGCGTCCACGCGCAGGCCGGGGCAGCGGAGATCGGAGGAACACAAGACCGAACTGCTCGACAGGTCGATCGACCCGCTCGTGCCGAACGGCGTGGGCCGCCCTTCACTGCCGAAGTCCAATGTGGCGGCCGGCAGCGTGGTCGTGGGCGGCAGGGTGCGGGTGCGCAGGACGGTGGGATCGGCCGGTACCGTCATGTCCAGCACCTGCACCGAGCTGCCGCTCGTGGACACGCGAACGCGCGTGTTGCGCTTGACGGCCTCGCTCTGCGCGATCAGCGTCTCGCCGAGCAGCAGGTTGCCGGCCTCGCGCAGCCGGGAGTTGGTGATGTAGTCACCCATGAACGGCGCGGCGGTCATCGCCAGCAGTGCACTGATGGCCAGTCCGATCATCAGCTCGATGAGCGTCAGGCCACGTTGTGGGTTCAGGTGTCGCACGTCGCCCCTCGCGTGCTCCAGCAGTTCGTGCTGGGGTTGCCTTTGGGGTGCGCCGTCGTGCGGCGCACTCCCTGGTGGTTGATCTCGTAGGTGTAGCCGACCATCGAGCCGGTGCCGGTGGCCGAGGCCGTGTACGCCTGGCCGCCGGACTGCAGCGTGCAGCTGATGGTGAAGTTGGCCACCGTGGGCACGGCCACGCCGCAGGCCGTGTTGCTGGCGTAGTTGCCGGTGTCCTGGTAGCGCTGCTCCATGCGGGCAAAGTACGACTGCAGTCCGTCCAGGGCCGCGGGCACCTTTGAGCGCTGGAGGTAGCTGCTGTAGGACGGCAAGGCCAAAGAGGCCAGGATGCCCAGGACAGCGACCGTGACCATTACCTCGATGAGGGTGAATCCGGGACTAGACAGTTTTCGCATGCACCGGTTTTCGGCATCCTGCGCTTGAGGTTCAGTGCGATAAACCCCACCATCCATGACGGATGTCACGACAAGGGCCGGGACCGCCGGTGCCCCGGCTGTCAGCCACGGGTGGCGCGGCCGTGCCGCGCGGCTCAGCTGTCGAACAGGGTGTCGGTACGCGGCGGCAGCAGGCCCAGGTGGCGGTAGGCCGCCGCGGTGGCCACCCGGCCGCGCGGCGTGCGCTGCAGGTAGCCCTGCTGGATCAGGTAGGGCTCGATCACGTCTTCGATGGTGCCGGCTTCCTCGCCGATGGCCGCCGCCACGTTCTCCAGGCCCACCGGGCCACCGTCGAAGCGGTGGATCACGGCTTCCAGCAGTTTTCGGTCCATCAGGTCGAAACCTTGAGGATCGACGTCCAGCATGGCCAGTGCCTTGTCGGCGGTGCCGACGTCGATGCGGCCGTCGCCGCGTACCTGCGCGTAGTCGCGCACGCGCCGCAGCAGCCGGTTGGCGATGCGCGGCGTGCCGCGCGAACGGCGCGCGATCTCCAGCGCGCCTTCGGGGCTGGTCGGCACGTCCAGCAGGCCGGCGGAGCGCGCGACGATGCGCGTGAGTTCCTCGGGCGTGTAGAACTCCAGCCGCGCCACGATGCCGAAGCGGTCGCGCAGCGGGTTGGTCAGCATGCCGGCGCGGGTGGTCGCGCCCACCAGCGTGAAGGGCTGCAGGTCGAGCTTGATGCTGCGCGCCGCCGGGCCCTCGCCGATCATGATGTCGATCTGGTAGTCCTCCAGCGCCGGGTAGAGGATCTCCTCGACCACCGGGCTCAGGCGGTGGATCTCGTCGATGAAGAGCACCAGAGCCGCCAGGTCCTTGGGCTTTTCCAGCACCGGGCCGGAGGTCTGGCGCAGGTTCACGCCCAGTTCGTTGGCGATGATGTGGCTCAGCGTGGTCTTGCCCAGCCCCGGCGGACCGAACAGCAGCACGTGGTCGAGCGCCTCGCCGCGGCCCTTCGCCGCGCCGATGAAGATCTCGAGCTGCTCGCGGGCCTTCACCTGTCCGACATACTCGGCCAGGCCCTTGGGGCGCAGTGCGCGCTCGATGGCTTCCTCGTTGGGCGAAGCAGGCGCGGCGCTCACCACGCGCGGCAGGCTGCCGGCGCTGCCGCCGTTGATGCCGAAATCGTCGGTCTGGATGGCCATGGCCGATTATCCGCATGACGACACGACGGTTCCGGCCGGCTCGCTAAACTCGGCAGGTGGTTTTCATGCGGCGTCATCTCCGGTCGATCAACGGCTTCGCGCTCGTCGCCATGCTGTGGCTGGCCGCACTGCCCACCTTGTCGCAGGCCCTGGCCCGTGCCGCGGGGCAGGCGAGCTGGGTCGAGGTGTGCACGCCCCAGGGGCTGCGCCTGCAGGCGCTGGGCGACGCTGCCGCCGGCAGCGCTGAAATGCCTGCCGACCCGGGTTCGCAGTCGGCGACTGCCGGACACTGCCCCTTGTGTTCGCTGGGCAGCAGCGCGCTGGGGCCGCCGCACCCGAGCGCCGTGCCCGTGCCGGCCCCGGGCGGCGATTCGCACCGGGCGCACGACCGCAGGCTGCCGGTGGCCGAAGCGCCCTGGCGAGGCATGCAGCCGCGGGCGCCTCCGGCGTCGGCCTGACAACGCCGGTCAGCGGCAGCCACCGCCAGGAGCCGACCCGATCGGCTGTCCTCTGCAAGTCCGTCACGGCGCTGGCGCCCCCCCCCCTTTTTGTTCCAGTCGATACAGCCCGGTGCCCGTGGCACTCGGGTTCACGGCATTCCCCATCAGGAGATCACGATGAAGATCGTTCGCACCACTGCTTTGATGACCACGCTGGCCAGTGTTCTGCTGGCTTCAGCCGCTCCGTCGGCACTCGCGCAGACCACGGTGAAGGACCCCTGGGTGCGCGGCACCGTCGCGCAGCAGACGGCCACGGGCCTGTTCGCGCAGATCACCTCGCCCGCCGGCGGCCGGCTGGTGTCGGTCTCGTCACCGGTGGCCGGCGTGGTCGAGATCCACGAGATGACCATGGACGGCAACGTGATGAAGATGCGCGCCCTGGCCGACGGCCTGGCCTTGCCGGCCGGCAAGGCGGTCGAACTGAAGCCGGGCGGCTACCACGTCATGCTGATGGGCCTGAAGCAGACGCTGAAGGCCGGCGACACCGTGCCGGTGACGATGGTCATCGAAGGTGCCGACAAGAAGCGCGAGACCCTGGAGATCAAGGCGCCGGTCAAGGCGCTGGGCACCGACCCGATGGCCAAGCACAAGCACTAGCCGCGAGGCGGCGGCCGGGGGCGCTCACTTGTTCAGCGCCTTCAGCGCCAGCTTGATGCCTTCGCTGACGCCCACGTCGGCGGGCAGTGCCTTCAGCGCCGCCTGCGCCTCGCGGTCGCTGTAGCCCAGCGCCACCAGGGCCTGGACGATGTCGGTGCCGGCCTCGCTGACCGGCGCCGAAGGCGGCAGCGACAGGTCGGGCCCCAGCTTGCCCTTCAGTTCGAGCAGCAGGCGCTCGGCGGTTTTCTTGCCGATGCCAGGCACCTTCACGAGGCGGCCGCTGTCCTGCACGCTGACGGCGTGTGCGAGTTCGGCGACGTTCAGGCCCGACAGGATCGACAAGGCCGTGCGGGGGCCCACGCCGCTGATCTTCACCAGCAGGCGGAAGGTGGCGCGCTCGGCCGCCGTGAGAAAGCCGAACAGCACCTGCGCGTCTTCGCGCACCACGAAGTGCGTGAGCAGCGTGACGCGTTCGCCCAGCGCCGGCAGGTTGAAGAAGGTGCTCATGGGCACGTCGACCTCGTAGCCGACGCCGCCGACGTCGATCAGCACCTGGGGTGGGGTCTTCTCGGCCAGCAGGCCGCTGAGTCGTCCGATCATGC
>LNFM01003739.1_pt1 | contig 44889 bp, 37 predicted proteins | sample 596031 | NCBI WGS metagenome assembly LNFM01 (sample SAMN04254537, study PRJNA301005) | activated carbon metagenome | isolation source: dual media filters at the Ann Arbor, Michigan drinking water treatment plant | place: USA: Ann Arbor
AACCGCTTCAATAGGTTTCCGATCAATCAATCACATGACCTTCCTCCTCTTCAGGGCTTACCCTGGCGCTACTTCGCTGCGCTCAGGATGACAGAAAAGTTCGCGGCAGCGACCTCATCAATCGCCCAAAAGCGACTATCGAAAAAGTCACAGGCTCTCAGGATGAGGACGCTGTTGATCGGCTCAGCGCCAAGCGCTTCGCAACGACTGCTCGGTCTTCCACTTCTCGACGGCGGCAACGTCGTCGCAGGAGAAGATCTGCGGGTTCTTGCGCGGGTTGCCTTCGATCCAGGCGAACACCAGGCATTGCGAGAAGCTGGCGTCGCCCTGCTTCGTCTGGAAGTTGACCTCGCTAGACACGGCGGCGCCCGTCTTGGCCTGGCCGTAATCGTCGATCGCCGGCGTGATGTCGCCGATCATCCTACCGGCCGACTTGTTGTCCGCATACCATTTGGCGAAGGCAGAGAACTGCTCTCCGGCAATCCCCTTCCCATCGGACGCGACATAGGCCTTGAGATCGCGGATCAGCGCCTGGCTCGCTGCTTCGGCCTTGGGCTCGGCGGCCTTGCGTCGTTCGGCGAGCCTGGCCTGCAGTGACCTCAGCGCCTCGGCGTTCGACGGAGCCGCTGGCGACGTCGGTGCGGGCGTGGCCGTCTGGCTCGGTGGCTCGATGCGCCGGATCGGCGCACGGCTCGCTTCGGCGTTGAGCTGCTGCGCCTCCTGCGGCGTCAACTTGCCGACCGGTGGCGTCCCGCGACCCTTCTGCCAGTCGCCGATTGCCTTCTGCGTGGCGTCGGACTGGAGATTGCCGTCGACCGGCCCGCTGTACTTGTCGAGCGTCCGCAGCGATTCCTGGATGCGCTTGCGCTCGGCCTCGGAACCCTGAAGCACCGTCGCATAGTCGGGCGCTGGCGCCGCAGGCTGGGCTGGCCGGGTCACCGTAACGGGAGGCGCCGCGGGTGTTCCACCACCACCCTGGTGGCAGGCGGCCGGGTTCTGGAAGCAGCGCTCGACCTCGCTGGCGCTCTGGCCGAGGGCGATGGCGGGAAGCACCGTCGCCAGGAAGGACAGCGCAATGGCACGGTATCGCATGGTCAGATGCCGCCATAGCTGTTGAGCGCGAGCTGGGCCGGCAAGCCGATCACCATCACGACCGGGAGGCCACGCCCGGTCTGGCCGCGGGCCACGATGTGGTCATTGGGGGCCCCTATCCTGCTCTGGTAGCCGCCGTTGCCCGAGAACTTTCCGGCGAAGCACGACAGCGAGAAACGACCACTCCCCGGCGATTCGTTGGTAAACGTGCCCTCGCAGACCGGCTCGCCGCGCGGGTTCTCGACAGCGAAGGTGACCGAGCGATCACGGCCAATCAGGGCACCGTATCGCGCCAGGCCATTCAGGCGGGCGACATTGCCGCGGTCGTCGCGATAGAAGATCGAGACCGGGCCATAGGAGGCGTCGGGCATGACGTTGCGCGGCACGACGTACGTCTCGTTGCTGATCACGATCTGGCAGCGGCAATCGACGCTGTAGTTCTCGCCGAGCGGCCCCAGATCGGCGAGCTTGCGGTTGCAGTTCGAGAGGGCGACCTGCTGCACTTCGCTCTCGCTCATCTGACCCCTCGAGTAGGCATCGGCATAGACGAACGCGCACTGGCGCGGCAGCGGGATGGCCACCACCTTGTGCCTCGCCGCATTGGTCTCGGTGTCGACCCAGTAGCGCTCCGCCATCTCGGGAAAGCGAAGGAACACCGGGTCGCGCCGCTCGGCCCGGCCGTACGGCGACTGGGCAGCGGGCTGCGCCCAGACGCCTGACGCAGCGGCTATGACGGCGAGAAGAACGGCGGCGAGCAGACGATGCATGGCTCCCGACTCCAGCCTACAAACTTGACCGAAATACGACCCTCCGGGGGAGCCAGTGCCTTCGCACATGGCACAAAACCGAGCGGGCCTACACCAGCCTACTCTGCTTCTTGGCGGCGCCGACGAACGAGCTGAACAACGGATGCGGCGCGAACGGGCGCGACTTCAGCTCGGGATGGTACTGCACCCCGATGAACCAGGGATGGTCGGGAATCTCGACGATCTCGGGCAGGATGCCGTCGGGCGACATACCCGAGAAGCGCAGGCCGACCTGCTCGAGGCGGTCCTTGTAGTTGACGTTGACCTCGTAGCGATGGCGATGGCGCTCGCTGATCACGTCCTGATGGTAGATCTCGTGCACCTTGGTGCCGGGCCGAAGATGGGCCGGATAGGCGCCGAGCCGCATCGTCCCGCCGAGGTCGCCATTGAGGCCGCGCTTCTCCAGCTCGTTGCCCTTCATCCATTCGGTCATCAGGCCGACCACCGCATGCTCGCAGGGCCCGAACTCGGTCGATGACGCCCCTTCCAGGCCGAGCAGGTTGCGCGCCGCCTCGATCACCGCCATCTGCATGCCGAAGCAGATGCCGAAGAAGGGCACATTGCGCTCCCGGGCGAACTGAACGGCGTGGATCTTGCCCTCGGTGCCGCGTTCGCCGAAGCCGCCCGGCACCAGGATGCCGTTCACGTGCTCGAGATGGCTGACCGCGTCGTCGCGCTCGAAGACCTCCGAATCGATCCATTCCATCGCGACCTTGACGTTGCTGCCGAAGCCGCCATGGGTCAGCGCCTCGGACAGCGACTTGTAGGCGTCGAGCAGGACCGTGTACTTGCCGACCACGGCGATCGTCACCTTGCCCTCGGGCTCGCGGACCGAGCGGACTATGCCACGCCAGCGGTCGAGGTTCGGCTCGGTGTCGGCCTCGAGGCCGAAATAGCGGCAAACCTCGCGATCGAAGCCCTGCTCGTGATAGGAGATCGGCACCTGGTAGATCGTGTCGACGTCGCGCGCCTCGATCACCCGTTCAGTTCGCACGTTGCAGAACAGGGCGATCTTGCGCCGCTCGTTGGCCGGGATCTCCTTGTCGCCGCTGCGGCACACCAGCAGGTCGGGCTGGATGCCGACGCTCAGCAGCTCCTTGACCGAATGCTGCGTCGGCTTGGTCTTGAGCTCGCCGGCAGTCGGCACCCATGGCAGCAGCGTCAGGTGCACGTACATGACGCGCTCGCGGCCGAGCTCGTTGCCGATCTGGCGGATGGCTTCGAGGAAAGGCAGGCTCTCGATGTCGCCGACGGTGCCGCCGATCTCGACCAGGACGAAGTCCTCTTCCGCCGTGTCGGTCAGCACGAACTCCTTGATCGCATCGGTGACGTGCGGGATGACCTGCACCGTGGCGCCCAGATAGTCGCCCCGCCGTTCGCGCGCGATGACGGTCGAGTAGATGCGGCCAGTGGTGATGTTGTCGCTCTGCCGGGCATCGACGCCGGTGAAACGCTCGTAGTGGCCGAGATCGAGATCGGTCTCGGCGCCGTCGTCGGTCACGAAGACCTCGCCGTGCTGGTAGGGGCTCATCGTGCCCGGGTCGACGTTGAGGTAGGGGTCGAGCTTGCGCAGCCGGACGCGATAGCCGCGCCTCTGCAGCAGGGCGCCAAGCGCCGCCGACGAAAGACCCTTGCCAAGCGAGGAAACCACGCCGCCCGTTATGAATATAAAGCGCGTCATGGGCTTACAGACTACCGAACCATGTGGATCGCGGCCATGGGGATATCGCTCCGCCGGAGAACCTTCGGCGGAGGGAACGGCTCGACAAGAGCGATGTTCCTAGCGGGTAGGCGCCGCCGGCTGCGGCGGCGGCGCGGGCGCAGTGGGCGTCGCCGGCGCGCGGTCCATGATCGATCGCGCATTGCGACCGGGATCGGACATGCTCCAGGCCATGACCATGCTCAGGAAGAAGAAGACGGCGGCAAAGATCGCCGTCATGCGCGACAGCACGTTGGTCTGCCCGCGCACCGAGAACAGGGCATCCGTGCGGCCCATGCCGAGGCCGCCGCCCTCGCTGCGCTGAAGCAGGATGACGACGATCATCGCGGCCGTCACGCCGACATGGATGATCAGCAGCACCAGGCGCCAATCGTGCAGAAAGCCTCTTACAGCGTCCATTTCCGTCCAGAATCGCAGGGAGATGCCTGCAAGCCGGCGCTTCTAGCCGCTTTAGACGGCCTTGGCGATAGCCAAAAATTCGTCGGCCTTGAGGCTCGCGCCGCCGACCAGGCCGCCATCGACGTCGCCGGCCGCCAGCAGCTCGGCCGCGTTCCTGCCGTTCACCGAGCCGCCGTAGAGAAGCCGTACCGACGCGGCATCCGCCGTCAGGTGACCCAGCACAAGGCGAATATGCGCGTGGGCTGCGGCAACTTCCGGCGTGGTCGGCGTCTTGCCCGTGCCGATGGCCCAGACCGGCTCGTAGGCCACGACCAGCGTGGCCGCGGTTGCCCCCGACGGCACGCTCCCGCGCAGCTGGGCCTCGAGCACGGCAAGGGTCTTGCCGGCCTCGCGTTCGGACAGGGTCTCGCCGATGCAGACGATCGGCACCAGCCCGGCGCGCCAGGCCGCCTCCGCCTTGGCGCGCACCATCGCGTCCGTCTCGCCACAGTCGGCGCGCCGCTCGGAATGGCCGACGATCACATGGCTGGCGCCGCAGTCGCGCAGCATCTCGGCCGAGACGTCGCCGGTGTGGGCGCCGGTCGCCTTGGCATGGCAGTTCTGGCCCCCCACCAGCACGCCGCTCGATCTCACCAGCTCGGCGACCGCCGCCAGCAGGGTGGCCGGCGGGCAGATCAGCACGGTGCGATCCTGCCAGGCTGCCTGGCGAACGCCGTCGGCCACGCTCCTTGCCAGGGCCAGGGCATCGGCCTTGAGGCCATTCATCTTCCAGTTGCCGGCGATCAGCGGCTGCCTCGAACGTGCCATGGTTTCTCCCCTTCTTTTCTCCTCCCCAGCTTCGCTGGGGAGGTGTCCGCGTCATCGCGGACGGAGGGGTCACAGGCCCCCTCTCGCGACTCATGTCCCCTCCGTCGCGTAGGACGCGACACCTCCCCAGCGAAGCTTGGGGAAAGAGGAGAAGAGGCGTCTCTAGCGGCGGCTGGTGCGATGGTCAAAGGCCCGTTGGTTGCCTGTCTGCAGGTCGGATGGTAGGCATGCGCCCCGAACGAACCACCCCGGAAAACCGTGAACAATTTCCGCAAGTACGCCAAGTACGTCGTCCTCACCATTCTCTTCGGCATGCTGATCATCAGCTTCGGGCTGTGGGGCGTGGGCGACATGCTGCGCATGGGTGCCCGCAGCACGGAGGTCGCCCATGTCGGCGGCACGCACATCCCGCTCTACGGCTGGGTGGGCGGTGCGCCGGTGACGCTCAACGAGGTTCGCGAGCAGTTCAACCGCCAGCTCGAAGGCATCCAGCGGCAGACCGGCCAGCGTCCCGAGCCCGAGCAGGCGATGCGCTATGGCCTGCATGTCCGGGCCCTAGAGGAGGTCATCCAGCGGACCGTGCTCGACTACGCCATCCAGCAGTTCGGCTTGGTGGTGAGCGATGCCGAGGTACGCGCCGCGATCGCCCGAAACCCGGCCTTCGCCGGCACTGGCGGTGCGTTCGATCCCCTGCTCTACCGCAATCGCCTCCAGCAGGCGCGCATCAGCGAGGCGCAATACGTCGTCGATGTCCGCCGCGAGATCGCGGCGAGCCAGCTGTTCGGCGTGGTGCGATCGGAAGGCCTGGCGCCGAAATCGCTGCGCGACGACGTCTTCAAGATGGAGGGTGAGAAGCGCGTCGCCCAGACCATCTACGTTCCCGACGCTATCGTCACGGACGTGCCCAAGCCGACGGCCGAGCAGCTCAATACCTATTTCGAGGCCAACAAGACGCGGTTCCAGATTCCCGAGTTTCGCGCCTTCTCCTACGTGATGCTGACGGTCGACGACATCCTGCCCCAGATCACCATCACGCCGGATCAGCTGAAGCAGGAGTACGCCGCGCGCGCGGCCCAGTTCGGCACGCCCGAGAAGCGCGACGTCGACCAGGCGATGGCGGACGGCGAGGACAAGGCCAAGGCCATCATCGCCGGCGTCAAGAGCGGCAAGTCGCTGGAAGATGCGGCCAAGGAAGTCCTCGGCAACACCGACGGCGTGATAAAGCTCGGGGCGGTCACCAAGAAGGACCTGCCGCCGGGGCCGCTGGCGGACGGCGTCTTCGGCATCCCCGAGGGCGTGGCACCGGCTCCCATCCAGTCGCCCCTCGGCTGGCACGTGGTGCGCGTCAACAAGATCGAGCCCGGGACATCGCAGTCCTTCGACGAGGTCAAGGAGAAGCTCGAGGCCGAGCTCAAGGCCCAGCAGGCGCCCGATGTCCTGATCAAGCTGGTGACCGATTTCGAGCGCCTTCTGGCCAAGACGCAGTCGATGAAGACCGCGGCCGACGATCTCGGCCTCAAGGTAAAGACCTACGAGAACGTCGACGCGCGTGGCCAGGATCAGTCGGGCAACCAGGTGGTGATCGGCGCTGCCGCAGCCGAGCTCGTGCAGGCGGCCTTCTCGACCCGCGAGAGCGTCGAAAGCGATCTCCTGGAGACGCAGAAGGGCGAGTATTTCGTCGTCCGCACCGATCGCATCACGCCGGCGCGGGTGCCGGCGCTGAGCGAGGTCGAGGGCAAGGTGACCGACGCCTGGCAGAACGAGGAACGGCGCAAGCTCGCCGAGGTCAGGGTCAAGGAGGCGGTCGAGAAGGCCAATGCCGGCACCGACCTGGCGACCATCGCCAAGGAGCTGGGGCTGGAAGTCCGGACGGCCAAGGCGGTGACGCGCTTCGAGGCCGACCAGGGCAACTACCTCAACCAGGCGGCCGTGCAGGCACTGTTCAAGCTCGAGCCGGGCAAGACCCAGTCGGTGCGCACCGGCGAGGGCAGCGTCATCGTCCGCCTGGAAAAGATCGAGCCGGTCGACCTCGCCAAGGACAAGGAGGCGATCGAGCGCTTCGGCAAGCAGCTCGACACGATGGTCGCCAACGACCTGATCCTCCAGCTGGTGAGCGCGCTGCGCGCCAAGTTCGGGGTCACGGTGGACGAGCCCGCTTTCGTGGCGGCGTTCAAGCCGCAGCAGCAATAGGCGCTCGCGGCCCATGACGATCTCGCCCGACTTCGACGCCTTCGAGGCGTGCTACAATGCCGGCAGGCCGCAGCTCGTCTCGACCAAGCTGGTCGCCGATCTCGAGACGCCGGTCTCGGCCTATCTCAAGCTCGCCGACGGTCGGGCCAATTCCTTCCTGCTGGAATCGGTCGAAGGCGGCTCGGTGCGCGGCCGCTACTCGATCATCGGCTTCAAGCCCGACGTCATCTGGCGCTGCATCAAGGGGCAGGCCGAGATCAACCGGCGGGCGCGCAGCGATGCGCGGGCCTTCGCGCCGCTCGAGGGACGTCCGCTCGAGACGCTTCGCGAACTGATCCGTGAATGCCAGATGGACCTGCCGCCCGGCCTGCCGCCGATGGCGTCGGGGCTGTTCGGATTCCTGGGCTACGACATGGTCCGCGACATGGAGCGGCTGCCCGACACCAATCCAGATCCGATCGGCCTGCCCGACGCGATCATGGTGCGGCCGACCCTGATCTGCATCTTCGACCGCCTCGAGGACAACGTGACCCTGGTCTCGCCGGCCTGGCCGCAAGAGGGCATCGGCGCGCGCGCCGCTTACGAATCGGCGCAGGAGCGGCTGGCCGATGCGGTGTCCGACTTCGAGCGATCCCTGCCCTTCCGGCGCGAGAGCGCCGATGCGCTCGACGGCCTGCCCGAGCCGCAGGCCAACATGTCGAAGGACGATTTCAAGGCCATGGTCGAGACCTGCAAGGAGTACATCCGGGCAGGCGACGCCTTTCAGATCGTGCCGTCGCAGCGCTTCTCGCTGCCGTTCAAGCTGCCGCCGCTGTCGCTCTATCGCTCGCTGCGCCGCATCAACCCTTCGCCCTTCCTGATCTTCTTCGACTACGGCGACTTCTCCATCGTCGGCTCGAGCCCGGAGATCCTGGTCCGTCTGCGCGACAACACGGTGACCATCCGGCCGCTCGCCGGCACCATACGGCGCGGCGCCACGCCGGAAGAGGACAAACGGCTGGCCGACACGCTCCTCGCCGATCCCAAGGAGCATGCCGAGCACCTGATGCTGCTCGACCTGGCGCGCAACGACGTCGGCCGCGTCGCCAAGATCGGTTCGGTGAGGGTCGTCGAGCAGTTCACCATCGAGAAGTACAGCCACCTCCAGCACATCAGCAGCCATGTCGAGGGCACGCTGGAAGACGGGCTGGATGCGATCGACGCCCTGAAGGCGGGCTTCCCGGCCGGCACCCTGTCGGGCGCGCCCAAGGTCCGCGCGATGGAGATCATCGACGAGGTCGAGCCGGTACGCCGCGGCATCTATGCCGGCTGCGCCGGCTACTTCGCGGCCAACGGCTCGATGGATACCTGCATCATGCTGCGCACCGGGCTGGTGAAGGACAGCACCCTGTATGTCCAGGCCGGCGTCGGCGTCGTCGCCGACTCCGATCTCGAGGCCGAGTACCGGGAAAGCGTGCTGAAGGCAGCCGCCCTGGTCCGCGCGGCGGAAGAGGCCGTGCGCTTCGCCAATGCCGGTCAGTGGAGCGCCGGCAACACGCGACGTTGAGCCGGGCCAGCGAAGCGGGCCGATTGCCATAGGCCGCATCCTCACCCTGAGGAGCCATGCGGAGCGCGGCGTCTCGAAGGGTGGGCAAAAGCGCGTTGTATCCCACCCTTCGAGACGCGGCCCGCGGCCGCTCCTCAGGGTGAGGTAATCTTTGTGCTTCAACCCGAGAAAATACCGCCCTAGGGTCCTCCGGCAACGGAGGAACCGATGTCCAACTGGCAAAATCGCTACCAGCGCCTGCTGTTCGATCGCCCGCATCCCAAGGTGCTGCGGGTGACCATGAACCGCCCGGAGAAATACAACGCGACCGACGCGATCATGCATCGCGAGCTGGTCGACGTTTGGCGCGACATCGACGGCGACGACACGGTCAATTGCGTGATCATCCAGGGCGCCGGCGGCAAGGTGTTCTCCGCCGGCGGCGATTTCGACATCATCGAGAAGAACATGAAGGACTACAACGCGCTGCTGCGGACGTGGAAGGAAGCGCGCGACATCGTCTACAACGTGATCAACTGCTCCAAGCCGATCGTCAGCACGATGCGCGGGCCGGCGGTCGGCGCAGGCCTGGTCGCCGGCATCCTGGCCGACGTGTCGATCGCGTCGAAGAAGGCGAAGATCATCGACGGCCATACGAGGCTGGGCGTCGCCGCGGGCGATCACGCGGTGATCGTGTGGCCGCTGCTCTGCGGCATGGCCAAGGCCAAGTACTACCTGCTGCTGTGCGAGGCGGTCGACGGCGAGGAAGCCGAGCGCATCGGGCTGGTCTCGCTGTGCGTCGAGGATTCGGAGCTCGAGGCGAAGGGGATCGAGGTCGCGACCAAGCTCGCCGAGGGCGCCCAGACCTCGATCCGCTTCACCAAGTACGCGCTCAACAACTGGCTGCGCATGATGGGCCCCTCGTTCGACGCCTCGACGGCGCTCGAGATGCTGGGCTTCCTCGGCCCCGAGGTGAAGGAAGGGCTCGCCTCCCATCTCGAGAAGCGCAAGCCGAAGTTCGACCCCTACTCGCCCATCTGACGGAGCGCGCGATGCGTGGACTGCAAGGCAAGAACGTCATCGTCACCGGCGGCGGCGGCGCGATCGGCGGCGCCATCTGCCGGCGCTTCGCCGGCTACGGCGCCAGTGTCGGCGTCTTCGACAAGAACGCCGAAGCTGCAAATCGGGTCGCCGACGAGGTGCGCAAGGCAGGCGCCCGCGCGTTCGTCTCCGACGTCGACATCGCCGACTATGCCGGCGTCGGCAAGGCGATCGCGGCGTTCGAGAGCGAGATCGGCCCGACCGACATCCTGGTCAACAATGCCGGCTGGGACCGCTTCGTCAACTTCGTCGACACCACGCCCGAGCTGTGGGATCAGCTCATCGCCGTCAACCTGCGCGGGCCGCTCAACATGAGCCACGTCGTGCTGAAGGGCATGGTGGCGCGCGGTCAGGGCGGCCGGGTCGTCAACATCGCCTCCGATGCCGGCCGCGTCGGCTCCTCGCAGGAGGCGGTCTACTCGGCCTGCAAGGGCGGCATCATCGCCTTCACCAAGACGGTGGCACGCGAGGTGGCACGGCGCGGCATTACGCTGAACGCGGTCTGCCCCGGCCCGACCGACACGCCTTTGCTGGCGTCCGCGGCCGGTGCCGGCGAGCGCGCCGAGCGCTTCCGGGCCGCCCTGGTCGGGGCCATCCCGATGAAGCGGGTCGGCGACCCCGAGGACATCCCGGGTGCGGTCTGCTTCCTGGCCAGCGACGACGCCTCCTTCATCACCGGCCAGACGATCAGCGTGTCGGGCGGCTTGACCATGCACGGCTGAGCCGACGAAAGTCGCCCCATGCCCGAGCTCGCCTGGCTGGTCCAGTCCTTTCCCAACTTCGCGCGGTATGTCGTCGTGGGCTTCGCCCTGGCGGGATTGTTCCTGGGGGTCTACGTCCTGATCACGCCATGGGCGGAGTTCAGGCTGATCCGCGCCGGAAACTCCGCCGCCGCGACGGCTCTGGTGGGGGCGCTGCTGGGCTTCTGCCTGCCGCTTGCCAACACCATTGCCCAGTCGGTGAGCGTGACCGACCTCGTCGTGTGGGCACTGGTGGCGTTGCTGGTGCAGGTCCTGGTCCATGTCGGCCTGCGCTTCATGCTGCCCGGGCTGAAGCAGGCGATCGAGGAGGACAAGGCGGCGGCCGGCATTGCCGCAGGCGGCTTCGCCACCTGCTTCGGGCTGATCAACGCGGCCTGCCTGACGTCCTGACCTTGTCGACGCCCTCCCTTCCCCGACCCGGCGGCCCGCGCCTGTCGCGCAACGCATCGAGCTTATATGCACCGTGAATCGTCCGTGCCGCGATCGGGCTGGCAGCGCAAGCTCGAGGAGATCGGCTTCACTTTCTACAATCTCGAAGGCAAGGCCTATTGGACCGAGCAGGCCTGCTACGCCTTCTCCGCGGCCGAGATCGACGAGCTGGAGGCGGCCAGCGAGACGCTGCACGGGCTTTGCCTCGAGGCCGTCGAGCATGTCGTCGCCAACAGGCTTTGGGAGCGCATGCGCATCCCGCCGGCGTGGGGCGACTACATCGAGCGCGTGTGGCGGCGCACCGACCCGACGCTGTGCGGCCGGTTCGATCTTGCCTACGACGGCAAGGAGCCGCCCAAGCTCCTGGAATACAACGCCGACACGCCGACCGCGCTCTACGAGGCCGCGGTGGTGCAATGGCACTGGCTGAAGGACGTCAAGCCCGAGGCCGATCAGTTCAACTCGATTCACGACAAGCTGATCGAGGCCTGGCGCGGCATCCTGGGCCGCCTGCCGCCGGAGGGCATGGTCCATTTCGCCCGCTTCGAGGACCATCCCGAGGATCTCGCGACCTCCGAGTACCTGCGCGACACGGCCCTGCAGGCCGGACTCGCCGGCAAGCCGATCGCCGTTCAGGATATCGGCTGGAATGGTCGCCGCTTCACCGACCTCGACGAGGTGCCGATCCAGGTGCTGTCCAAGCTCTACCCGTGGGAGTGGATGGCGCGGGAGAAGTTCGGCATGCACGTGCTTACCGACACCACGGCCTTCATCGAGCCGGCGTGGAAGATGATCCTGTCCAACAAGATGCTGCTGCCGCTCCTGTGGGAGGGCTTTCCCAATCATGCGAACCTGCTGCCGGCCTTCGACACCGAGCATGCCGATCTCGGGGGTTCGTTCGTCAAGAAGCCGATCTACGGCCGCGAGGGCCACAACGTGACCCTGGTCGGCCCCGGCGTGTTCGACACTGCCGGCGGCGACTATGGCAGCGAGGGCTTCGTCTGGCAGGCCTACCAGCCGCTGCCGCGCTTCGATGGCTGCCACGCCCTGGTGGGCTCGTGGATGATCGACGGCAAGCCGGCCGGCATCGGCATGCGCGAGGACGAGCGTCGCATCACCCACAACGACAGCCGATTCGTGCCGCACTACTTCGCGTGAGCTCATTGCCGGGAGCGCGCCACTCCTGTGGCGCTCATGGGATGTGTGATCCACGAGAAGAGCGCCACGGGAGTGGCGCTCATGGGATGTGTAATCACAAGAAGAGCGCCACGGGAGTGGCGCGCTCCCAGCCATGAGCTTCCCTCTCGCAGCGCCACTATTTTTTCAGCATCGTGGTGCGTTCCGGCGTGCTGGGTAGATCGGGGCGGTACCCGCCCCGATCCTCATAGGAGTTCCCCACCGGCCCGAGGGCCGACCCGCCGTGTCAAGAAACTGGCGGCAAGCCGCCAGTTTCTTACTAGGAGGATGAAGAAGGCTCAATAATCCCACTGCATCTTCACGCCGACGCGTCCGTTCGAATCGGCACCGACGTCGCCCTCGATCTTGACGTTGTCGAGCACGTCGATCTGGACCACGCCGCGGCTCGAGTTGCCGGACGCGCCCTGGCGCGCCCCGACATAGATGCCGGGGGCGACGTAGCGGCCGGCCTCGATCGACATCTGCGGATTGGCGCCGCTGCCGCTCGAGCCCACCGACAGGCGGTCGAGGCCGAGACCACCCCGCAACCGGCTGAGAACGCCCGATTCCGGCGACCGCCCCGTCAGCTCGGCGAGCCCCTGCGCGGCCTGGGCCAGCTCGAACGGGCTGAGGCTCGAGGCCGGCTTGCCGAACAGCAGCATGGCCATCGCCTCGTCCGGCGGCAGGCCGCCGGCGGTGACACGGATGACCGGGGCACGCGCCGTGCCCGTGATCGCCACGTTGACGGTGGTCGATTGCACGTTGGTGCTGGCGAGGAAATCGAGCCGCGGATCGATCGTGTCGAGATTGTCCAGGGTGACCACGCCGCGGCTGAAGGTGAGTCGCCGCCCCAGCAGGTCGAACTCGCCGCGGCGCATCGTCAGCCCGCCGACGACCGAGGGCGCCGTCGGCGATCCGCCGACCTGGAGATCACCGGCCATCTCAGCATCGAGGCCACGCCCCCGCACGAACACCGCACGCGGCGCCTGGATCGTGAGAGCGAGTCGGATCGGTGTAGCGCCCGGTGGCGGCTGGCGCGGCCGGGCTGCCGGCGGCGGCCGTGTCGTCGCCGGCGGCGATCCGCCGGGCTTGTTGATCTCACGCACCTCGAGCGTCGGATAGGACGCCGACTGCTGGCCGCCAATGGAGATCTCGGCGCGGTCGATCGTGATCGGCCCCGCGATGTCGATGCCGGCCTCCGTCGATCCCGTGACCTTGAGGTTGGTCGTCACGGCCGCCATGAGATCCGGACGGTTGACCAGAAGGGCGTTGCGGCTGGTGACCGAGATGTCGGTCATCACTCCCTGCTCGGCATCCAGCCGGACGGTGCCCGTCGCCGACAGCGTGCCATTGCGTCCGGTCTGAAAATTGAGGCGCTGAATCCGCAGCGTGTCGCCCTGCAGCGCAAATCGCCCTTCGCCGCCGCTCAGCCGGAGGCCCGACTCGGGCAGGGCAACGGCACCGTTGACGAAATCGATGGTTCCGCTGCCGCTGATCTTCGCGCCTGACAGGTCGACCGTGAGGTTCGGCCGAAGCGTGCCGGTGACATTGCGCAGGTCGTTGCCGAGCAGCGGCGAGAACGGCGCGACGTCGAGCGCGCCGGTGATCGTGGCGGACCCCGAGGGCGCGCCGGCGCCGCGCGGGATGGCCGCCTTGCCCTTGACCGTGAGGTTTGTCCCTCCGCCGGCGCTGAGACGGGCATCGACGCTCGCCTGGCTGCCCGACATCGTCCCCGTGCCCTGGATCGACAATGGCGGCACGAGCGCCGCATCCGGCCGCCGCAGGCGCAAGCCCGTAACGCGATAGGTGGCATCGACCCGTGGCGCTGCCATGGCCCCGCGCACCTGTACCTTCGCCTGCGCCGTTCCCTCGAGACCGGTGCCGGGCGCCACGGCGTCGACCAGCGAGAGCGGCAAGGCCGCCAGCTCGAGCTGCAGATCGCTCGCCGTCGGATCGATCGTGCCGCGCGCCGACAGCCGGCCGCCGCCCAGGCGAAGGTTGGTCGGGTCGAGAACGATGCGCTGTCCGGCAATGCGCACGCGCGTCGGCGCTGTCAGCGTCACCGGTATCCCGGAATGGCGGCCCTCGAAGCGCGACAGGCTGACCAGGATGTCGCTTCCGTCGGGCTCCACCTTGCCTCGCAGGTCGGCGTTGGTCCGCGCCCCCGCGGCCTGGAGCGCGACGACCAACCCCTTGCGATTGCCGTTGGCCGTGGCCGTGACGCGATTGATGTCGGCCGCCCCGCCGATCCCGCTGGCCGTGAGTGTCGCATCGGTGAGGGCGGCATTGAGCGGATCCTTGACCGTGCCCTCGAGATCGAGCGAGGCGATGGACGTGGCGCCGCTGCGCAGCCCCTTGCCCTGCAGCGTCACGGTCACCTGGCCGGCCGCAGCCGGGTCGGCCGTCGCCTGGCTGTCGGCCGGAATGTCGGCGGCCGTGATATCGAGGTCGATCGAGCCCGCGAGGTCGGTGCCGGCAAGGGGCGCCGCATCCTGCAGCCGCGCGATCTTCAACTGGGCACGTCCCGATCGCCGCGTCTTCGTGATCGCGAGATCGACGACGTTCAACACGGCGCTCGCCCATTTGCCCTCGAAGGTGGGCACGGCAAGACCGTCGGCGTCATAGCGAAAGCGCCCCTCCAGCGAGACCGGTTGACCGACCAGGTCGCCGTTGGTCGTCACTGTGCCCTGGATCGCGCCGGCCGGGTCGCGTGACAGGGATGCCGATAGCGCCAGGCGCTGCGACGTCAGAGGCCCGTGACGGAGATTGCTCACCTCGCCCGTGACGCGGAGATCGGTGCCCTGGGCGCCCTGGCGGATGCTGGCCGAGATCTTGGCGCTGCCGGCGAGGTCCGGTTGCACCCAGCCGAGCCTCGGCAGATCGAGCAACAGATCGAGGTCGGCGGTCTGCCCCTGCCCTCGTCCCGTGATGTTCAGGACGGCGTCGTCGGCAGCAGCCACGCGAACGTCCTTCACCGTCCAGGCTTGGTCGAGCTGCCAGGTCGCCGCCCCCGTGAGCGCCACCCTGGCATTGACGAGCTGCGGCGGCAGGCCGCCCGTGCGGAGGTCCGTCGCCATTCCCTCCCAGGACAGGGAGATTCCCTTGGCGTCCGACGTCGCGGTCAGGTCCCACGTGCCCTGCCCTGCAAGCGGCTGACCGGCCAGGGCCGACAGGACGGCGAAATCCGGCAGCGTGACAGTCGCCTTCAGTTCACCGGCCTCGCTCCCCAGAATGTAGGAACCGGTGCCTCTCAGCGACGCTGGCGTCGATCGGAAGTCGAGCGACCGCACGGTGGCCTTGCCGTCGGAAAAGCCGAGATCGGCCTGCAGCCGCACCGGTCCCGGCGGCGGAATCTGCGGATTGATTGCAGCCAGGGAGACGTCGGCGGCGTTGCCGGTCAGCGTAACCGACCCTTGCGGCAGCGCCGTCAGCGATCCGAGATCCGCCTTGACCTGCAGGCGCAGATCACGCCAGGCAACGCCGCCCGCCAGCGGGCCGAGGGCGCCCGGCTCCTTCGAGTCGATCGTCGCCGTCGCGTCGAGCCTGTCGCCCGCGATGTCGTAGCGCCCCGACGCGTCGACCGTGAGCGGCGCGGTGGCGAGCTTGAAGGCGCTCAGCACGACCAGCTTGCCGTCGATCGTGGCCTCGGCGTCGAGACGGATCGGGCCGGGCGCTGCCGAGTCGATACGGGCGACGACACTGGTCGCTTCGCCCCGGGGTTCCCAGGTCAGCTTGCCGGTCACGCGGACGGCGTCGGCGGCCGCCACGTTCAGGTCGGCCTGACCCGTGCGGGCATCACCGCGCGCCATCAGGCGCATCGACAGGTCCTCGATGTCGGGCCGCTCCAGCAGCACGGCGACGATCCCACCGCGCTGCTCGTTCAGGCTCACCTCCCCGTCGATCGATTTCTGCCGAGCATCGAAGCGGACGTTGGCGGCAAGCTTGCCGGCTGGGCCATCGATGCGCGTTCCGTCGAGCACCAGCCGCCCCTGCACGAGATCGGCTGGCAAATGGGCATTGCCCGTGACCCTCCAGCGCGAGTCGATGCCGGCCAACGCCGCGCCGACGTGGAGATCGGCGATCGACAGTGCCTGCAGGTCGACCTCGAGCGGCAGAGACAGCGGCTCGTCGCTCCTCGTTGCTTGCGGCTGCTTGCCCGGCAGCGGCGGGCGCAGGACATCGATGCGGTCGGCGGAAAGAATCTCGATCTGCAGGCGCCGGTCGAGCAGTGCGGCGAATGACCAGCGAAGCCGGAGATTGTCGGCGGTCAGCCACGCCCCGTCGCGATCGCGATAGGCAAGCCGCTCGATCGTCAGGTCGGTCGGGAAGAAGCCGTGAAGGCCCGCGATCTCCAGGCCGCCATCGGCCGTCGTCGCGAGCTTCGACACCAGCGACGCCAGAGCACGCTGCCCCGGCGCGGTCTGAAGCGCCGCGAAGGCGAATGCCAGCACGGCCACCACGCCGACGACGATCCTGCCGAGGAGGCGGAGCCAGCGCATCAGAAAGCCTGTCCCAGGCTGACATAGAGGCCGAACGCCGGGTCGCCCTCGCGCCGGTTGACCGGAATGCCGACATCGAGGCGCACCGGCCCGAAGTCCGTATAGTACCGGATGCCGGCGCCCGCGCCTATCCGCGGGGCGAGCAGCGAGAAGTCCGGGAAGAAGTAGGGATACGCGCTGCCGGCGTCGACGAACGCCACCACGCCGAACGACTCACCGATACGCTGGCGCAGCTCGAGGCTCGCCTCGACGACGCTGGCTCCTCCCAGCGGATTGTTGAACGCATCCCGCGGCCCGGCACTCTGGAAAACGAAGCCGCGCACCGAACCGCCGCCGCCCGCATAGAAGAACTTGTCCGGCGGAATGCCGCCGATGCTGATGGCAGGCTCGCTGCCGAGCGAGCCGCGCGCCGCCAGCACCGTCCGCCCCGGCTCGCCGAGATCGAAATAGGTGCGGCCGGTGAGTCGCAGCACCGTGAAGAAATCAATGGCGCTGAGCCACGGCGTCACCTCGGCATCGATGCGATAGCCCTTGGTCGGATCGACGTCGCTGTTGGCGCGATTGTACAGGATGGAGAGCGGCAGCCCGATCAGCTGGTAGTCGACCGTGACGCCGTTGCGGGTGATCCGCGACGTCTCCCCGGCAAGCCCCGCCCTCACTGTCAGTCTCGGCGAGAAAACCCGATCGAAACCGGCATAGGTCGTCACGGCATTGCGCGTGTAGGCATCCAGGACCTCCCGCAAGCCGGCCGCCTCGAGCCGGGCGTCCTGGCCGGACAGCCACCAGTCCGGCTTGCGAAAGGCCGCCCGGAAGGCAAAGCCCGTGTCGAACACCGAATACCCTTGCTGCCCGATGTGATTGACCTCGGCCGAGAGACGCAGGCTTTCTGCCTGGCCGAACAGGTTGCGATGAGTCCAGAAGCCGTTGACCGAGAAGCCGAGCTGCGTCTCGTAGCTGATGCCGAAGCCGATCGTGCGGGGCAGCCGGTCGGTCAGGTCGACATCGAACGGCAGCTCGCCATTGGCATTCAGAGCCGATGCCTGGTTGATGCGCACCGAGTTGAACACGCCGAGCGAGGTGAGCCTGCCGCGCATCGCCTCGACCTTGGCGGGGTCGTAGGGCTCGCCCTCCTTGAAAGGGACCCGGCGTTGCAGCCACGTCATGTCGACTTTCTCGCTGCCGGAAAACCGCACCGGCCCCATCCTGGCGGCCGGACCGGTCTCGACGACGAAAGTGACCTCCGCGTGGTGCGTGGCGTGATCGACCACGACCTCGCGCTCTATTCGAGCGAGCGCATATCCGTGCCTGCGCAGTTCCCCGATCAGCTTGTCCTGGGCACCGATGATGGCGGCGGCATCGGCGGGATCGCCGGGCGCCAGACCGAGCTTGTCGCGATCGATGCCGGGCAAGGAGGTCTGCGACTGCGGTGGGCGGATCGCGATCTCGGTGACGCGATAGCGCGGGCCCGTGGCGACCTCGACGGAGATCGGGACAGGCTCGTCGTCTGGCCGGGCGTCGATGGCGTCGAGCGCGCCTGCTTCCGCGATCGGACGGCCCTCGATCGTGGCGTTGATCCGGCCATCGTAGTAGCCGCGCGAGCGCAGCGCGCTGTTGATCCTGGCGACGGCAGACTGCGCGCCCTGCAACACGCCGAGGCTGTCACCAGTCAACGGCTGGGTCTTTTGAAAGCTCTCGACGAGCTCATCGAGCTCTCCCCGCATGGCGTCGTCTCCCGTCACGACGAGAACGATGCGACCGGTACGTGCCTCGGCAATCCTGCAGGGCCCGAGAATCGAGAGGACAGCCGTGGCCAGCACACAGCACAGCCAAGCCAACTCCCTGGTGTGCGAGCACCAGACGACAGCGATTGCACGGCAACGACGCATATCTATCGGGCACCAACGCCTGGCGACACGAATGGATGCGTGCCCGGACGCATTTGTGCCAGACTACCGCTATCGAGGAGGCGGTGATGAGCGACGTTTGGGTTCAGCCGACCGGTGGCGCGCTGGGCGCCGACATACACGGTGTCGACCTGTCGAAACCGGTCGGCGACGCCGCTTTTGCGCGCATTCTGCAAGCCTGGAGCGATCATTTGGTCCTGCGGTTCTCTGGGCAGAAGATCGATGACGACATGCTGATGACTTTCAGCGCCCGCTTCGGGGAGCTCGATCGCGTACCCATTGCGGCGGCCGGCCTCGATCGCACCAACTCGGGCCTGTCGCAGGATGCCGAGGCCTGGGTCGCCGTGATTTCCAACGTCGTGCGCGACGGCAGGGCGGTCGGCGGGCTGGGAAGCTACGAGCTCGTTTGGCACACCGACATGTCCTACAACCCCTTGCCGCCGCGCGCGAGCCTGCTCTATGCGCTGGAGGTGCCGCCCGACGGCGGCAACACCGGCTTCCTCAACATGTATGCCGCCTGCGAGACGTTACCCGAAGATCTCCGGCGCGCTATCGAGGGGCGAACCTGCATCCACGATTCGAGCCGAAACTCGGCGGGCGAGTTGCGCAAAGGTTTCCAGCGCACGCTCGATGTCCGCCAGACGCCAGGCGCGGTCCACCCTCTTGTTCGCCGGCATCCCGCGAGCGGACGCAAGGCTTTGTTCCTCGGGCGCCGGCCGGGCGCCTACGTTCACGGCTTGCCAGTCGAGGAAAGCGAGGCGCTGCTCGACACGGTGTGGAAGCACGCCACGCACGAACGGTTCGCCTGGTACCAGAAGTGGCGCGTCGGAGATCTCGTGATGTGGGACAATCGCTGCGTCATGCATCGCCGCGATGCCTTCGACGAAAGCCTCGAGCGCCTGATGCACCGCACCCAGATCGTCGGCGAGCCGGTGCTGGCGGGGTGAGGAATTCCTCGATTCGCTTGGCGGACCCGCGTCTTCGCGGACGGATCGGTCATTGCTGGGAGCGCGCCACTCCGATGGCGCTAACTTGCGAACAGACCTCACCCTGAGGAGCCAAGCGAAGCGAGGCGTCTCGAAGGGTGGCAACACGGCAGGTGCTGCAAACCGCCCTGTTTCGCGATCTTATCCGTCGCCCATCCTTCGAGACGGCCGCTTCGCGGCCTCCTCAGGATGAGGACTTCATTGAACCTCCGACCAAAGCGCCTATGAGCGCGCCACCCTTGTGGCGCTCTTCTCGCAGGGAGGAAGAACCGGAAACGTCAAGTCAGCGCCTATGGAGTGGCGTGCCAAGTGGTGCGCCCCCAGCAGGTCGCTACTTCCGCCCCGGCATCTTGATCGCCGCCTGACGGCGCTCGACCATCGATTCCTCGAAGGCACGCGGATAGCGGTGCGGCTGCGCCGACACATTGTTCAGCCGCGCCAGCGCCTCGGCCGGCAAGCGCCAGCCGCCCGCGCCCAGCGTCTCGCCGAGCTGCCGGACGTTGCGTGCGCCCACGATCGCGCTGGTGACCGCCGGCTGATCCATGACCCAGCGCAGCGCCGTCTCGGCCGGCGATCGGCCGATCTCGCGGGCCGTGTCGAGCAGCGTCTGCAGGATCTCGGCGTGATTGCGCGCGAAGAAGCGCCCTCCCGATCCCCAGCCCTCGGTCGACCGCGTGCCGTCGGCCTCGAGGTTGCCGGGCTTGTACCTGCCCGCGAGGTAGCCGCCGGCGAGCGGCGACCAGACGACAATGCCGAGGCCCTTGGCCTCGCAGGCCGGCACCAGCTCCTCGTCGATATCGCGCACCACGAGACTGTATTGCGGCTGGTAGGCGTCGAAGCGCGCCCAGCCCTTCGTGTCACTGACCCACAGCGCCTCCATCAGGCGCCACGTCTCGTAGTTGGAGCAGCCGGTGTAGAGCACCTTGCCCTGGCGCACGAGATCGTCGAAGGCCCGCAGCATCTCCTCGAGCGGCGTCTGCACGTCGACATGGTGGATATAGTAGAGGTCGATGTAGTCGGTCTGCAGGCGGCGCAGGCTGTCCTCGACCGCCTGCTTGATGTGCAGGCGCGACATGCCCGAATCGTTGACCCTGCCGCCTGTCGGGTTGAACACCTTGGTGGCGATCACGGCATCCTGCCGCCTGCCCTTCAGGGCCTTGCCCAGCATGGTCTCCGACGCACCGGCGACATAGGTGTTTGCCGTATCGAAGAAATTGACGCCGGCATCGAACGCGGCATGCACCATGCGCGCCGCTTCCGCCTCGTCGGCGCCGTTACCGAAAGTCATGGTCCCGAGGCAAATCTCGGAAACCTTGAGGCCTGCCCGGCCGAGACGACGGTAGTGCATGGTGCTTTACCCCCAGAAAATCATGCGACCAAATCACCTCATGCTGAGGAGCGCCCGCAGGGCGCGTCTCGAAGCATGGGCACCAGGCACCTTGCCTGATCCCATCCTTCGAGACGCCACGCTACGCGCGGCTCCTCAGGATGAGGACGAATTGTTCGAGACACCTTGGTCGCTCGGAGGTCCGGAACTCGTCGAGTCAATCACAGCCCCAGCATCGCCTTGGCCAGCACGTTGCGCTGCACCTCGGACGACCCGCCGTAGATCGTCGTCTTGCGGGTGTTGAAGTAGCGCGGCGAGACGTCGTCGACGTACTCGCCACCCACAGGGACGACGTTGCTGTCGTAGTTGCGCAGCTCGGTGAACGGCGCGCCGTACCAGCCGACAGCCTCGACGGCGAGCTCGGTGACCTTCTGCCCGACCTCGGTGCCGCGCATCTTGACAACCGAGGCCATGTTGCCCGGCGCGTCGCCGGTCTTGAGGCTGGAGTAGAACATCATCTCGTTCATCTCGACGGCGTCGATCTCCATCTCGAGCGCCGCCATCTTCTCGCGCCATGCCGGGCTGGCGGACAGCGGCTCGCCGGCATCCATCTGGGTCGTCGACAGGGTCTGCAGGTGGCGAAACGCCTTGCGCAGGCGCGGCCCGTGCGCCTGGCCGCCGCGCTCGAACTCGAGCAGGTACTTGGCGTAGGTCCAGCCCTTGTTCTCCTCGCCGACCAGGTTCTCGACCGGCACCTCGACGTCGGTGAAGAACACCTGGTTGACCTCGTGCCGCATCGGCGTGCGCGTGCCGTCGACCAGGTAGATCGGATCGATCCTGATGCCCGGCGATTTCATGTCGATCAGCAGGAAGGAGATTCCTTCCTGGCGCTTGCCCTCGCTCGAGGTGCGCACCAGGCAGAAGATCCAGTCGGCGAAGTGGGCGTTGGTCGTCCAGATTTTCTGGCCGTTGACGATGAAGTGGTCGCCCTGCCGCTCGGCCTTGGTGCGCAGGCTCGCGAGATCGGAGCCCGAGCCGGGCTCGGAGTAGCCCTGGCACCACAGTTCCTCGGCCGCGGCGATCTTGGGCAGGAAGCGCTTCTTTTGCGCTGCGCTGCCGTACTTCATCAGGACGGGCGCCACCATCTTGATGCTGAACGACGACAGGTAGGGCGAATCGGCGCGCGCCATCTCCATCTCGAAGATGAACTTCTCGGTCGAGCTCCAACCGGGGCCGCCATACTCCTTCGGCCAGTTGGGGCAGAGCCAGCCGCGCCCGGCGAGCTTCCGCTGCCACTGCAGCAGGCGCTCCTTGGAAACGTGGCTGGTGCGGCTGCGCCGGCTCTCCTCCGCCACCTCGGCCGGCATGTTGGCGGTGATCCAGTCACGCACCTCCTTCTGGAAGGCGAGCTCGTCGGCGTTGAAGGACAGGCGCATGTTTGTCGCTCCGCTGTCAGCCTGAGCGAAGCGAAGGATCTCACGCCAGCTGCAAGCGGCGATGAGGTCCTTCGCTTACGCTCAGGACGACAAGAATTAAAGACCCAGCATCACCTTCGACATGATGCCGCGCTGTACCTCGGACGAGCCGCCGTAGATCGTCATCTTGCGGCCGTTGAAGTAGCGTGGCGCCAGCACGTCGACGCCTTCCGGGCCGATCGGCTCGACATTGGCGTTCCACGCGCGCTGCTCGGGGAACGGCTGGCTGTAGTAGCCCGCCGCCTCGACTGCCGATTCCTGGACCTGCTGCATCACCTCGGTGCCGCGCAGCTTGATCATCGACGACAGCGGGCCCGGGTTCTGTCCCGACGCCAGGCGCGAATAGAACTCCTGCTCGAACATCTCGAGGCCCAAGATCTCGATGTCCATGCGCGCGAGCTTCTCGCGCCATGACACGTCAGCCATGATCGAGTCCTCGCCGTCCGGCATGGCTTGCGACAGCCGCTTCAGGCGCTCGAAGGCCGAGCGCAGGCGCGGGCTGTACGGATTGCCGCCGCGCTCGAACTCGAGCAGGTACTTGGCGTAGGTCCAGCCCTTGTTCTCCTCGCCGACGCGGTTCTCGACCGGCACCTTGACGTCGGTGAAGAACACCGAGTTCACCTCCTGGGTGCTGGCGCGGTTGCCGTCGGCAGTGATGATCGGCTCGACCGAGATGCCCGGCGTCTTCATGTCGATCAGCAGGAAGGAGATGCCCTCCTGCGGCTTGCCGGCGCTCGAGGTACGCACCAGGCAGAAGATCCAGTCGGCGGTCTGCGCCAGGGTGGTCCAGGTCTTCTGGCCGTTGACGACGTAGTGGTCGCCCTCGAGCACTGCCCTGGTGCGCAGCGACGCCAGGTCGGAGCCCGATCCCGGCTCCGAATAGCCCTGGCACCAGATCAGGTCGGAGTTCAGCATCGGCGGCAGGTGGCGCGCCTTCTGCTCGGCCGAGCCGTACTTCATGATCACCGGCGCGCACATCTTGGGGCCGAACGGCGAGGTGCCCGGCGCGCCGGCGCGCGCCATCTCCATCTCGAAGATGTACTTCTGCGTCGTCGTGAATCCCGGCCCGCCGAACTCGGTCGGCCAGCCGGTGCACAGCCAGCCCTTCTTCGCCAGCCGCTTCTGCCAGTCGATCAGCCGTTCCTTCGGCATGTAGGCGTTACGCGCGACCTTCAGCTCGCCCATGATCTCGGGCGTCAGGTTCTCCTTCAGCCAGTCGCGCACTTCCTGCTGGAAGGCCAGCTCTTCCTTGCCGAATGTCAGGTCCATTGGGGGCTCCTCTCAGGGCCGGGAAAGTACCGCGCGGGGCTTGCGGACGTAAAGGCGCCCCTCTTCTCATCCTCATTCTCCTCCCCAGCTTCGCTACAGCTTCGCTGGGGAGACCCCCAGCACGCCGGCGCGCTCCCAGCGCTCATGACCCCTCCGTCGCCGTGTAGACCCTTCGGCTTCGCTCGGGGCAGGCGGCGACACCTCCCCAAGCGAAGCTTGGGGAGGCGAATGGCGTCACGCCACCTTCTTCGCGAGGTGCGGGAACATGGAGAGCCGCGCCGTGTCGTCCATCTCGGTCTTGAAGGTGTAGCGCTCCTTGAGCGCCAGGGCGCGAACGGCGGCCGGCCGGGCGCTGATCTCGGCGAGATGGCGTTGGACGTTGGTCAGCTTCGCCGCCGCTTCCTGGCCCAGCACGAAAGGCGTCAGCCGCGACCAGCCCCACAGGGCCATGTCGACGACCGTGTAGGTGTCGCCGCACATGTAACGATGCTTGCCGAGGCGCTCGTCGACGATGCTCCAGTGGCGCTCGGCCTCGAAAGTGTAGCGATCGACCGCGTAGTCGTTGGGCTTCGGGGCATAGACCTTGAAATGCACCGCCTGGCCCGAGTAGGGGCCGATGCCCGAGGCGACGAACATCAGCCACGACAGCATCTCGCCGCGCGCCTTCAGGCCGGAGGCCGGCAGGAAGGTTCCTGTCTTCTCGGCCAGATAGAGCAGGATCGCGTTGCTGTCGAAGACCGTGGTGTCGCCGTCGACGATCGCCGGCACCTTGGCGTTGGGATTGATCGCCAGGAACGCCGGCGTATGCTGCTCGGCCTTGCGCGTGTCGATCGGCACGATCTCGTACGGCAGGCCCATCTCCTCGAGGCACAGCGCCACCTTGGTCGGGTTGGGTGCGAGATTGAAATAGAACTTGATCATGATTCCCTCTCCTGGGCTGTACGGGCCCCGCGGGCCCTGTTCCGGCTCGGCACCCGACGCGTTGATGATCGGATCCCAGAACGCCAAGCGGTCATCGTAGTGCTTCCTGACCGACACGGGTGGGGAATTTGCCGTGGCCCCCGACGCCCCTCGCAATCGGCGCGCGCAAGGCCCTCCGCCGACGACCTTGCCGGCGCGAGCCCCCATGTTCCAGGGCCGACATCGTTTCCTCCCTTGTCCGGCACCCAACGGCTATGCTGGTCCCCGACAACCCTCGCGGGGACAAAGGAGGAAACACCATGGCGAAGCGCATCAATCGCGCCATCGAGCTCCTGGAGGCCGACCAGGCGATCTACTACGACGGGCCCCACACCGGTCACGTCCTGACCTACGAGCAGGGTCGCAAGGACGCCACGACGTGGGCTGACTACATCAACGTCGGCATGGAGCACGGCGACTTCGACATGAAGGGGCTTTCCGACTACATGCGCGGCCTGGTCGATGGCGGCCCGACCAGCTCGGGCCACCGGACGCCCACCGTCATTGTCGAGGCGCCGGTCAACGGCATCGACGGGCCGACCGTGGCCTACAACGCCTGGCAGTTCCGCCAGATCCTGGGGCGCGGCGTTCACGGCATCCTGCTGTGCCAGGCCGAGTCGGCCGACGCGGTGCGCGAGTTCGTTCGTGCGTGCCGCTTCCCGCATCACAAGGCCGGCGTCGACAAGCTCGGGATCGGCAGCCGCGGCCGCGGCTCGGAGCCGACGGCGGCGCCGATCTGGGGCATCGACCAGATGGAGTACTTCGCCAAGTGCGAGCCGTGGCCGCTCAATCCCGACGGCGAGCTGCTGCTCGGCGTCAAGATCGAGAGCCCGCCAGGCGTCGCCAACTGCGAGGAAATCCTGGCGGTGCCCGGATTGGGCTTCGCCGAGCTCGGCCCGGGCGATCTCGGCCTCTCGCTCGGCTATACCAGCCTGCAGCGGCGTCCGTACCCACCCGTCATGGAAGAGGCCCGCGCGCGAGTCTTCTCGGCGTGCAAGTGGAACCGTCTCGCCTTCCTCGAAGGCGCCACACCCGACAAGATCGCCGCCAGCCTCGACGAGGGGGTCCGGGTCATCTCGGGCCACAACCCCGAGGCCGCGCGCGTCGGCCGGGCGCACCAGAAGCGGACGATGCCGGTGTGATCCCGACCGGCGGGTACGGCTGTCTTCAGCCCATCACCAGCTTCGGCAGGCCGAGGGCAAGGTCAGGCCAGGCCATGAGCAGGCCGATCAGAAGCATCATTGCCCCGACGAAGGGCAAAGCGCCCCATATGACGTCGGCGATCGGGCCGCGCTCGCGCATGCCCTGCACGACGTACAGGTTGAGCCCCACCGGCGGCGTTATCAGGGCAGCCTCGATCAGCACCGTCAGCACGACGCCCCACCAGATCGGATCCCATCCGAGGTTGGTCACGATGGGGAAGATGAAGGGCGTGGTCAGGATCATCATGGAGATGGTTTCCATGAAGCACCCCAGGACGAGATAGAAGGCGACGATCAGAAGCAGGGTTCCGTACTTGCCGAGGCCCAGTCCCTCGATCGCCTTGCCCAACCCGTCGGTGAAGCCGATCGACGCCAGCACGAAGTTGAGAAACTGGGCGGCCAGGATGATGAGCATGATCATCGCCGTGGTACGCATCGTGCCTTCCAGGACACTGCGTATCATCGCCAGAGACAGGGTCCGCTCCAGGGCGGCCAGCAGAAGGGCGGCGAGCACGCCGAGCGAGGCCGCCTCGGTGGGAGTCGCCCACCCCGCATAGATCGAGCCGACGACCACGAAGAAGATGAACAGCGGTGCGATCAGGTCCTTGAGCGCATACACTCGAGAACGCCACGACGTCTCGATCGGTGTCCCTCCCTTGGCCGGGCTGGCCAGGCATGCGACCAGCACGAAGACCATGAACAGCCCGGCCAGCACGAGGCCCGGCAGCATGCCGGCCAGATAGAGGCGCGGCACCGAGCTGTTGGTGAGCAGGCCATAGAGGATGAAGTTGATCGACGGCGGAACCAGGATGCCGAGGGTGCCGCCGGCCGCTATCGTGCCGAGGAACAGCCGCTCGTTGTACTTGCGACGCACCATCTGAGGCAGGGCGACCACGCCGACCGTCGCCGCCGTCGCGACGCTCGAGCCGGACGTGGCGGCGAACATGGCGCAGGTCCCGATGTTGGCGTGCATCAGCCCGCCCGGGAGCCAGGAGAGCCATTGTGCGATGGAGTTGTAGACTTTCTCGGCAATGCCCGAACGCAGCAGAATCTCGCCGAGCATGACGAACAGCGGGATGGCGATCAGGATGTACTCTGAGCTCGAGTTCCACAGGATCTCGCCCATGGCGAGATAGAGCGGCATCGACGAGTAGAACTGGTTGAGGGCGAGCCCCAGCACGCCCATTGCCGCGGCTATGGGCACGCTGATGGCCAGCATGACGATCAGCATCGTCAGTGCAGTGAACAGCATGGATTTATCTTTCCGTGCGACTCGGCGGCTTTACCTGGTGCTGGCCGAACGTGATGCCGAGCCCGGCCAGCTCGCTCTCGATCTCCTCGTCCTGGGAGGAGACGCCGGCAGTCTTGCCCGCCGTGACGAGATCGCCCCGCCGAAGCGCCATCGCCGTGCGCGCGATCGCCACGGCGATCGAGACGACGAACAGCGCCAGACCGAGGACCCAAGGTGCTTGGGGCAACGACAGAGGTGTGCGCAGCGGCGTGTTGGCGCGATTCCACTCGAGATAGTTCGAGAGCGCGAGGTCGAAAGCACAGTCGAGCATGGCCAGGGCAAAGAAGCCCAACACCACCAGGGCCAGCAGGTCGAGCCCGGCTCGCACGCGCAGCGGCAAATGGAGATAGAGCGCGTCGATCCGGACATGCCCCCGCGTCACGAGGACGTGGGCCAGGGACCAGCTCGTGCCGACCGCGAACAGGTAGGCGGCGATCTCGTCGGAGCCCGAGAACAGCACGGTCAGCACCTTGCGGGACACGACCTCGGCCGAGACCACGATAGCTGCGGCGAGCAGCAGCACGCCGCCCATCCAGGCGAAGATGCGAGACACCTTCGCCGTCAGGTTCCAGGCAGCCTCCATCAGAGGGATCGCCCCCCGTCGGACGCCGAAATTTCCGGCCGTCGCGGCCCTGGCATCACTTGGCCTTGGCCACCAGCTCGTACTGCTTGCCGATCGTCTCGGTCCACTTCTGGGCGCACTCGGCGCCGCAGCGGGCGGCCCACGCCGGCAGCACGACGTCGTTCAGCACCTTGTCCCGCGCGGCGAGATCGGCCTTCGAAGGCACGACGAGCTTCAGCTTGCCCGGCGGGCCGGCGGTGCAGTTGCCCTTGCCGGTGGTGCAGGCCACACCCTCTTCCGTCTCCGCCTCCGTCGACTTCCAGGACCTGTCCGACAGTGCCGCCATCTCCTTCTTGATCAGCTCCTGGGTCTCGGGTGAGAGCTTGTCCCAGGTCCTGAGACCGACCACCCAGACCGAGGCGGTGAAGCCGACCGGCAGGCGAAACAGCGTGCTCGTCACCTCGTGCCATTTGGCCTTGTAGGCCGGCATGGTGCCGGTGATGCCGCAATCGACCACGCCCTTCTCGAGCGCCGGCACGACCTCGCCGAACGGGATGGTGACGGCGGAGCCGCCGAAGCCCTTCACCAGATCGGCCTGCGAGGCGCCCTGCACGCGAACCTTCTTGCCCTTGAGGTCCTCGACGCTGGCGATGTCCCCGCGGCAGTAGAAGTTCTGCTCGGGCCAGGTGAAGGTACCCAGAACCAGGGCGCCGTGGCGCTCGCGCATCACCTTCTGCATCTCCGGCATCCAGGCATCGATGATGTCGCGGCTCATCTTGAAGGTGCGCGCGACGCCGGCGATGTCGACCGCCTCGACGATGGCGGCGCCGTCGTCGACGTAGATCGGCAGCGCCGCGGCGAAGTCGTACACGCCCGTCTTGAGCAGGCGCAGGACCTCGGTGCCCTTCAGGTTGAGCTCGGTCACCGACTTGATGTTGCCCGAGAGCTTGCCGCCCGAGGCCGCCGGCAGATCCTTCTCCCAGAAGGGCACTTCCAGGACCTTCCAGTTGGTGAGGAAGTTCCAGGTGCCGACGACGTTGAATTTCCGCTGGTCGACCGCCTGTGCGTGAGCCGCCAGGCCACCGAACAGTACCGCGGCGGCAGCCGCGGCGCCCATCATTCGCTTCATAAGATCACTCCCTGTTGCACTTCATTTGTTGATTGGCTGCCCTGACACTAGCGCAACCCCTGCCCGCTTGACCAGCCGTCAACGGTGCCCGGCCGGCTGCCGCGCCCTAAACCGCGATCACCACGCCGTCGTGACCGGGGTCGGCTCCGCCGTCGAGGCCGTCGTCGTGGATGCGGATGGCATGAACCGCGGCGAAGCCGAACGTGTAGGGGCTGCGCACCACCGGATAGCCTTCGGCCTGCAACTCGCGCTCGACCCGGCCCTGGATCCGGTTGGAAATGTCGATCGCGTCGGAGGTCGCCGAGAAACGCGGCGCGCTCACCGCCTCGACCATGGTCATGTCGAAATCGAGTGCATTGAGCACGACATGCAGCACGCCCATGGCGATCTGCGTCGCGCCGGGTGCGCCGATGACGAGGTGCGGCTTGCCGTCCCGAAAGACGATCGAGGGCACGACCGAGCTGAAGCGGGCCTTGCCGGGGGCGATCGAGCCGGCCCGGCCCGGCCGCGGGTCGAACACGCCCATGCAGCCATTGTACATGAAGCCCAGACCCGGCGTGACGACCCCCGACGGCATGCCGAGCGAATGGGTCATCGAGAAGCAGTTGCCGTCCTTGTCGAGCACCGAGATGTGCGTGGTGTCCTTGGAGACGGCGCCGGCGTTGAAGCGCGGCACCTCCGCTTTCACCCGGCGCATGATCTCGCCCGCCATGGTCCTGGCATAGGATTTGGAGATCAGCCGCTCCACCGGCACGTCGACGAACTTCGGATCGCCGACATGAGCATCCTTGTCGATGGTGGCACGCTTCATCGCCTCGCTGACGATGCGCAGGTACTCCGCGGAATTGTGCTCGAGAGCCGCCAGATCGAAGTTCTCGAGGATATTCAGCATCTCGAGCAGCATCACCCCGCCGCCGGGCGGCTGGTTGGTCGAGACGCGGTAGCCTCGATAGTCCCCCCACAGCGGCGGATTGTGCGTCGGCTTCCAGGCCGCGAGGTCGTCGAGCGACAGCAGGGCCTCGTTCCTTCTCATGTCGTCGGCGATCGCCCGGGCGATCTCGCCCGAGTAGAAGACGTCCGCGCCGCCCCTCGCGATGGCGCGCAGGGTCTGCCCGTAGTCGCGGTTGACGACGCGATCGCCGACCCGCTTGGGCGTGCCGTCCGGCCGGCAATAGAGCGCGCGCGCGGCCGCGGTGAAGCCGGTGCGCTCGTGATTGGGCGCCCGGCCGAATGCGCCGTCGTCACTCCACCAGTAGTGCACGTGCGGCCGCACCGTCCAGCCGCTCTCCGCCCAGGCGATCGCCGGCTCGACGATGCGCGACCACGGCAGGCTGCCGTGCTCGCGATGCGCCTCGTGGTACATTTTCAGGTTGGCCGGCGCGCAGATCGACCTGTAGCCGATGTCGTTCACCCGGCCCTTCAGGATAAAGCCGTAGCCGTCGCGCGCCTCGCTCTCGATCAGGTTTGCCCACATGTCGGGCCGTGCCCCGAGCGGCGCCGGCGCGTGGGCGTCGATGTAGCCATGAAATTTCTTGCCCAGCATGTAGATGCCGCAGCTGCCGAAGCCCGCGATGCCGCACATCATCGGGTCGACGACGCCCTGGACGAGCGCACAGGCGATGCCGGCGTCGACGGCATTGCCGCCTTCGCGCAGGACATCGGCCCCCGCCTCCGTCGGCTCCGGCTGAGGTGCCACGATCATTGCCTTCTTCGCGTAACGCACGATGACTTCTCCCTGTCAGCGATCCCCGCCGCGGCGCGCGGCCACGCAACGGCTCGGACCTGCCGTCATCTTGTTCCGGATACGCGATCAGGCCAACCCGGCTATCCGTGCCCCCTCCCGCCGGCCGGCCTGCCCACATCCCGGGGGGAGCAACCTTGCCGTTTCAGGCTGGCCAATTTGCCGTGGTCGGGTTAGGGATGTTCTTGCGCACATGCGCATGAATGACCATGACTCGGTTAATGAATCAGGGGGTATTGTCATGATAGAATCAAGCCGCCGTTCGGCCTTGAAGCTGCTGGGGGGCGCCGCGCTCACAGCGACGGCGATGCCGGTGCTGCCGGCGATGGCACAGACCGATCTCGTCGTGCCGAACACCTATCAGAATTTCAAGCGCGGGACGATCCACAGCCTCCATCCCGAGAGGCGCATCTTCAACATCATCTGGGAGGACCTGGGCCGCGTGAAGATGCGGGCGGCCGACCTCGTGGTGAACTACCCCTCGCTCCGCGTGGGCAACATCGTCGACACCCATTGGTACGACTATCTCGACTTCCTGATCGCCAAGAAGACTCCGGCCACCGAGGCCCAGGCCAAGGCGATGATCGCCAAGGGCGCCCGCCTGCAGGGCATCCCGGGCGCCCAGGAGCCGATCAGGCTCTGGAGCATGGACGGCATGGTCACCAAGGTGGATATGGCCGCCGGCGTGATCTACCTCGTCAACGCGTCCGCCGGACGCCCCGAGGAGCCTTCACCCGACAGCGGCGAGGTTGTTCAGCTGCCGCCTGTGCAAACCGCCGCCGGCAAGAGCGCCCTCGCGGGCATCAAGCCGGGTGATGTCATCACGACGGTATGGAGCCAGCAGACGGCGATCAAGGCCACGGTCATCCGCTAGGATCCGGGCAATCCCCCAGGGGCTCCAGGACCGCCCGGTCCTGGAACTCTGGGCCGCCGCGTCAGGCAACGTGATCGCGAAGCGGATAGCCGTACCCGAGGGACAAATCCCTCTCGAGGGCTGCTTCCGGGAACCCCTCGATACTCTTCGCAGCCCAGTCGACGAACCAACCGAGCGCGGCCAGGCGACGGGCATTGTCGGGTTCTTCGGGATCACGGAGTGCCTTCAGCGAGATTCTGACCAGGGCCCCCAGGATTTCCGGGACCTGGCGCAGAAGCTCGCCGTCCTCGATATCGTCCATGCCGATGTCCGACTTGTGGAGCAGGAGCAGTCGGGCAAAGCGATCGACAACAGTCGACCCCGGCCCATCGAAGGTATTGGCGTTCATTCTTCCCAGGTTCCCACATGGATCGCTTGGCCGCCTTGCACCGCGACCGCGGTCGCCCCGAATTCTCCCCGAACAGAGCTTAGGGTAGGACGGCTGGGTATTTCAACGCCTGATTGCGCAGCGTGCCGCCGTGCATTGCCGAAGGCATGCCTGTGACGCGCAGCAGTGCTCGCCTGGCATCCCGCAGGACCGCCTCGGGTCGAGCGGTCCCGCCGATCATTCTCGCGAGTGGGATCTACCCGAGTCCTTCGGAACCCGTCGCACCCAGGAAACCATGTACATTGTCACCATGACCCGCGCAGTTCCTCGCCTAACGCTCGCCTTCGTTCTTCTGGTCGCTCCCCAGGCTGCTTCCGCTGCCTCGGGACACGGCATCGACGGCTCAGCCATCGGTCTCTACTGGATAGTGCCCTTCATGGGGCTGCTGCTGTCCATCGCCATGTTCCCCCTGTTGCTGCCGCGCTTCTGGGAACACCATTTCGGCAAGGTCGGACTGTTCTGGTCGCTCTGCTTCGTGCTGCCCTGCCTCCTGGTCCTCGGCCCGCAGACCATCGCCACCGACCTCGTGCACGTGCTCGTGGCGGAATACGTGCCCTTCATGATCCTGCTGTTCACCCTCTTCGTCGTTGCAGGCGGAATCCTCGTCAGCGGCAACTTCGCGGGAACGCCAAGCACGAATACCCTGCTGCTGGCCGCCGGCACGGCGCTGGCGAGCGTCCTTGGAACGACCGGCGCGTCGATGCTCCTGATACGCACCGTCATCCGCGCGAACGCATGGCGCCGACACAAGGTGCACGTCTTCGTGTTCTTCATTTTTCTGGTGTCCAACATCGGCGGCTCGCTCACGCCCCTCGGCGATCCCCCCCTCTTCCTCGGGTTTCTGAAGGGCGTGGATTTCCTCTGGACGGTAACGGCGATGTTCATGCCGATGATGGTGTGTGCGGTGCTCCTGCTCGTCCTGTTTTATCTTTTCGATCGCCGTGCGTGGCGCAGCGAAGCGCATCGTCCCCCCGAGCCGTCTGATGCCGCGATCAGGGTGCGCATCGAAGGCTGGCGCAACTTCTTCCTGCTCGGGGTCGCGCTGGTTGCCATCGTGGGAAGTGGCGTGTGGAATCCAGGCATCTCGATCCCGTTCGGATTCGGCATCGAGCGCTCCCTCCAGGGATTGGCGCGCGACGTCATCCTGATCGGTGTCAGCATTGCCTCGCTCCAGGTGACCCCGAAGCGAATCAGGATCGAGAATGCTTTCCATTGGGCGCCCATGCAGGAGGTCGCATTCCTGTTCGCTGCCATCTTCGTCACGATGGTTCCGGCGCTGGCCATCCTGTCGGCCGGCAGCAAGGGGGCGCTCGCTCCCCTGTTGGCTTTCGTGACCTCGCCGGACGGCAAGCCTGTCGACGCCGCGTACTTCTGGCTGACCGGCGGCTTGTCCAGCTTTCTCGACAATGCACCGACCTACCTGGTGTTCTTCAATCTGGCTGGCGGCAACCCGCAACAGCTCATGGGCCCGCTGGCGAGCACCCTGCTCGCCATCTCCGCCGGCGCCGTGTTCATGGGGGCCAACACCTACATCGGCAACGCCCCCAACTTCATGGTGAGGTCGATCTGCGAGGAGCAGGGCATACGGATGCCGAGCTTCTTCGGGTACATGGCCTGGTCGGGCGTGATCCTGCTGCCGTTGTTCGTGCTGGTGACCTTCCTGTTCTTCGCTTGACGCCGGGCGAGCACGGGCTGCCGTTCGCCCGGCCAGACGCGTGGATGCTCCAGCGTCCTGCGTCGACCCCGATGAGGCCGGCGTCCCGGTGCCGCCGAGCTGGGCCGGCAGTGCGGCACTCGCCCTGTCGACGGTCCGCCGGTACCGGACCTAGCGGATGCGCTTGGCGACCTCGCGAGTCGCAACGACGACGATGACCGCCAGGCTGGTGCCCATGATGACGAGAAGGGCAATCGGGACGAACGACATGGCGATCCTATCGGCTGAAGTTGGTTTCGGCGGCGACGCACCGGACGAGCGCGACGGTGGCCAGGAACAGCCAGATCTCCATCACAGCCCCGTCATCGCCGCGGCGAGGCCCAGTACCGCCAGAAGACCGCCGATCATTCGCTCCTCCAGGCGGGTTCAGACTTGCCCCGCCCGCACGAGAACCTTCTAGCGGCCCCGTATGTCTCGGACGTTTCGCGGCGCGATGGAGGTGTATCGTCTGTGTCGCCTTGATCGGAGACCTTCGGCGCGCCCGGCGCCCATCACGCACTGAAAGGCAGGTCCATGACGCCGCCCGTCGAGCCGTTGAGCCTGGTCATCGTCGCCATCATGTATCTGGGCGACGTCGTCTTCGCCGCCAGCGGCGCCCTCGCCGCCGCACGCCACCGCATGGACGCCCTCGGCATCGTGCTGATCGGCGTCATCACGGGAATCGGCGGCGGCACCGTGCGCGACATCCTGCTCGACCTGCCCGTCTGGTGGGTGAAGAATCCCGACGAGTTGGTCCTGTGCAGCGTCGTCGCCTTCGTCATGTATTTTCTGCAGCGCTTCGCCGTCGAACGGCAAAGCCTGATCGTCTGGGCCGATGCCCTGGGGCTCGCCGCCTTTGCCGTTGTCGGCGCGCACATCGCGGTGACGGCAGGAGCGCCGGTCGTCGTGTCGGCCTTCCTGGGAATGTTGACGGCATGCGGCGGCGGCGTCATCCGCGACCTGCTCACCCAGACGCGCCCCATGATCCTGTGCGGCGAGATCTACGCCACCGCCGCGCTGGTCGGCGCGACCGCCTATGCCCTGTTGTCGCAACATGCCGTGACCGCCGGGCAGGCCGGCATCGTCGCCTTCGTGCTGGCCTTCGCGGTGCGTGCGCTGGCGATCCTGTTTCGCGTGCAGTTCGGCGTTGCCGGCGAACCCCTCATCCTCGTGCGGCGGCGCCCATAGCCTGGTCCGGCGTTGCCGGCCGAATGGCCTTGGTTCTGTGCTGCAGAGCCGTGGGCCGAGGGCGCCACGCAAAGCAGTCTTGCAAAAATGCAGTCGCTCTGCAATTCGTACTCCGCTAGAAGTCAGAGGGTGTAAGGTGGCGTCCCCGCTACCTTGCTTTCCCAGCAACTGCCGCTCTCGCTCCCTCGAGGGCGGCTTTTTTGTCGAGGGACGCCCTTCCGCTGTCGCTTCTCTACGGCTCGAGGCCCGCCGGTCCGCCATCAGTCCCGAAGCCTCTCGTCATTGAATTGGCTGTCGTGTGACAATGCCGACAGGATCAGGAGGCCGCGGAATGTGGAACACGCGCAAGGTTGCGATTTTTGGCGCCGTCCTTGGTGCGCTGTACGGCGTGCTGCAGGCGGTCGTCTATTGGGGAGGCAATAGCGACCCGAGCGCCATGCAGGCCGTCGGAAGCGTGGTTGGGGGAGTGATCGGCGGTGCAATCATCGGCGCGGTCGCCTCCATCATCCGCAATCGATTCGTGGGTTGAGTTGCCCAGTGCGACCCCGTGGCCGGCTCGCGCTCGCTGCCGGGCGACCGAACGCGACCGTGAGCAGCCCGACGGCGCGGACGGCAACGATCAGCAACCCGGCTGTCCGCGCGACATCGATGGCGCCAGCGCCCCCGTGCCCCTTGGCACTCAAGGATAGATCCCATGGCGCATCCGATACAGCACGTCCCGGGCGGCGTTCCGGCCCTTCGGCTTCCGCATGATGTCGATCGGCCGGACATGGCCCAGGAACGGCACCTTGCAGGACAGCCATTCGTCGGCTGCCCGCTCCGAACCCAAATCCTCGATCGCCTCCTGCCGAACAGCTTCGGCGTCGCGGCGCTCTGCGAGCTTCATCCGCGCCAGCGCAACGCGGACCCGCTCGCTCGGTTCGAGAGGCTTCTCTGGTTCGCCGCCAAACCGGCGGAGGAGACTGGTGAAGAGGCCCATCACGTCCTGACGTCGGTCATCGTCGACAGTATAGGCGGGCGGCAACGACCCGTGTCAGTCGCCAGATTCCCCACCCCCGGCCGGGCAACCTGACAGGCTTCCCCTCGTGTACGACGGTGCGAGCATCCGCCCCAACCAAGGGGCCTCGTTCGGGCAAGCCCTTCCCGGGAAAAGCCCAACGGGCTTGTTGTCCGCGGGGCCAGTGTAGCGGTTTTGGCAACGACAAGCTCGACCGCCTGAGCGGCCGTTCCAGCATGCCGTGTACCCGGCCAAGCTGGCGAGCCGTTTCAGCGCGCCTCTGAGGCCGCGCCCGCGTCGTTCAGTGCGCCGCCGCCCTCCGGGCGTCGACGAACCAAGCGAACCGCTCCAGCACCTCGCGGTCACCATCGCGCCTGGCCGTCTCGATGACCTTCGCCAGGGTTCTGATCAGCACCGGCGCCGCGGCGACGATCGCCTCGTCTGACCAGTCGTCGTCGAGCTGGAGGTCGTCACGGTGGTCGATCAGGAGCTGCGGTGTCGGCATGGCGGCGGCAGGATACGCGCCGGATGACTCGCGCGTCCAGCTAGGCGGCCCGTCCTGCCGCAACGCCTCGAGGATGTCCTCGCGCTGGATCACCCTGCTTACCAGGTCATGCGCACGCCGGCGGTCAGCGCGTGGCTTGAATCCTGGCCCGAGATGTTGCCCTCGTAGCGCAGGTAAGTCGACGTCGCCTCGGCGATCTGGGTGTTGGCGGCAAGCCCGATCACCACGCCGTCGCGCTGCGGGCTGGCGCCGTAGGTCGTGAAGGGAATGGTCGACGCGCCGGCGAACGAGGCCGTGACGGGACGATAGGTGTTGGCGTATTCGTGGCTCCAGCCCAGCCGCACCCAGGCGTTCAATTTCTCGCGCCAACCCATATCCATCGACCCGCCCACCTGCGCGCCCAGCACGGAGCGCAGAGAGTTGGTGGTCTGCGCCGCCACGTTGAGGTTGAGCGACTGCGCCCCGGTCTCGGTGAAGGCGTTCTGCGTGCCGGTAAAACCCTGCAGCCGGGCGAACGGCGTGACGAACACCGACGCCACGCCGCCGAGGTCGACGCGATAGCCCATCTCGACCTGGCCGTAGAATTGGTTGGCGCCGGTCAGGCCCTGCGCCGTGCGCGGCTGCAGGCCGGGGATGGCGATGGTGCGCCGCATCTGATTGCCGCTGTAGGCGTAGCCCGCGATGCCGTCGAGGTAGACGGGTCCCTGCGCATAGCCGCCATAGACGCCGGCCGTCACGGTGTTCGAGATCCCCTTGCCGTCGAAGCCGCCGACCCATTGCTGTCCGCTGAGGTAGCCGACCGTGAGGCCGCCGCGAAAGCTCTCGCCGAACTTGCGGTCGAGGCCGGCCGCGAAGCCGCCGACGTTGTAGGTGAGCGGGCCGGCGTTGGCATTGCCGGCAAGCGTGCCGGCGCCGCCCAGCGCCCCGCCCCACGCGCCCCAGCGCGGTGGCTCGGCGACCTGGCAGGCCACGTCGCAGGCTTGCGCCAGCGCCACCTTGTTGGTGCCGTCGCTGCCACCGCCCGCCTGGGTGAGGAAATTGCTCATGAATAGCTGCGCGCCCTGCACCATCGAGCTCGAGAAGCCCGAGTAGTTCTGCCCGCTGATGGCGTTGAGCGCCGCCGGGCCCTGCGCGGTGTTGAGAATGCCTATTGCATTCAGCACGTTGGCGAAGTCGCCGGTCGCCGACGCGTTCGCCTGGTCGAGGGCGGCGCCGACCGCGTATTGATTGGCAGTCTGTGCGCCCGACGCGAAGGAATTGGTTCCCAGCAGCAGATAGACGTTGTTGGCATCGTAGCTGAGTGTCGGCGTGAGGAAGGCGAAGTTGCCGTTGACACTCGAAAAAGCGCCAGTCACCCCGCCCACCGCATTGACGATCGTGTAAGTAGTATTACGCGCATAGCTGCCCGACTGAGCCACCACCTGCACCGCTCCACCGTTGATGGTGGCCTTGCCGCCGACATTGATTCGGTCGCTCTGGCCTGCGGCGTTGGCGTCGACGACATAGGTGCCGCCGTTTTGCACGAAATTGCCGGTGACGGTGAGGCCGCCGATAATGCCGCCGCCTCCGATCGCACCACCATTTACGTTGACGTTGCCGGCAATACTGCCATTCGCCAGGAGCGCGCCACCGGTGTTGGCCGTGACGGAGCTAACGAGGCTGCCGTTCACTGCCAAGGCTCCGCCATTGACCGTAGTCGGACCGGTGTAAGCATTGGTGCCCGTCAGGGTTAGCGTGCCGGGGCCGACCTTGATCAGCGAGCCGCCGACACCGCCGGCGACGCCGCCATCGGAGATGACTCCGCTCACTGTGGTCGACAGGCCGTTGCTGCCGACGGAGAGCTGCTTGGAGCCGAGAAAGAAGGTCCCTGCGCCTTCTATCGAGCCTACGGTCGTGCCTGCGGTGACGAGGCCCGACATGTCGAACACTCCGCCGGCAGTGTTGACGATTTGCGCGCTGTCCCCTCTGCTGGAGCCAATAAATGCCAGAGTGCCGCTGTTGACGATGGTGGCCGAGCCGGCCGCGCTCGTTTCCGAAAATCGCAAACCGCCCCCGTTGTTGGTGATCATGGCGCTGCCGGCTGTGCCGGCCCCGATGAAATACAGGACGCCCGTGTTGGAAATCGTGGCGTTGCCGGCCGTAGCGCTGCCGCCAAACACCAGAAAGCTGGTGCTGCCGATGTTGCTGATGGTGGCGTTGCTGGCGGTGCTCGTGTTGCCAAAGCCCATGGAGCTGCGGTTGATGACGGTGGCACTGCCAGCGGTGGAATTATCGCCGAATAATAGGAGCCCGCTGTTGCTGATACTGGCGGCACCCGCGGTGGTGCTGCTAGTGAAACAGATCGAGCTGCCATTGATGTTGTCGATTGTTGCATTGCCCGCTGTGCTGTTGCCCTCGAAGGTGATGCCTGTACCAATGAGAATGCCGCCGCTGTTTGTGATCACGGCGTTGCCAGCCGTGCTGGAACCACCGAAAACCATAAAGGCGTAGTTGGTAATGGTGGCGTTGCTCCCGCTGCTCGTGCCGCCGAAGTAGATGCTCGTAAAGTTGGTGATAACGGCGTTGCCGGCAGTGCTGTTGCCGTCGAAGCTGATGCCGCCGCTGTTGGTGATCGCAGCACTGCCGGCGTTGCTGGCACTATTGAAGGAAAGAGCGCCCCGATTGTCGATGGTGGCGCCCCCGGCGGTGCTGACGCCGCTAAAGTCCAACCTGCCGAAAGTCATGTTGCGGATCGTGGCACTGCCACCACTGATGGCGATGCCGGCACCGTTGAGCTGGACGGACTGCCCGTTGGTGAAAGTGTAGGCTGACGCACCCGGATTGAACGTAAGCCCACCGACAGTGGTGTTGGTCGAGAATGACAGGCCCGTGACAGCGGACGCTCCAAAGAAAGCAGTGCCGGTCGGCACCGTGGCCGGACTCCAGTTGGCCGCGGAGTTGAAATCCCCTGAACCGGGAGCGACGAGCCAAGTTGCATTCTGCGCCAGCGCCGGCAGCATCGGTGACGCAAGCACAACGGTGCCCGCAAGCAGCAACGCGCGCAACTGGCTCAAGCCTTGCCGGCCCGCGCCCGAGGCGCACTCTCTGATTGCAATCATTCCCACCGAACTACTTCCTCGCGTGTTTCCAAGAATGCGCGCCCACTAGACCAGTGTCATTGATGCCTGCCGCCACTTTTTTGACTTTCGACGACGCGCAGCCGCCCAGCCGGAGAGCACGCCGCTACGCCGGACCACGAGGCCTGCGATGAACTCGCGCCGCCGGATGGTAAGCCTACTGCCGATCGCCCTCCTAAAACGAGACCATTACAGTCCGCCCCAACCAAGGGGCCTCGTTCGGGCAAGCCCTCCCCCGGGAAAAGCCCAACGGGCTTGTTGCCAGCGGTCGAGCTTTTCGTTACCAAAACCGCTACACTGGCGCCGCGCACTCTCGCGCTCCCCCACCCGGAAAGACGAACATGGCTACAGGCACGGTAAAGTGGTTCAACGCCACAAAGGGTTTCGGCTTCATTCAGCCCGACGGCGGCGGCAAGGACGTCTTCGTCCATATCAGCGCCGTCGAGCGCGCGGGCCTGAACGGGCTCAACGATGGCCAGAAGGTCAGCTACGACGTGCAGGAGGAGCGCGGCAAGCTGGCCGCGGTCAATCTCAAGGCGTAACCGTTTCGCCAGCAATGGTGATCGAGCCCGGCCGGGAGACCGCGCCGGGCTTTCCTTTGCCCGGCCGCTACATTGGACACCAATTGGACACAAAACCCGCGCCGGCTGCCAACCCATTGAAAAGACTGGCGTCCCCTACGGGATTCGAACCCGTGTCGCCGCCGTGAAAGGGCGGTGTCCTAGGCCTCTAGACGAAGGGGACGAGGTCGCAGGAGCGCGAGCATGTAGCGGCTGGGAGAGGCCGAATCAAGCGAGGACGGAGCCCGTCCCGGCTGCCGCGTCGTCGATCTGCAGGCGGACCGATTCGCGGCCGCCGAAGCGGTCGATGCGCAAGGCGCCGGCGACATGCAGGATGGGCCGCGTCGGATCGAGCAGGGCCGGGCCGAGGGCGGTCTGGCCGGCGCGGAAGGCGATCGCCTCGACCTTTCCCCTCCCCGCGCCGACCAGGCTGCAGCGCACGTGGCCGTCGCCGACCGGCTGGGCGTAACTCACGCGCACGCCGGTGAAAGCGAAACGTGGCAGCGCATTGCCGGCTCCGAATGGTCCGGCCCGCTCGATCATCTCGACCAGCTCGGTCGTCGCGGCGGCTGGCGCCAGGGCCGCATCGATGCCCAGCTCGCGGATCGCAGGCGCAGAGCCGAGCTGCGGCGCGATCCGCTGCTCGAGAAACTCGGCGAACGCAGGCAGCGCGCCGCGCGCCACCGTGACGCCGGCCGCCATGGCGTGCCCGCCGCCGTTCAGCAGCAGGCCGGTTTGCCGGGCCGCGATCACCGCCGCGCCGAGATCGACGCCCCGCACGGAGCGGCCGGATCCCTTGCCGATCTGCTCTGCCCCCGCCTGCTCGTCCGACATGCCGATCACGAAGGCCGGACGCCCGTAGCGCTCGACGAGGCGGCTGGCGACGATGCCGATCACGCCGACGTGCCAGCCTTCGCTTTCGACCACGAGGGCCGCCGGCAAGCCTTTGCGTTCGGGCCCGTACAAGCCTTCGATGCGGGCGATCGCCTGGTCGAGGACGTCGCGCTCGATCGCCCGCCGCTCGGCGTTGAGCTCGTCGAGCCGCACCGCCAGGGCAGCGACCTCGTGCGGATCGTCGCTCGACAGCAGCCGCGCGCCGAGCGCGGCCTCGCCGACACGGCCGCCGGCATTGACCCGCGGCCCTAGCAGGAAGCCGAGGTGGTAGGCTCCCGGCGGCTCGCGCAGGCGAGCGATGTCCGCCAGCGCCGCCAGGCCCACATTGCCGCGCTGCGCCATGACGGCGAGGCCGTGGCGCACCAGGGCGCGATTGACGCCGGTCAACGGAACGACGTCGCACACCGTGCCCAGCGCCACGAGGTCGAGCCACTGCCGGAGGTCGGGCTCGCGCCGCCCGTTGGCGACGCCTGCCGCATCGTACCAGCCAGCCTGGCGCAGCGCCCGGTTGACGCCGACGGCGAGCAGGAAGGCGACGCCGACGGCGGCGAGCTGCTTGTGCGGGCTCGCGTCGTCGAGCCGGTTGGGGTCGACCACGGCCACCGCCTCGGGCAGCGCGAGCTCGGCCATGTGATGGTCGATGACGATCAGGTCGAGGCCGGCGCGGCGCGCCTCGGCGATCGGCTCGAAGGCGGTCACGCCGCAATCGACCGTGACCACCACGGACGCCCCGTCGGCCTTGAGCTTGAGCAGCGCCGGTGCGTTCGGCCCATAGCCTTCCCTGCGGCGGTCCGGGATGTAGACGTCGATGCTGGCGCCGACGCTGCGGAAAAAGCGCAGCAGCAGCGCAGCCGACGTCGCTCCGTCGACGTCATAGTCGCCGAACACGACGATGCGCTCGCCGGCGCGGACCGCCTGCACCAGACGCTCGACGGCGGCATCCATGTCGACGAGATGCGAGGGATCGGGCAGGAACTTGCGCAGCGTCGGCTCGAGGAAATCCGGCACCGCCTCCAGCTCGACATCGCGTGCGGCGAGCAGGCGGCAAATCGAATCGGGCAGCCCGTGGCGCTGGGACATCGCGAGGGCGATGCGCTCGTCGGCCAGCCGGGCAGCCCAGCGGCGGCCGGTCAGCGACCGCTCGACGCCGAGAAAGGCAGCCCGCTCCAGGCGGGTGTCCATGGTCATTCCCCACCATAGCCGAAGCCGCTGTGGACACCTCACGACGGGCCGCGACAAACCATGCTAGGTCTCGACGATGCGTACGCTCCGAATGCTGTCGGTCATGGCCATGTTGGCGACAATCGCGATGCCCGCCTTCGCCCAGACCACGCGCGACTGGATCACCGGCCTTCCGCGCGAGGCGATGCCGGTCAAGAGCTGGCCCGGCAACAAGAAGGTCGCGATCTGCTTCGTGCTCTATGTCGAGGTCTGGGGCATGGGCCACGGTCCGAACTTTCGCCCGGACATGGCCGGCCGCACGCCCGACGTGGTGGGCGAGGCGTTCCGCCAGTACGCCATCGAATGGGGGGTGCCCCGCGTCGGCCGCCTGTTCAAGGAGCAGGGCGTGCCGCTCAGCATCGCGCTCAATGCCCAGTTCCCCGAGCAGAAACCGGAAGTCTGGCGGGAGTTCCGCGCGCTGGCGCCGAACGCGCCGATCCTGGCGCACGGCATCAACAACTCGACCGACCAGCTGCCGCTGCAGGCCGGCATGGATGCCCAGAAGGCCTACGTCGCGCGCACGCTCGACATGATCGAGAAGAGCACCGGGCAGCGCCCGCGCGGCTGGTCGAGCCCGAGCGTCTTTCCAAATGCCGAGACCTACACGGCAACCGCCGCCGAAGGCATCACGCACTCGCTCGACGGCATGGATGCGGATGTCCTCTCCCGGCTCATGACGCCAGCCGGCCCGCTGGTGCTGATCCCCTATCCGCCGCAGACCGTCGACATGGGGCAATATCTCGCCCGCCTGAAGGAGCCCGCCGATCTCGAGCGGCAATGGATCGACTACGCGAGCGAGCTCGCCCGCGAGGCCGCCGCCGATCCCGACAGGCCAGCCACGGTGGTCGCCATCGGCATCCATCCCTTCGTGGTCGGCACACCCTCCGGCGCCGCGTCGTTCCGCCGGGTGCTCGAGGCGCTGAAGCAGCAGCCGCTGATCTGGCTGACGGATACGGAAGCCGTCATGGCAGCGAGCGGGCGGAAGCCCTAGGAATTCGTGCGCCTCCCCACGCAAAGCGTGGGAAGAAGAAAAAAATGACTACCTGTTCCGCAGCACGGCGATGTCGAGGCGCCGTTCGGTGGCGCCGCCGAACTGCAGCGTGAGCGGCGCGCTCTCGAAAATCTCGAGGAGGACGCTGAGGCGGACGCCGGGGCAATCGCGGCGGCGGGTCGAGGCGAGAATGGGCAGGCGGCGGTCGTACAGCACGGCATCGATCCAGGCGTCGCTCGACAAGGTCACCTGGTAACGGCCGGCCGAGACCCGTTCCAGGGTGACGATGCCGCCCAGCCCGTCGTCGCGGCCGCGCTCGGGCGGTACCAGGTAGACGACCTTGCTGACCGGCTTCAGGAGGAGCGTGAACACGCCTTCCTTGGGCAGCGCCAGCTCGCTTTCGAGCGTGGCCATGAAGCCGTCGCCGAACCATTGGCGCTCGCGCTCGACCGACCAGGCGAAGCGCCGGCAACCGTCCTCCGCCACGGCTCGACCGGCAAGGCCGCTCGCGGCGCCGACCAACAGGACGCCGGCAGTCAGGACAGCCCGCATCCCTCCATCATGATCAGGCCCAGCTGGGCAGGCCAGTCTTGATCGAGAAATTGTGATGGGCGGTAATCCAGCGCACGGTGCCGGTCTTCGAGCGCATCACGATCGAATGGGTCTCGGCGCCATTGTGGAAGCGGCGCACCCCCTTCAGCATCGACCCCGACGTGACGCCGGTGGCGGCGAACATCACGTCGCCCTTGGCCATCTCGGTCATCGAGTACTTGCGGTTGAGGTCGGTGATGCCGAGACGGCGCGCCCGGCCCCTCTCGTCGTCGTTGCGGAACAGCAGGCGGCCCTGGATCTGCCCGCCGATCGCGCGCAGCGCCGCCGCCGCCAGCACGCCCTCCGGCGCGCCGCCCGAGCCCATGTAGATGTCGATACCCGATTCGCCGGTCGAGGTGGCGATGACGCCCGACACGTCGCCGTCGCCGATTAGCATGATGCGGGCACCCGCCTCGCGCACCTTGGCGATCAGCTCGGCATGGCGCGGCCGGTCGAGGATGCAGACCACGAGATCGGCGATATCGACCTTCTTGGCTTTGGCAAGATCGCCGAGGTTCTGCTGCGGCGTCTTGTCGAGATCGACAATGCCTTCGGGCAGGCCGCCGCCAACCGCGATCTTGTCCATGTAAACATCAGGAGCGTTTAGAAAGCCGCCATGCTCGGCCATGGCGATGACGGCGAGCGCATTGGGCAGGCCCTTGGCCGTGATGGTCGTGCCCTCGAGCGGGTCGAGCGCGATGTCGATCCTGGGCATGCCGGCCTGCGCCAGCCCGACCTTCTCGCCGATATAGAGCATCGGCGCCTCGTCGCGCTCGCCCTCGCCGATCACGACGGTGCCGTCGATCGACAGCGAGTTGAGCGTCGTGCGCATGGCGTCGACCGCCGCCTGGTCGGCCTTCTTCTCGTCGCCGCGCCCCATCAGCTTGGACGCGGCGAGCGCTGCCGCCTCGGTCACCCGCACTACCTCGAGCGCGAGATTGCGGTCGAGCTTAACGTCGTTGGCCATCGTCTCCTCCGTCGGCGCCTCTTTAGCGTTGGCAGGACGCCGTGCAAAAAACTCAAAACGCCTCGATCCTGATGACGCAAGGCTCCTCGGCCACCGCCTTCAGCCTGGCGATCCGCGCCAGCGCCCGCCGCATGGCCGCCTCGCTGGTCTCGTGCGTGGTCAGCACGACGGGCACCTCGCCGGACTGCGACCGGCCGCGCTGCAGCATCGACTCCAGCGAGATGCGTTCCCTGGCCAGCGCACCGGACACGGCGGCGATCACGCCGGGCCGGTCCTGCACCATCAGGCGCATGTAGTAGGCGCCCTCGTGGCGCTCCATCGGCGAGACCTTCTTGTCGGCCAGCCGCGCCGCCGGCACGACGAAGGCCGGCATCTCGCGGCCGCGCGCGACATCGACCAGGTCGGCGACGACGGCGGAAGCGGTCGGCCCCTGCCCGGCGCCGCGTCCCTGGAACATCGTCGTGCCGACGAAATCGCCTTCGACGACGACGGCGTTGAACACGCCCTCGATATG
>LNFM01001947.1_pt1 | contig 44848 bp, 40 predicted proteins | sample 596031 | NCBI WGS metagenome assembly LNFM01 (sample SAMN04254537, study PRJNA301005) | activated carbon metagenome | isolation source: dual media filters at the Ann Arbor, Michigan drinking water treatment plant | place: USA: Ann Arbor
CTACGGCGTCGGGGCGGCGACTGCTAGGGCGTTCGCCCGGGTGGGCTACGAAGTGATCGTCACGGCGAGGAAGCGTGAAAATCTGGATGCGACGCTGGCAGCTCTGGTACGGGAAGGTCGTGATGCGACGCCATTGGAGATGCTGCTGACGGACGATGCTTCGATCGAGGCGGCGTTTCGTTCGGCTCTCCTGGTGCATGGCCGGATCGACGTGCTGGTCAACAATGCGGCTGTCAATCTGCGGCGGCTTGCGATCGATGTCAGCCGGGATGAATGGCGCGAAGTGATGGCGGCCAACGTAACGGGGCCGTTCTTCCTGACGCAACTGATGGGGCAGCATCTGATCTCGTCGGGCCGGCAGGGTTCAGTGGTCAACGTCGCCTCGACGCACGGGCTGGTGGGGGCGGCCGAGCGCAGCACCTACGGCATCTCCAAGGGCGCTCTCATTCAGATGACCCGAATGCTGGCTATCGAATGGGCCGAGCATGGCATTCGCGTCAACGCGGTCGCGCCGGGGCGGATGGAGACGGCATCGCCATCGCGGGCCGGAACTGGATCGAACCCCGGCTATATGGCTGCGATGCTGGCGCGGATTCCTTTGCACCGGTTGGTAACGGCCGAGGAAGTGGCCGAGGCGATCGTGTATCTGGGAGGTCCGGCGGCGGCTGCGATCACCGGGCAGGTGCTGGTGATGGATGGCGGGTTGACGGCGGCTTGATGGGTGAAATCGAATGACGGCGGAATGCGCCCAGGGGGCTATTCCGTCCTACCGGTAGATGACCAGCCGCGCTTTTCGGAACCGAGAGCGGTGATGGCCGCCATCCCAGCTTTCAGTTTGGCTTCGGCTTCGGCGGAGAGTGGCGGCAACGGTGGGCGTGGATGTCCGGCGTCTCTGCCCATGATGCGCATAACCGATTTCAGGGCTGCGACGCCGCCGGATTTCATGATCTGGCGAAGTGCTGCGACATCCTCCTGCGCGGCACGGGCTTCGAAAAGGCGATCCTTCGCACAGTCGTCGAACATGCGGCGGACGAGAGCCGGTGCGATCGAGGCCAGCGGCGACATCAGGCCGGTTGCGCCGATCGCGCGGGCGGAAACGTAGAGATCGCTTCCCGAGACGAGCTGGAAGCCGGGGCGCAGTTTCGGTGCGTCGGTCATCAGCTCGATCATGAATTGCCAGTCGAGGCCCGAATCGACGACGCCTGTGAAATTCTCAACGCGCGGTATCAGCTTCACCATCATGTCGGTGGTGACTTTCACGCCGGACATATCGTCGGGCGCGTTGTGGACGAAGAACGGCAGCTTCACGGCTGATGCGATGCCGGCGAAGTGCTCGACGAGCATCGCGGGCGGCGGTGTCCAATAGTACGGCGTTGCGGAAACTATCGCTGCAGCACCTGCATTTTCGGCGAAGCGGGCGAGCGCGGCCGCGATCGCGGTGCCGGAATCGCTGGCGTGCGCGATCACGGGGACGCGGCCTGCCACATGTTTTATGAACGCTGCGATCAGCTCGCGCTTTTCGGCGTCGGGCAAGCTCACGCTTTCGCCGACATGCATGGGCGTCGCGATGGCGTCGGCGCCGGCGTCGATGTGAAAGTCGATCAGGCGCGGGAGGAGGTTCCAGTCGACGCGATGGTCGGCCGTGAAGGGCGTCACCGGTGTGTGCACGAGGCCGGAGAGAGGGCTTTGCCCCTTCGGTTCTGCCGCTGGGGAGGGGCCGTTACTGTCGGTCATTTTCAGTCGTCCCTGCTTGCCAAGAGGTGCGCTATTTCCGGGGGCAGATCCAAAGGGGCTGCCCCCGAAGAGACATCACCATCCGTGCGGTTCGGTATCCATGACGCCGAGTTCTTCGAGCTTGCCGCGGATGTATGCCTGCCGCTCTTCGGTGGCGGTTGGCAGCGGCGCACGAGTCGGTCCGACAGGCCGGCCCATCAGGACCATGCCGCCCTTGAGCGACGAGGGGTACTGATCCTTGAACAGGTGCCAGAGGATCGTCATTTTGCGCTGTGCTTCACGGGCGCGCGGCCAGTCTCCGGCGACGCACGACGTGTAGAGTTCCGTGCAGAGATTCGGACAGATTGATCCTGCCGCCGAATAGGAACCGACGCCGCCGAGCGGAACGGAAGGCAGCAGGAACTCGACGCCGGTGACGAGCGCGAAGTCGGGCCGGAGTTTCAATGCTAGGCGCGAGATCTCGATGAACTTCTCGGAGTTGAAGCTCGCTTCCTTCACGCCGACGAAGTTCGGCAGCTTTTCGATCAGGCGGGCCATCAGGTCGCCCGTGATCTCGACGCCGTTGAGATAGCTCGGCGAATTGTAGGAAAGGACGGGGATCGAGATCGAACGGCAGAGACTGGTGAAGTAGTCGTCGATCGATTCCTGTGTCGGCGCCCACACGTAGGGCGTTATCGCGAGGATACCGTCGGCGCCGATCTTTTCGGCGTGCCTGGCGAGCGCGAAGGTGTCCTCGACAGACAATGCACTGACGTGGACAGTGACAGGAATGCGGCCGTCGACGACCTTCACGCAGGCTTCGGCAAAAAGCTTGCGTTCCTCGATCGTGAGGCTCAGGGACTCGCCCTTGTGATGTGGCCAAGAAATAGCAGTGGCGCCGGTTCTGACGTGGAAATCGAGCACCTTCTCGAAAGTCGCCAAGTCCAGACTGAAATCGGGTTTCATCGGGGTGACAGGGCTTTGCATCACGCCCTTGAACATGGCCGCCATCCCAATCCCCCATGCCTTTGCACCCGGTTTCGGGCGTGTTCCTGGCTAGCTATCACCAGAAGGCTTTGTTCGGCAACGACCGGGCACGGGTGGGTGCGGCAACTCAACCTATCTGCTCGGTCGATATCAGAAGGCAATGGAAATGTCAGAAACCCGTGCTACATTCCCTCGCTTCCAAGAGCGGGCAGGGGTCGATAACGACCCCTTTTTCCGTATTACCGGAGGCACACATTGTCGGGCCATAAGCACATCGTTCTGACGTCCCACCCTTCCAAAGGCGGCTATCAAGCCCCGGAAATCAAGTGGGGAGCGGCCACGCCCAAAGAGCGAGGCCCCGTTGTCGGGAGTTCCAACAATCCGTCTCAGCGCAACGTCATAGGCGTGCATTCCGGCGCCTACGGCGTCTATCGAGCGCTCGCGGTGGCGGCAGGTAAACTCGACCCGATCCATCGTCCGGATCTGACGAACACGTTCCCACCGATCGAGATCGGACCGTTTCCGCAATGGTTCGATCCCGACAAGATCGTGTCGATCGATCCCTGGGGCCATCGCGTTGCGGAAGTGTTCAAGGACGAGATTGCGGCGGGGCTCGACGTCCGGCCGACGATAGCGATCACCAAGGCGCGGATCACGTTCCCCGAGATCCGGGATGCGCTCGTCGCCAAGCGGCTTATTTCAGACAACCGCGTGTTGCTGCCTTCTGGAGAAGCGAGCGTCACCAAAATCGCGATCGAGCCGGTCTGGTATCTACCGGGTATGGCCAATCGTCTCGGCATCAAGGAAGCGGCACTGCGGCGGGCGCTGTTCGAGCATACCGGCGCGATGTTCCCCGATCTCGTGACGCGGCCGGACCACAAGGTCTTCCTGCCGCCAATCGGCAACATAACACTGTACATATTCGGCGAGGTGGAGCGGCTGTGGGACGGTAAGGGCGAGATCACCTGCCGCGTACACGACGAGTGCAACGGCTCGGACGTGTTCGGTTCGGACATCTGCACGTGCCGGCCCTATCTCGCTCACGGAATCGAGGAGTGCATCCGTAGCGCGCAGAAAGGTGGCGCCGGGATCATCGTCTACAATCGCAAAGAGGGGCGCGCGCTCGGCGAGGTCGTCAAGTTTCTGGTCTACAATGCGCGCAAGCGGAGCCAAGGCGGCGACAGTGCTGCGGCGTATTTCGAGCGGACGGAGTGCGTGGCTGGCGTGCAGGACATGCGGTTTCAAGATCTGATGCCGGACGTGTTCCATTGGCTCGGTATGAGACGCATCGATCGCTGGATCTCGATGAGCAACCTGAAGTTCGAACCGATGCGGCAGCAGGGCATTGAGATCGTGGCACGGGTGCCGATCCCCGATGATCTCATCCCGCTCGACGCGCAAGTCGAGATGGATGCGAAGAAAGCAGCCGGTTACTACACCGACGAAACCGTCTCGAAGCCGGACGACCTCGCCAAGACGAAGGGGCGCGCGCTTGAAGACTACTGAGGCTGAAGCCGCCGCTTCTCTCCTTTCGGCCGCGGCGGTACGCCAGCGTTGCGGGATGATCTTCGCAGCGGGCCTTGCTGGAAAGCTGTCGAATTTCGAGTTGCGGCTCGAGCGGCTGAATGCTGCCGCCGATTTCGTGGCCGAGACGATCCGGCTCAACTATCCCTCGCTCAAGGTGCCGTTCCATTCGCGGTGGCGGCACTTCGTGATCGAAGGCCAGGATCGTTGGGTGCGAGCGGCGAGCGATGGTTCGTTACCAGTCGGCTCGGCAGAGAGAGCGCGTGCTCGATTCGAACTCGCGATCACGAGTGTGCTGCTGGATGCGGGTGCGGGGCCTGCTTGGCGATGGGCCGAGCCGGTGGCTGAAGGGGAAGGCGTCGCGACGTGGCGCCATGTCGGGCGGTCGGAAGGTTTGGCGCTGGCGAGCTTCGCAGCGTGGGAGCGCGGTTATTTTTCGAGTACCCTCGATGAACCGCGCCGTGTCGATGCCGAAGGGCTGCGGACGCTCTCGGTCGACGAATTGTCGAAGGCGTTTCTGGTCAGTGCGGACAATCCGCTCGATGGGCTCGAAGGGCGGGTGGCGCTGCTCAACCGGCTCGGTGATGCGATCGCGGCGCGGCCGGATCTGTTCGGCGCGGAAGGGCGATTAGGCGGACTGTTCGATACGCTGGTCGCGCGTGCGCTAGACGGAAAACTGCTCGCTCCGGAGATTTTGGGGTTGGTTCTCGAGGCGCTGGGTTCGATCTGGCCTGGGAGGATTTCGCTCGGCGGCGCCAATCTCGGCGATACGTGGCGGCATCCGGCCGTGGTGGTGACGGGGCCGACGAATGGGCTGGTGCCGTTCCACAAGCTGTCGCAGTGGCTGTCGTATTCGTTGATCGAGCCCTTGCTGGAAGCGGGTATAAAAGTATCTGACATCGACGGGCTCACGGGGCTCGCGGAATATCGCAACGGCGGGCTGTTCGTCGATCTCGGCGTGATCGAGCCGCGGTCGGCAGCGTTGCTGGATCGCGAGCATCATCCCGGCGACGAGGCGATCGTGGAGTGGCGCGCGCTGACGGTGGTGCTGCTCGATCGGATCGCGCCGCTGGTTCGATCGAGGCTGGGTGTTTCCACCGAAGACATGCCGCTCGCGTCGGTGCTCGAAGGCGGTACGTGGTCCGCTGGGCGCCGGGTCGCGAAGCAGAAGCGCGCCGATGGTGGTCCTCCGGTACGGATCATCAGCGATGGTTCGGTTTTTTGAAATTTCTCGAAGGGAAGTCATTCGCATGCATCCGAAGTTGACCGTGGTCGATCATCCGCTGGTGGCGCACAAACTCTCTCTCATGCGGGACGAGGAAACGTCGACGGCGCGTTTCCGCAATCTTGCACGCGAGCTCGGGCTGCTGATCGGCTATGAGGTGCTGCGCGACCTGCCGTTGGAGCAGCGCGATATCACGACGCCGATGGGTAAGGCGACAGTGCCATTCATCAGAGGGAAGAAGGTCGTGTTCGTGCCGATCTTGCGGGCGGCGCTCGGGCTCGTCGACGGGCTTCTCGATCTCGTTCCGTCGGCGCGTGTCGGCCATATCGGCATCTATCGTGAACCGGAGACGCTGACTGCGATCGAATACTTCCTCAAGTTGCCGGATGACGTGGGCGAGCGGCCGGTGGTGGTCGTGAGCGCCGTCATCGCGAGCGGCAATACGGCGATCGCTGCGATCAGCCGTCTTGTCGAGCACGGGGCGAAGAACATCAAGCTGGTTTCGCTGGTGTCGGCGCCGGAGGGGCTCGACGCGTTGGCACGGGCGTTTCCGGAGGTGCCTGTATATACGGGGGCCGTCGATCTGCGGCTCGACGAGAATGGCTATGTGATCCCAGGCCTGGGAGACGCCGGCGACCGGATGTTCGGCACCAAGTAGGGGCGGTTCCCGGGGATTTCGGTTTTCACGTAGATATGTGACAACTGCACCTGCTGTGGGGCTGCTCCCGTCGGCGTCGGTCCGACTACGTCATCAGCTCAGCGCTGCTCCGTCTTCAACTGGTCCACCCGGAGTTCCAATGACAATCGGCGTCTCGACGCAAGGCCTCTTGCTGCTTGCTCTGGCCTTGGCGGCGTCAGGGTTCGTCATGGGGTTTCTGGCTGGGCTGTTCGGGATCGGCGGTGGAGCCATCCTCGTGCCGGCGCTGTACGAGGCGTTTCGGGCGATCGGCGTCGATAACGATGTTCTGATGCATATGTGTCTGGGCACGTCGCTGGCGGTTATGGTGCCGACGACGATCACTTCGTTTCGATCGCACCGGGCCAAGGGGACCGTGGACGAGGCCTTCTTGAAGCGGGTTGCGGTTTGGATCGTGCTTGGCGTCATCATCGGTGCGCTGATCGCGCGCGTAGCACCGAGCCGCACGCTGCAATGGATCTGGGCCGTGTGCGGCGGCTTGCTCGCGATCAAGATGGCGTTCAGCCGGGACGAGTGGGTAGTCGCAAAAGATGTGCCGGTTAATTGGGTGACGGAGGCGGTCTCGTTTCTGATCGGGCTGGCCTCGACGCTGATGAGCATCGGTGGTGCGTCGATCATGGTGGCCTTCATGACGATGTTCGGCCGGCCGCTGATGCCGTCGATCTCGACCAGCTCGGGCCTCGGGCCATTGATCGCCATACCCGGTACGATCGGTTTCATCTGGGCTGGATGGGGCGTAACGAACCTGCCGCCGTTCTCGATCGGCTATGTGAGTCTGCTCGGTGCTGCGGTGATCGTTCCTGTCAGCGTCTACGCCGCGCCGATCGGCGTGCGGGTGGGGCACGGGCTGCCAAAGAGGAAGATGGAGGTCGCGTTCGCCGCGTTCCTCGGGCTGATGTCGCTTCGGTTTCTAGTGGGGGCGATATTCGACTGAGGCGGCAGTCCGCATTAACGCGGCGTTTGCCATGACGTTTGCGCGCGCCAGCCTGCTGCAAGCTTCTTGCTCGTTCCGGCTCGAATGGTCCCTGCGCGCCCATGTTTGGGACAGTCGCGGGGCGAGCGGGACAACAGGAGATAGCCCCATGTTCGAGCGCGGCAGGATCGACAACCGGGCAGCGGAGCCCACCCCTGTGCCGGTGGAGCTGGAGCTTCTCGACGGCAGCACCGCCAAGGGTAAGCTGATGGTGGCGTCGGGCCACGCCCCGCTCGATGCGATCAACAATGCCGGCGGCTTCGTCGAGTTCGTGCCGTATTCGGGCGAGTCCAGGCTGATCGCCAAGTCCACGATCGCGTCGATCAAGCTCGTGGGCGTGCCGCGCACGCCGAACCTGCGGCCCCGTATCGGCATCACCGACGACTTCGATCCGCACATGATCCTAGGGATTTCGACGGAAAGCACCTGGGACGAAATCCGTGCGGCTTACGTACAGCTTTCCAAGGCCTATCATCCCGACCGGTATTCGTCAGCCAGCCTGCCCGTCGAGGTGGGCGAGTATCTCGACACGATGGCGCGGCGGGTGAATGCTGCCTATGCTGCGCTGGAGGCCACGGAGCGCACTGCGAAGCGTTTCCGGGCCGAGTTGGCGCCTGCTGTCTTCACGTCGCGGACGCGCGTGTAGAACGATCCTTCGGAGCTGTGATTGGCGATCGATCGCAGAATGCTTCTGGTTGGACTTGGGGCCGGCGTCGGCGCTACGCTCAGCTTCGGCGGGAGTGGCTCCAGCGCGACGGGTGAGGCCATGCACGTTCGCAAAATCCCCTCGACGGGCGAGACGATGCCGGTCGTCGGGTTCGGCACCTGGCAGACGTTCGATATCGGGAACGATCGTGCCGAAAGGGCACAGCGGCGCGAGGTGCTGGAAGCGCTGTTCGCGGCCGGCGGGCGGATGATCGACTCATCGCCGATGTATGGCCGTAGCGAAGCCGTGGTGGGCGACCTCCTGGCCGAGATGGGCGCGCGGGACAAGGCATTCCTGGCTACTAAGGTCTGGACATCAGGTGAGAAAGCCGGGCTCGTGCAGATGAAGGCGTCTGCCGACAAGATGCGAGCGACGGTGATCGACCTGATGCAGATCCACAACCTCGTGGACTGGCGCGTTCACCTGAAGTCGCTGCGGGCGGCGAAGGAGGCGGGGCTGTATCGCTACATCGGCATCACGCATTACACGGTGCCCGCTCTGGACGAGTTGGCGACGATCCTGAAGAACGAGAAGCTCGACTTCGTGCAGATGGGCTATTCGCTGGGGACGCGAGCGGCAGAACAGAGGCTGCTGCCGGTGGCTCATGAGCGCGGCGTGGCGGTGATCGCAAATCAGCCGTTCGACAGTGGGGCGATGTTCGCCAAGGTTAAGGGCAAGCCGGTGCCGGCATGGGCGGGCGAAATCGACTGCTCGAGCTGGGCACAGATCATGCTCAAGTATCTGATCGGCCATCCGGCGGTGACGTGCGTCATTCCCGGAACGGCGCGGCCGGATCACGCGAAGGACAATCTCTCGGCAGGTTTGGGGCGGTTGCCGGACATGGCCCAACGCCAGCGGATCGCCGAAGCGTGGGACCGGTTGTAGGGCAGAACTCGCCTTAGCCATCGATTTCGATCCGCCCCTAAAAATCACCCCACTCCCGACCCCTCCCCATTCAGGGGAGGGGAGCAGGAAGTGAGGGGAGGGGAGTAGAGCTTAGGCCATGTCCTGAGCGAGTTTAGGCCACACCGGATTCCGTTCGGGCGCATGCGTCTTCGGTTGCTGTTGACGGCATCGGAGGCAGCCCGCACTCTCTCGTCGAAACTTCAGCGGGAGGAATTCGGCATGTGTATTTTCTGTGGGTCGAAGTCGCATTTGCCGGTCAAGAGCGTTTCGACTGTCGCGGGTGCGGCGCCTCTCAGCCGGCGTAGCTTCGTCTCCAATGCGGCGGCTTTCGGCGGACTCTATGCGAGCGCCAAGGTGCTCGGTGCGGTCGATGCCAATGCACAGGGGGCAGCCGCAGGGCGCGCCGATTTCGTCATCGAGAACGCGAAGATCATCACACTCGACCCGAGAAATCCGATCGCCGATGCTATTGCGATCAAAGGTGACACGATCATGGCGGTCGGGCAGCGCCGCGACATGGCGGGGCTGGTGCAGCCGGGAACGAACATCATCGATGCGGGCAAGCGAACGATCGTTCCAGGGCTCAACGACAGCCATACGCATTTCATTCGCGGCGGTCTCACCTATAGCCAGGAAGTTCGCTGGGACGGTGTGCCGTCGTTGGCGATCGCGCTTCGGATGCTGAAGGAGCAGGCCGTTCGGACGCCCGCACCGCACTGGGTGCAGGTGGTCGGTGGCTGGACTTATCATCAGTTCCGCGAGAAGCGCCTGCCGTCGCTGGCCGAACTCAACATGGCGACGGGCGACGTGCCGTGCTTCGTGATGCACATGTACGATCGCGGCATGGTCAACCGCGCCGGCCTTCGCGTGCTCGGCTGGAACAAGGATACGCCCGATCCGTTCGGTGGCGTGCTGGCGCGTGACGCGCAAGGCAACCCGACGGGCATGGTGATCTCGACGACATCGCTGGCGAGCCTGCTTGGCGTGTTCGCGAAGGTGCCCAAGCTCGGCGCGGAAGAGCAGATCCTGTCGACGCGGCACATGATGCGCGAACTCAACCGGCTCGGCGTCACCAGCCTGATCGATGCCGGAGGCGGCGGGCAGAACTATCCGGAGAACTATGCGGCGACGGCCAAGCTCGCAGCCGACAAGCAACTTACGGTGCGCATCGCCTATACACTGATGGCGCAACGGCCGGGGCGCGAGATCGAGGATTATCAGTCCTGGCTGAAGGCGGCGAAGCTGTACGACGGCGACGACTATTTCCGTCTGATCGGGGCTGGCGAGTACACGGTGTGGGCGGCCGGCGACAACACCAATTTCGCGCGCGATCCCGTGCTCCAGCCACCGATCATGGAAGAGAAGCTGACGGAGGTGATCAAGTTCCTCGCTTCCAACAACTGGCCGTTCCGGATGCACGCCAGCTTCGACTACACGGCGAAGCGGATTCTCGGCGTACTCGAGAAGGTTCATGCCGAGACGCCGATCGACAAGCTGCGCTGGGGCTTGGAGCACGCCGAGGGACTGTCGGTGAGCACGCTCGAGCGCATCAGGAAACTGAACGGCAGCCTCGGCCTTCAGAACCGCATGTCGCTCGACGGCGAGGCCTACGTGTCCAAATGGGGCGTGGAGGCGTCCGAGGACGCGCCGGCCTTCAGCCGTATCAAGGAGATGGGCATCCCGTTCGCGCTGGGTACGGACGGCAATCGCGCGGCGAGCCATAATCCATGGTCCGGCGTCGAATGGCTCGTGACAGGGCGGACGCAGGGCGGGTTCAAGCATCAAGCCGATCGCAACCTGATGAACCGCGAGGAGGCGCTGCGGGCGTACTCGGCGCAAGGTGCGTGGATCAGTGGCGAGGAAAACAAGAAGGGGACGCTCACGGTCGGCAAGTGGGCCGATCTCGCGATCCTCGCCGAAGACTATATGACCGTGGCGGCGAACCGCATTTCGCAGATGCAGTCCGTCCTGACGATGGTCGGCGGAAAGGTCGTGTACGGCGCAGCCGGCTACGCGGCGCTTGCGCCGGCACCGCTTAGGGTCTCGCCGGACTGGCTACCGATCAATCACTACGCCAGCTTCTCGCGGCTCGCGTCCGCGGAGGACAGCGATCCGACCGGGATCAAGCACGCTCAGATGATGATAGAAGAAGCGATGCCGACGGTGATCGGCGCCGACGGTCAGCGCTGGACCATGGGGTGCGGCTGCGGGCTGCTGTGAGGCTCGACCTTCTGCCGGTCACGGGCCGACGCGGAGGTCTGTCGGGAGGGCGCGGCCCATGAGTTGGCCGAGCCAGCGGTCGAGCGTTGCCATATATCCGGTTCGCTCGGCCTCCCCGATCGGGCGGGTGCGTTCCCGGATTTCGGCCGCGATCTTGCCCGTGTCGCTGCCGAAGCCACGTACCTGGGCGACGGTTGCGACGCCGAGGTAATCGCGCTTCCACAGGGCGCGCATCATTCCGAGCGGGGAATAGAAACTCTTGTCGATGACTATAGCGCGGTGGCCTTCTTCGTGCGCTTCGGTTTCCTTGCGGGCGGCATCGCTATAGGTGCTCCAATGGCGCGCCGGCTTCAGGTGGTGCTCGACGTGGAAGTCCGCGCCGAGATGGCCGTGCTCGTCGCCATCGTAGTTGACCGTGTTACCGTGCACGTCCTTGACGTCTCGCGCATCGATCAGGCCGTGCTGGAAGAAGGCGAAGAACGAGAGGATCTGTCCGCCGAGTAGACGGCTGGCCACGATCAGGCCGGCGGCAATGGGATTGAAGACGGCGACGATGGCGACGATGGCGTAAAAGACGGCCAAACCTTGCAGAAGCTCGCGGATCTGGCGGTTCTTGCCCTTGCGGCGCAGGTAGGGGATCACGAGGCAACCCGTCAGTAGGTCAAGGCCCTGCAATAGTGCATGGCGGCTGTAGTCGAGGAAGCTTGTGCGATCGAAGGCCATCGTCGACTGCGTATCGTCGGGTCCGTTGCCTTCGACATGATGAATGTAAACGTGCTGGATGCGGTAGAATTCTGGAATCCGGATCGTGAGAAGCGTCACGGGGTATTCGAAGATCCACTGGCAGACCGCGAGGATGCGCTTAACGCGGGGAGTCGAGCCGATGCGCGGCGTGAAGATGCGGTTGTGCATGTGGGTATGCTCGATCAGTTCCTGGGGGAAGAGGACGAGCAGGAGGGCAGCGCTCCACAGAGCAACGACGAGATAGTTCAGGCTCGCTGGCAGGAGCAGAAGAACGGTGACGGGCACCATTGCAATGGCATTGCCGATGACGATGCGCGTAAAGGCTGCATCGAGCGGATTGTGCAGATTGGCGGCGAACCAGCGATCCGGCCAACGGGTTGCAATGCTCGCCTTTACGTCGTCGAACGTGGCTGGTTGCTTCGTATACGCGAGATAGCAGCGGGCGAAGACGCCGACGCCGCACCAAAGGGCGAGTTCAGCCAGGATGTCGAGTGGATTCGAGTAGTCGGGGAAGAAGCCGTCGATGGTCTGGGTCAGCGCCGCCGCGGCGATTGCGGTCAGGACGAGAAGGGGGAGCGCGAAGCGCTCGAGCAGCCGGGCGGGCACAAGCCGCGTCACCGCAGCGGCGGGCAGGTAAGCAAGCCAATAGACACAGAATGCAACGATGACGAAGTAGATGCTGACGGCGGCGCCGGCAGCGGTTGCGATGGCCTTACCGAGACTGGATCGGGTCGTCTCCGGCACGATGCTGCGGCCTACGCGATCGGAATAATCGACAAGATCCTTCATTGGAAGACCCGCTTGGAAAAGCGCCCGCGAACGTCACTCCGACCGTCCGGTTGCGTCTTTCCAGGACCGTAGTGCTATTTCGATTAGGCGATCTGTCCCCAAGGTAACATGAGATCGTTCGCTACAAGTAAAAGGGCCCGCCATCGAGCGTGGCAGGCCCGCATTCGAGCATCATGATGGAGAAGGCTTCGTTTACTCCACCTTGGCGCCGCTTTCCTTGATGGGCTTGGCCCACTTCTCGATCTCGCTCTTCACGAACTGGCCGAGATATTCGGGGCTACGCTTGTCCTTGCCGACGATGACGGCGCCGAGATCGGTCAGGCGCTTGGCGACCGACGGGTCATCCATTGCCTCGGCGGTGACATCGTTGAGCTTCTTGACGATGTCGGCGGGGGTTCCCTTAGGCAGGAAGAACGCATTCCAGGTGTAGGCCTCGAAGCCCTTGAGGCCCTGCTCGTCGGCGGTGGGAAGGTCGGGAAGTGCTGGCGAGCGCGTCGTGTTGAAAAGCGCCAGCGCCTTGACGGTCTTGGATTCGACCTGCGGCTTGGCGGTCGACATGATCTCGCAAAGGTAGTCCACTTGACCGCCGACCAAATCGTTCATCGCCGGGCCGGTACCCTTATAAGGAACGTGTGCGGCCTTGATTCCGGCGGCAGCGTTGAACAATACGCAGGCGAGGTGTGTCGCGGAGCCGGTACCGGCTGAGGCGAAGTTCAGCTTGCCTTCGTTCGCTTTCGCGTGAGCGATGAAGGACTTCATGTCGGTCGCGGGAAGTGCATTCTTGGTCAACAGGCCGATCGGCACCTGCGCGATCAGGATGACGGGCTGGAAATCCGCGGCTGCATCGTAGAGCGGGCGCGCGTATAGGGTCTGGCCCTGGGCATGTGTGCCGACGGTGCCGACGCCGAAGGTGTTGCCGTTGGGGCTAGCCTTGGCGACGCGGGCCGAGCCCGTCATGCCGCCAGCCCCGCCGACGTTCTCGATCACGACTTGCTGGCCGAGAGATTTCGATATGCGCTCTCCAACGATACGGCCCAGGACGTCGGTGGGGCCGCCGGCCGCGAACGGAATGATCATCGTGACGGGGCCGGTCGGCCATTGCTGCGCGGCTGCGGGGGGGGCGATGGCCCCTACGCCGACGAGTAGAGCTGAAATAGTCTTGCGCATTGCGTTTCTCCCAATGAGACGTTCGATACTTCAAAGCGAGCAAATGGTCTCTCGCGCCGGGTTTGGCAAGCCTCGGTCGGGCTCGAGACTTTCGCGCTTCCGCCGGGTTTCTGGCCAAGAGCGCGGCGATAGTCGTCATTGCGACTTGGCACCGTCACGCATCAGCTTGTAGGTGATCGAGTCGATCAGCGCCTCGAAGCTCGCATCGACGATGTTGGGCGACACGCCGACGGTGAACCAGCGCTCGCCAGTGACCGTGTCGCGGCTTTCGACGAGAACGCGGGTGACGGCTTCGGTGCCGGCCGTAAGGATGCGGACCTTGTAGTCGACCAACTCGATGGTCGAGATGTGGTTCTGATAGGGGCCGAGATCCTTGCGCAGCGCTTCGTCCAGCGCGTGCACTGGTCCTGTCCCCGACGCGATCGACCAGACCGGCTCGCTGTCTCCGTTGATCTGCACCTGCACGTCGGCATTCGATACCGTGATCTGCTCGCCCTTGGCATTGAAACGGCGTTCGACAGAAACGCGGAAGTTCGTCACCTGGAAATAGCGAGGAACCTCGCCCATCAGACGCCGGGCGAGTAGCTCGAACGAGGCTTCGGCGCCTTCGTAAGCGAAGCCTAATGCTTCGCGTCGCTTTACTTCTTCGAGCAGTTCGGCGACGCGCGGATCGTCCTTGTTCAGCGTTATGCCGCGGCGCTCGAGTTCCCACAGGACGTTCGATTTGCCGGCCTGGTCGGAGACCATTACGCGGCGCAAGTTGCCGACGCTTTCGGGAGAGACGTGTTCGTAGGTCTGGGGTTCCTTTAGGATTGCGGAGGCGTGGATGCCGGCCTTCGTAGCAAATGCGGATTCGCCGACGTAGGGCGCGTGACGGTTCGGTGCGCGATTGAGAATCTCGTCGAGCACGCGGCTGGCGTGGCTGAGCTTTACCAAGCGCTCTGGCGTGACGGCTGTCTGGAAGCGATCCGCGAAATAACTCTTGAGGAGTAGTGTCGGGATGATCGACGTGAGGTTGGCGTTGCCGCAGCGTTCGCCCAGCCCGTTGAGAGTGCCCTGGATCTGACGCGCTCCGCCGCGCACGGCGGCAAGCGAATTGGCGACGGCGTTTTCGGTGTCGTTATGCGTATGGATGCCTAGGTGATCGCCGGGCACCACCTTGGTCACGTCGGTGACGATCGCTTCGATCTCGTCGGGAAGGGTGCCGCCGTTGGTGTCGCACAGCACGATCCAGCGGGCGCCGGACTCATAGGCGGTGCGAGCAATTTCGAGCGCGTAGGCCTTGTTGGCCTTGTAGCCGTCGAAGAAGTGCTCGCAGTCGATCATCGCCTGCTTGCGTACGCCAATCACGGCTTTCACGGATTCGGCGACGCCGGCAGTGTTCTCCTCGTTGGTGATGCCGAGGGCCACGCGGACGTGGTAGTCCCAGCTCTTGGCAACGAGGCAGATCGCGTCGGCGTTGGCCTGGAGCAATGCCTGGAAGCCGGGATCGTTGGACGCCGAGCGGCCTGCGCGCTTGGTCATGCCGAAGGCGGTGAAAGTCGCGCGCTTCAGGGGGAGTTTCGATGCGAATAGCTCGGTGTCGGTCGGGTTCGCGCCGGGATAGCCGCCTTCGATATAGTCGACGCCTAGATCGTCTAGCACTGCCGCGATACGGCGCTTGTCGTCGACCGAGAAGTCGACGCCCATGGTCTGCGCGCCGTCTCGAAGTGTCGTGTCGAAGAGGTAGAGGCGTTCTTTGGGCATCGTCATTTCAGCCTCTCAGTCCCAGGTAGCGCATCAATGCCAAGCCTGCGACGATGGCGACGATCATCAGGAGCGTGTAGCGGATCTGGCCGACCCAATCGATCTTGGGTCCTTTGCCGTCCTTGGTCGGATCATTACTCATGATGGCTTTCCGCTGCCGATCGGCGTGAGTTTCTTGGTCATGGTCGTGTTGGCGAGCCATTGGTCGTCGATGGGAACGGAATTGCGGCTCGTGGCGACGTAGCCGCGATCCTCGAAGAAGGTTGCCGCCGTCTCACTCGCGTCGACCGAGATTTCGGTTGCGCCGCGGGCTGCTGCGATTCGTTCCAGCGCATCGCACAATGCGGTGCCGACGCCTTCTCCTGCGTGATAGGGATGCACGAAGAGCATATCCAGGACTTTGTTGTCCTTCAGTGAGGCGAAGCCCGCGTATTCGCCCTCGATCTGGACGACGAGCGTGACCATCGATCCGAGCCGCTTGGCGAAAGCTTGCGCGTCTTCTGCGGCGGAGATCCACGCCAGGCGCTGCTCCTCGTCGTAGTCTTCCTGCGTCAGTTCTTCGATGGATTGCGCAAACAGCTCACTCAGGCCGATAGTGTCGGCCGGCATAAACGGGCGCAGAGGATGGGTTGGGCGGGAGGTCATGGTGGCGGTTCGTGTGATAGTGCGGCGACGGCGAGCAGAAACTTTTTCATCCGCTGGATTGTAACTTCTGCTTCCTCGCGAGAGACCGCCTTGCGATCATAGTCGGCGGCAATGCGGAGGTCTTCGGTGGAGTTCAACGATCTTCCGAGATCCCGGTCGAGGCCACGTGCAACGACGATGCGCTCACCGAAGCGGGCAATGATTGCGGAATGAGATTTCGCCTCGATCAGTGAGGGGGCAACTGCCTCGAATGCTGCCTTTGCTGCATCGAGCATGGCGTAATACGCCCTATTGACGGCTCCGTCGGTGTCGCCGGTAGCCAATGCAGAACGGGTAGTACCGGCAGCTGCCAATGCCTTGATCGAATAGTCGTTCATGGTGTCACCAGCAGCGTGCGTCCATCCCGCTTCATAGACTGGATCAGTTTGGTGTTGTGGTGCTCGACTGGGTGTTCCCAATCGCTGCGCGATACCGGCCATGGTTGAAGCCGTACGCCGTATTCCATCATTGTTTCGTATGTGAGGTCTGCAAGTTTCAACTTTTCCGACCAAAACCGCCAGTCGCCGTTCTGGAGAACTATCGCAACATCCGCATCGCTATCCGGTCGATTGTCGCCTCTAGCCCTGCTGCCGAAAAGCACTATATTCAGCACGCGAGAGCCATAGTGGTCTCGCACGGCGGCAACATAGCTCGCGAGGGCTCTCTCCACTTCTTCAGCGGTCGGTGGCCGTTCCTCGATCAACGCATTGCCCATCACGCGACCTCTCGAATGGCTCGCTTGCGCCAACTTTTGCCGATACGGCAACGCGGCGACAACTCCATCATCGACCGGACAAATAAACGAATGCGGCGTAAAGCCCGACTGCCAGCACGGCGAGCTTGATCGCTATGTAATAGGCCCGGTGGCCGGCAAAAGGTGGCTTGTCTGCTTCCTTCATCGCCGTAGCTCCCATGTCGTTACGATCTGTCCGCTGCTTGAATCCTTGCCGTCCTTGAGTTGGATGCCTTTGGAAGCGAGATCGTCGCGGATGCGATCGGCTTCCTTGAAGTCGCGGGCGCTGCGCGCGTCGAGGCGGGCCTGGATGAGGCGTGCGATCTCGGCGTCGTCGATCTGCATTCCGCCGGCGCCGACGAAGAAGTCGTCCGGCTTTTCATTGTCGTACACGCCCAGGAACTGCAGCGCACTCTTCAACTCGGCAGCAGTCGATTCGTTGCCACGCCTTGCCGACTTAGCAAGGCCATGAACGATCGAGATCGCGGAGGGTGTGTTGAGGTCGTCTTCGAGGGCGGCGATGACATCGGCATGGGGCGTAGCGGAAGGTGCGACGCCGCCGAGCGTTTCCGCCAATTCTGCGAGCGTCGCGCGCGCCTGCACGAGGCGTTCGACCGTCCAGTCTATCGGGCTGCGATAGTGTGTGCCGAGCATGGCGAAGCGGACGACACGCCCATTCCAAGGCTGGCCGCCGAACTTCGTCGTCGCAAGTAGCTCGTTGATGGTGATGAAGTTGCCGAGCGATTTCGACATCTTCTCGCCTTCGACCTGCAAGAAGCCGTTGTGCATCCAGACGTTGGCCATCACGGGCGTACCGTGTGCGCAGCGGCTCTGCGCGATCTCGTTCTCGTGGTGGGGAAAGACGAGATCGATGCCGCCGCCGTGGATGTCGAATGTCCGGCCCAGATGCTTTTCGGACATGGCGGAGCATTCGAGGTGCCAGCCGGGACGGCCTTCGGTGCCGATGCCGCAAGGGCTGGGCCAAGAGGGCTCTGAAGGTTTGGACGGCTTCCAGAGCACGAAATCCATCGGTCCCTTCTTGTAGGGAGCGACGTCGACGCGGGCGCCGGCTTCCATTTCTTCGAGGCTGCGATTGGCGAGGCGGCCGTAGTCGGGCATCGAGGAAACGTCGAAGAGGACGTGACCGTCGGCGACGTAGGCGTGGCCATTCTTCACGAGCTCTTCGCAGATGGCGCGCATCTCGGGAATGTGGTCGGTGGCGCGCGGTTCGACGGTCGGGGGAAGAACGCCCAGGGCTGCGATGTCGGTATGGAACTGGGCGGCCGTACGTTCCGTGAGGTCGCGGATCGAGACCTTCTCGTCGGCGGCGCGCGCGTTGATCTTGTCGTCGACGTCGGTGATATTGCGCGCATAGGTGACGTGCTCGGGGCCATAGATGAGCCGCAGCAGGCGGAACAGCACGTCGAACACTATCACCGGCCTCGCATTGCCGATGTGGGCGTAGTCGTAGACGGTGGGGCCGCAGACGTACATGCGCACATTGTTCGGATCGAGCGGCGCCAGCTGCTCTTTTCGGCGGGTCAGCGTATTGTATAGCGTGATCGACATGACTCTCGAATGCCTCAGGCGGGCGAGCCCGCTACAGTTCCCGGCCGACTGGCGGGGCGTGTCTCTGTCTCGAATGGGGCAAAGAGCGAGGCCGCGCGCCAGCTGGTGTGCTAGCTCGTTATCGTAATAATGCCGCAACGAATGTTACGACGAAGTTTATGGGCGGCACTTTTCATGACGCGGGTTATGGGCGTCCCACGCCGCAGCGTCAAGGTCGCGATGGCGCGGTAGGACTAACGATGAGCGCGCTAAACTGGTCGCAAGTCTCTGATAAAGCGAATGGCAGCGCCGCCTAGCTCGTCGTCCGACGTGCCGAAGCTGCAGGGTGGCGAGAAGTGATTGTGGCCTTCGAGGCGGTAAAGCGGTGGGCATCGATCGTCGCGGATGCTCAATGCCGCAGCGAGGGCGAGCGTCGGGGTCACCAGGACGCCGGGATCGAGTTCGGCGACGGCGAGCATGACTGGCACCTTCGTTCCCGCAACGTGCGAAACGGCGGAGCGGCGGGTGATCTGGGTGTTATCGGTGCCGAAGTATGCCTGGATGTTCGGAGCGGTTAAGGCCATGTCGGATGGCAGGGCATAAGCCGCGCCGCTGACGAGAATGGCTCCGGCGACTTGGGCATCGCCGCGAATTTCCGGATCGAACAGGTAAGTCGCGCAATGGGACGCGCCGGCCGAGTGGCCGAACACGATGACGCGGCTCGCGTCCGCGCCGTAGGTTGCGGCGTTCGCTTTCGCCCAAGCCACCGCGGTAGCCACGTCCTGCGCGCCAGCGGGCCAGGCGATCTCAGGCGATAGTCGATAGTTCATGGTGATGCCGAGGACGCCACGGCGCGCGAAGTAGCAGCCGAGGTGTCCGAAGGATCGCTTGTCGCCGCCGCTAAAGCCGCCGCCGGGAATGTAGATCAGGATCGCAGAAGGTTTCGTGCCTGCGACGTGGAAAACGTCGAGCTTGTGGCGCTGATGCGGGCCATAGGCGATGTCGCGCGTGGCTGTCACGCCTTCGTCTGCGTGCGCCAGCAGGGGCTCGTAAAGCTCCTTGGTCGCGACCGAGAACTTGGGGTCGAGGCTGACCGGCATGGCAGCGAGGGCGTGGCGGATGTCGTGCTGGATCATGCGGGGCTCGCGTGCAGATCTGGGGGGCGAGCGAGTCTATGCAGACTTTCCAAACTTGAGCAATGAACCATCCCAGCGGCGATGTCCGCATACCCCCGCCGAGCGACCGGGGAGGGCTGGCAGGTGGGGGTTAACATGAGATACGGACAACGCCGAACGCCCCCGCCCCTCGCGGGGGCGGATAGAGCGTCACAGGTTTTGGGTCGGACGTCCGCGACCTAGCAACGCCACCGACGGGCCGATCAAAAGCACGATGACGTTCTTGGTGGGGGGCGAAATCTTTCACGTCGTGGCGCCGCATCACCCCCACCCGACGCGGCAAGTACGTTTTTGCGTGGTGAGGTTCAGTTCGCGGTTTGGGTCGGAACGCGGCGAGCGGTGGCGACGCGGGCAGCGTTTTCGTCGGTCGAGGCCTTGCTCATTCGCTCCAGGTCGATATTGCTCCCGGCTGCATCCTGCGACCAGAGAAGTTGGGCAACCGCCCGGCCCGGGCGCAGTTTCATCTGGCCAACGGAATCGGGGTTGGCGAACATTTCGCCCGTGCGGGACAGATCGGGGTGAACGAGTTTATCGAGGGCGGGATCGTCGATCGATGCGGTCTGTGTCAGGAACTGCGCGAGCGGGAATGGGCGGTAGGCTGCTTCTTCGGGATGGTCTTCGTCCCAAGCTGGCGATGGTGCGAAGCCGGTGTTCCAACCCTTGAGAGCTTCGATCCCTTCGGCACTCAGGAAGGCAAGGCGCGGAAAAGGGCTCGCGATGGAATCAAGTGACGGCTGCTCTGCGGTGCCGGGCTCGTTGACTTTGCGCTTCGGCGTCTGCGGACGGGTGGCGAGCGCCGGTGGGCTGACGAGTTCGGGCATGCCGACGAGGGCCACGAGTTGCGTCAGTCTGCGGCGGTCTTCGTCGCTCGGTTTCGCGGCGAGGCGGACAGGGCGGTCGACAAGGCGGGGTTCGGCGACGAGTTGCGGCGGTCTATGCTGTATCGTGTGCTGAATTGAGGCTTGCGGCGATCCTGGCGTAAAGACGATGTCGGCCGCGCCTGGAGCGAACGCTGTCATCAGGTTGGGCTGATCGCGGCCTTTCCGCCGCATGTCGTGGAAAGCTGCCAGCTGCGTGGCGACTTCCGGCTGGCGGGCGCGGGCGGTCTTCACGTCGTCCGTGGTGATGTCCCCGCCGTCGGCCGGCTTGTGCTGCGTGCGGCCGTTCGGGAACAGTAGCGCCAGCTCGAACCGGGGCATTCGCGGCCAAGCGCGAACGCGATCCGTATCGACGTGGACGAACGGTGTCGCCGAGGTCGGGTAGTAGCCGACGCCACCACGTTCCCGGATCATCGCGGCGTAGCGGATGTTCTTGACGGGAATATCGGGAAACTGAACGTCGGCGGCTTTGCCGAGGATATGGCGGCTTTCGCTCGCCTGTCCGCCACGGCTGGTGCGCAGCATGTTGTTGGTATTGCGCGAGCGATAGGCGGAAATGAGATTTATGGGCTGCCGGGAGCCGAGTTCGCTATGCATCTCCCAGAGAAGATCGATCAACGCTGGATCCATCTTCGTCTGCTCGTTGCGGCGCCAGTCGCGCATCACCCAATTGATGCGCTCCATCGCCTCGGGCACGTAGCGGCCGTTGCGCTTGTATTCGACGGTGACGACGTCGTCGGTGTGGATATTGCGCAGTGAGATCGTCCTGCTCTGGGCGATCTGGGCCACCAGATCGAGGGTCAAGAGTCCACCGGCCAGCGTGAAGGCGCCGACTGCGAGCAGACTTCGGATGCGAACCCCCACGTCATAATCCTCGTGACTGCCGCGAGCACGAAAACGTGCCGCACAGTTTCCCCCGCTCCGTCCCGGCTCTTGAACACCAAAGATGTTCAAAAAAGCTATGGTGCCCCTTCGGACCGCGGCGGCAGCGACGATCCCATCGTTAAGATCGGATCGTTAACGGGAGGTAAACAGGGAATGGGGACCGATAAGGGCTGAGTTGGGGCCATGTCGGGGCGAGGGCCGGGACGGGGCCTTCCGCAGCTAGTTTTTTACGGCCTGGATCGCTGCCCAGACGCGTTGCGGCGTCAGCGGCATGTCGATATGGCGGACGCCGAGATCCTTCAATGCATCGCATACCGCGGCAACGATGGCCGGTGGTGCGCCTGTGGCGCCAGCCTCGCCCGCGCCCTTCACACCCATCACGTTGGTTTTGCAGGGCACGACGTTGAACTCGCCTTCAACGTGCGGCATGTGGTGCGCGCGCGGCATCGCATAGTCCATATAGGATGCGGACAGGAGCTGACCGTCCGCGTCGTAGGCGATCGCTTCGGTGAGCGCCTGGCCGAGACCTTGCGCGATGCCGCCGATCGCCTGACCGTGCACGATGAACGGATTGAGAACGACGCCGCAGTCGTCGACGGCGACGAAGCGCAGTATCTCGACGGTGCCGAGATCCGGATCGACCTCGACCTCGCAGACGTGAGTGCCGTTGGGAAAGTTCTCGAACTTGCCATCGAACGTGACCTCTTCGTCGAGGCCGGGCGTCACGCCTTCGGGCAAGCGTGCGGGATCATGGGCCGCGCGTGCGACTTCGGCGATGGTCATGCTCGATGTCGCGGTGCTGAACTGGCCGGCCTCGAACGTGACCTGCTCGGGCGTCGATTGCATCAGGTGAGCGGCGATGCGCTTGCCCTTGGCGATTATGGCGTCGCTCGCCATCTTCAGGCTCGAGCTGCCGACGAGCGACGAGCGCGAGCCGAACGTGCCGGCGGAGACTTCGGGGGCGGTTGCGGTGTCGCCCTGGACGAGATCGACCTTGTCGAAGTCGATGCCTAGCAGGTCGTTGACGATTTGAGAATAAACGGTGTGGTGGCCCTGGCCGTGGCTGTAGGTGCCGGCGAACACGGTGGCGCGGCCGTCCGCTTCCAAGCGGATGCGCATGCCGTCTTGCGGGCGGCTGCCCGCGCCTTCGATGAAAACGGAGAGGCCAATGCCGAGGCGCTTGCCTTTCGCGGCGGCGGCCTTGCGGCGCACTTCGAAACCGTTCCAGTCGGCTGCATCGAGCGCCATCTGCATGGTGGCTGGAAAGTCACCGCTGTCGATGGTGAAGCCGAGGTGCGTCTTGTAGGGCATCTGTTCGGGCAATACGAAGTTGCGACGGCGGATTTCGTCGCGGGGCAAGCCGGTCGCCTCGGCGGCGGCATCCATAAGCCGTTCCATGATGTAGTTGGCTTCGGGGCGTCCTGCGCCGCGATAGGTATCTGTGCAAATCGTGTTGGTAAAAGCGGTCTTCACCGAGAAGTAGAAGCTCGGTACGGCGTAAACGCCTGGAATAATCCGGCCGCCGCCGTTGTGGGCGAGACGCACGCCGTTTTCGGACAGATACGCGCCGACATTGAGGGTGGTGTCGAGCGTGATCGCTAGAATGCGGCCGTCGTCGGCGATGCCCATTTCCGCGACGTTAAGCTGATCGCGGCCGTGATAGTCCGATAGGAACGTTTCGAGGCGATCGCCGCGCCATTTTACGGTGCGCGCAAGTTTTTTGGCAGCATAAGCGACGCAAGCCGTTTCTGGATATGTCTTGCTGCGGATGCCGAAGCCGCCGCCGGTGTCGCGCGAGATCACACGGACCTTGTCGAGATCCATCTTCAAGAGGTTCTTGGCGAGTTGCGTCTGGATCCGGCGTCCGCCTTGCGTGGGTGAATAGAGCGTCAGCACGCCGCTCGGCTTGTCGAACGCGGCGGCAACGACGCGGGGCTCCATCGGGCTGACCGCGATGCGCTGATTGACGAGATCGACCTTCACGCGCTTGGCTGCTGCAGCGAGTTTGGTTGCGACCTCTGCCTTGTCACCGTACTCCCAGTGGAACACGAGATTGCTGTCGAACTCGGGCCAGACCTTCGGCGCGCCGGCTTTCAGTGCATCGCCAGTTGCGACGACGGCGGGCAGAGGATCGTAGTCGATCTCGATCGCTTCGGCTGCATCGCGCGCAGCCTCCTCCGTTTCGGCGACGACCATGGCGATGCATTCGCCGGCGAAGCGCGTGCGGTCGACCGGCAGAATGCGGCGCAGCGGCCGTGACATCGGGCGGCCCGAGCGATCCTCGAACTCGGCGTCGGTGATGAGCTTGCCCATGTCGGCGCGTTCGAGTTCTTCGCCTGAAATGATGTCGATAACGCCTGGAATGGCGCGGGCTGCCGTCGTATCGATCGACTTGATCAGGGCGTGCGCGTGGGGCGAGCGCGTGAAGGCCGCCCAGGTCGTGCCCGGCAGGTCGATGTCGTCGGTGAACTCGCCGTTGCCCTTGACGAGGCGCACGTCCTCCTTGCGCCGGACCGGCTGGCCAATGCCGAATTGTCCCATGATGTTTGCCCCTGATATGCTGCGGTGCTGTCAGAGGCGTATAAGGGGGCTAGGTGCGTTGGGCAACGTGCGCGTTAGGGCACGTTTTCTGCTTCTTTTTTGGGCTGGCACCCCGACGCATGCTCGTGGTGCTCGCGCGGTCGAGGATGACGCTCAGACTTGATCAAATAGCGCCGGATTTGCGGAGGGTGGCTATCTTCGCGGCGTCCAGGCCGAGGACGCTCGACAAGACGCTGTCGGTGTCCTCGCCGAGCATCGGCGGTGCCTTGGACGAGGTGGTGTCCTGGCCCGGCATCTTGATGGGATTGGCGACGACGGGAAGCGGTGCAGCCGCCCCGACGGTAGTTTCGCGTTTGATGCCACGGGCGATGACGTGCGGGTCCTGGAACATCTCGTCCATGCGATAGATCGGGCCGCAGGGAACCGCGCGGGCTTCGAGTAGATCGATCCAGTATGCGCAGGTTTCCTCGACAAGGCGCGCGCTGATGAGGGCGAGAAGCTCTACGCGGTTTGCGATGCGCTGCGAGTTACTCGCGAATTTCGGATCGGTTGCGAGAAGGGGGATGCCAGCTGCATCGCAGAAGCGCTGGAACTGGCCGTCATTGCCGATGGCGAGTATGATGTGGCCATCCTTCGTCGGCAGCGCGGAGTAGGGAACGATGGTCGGGTGGTCGTTGCCGAGACGAACTGGTACCTCGCCGGAGACCAGAAAGTTCGATGCCTGATTGATAAGCGCGTGGACCGTGCTTTCCAGCAACGAGACCTCTAGATAGGTGCCTTCGCCGCTTTTTTCCCGGCCGAGCAAGGCTGCGAGAATGCCCGAGAGAGCGTTCATGCCGGACATCTCGTCCGAAATGGCGACGCCGACTTTCATGGGGGCTGCGCCCGGCGTGCCGTCGGGCTGGCCGGTAACGCTCATCAGGCCACCCATGCCTTGCACGACGAAATCGTAGCCGGCGCGGTTGGCGTAGGGACCGTCCTGGCCAAAGCCAGTGATCGAGCAATAGACGATGCGTGGGTTGATCTTCTTCACTGAGGCATAGTCGAGGCCGTACTTTTTCAAGCCGCCCACTTTGAAGTTTTCGATCATCACGTCGGATTTCGACGCGAGATCGCGGAGCAGTGCTTGGCCTTCGGGTTTCGTGAGGTCGATGGTGACCGACTTCTTGCCGCGGTTCACGCACATGAAGTACGCTGCGATGCCGGGCACACCGTCTTTCGGTTCGACCGCGAACGGAGGGCCCCAATGGCGTGTATCGTCGCCCTTGCCCGGGGGCTCGACCTTGATCACCTCGGCGCCGAGATCGGCGAGGTACTGCGTGGCGAGAGGGCCCGCCAGAACACGGGAGAGATCGAGCACGCGGATATGGGAGAGGGGCAGGGGCATCGTCGGTCGGGTCTTTCGCGTTCGCTGATGTCGAGAGAACGAGACCCGAACAATCAAGCGGCGACGAGGGCCGTGGGTCTCGGGAGAGCACGGTAGTTGGTCTTGCCAGTGCCGAGAAGGGGGATCTCGGGCATCACGTGCACGTGGCGGACGTAAGCGAGCGAGGGGAGGCCGGCGGCCTTCAGAACGCGGTTGGCTTCTTCGGTCGTGATGCCGCCGTTCGTCGTATAGAGGCAGACGATGGGGGCCTGGCCGTCGCGTTCCTCGCCGTCGACGGTCACGATGGGACCGTTCTCGCCGGCGGGCCAGCGTGCGATCAGTGCGTCTTCGATGGCGGGGAGGCTGATCATCTCGCCGGCAAATTTCAGGAAGCGCTTGAGGCGGCCCGATATGACGAGGTTGCCGTCCTGCAGCGAGCCGAGGTCGCCGCTATTGTAGTAGCGGCGGCCATCGATCTCGACGAACGGCGATTTGATGTTGCCGAGGTAGCCGGCGAATACGCCGGGGCCCGAAACGAGGATCAGTCCTTCTTCGCCCGGCGCACGCGGCTGCATGGTGCCGGGATCGACGATCGCGATGTCGGTGTTCTTGATCGGTCTGCCGACGCCGATGACTGCTTCGCCGGGGCGGTTGCAGGAGACGAGAGGGCCGGTTTCCGTGATGCCGTAGCCTTCGATCAGGTTCGTGCCGAGTAGCTGGGCTCGCTCGCGGAGCGCTGCCGGGACCTTCTGCGCGCCGGCCAGAAACACACGGATCGTTTTGAAGTTCCCGGGCTCGCCGGCGTTGATGATGCCGGTGAGGAAGTCCGGCGTGCCGGGCAGCAGCGTCGCCTTCCACTTCTCCACGCCGTGGGCGAGGTGGCGGTATTTCTTCGGGTCGGCGTCGAACGCGACCTTCAAGCCGCCCACCATCGACAATGAAACGATGATCGTCATGCCGAACGAGTGGAACGGGGGAAGGAAGCCGTACATCACATCCGTAGAGTAACCCTCGATGGCTTCGAGAGAGGCGTCGATGTTGGATAGGATGTTGGCGTGGGTGAGCGGTACGCCTTTCGGGACCGACTCCGATCCCGATGTGAACAGGATGACGGCGGTGTCACGTTCCTGGGCGATGTTGCCGAAGTATTCGAGAATGCCATCGGGTGAGCGGCGGGCGATGCGCTTGCCAGCAATCAGGCCGGACAGGCCGATTTTGGAGCGCAAGCTTTCGAGGGCTAGGATCTTCGTCATCGTCGTGTCGGACAGCTCGACATTCGCCTTGTCAAGGAACAGGTCCGAGGTGAGGATGGTGCGAACACCGGAAAGCTCGATCGAGGCGTCCAGCGCTGCACGACCGTTGGTCCAGTTGAGCGGTACCAGGGTCTTGCCTGTCAGCAGGACGGCAAGGGTGACCACGGCGCCGCCGACGGATGCGGGGAGCATCATGCCGATGTTCTGTTCTGGAAGTTTGGCGATGACACGGGCGAGCATAATGGCGCGCTCGGTGACCTGATCGTAGGTGAGCACGCCGGAGCGGTCGTCGCCCATGCAGACGGCATTGCCCCCCATGCGCTGGCGCTGCAGCAAGAATCCGTGCGGTATGCTGATGGCTTCGCGTGGATAGGCTGGGGAGACGCGGTGCTTTTCCATCCAGCCTTGCGGGGTCGCGACATCGCGGGCGGGGCCGACTTCGCCGAGTACGCCTTGTGCGCCGAGGATCACGTCGCGGACGAGAAGAATGCGAGCTTCTGCGTCGACCTGCTTGCCGAACTGCTCCTCGATCCACAACGGCAGCGTCGAGGTGACGAGGCTGTCGAGGCCGAGATCGCGGATCAGGTCCTTGTCGGGCGTGACACCAGCCGGATCGATGCGGGCTTCGCCAGCGAGATAGGCGATGACCTTCTTCGACACGATCGGATCGAGGGCGACATCGTCGTGTTCGCTGACGCGGCTGGAATAGCTGAAGCCGGAGACCTGCGCTTCCGCGCGGCCCGTCATTACGGGATCCGGCGCCGCATTGTACCAACGCTCGAGCCATTCATTGAGGTCACGCGGTGTTTCGAACGTTGGCAGTTCGTCGAAACGCTCCAGCTCGATCGAGACGGGGACGCGCTTGAAGATGAGACTCGGGTTCCGACGGAGGATCGCCAAGATGTGCTTCAGCGAGGGCACTTGAACGCCGCCGGTGTAGTAGCGCGACCAAATGCTGCCGTTGAGGCCGCGAATGCGGGCCAGCACCAGAGGCTGGCCGGGGAACTGCCTGATGAGATCGAAGACGCTCGACTTGCCGCCGAGCTGTTCGGTGTCGGTGCCGCGCAGCTGGCCCGAAGGGTAGATCAAAAGTGTATCGCCTGCCTCGACGGCAGCGCGGATCGCATCCATCGAGCGGCGAATCTTGTAGCGCTTCCAGTCGCTGACGCCGTCCCAGGTGCTTTCGATGGGCAGCGTACGAACCGCCTGCATGAGCGGCTTGAGGAACGGAATATTGTACATGCCGGCGTAGGCGACCGGGCGCGGCACGACGTGGGGGGCGATGTTGGTCAATAGAAGTGGCGGGTCGGTATAGGCGACGTGATCGGGGCATATAATGCCCCCTTTGATACCCTGGAGCACATCGAGGTTCTTCACCTGGACCTTATAGTGCACGGACAGCAGCGTGCGGGCGAAGGTCAGCCCCAAGCGCGTCATGAACCCGGCCATCGTCCTACCTCGTCGTGCTGGCTTGTCGCGCCCAACCTCGCCGTTTGTATGCACCACTCCATGGGCGCTTGTGAGGCGGCGAGGCGCCAGCCCATTCCAATATAGGATTCTATTTACCAAATAGTTTTCGTGGGTTGAGGTGATACAACGTGGCCGGCGTATGAGGGCGAGGTTAGCCTATGCCGACCAGACGGCCGATCGGTGTTGAGCGCGATAAGCGCTGAACCCGACACTCTCGGAGCAGATTGTCGGACTTCGCAATTGCTCAGCACCGACCTGAGGCTCGCCGAAAGTTCAACCCCGGAGACGGCCAGGGCCGGCGTAGTTGGGGATGAACTGCGTCAGGTCGAGTTTATCGGCGTCGGGGACGTGGACCTCGTCGGGGTAGTTCGACTTGCGCGTGGCGTCGATGCCCATCTTGGTGACGAGGTGCGAACCGCCGGCCGGATCGTATGAGGCGGGGTCGAGCGGCGAGCCCTTGGCGTAAGGAATCATGAAGATGTCGCGGTCGGCGCGAACACGGCAGGCGATCGCTTCCAGCACGGCGGCATCGTTCGTAACGTCGACATCGTGGTCGACGACGATGGCATACTTGAGGAATGGATCGGCTACGAAAGCGGCCATAGCGGCGGCCTTGGCTTCGCCCTCGATCATGCTCTCGATGGCGATATAACACATGAAGCGGTAGCGGCCAGCACGGGGCACGGCCACGGCGCGCACTGTGGGGCAGGCGATCTTCACCGTACTCTCGATGAACGACGCGCGGATCACACCGGACAGCAAAAGGTTGTCGGAGTGGGCGACGAAGGCGTTCTGATACAGGGGGTTGCGGCGATGGGTGATCGCCTTGATCTGCAGCACCGGATTCATGCGCTCGGGGCCGTACGTGCCTGGGTACTCGCCGAACGGTGCTTCGAGGCGACGGATGTCCGGCGGAATCTCGCACTCGATGACGATCTCGGCGTCGGCTGGGACGTCGAGGGGGATTGTCTTGCAGGGCACCAGTGGGATCGGTCGCTGCAGCATCGCGCCGGCGATCGCGATCTCGTCGTCGTCGAGCTTGGAGAAGGCGAGCGAACCGATGAAGAACGCGGGGTGGTGGCCGATCACGATAGCGATGGGCGTTGGCTGCCCGCGGCGCTCGTACTTCTTCCAGATGACGTTCCCGTCGGCGGTTTCGGAAAGCTGCACGCCGAGCAGGTTCTTCTCGTGCACCTGATGGCGGTAGATGCCGATGTTGTTGATGCCGGTGTCGGGATCTCGCATCACGGCCAAGCCGGCAGTGATGAACTTGCCGGCGTCCTTCTCATGATAGGTACAGATCGGCAGCTTTTCGACGTCGATGTCGGCGCCTGTGACGACGACCTCGTGCACGGGGGCGTCCTTGGAGGCGACCATCACAGGGGCAATGGGATGGGACTGCCGCGTCGAGCATTCGCGCACGAATTCGGCGATGGTGCCTTTTTCCATACCGAGAGCTAGACGCAGGCGCTCGAAGTTCGCGTGCATATTGGCGACTAGCGGGACGTTGGAGCCCTTTACGTTCTCGAAGATGACAACAGGTGAATGTCCGTCCTGCTCCAGCCGATGGATGATGCCGGACACGCCGAACTTCGGATCGACTTCAGCCGTGATACGCAGGATGTGCTCGGGGTGCTCGCGTTGGAGCATTTCGAGATAGCCGCGAAGGTCGGGGGTGTATTCATTCGGGAGACCGCGCATGGCTTTCCTTTTCGAGGGCTGCGCGGCAGAGCGCAGCGGCTCGTGGAAACTGCCCAGGCAGACGGTAGTGGTCAAGGAATGTTTAGCGGCGGGACCACACGCGAGCCGACGCGAAATGGCGAGCGGCAATCAAGCCGCCCGCCGAGCAGTCGGATAGCGCGATCAGTATGCGTTACGGCATTGGCGGTAACGGGTCCACCAATAGCGACTGCCGGTTGCCTGCGCACGCCGCAAGACCCATGCGCAATCGCCATAGTAATGGCCGTCATAGAGGTAGAACGAGGTGCCGCCGCCCCAATTGAGCCGGCGCCCGCTTCTCCAGGGGGTTGCGCTGCCACGACGGCCGTCGCGAAGGGTCACATTGGGTCCGCGTTCCGTGTCCCCGATCCGACCGCGTCTGGTGTTCTGCTCCTTGGAGACGCGGTCGCCTCCGCGGGTCGTGCGATCAGCGCGGGGGCCATCGCCACGGACACTGTCGCTACGAGGTCCGTCTCCGCGCGGTCCGCGCACCGTCGGTGCGTCACCGCCGCCAGGGTTCTTTCCGGCTGAAGGGCTGCCGCTTCCGGCACCTCGACCGCCCGGCACAACGCTGCCTCCGCCTCCGCCGCCGCCAGCACCTGCGCCGGGCCCGCGGCCTTCACCGCCGCGGCCGCTCCCGCGTCCGCCTTCAGGTCCTTGAGCCACGAGCATTTCGTCTCCGGGCGCAGCCTTCGCTTGCGGAGCTTGATAGCAGGCTCCCACAATCAGCAAACCGGCAGTCGCGAGTGCAAATCTACTCGTATGACATCTCATGAGCGTCTCCTGCGCCTTGTGCTTGCATGTAGCACTGAACAGGTGAACTCACCGCTGGCAGAAAGGTTCGCCTGCGGTCGAGAATAAGAACTCCCGCAAGACGAACGGAAACATTCTTCTTCAGGTGCCAAGCAAGGCGTGCTCTCGGCGTTCGGCAATCATCGCTTCAGCGGCGGGACCTCGCCGCGGAGATATTTGCGAACGAGTTCGTCGGAGAGCTTCACTTTGGGATCGAACTCGGGTGCGTCTTCCATCTGCTCGAGATCGTTGAGGCCGAAGTTCTTGTAGATACGGTTGATCGAGGAGATCAGGCGGACGGGGCGCTTGGGGTCGGCATTGAAGTGCTGGTGAACCGTGTTGGGCGGGATGTAGATCATGTCGCCCGCTTCCCATTCGAACTTCTTGACCTCGGGCATGATGGTCCACTCGTAGCGGTCCTTCACCTCCACGTCGCAGTCCTGATGCAGGTCGTAGCCCTTGCCTTCGACGACGTAGAGGCATTCCTCGGCGAGATGTCGGTGCTTGCCGGACTTCGAGCCCGGCGGGATGATCTGCATGTAGGCGTCGATGGTCTCGTAGCGGACGTTCATATCCGAGTTGAGCAGGTGCTTGAGGAGGCCCTGGCGCGACATCTCCCAGGGCATTTCCTCGGGCGTTACGACCTTCTTGCGGCGCGCGTTGCGCGAGGGCGCACTCTCGGCTTCCGTCAATAGCTTCTGATAAAGCCCCTCGTTCTGCTTTCCCTGCAGCCAGGCTTTGGATTCACCCCAGGCCATTTTATTCTCCCTGTCCCCGTTGCGGCTTGGCGGGGAAACATTCGTATCAAGATGACAATTATGGGGAGTGGAGCGGCGTGTAGGACGGCAAACGGCACGAATGCCGCGCGTGCGTCCCCCTCATCCTAGTCCTGTCCCCGTGAACAACGGGTAGAGAGGCTCTCTCAATATCCGTCCTGTGGATGATTGTAGTCGACTTCTTCCTCGCGGACCTCGAAGCCGGCGGCGCCCGGGGGCAGTTCGTCGGAACGCTTCTCGACGGTCTTCTGGAACAGCATGTTCATGAACAGGTACATCGGCTTCGTCTTGAGGACGAGTGCGCGGGCAGGTTTAGAGTCCGAAGCGTTGAAATGCTGGTGTACGCAGTTGTTGTGCACGATCGCGATATCGCCGGCCTTCCAGTCATAGCGGATGCCGTCGTGGATCTCGTAACCGTTGCCGTCGAGAATGTAGAATGCAGCCTCGTTGACATGGCCGTGCTTCTGCGACTTGCCGCCGGGTGCGTATTCCTCGAGGTGGAAATGGAACAGCTGCGTGATGCCGTCCTTGGGCTCGACGTAGTGGCGCGAATAGGCCTGCGGGCCGTCGACGAAGTTGATTTCCTTGGCCTTTCGGACGCGGGGGACCGAGCGGAGGCGCTTCAGCTCTTCGGTCAGATTGTAATGGCCTTGGATTCCGCGAACGAACACGCGGTCGTTGTTGTCATGGTAGAACTGGTTGGGCTTGGGAGCCTTGTTCGGATTGACGGGGGCCTTGGCGACGGCACCTTGCGGCTTTGCAGTATCGGCCGTGGCCTCGGCTGCCTTGTCCTTGCCCTTCACGCTATCCATCCTGTCGCCTCCGCAAATGGGACCGTCCAAAGCGCACCTGTGGGCGCGATCTGGAATTCGGGCGCACTTTAGCGACGGAATGGACTGGCCGCCAGTGGCGAGACCAGGGTTTCTGCTGCGTCAGATCAAACGGTAGTGAAACGGGTCAGGCCGGTCAGAGCTGAGACCGGAGCCGGTTGATTCGACGAAGCCGCCACTCGACGAGCATACGCGGGGCGCGGCCGAATACAGCGAGAGCGTGTCCAACGATGCCGATGCCCCAGCCGATCGCTGGCCAATGGGCCCACCAAGCGTCGCCAGACCTTATATTGAGCCCGACCAAAAGTGCGATCACGAGCAAGTAGACCGTGAAATGGATGAAGAAGCCGAGCTGGTCATCGGCCTTCTCTGCGGCCACGCGAGTTTTGTCGTGCTCGGTCGATATCATGGAAATAATCCGCTTCAGGTTGATTTGCCGCGAGCCGTCGGACCTACCTCTGTCAGGTGGGGGCGCAGCCGGACGTCGTCAACCTTTCTTGGCAATATTCGTCTGTCGAGACCGAAGGGGCGCTACTTCTTGGCGCCATCTGCCAAAGCGGCACGGACGCGGGCCACGATCTCCGGCGGTGTTGCGAGCACTTTAGCGACGAGGGGGCCGATCTCCTCGCCTCTCATCGGAGATATGTCGAGCTTCGCTTTCTCGGCTTCCGCCAGATATGCGGGGTCTTTCATGGTGGCATCAAAGGCGCGGCGCAGGGCCTCGACGCGGTCTGCCGGCACATCCGGCGGCAAGAAGAACGGCCTGCCGAACTGGAGGCGCGTGACCATCATTTCGATCGCCTGGCGGTCGGTGTCGTTCTTCGCGAGTTCGCCGATAGCGGGAACATCGGGAAACACGGGTGATCGCTTCATCGAATACTGCATCACGACGTGGATCTTCTTGTCCGCGATCCATTCCGACTTGAGCGCCTTGAGTGCAAGCCAGCCGTTTGAACCAAAACCGGCGACCTCGCCGCGCTCCATCGCGATGTGGACCGGCGCCGTGCCGGGGTAACCGCTGACCAGCTTGAATTTCAGGCCAAACAAGGCGCGGGCGAGCAGTGGATAGTCGACGTGGGTAGTTCCGGCTGCGGTGGCGCCAACGAGGACTTCTTGCGTCAGGAGATCCTGCGGCGTGCGGACGGGGGACGTATGCCAGAGATAAGTGACCTGGATGTCGTGATTCGTGGAACCGAGCCAGATCAGTTTGCCGAGGTCGAATTTGACGACGTCGGGCGTCACGAGCGGGGCCGTGGTCATGCCATTGATCGCGCCGCCGATGACGGTGCCGTCGCGCGGGGCGGTGTTGTAGACCGCATTGGTCATGATGACGCTGGCTGCACCGTTCTGGTTCTGGATGATGATCTGAGGCTTGCCTGGAATATGGTTGACCCAATGGCGTATCAGCACGCGCGCATTGACGTCGTAGCCGTCACCCGCAGCCGATCCGACGACGAGCTTCAGCTGTTTGTCCTTGAAGAAGGCGGCGACGTCGCCCTGGGCCATGACGGGAAATGCGACGGTGCACTGTAAGGCAGCTGTAGCGATGGCGAGAGCGGGCTTCGCGAGCATCGTGGGCTTTCCTTCGGTTGCAATCGGTTGGCTTGCGTCGGTTGGCGTGGCGTTACGAGATTCGGGAAACGTCAAAGTTTCGACAGGAGACTGCCGGGGCAGGAGCCGCGCGCGGCAAGAGGAAGGCCGAGGCCATTGCTGGCGATCTGGTCCCAGACGACGGCCTGGTTGCTCGAGATCACCGGCCGCTCGAGCTTGTTTTCTAGCTCTGCGATCACATCGAACGCGGAGATGTTGGCGCAGCTGACGAAATAGATGTCGGCTTTGGCGTGGCGAGCTGCGAGGGTCTGTTCAAGCCAGAACGAGGGCGGAGCCGCGCAGTAGGCATCGCTGTTGCCGAGGTCGTGGCCGACGGCGGTGAGGACCTCGATGCCGAGGCCTCTGAAGAAGTCCGCTTCGTGATCGGTGACGGCCTGCGAGTAGGGCGTGACGAGCACGATCCGGCGGGCGCCATAGACATCCAGAGCCCGGCGGACGGCGGTCGCGGTCGACGAGGCGCACCGGGCGCCTGCCGCTTCCAGCGTTGCCAGGATGGCTGCTTCGCCTTCCGGGCCATCATCGGTCGAGTTAGCGGTGCAATGGAACGTGACCACGTCGCACTTGGCGTCCACCAACGCGGCGGCGGCTTCCGTGAGGCGGGGAAGTAATTGTTTCAGCGGAACTTTCTGGGGTCCCGTCATGCGAAGGCGGTTGATGTGGACGACTACGCCCGCGGGGTAGTGGTGGGCCATCTCCTGCTCGACCATGCGGTTGGACGAGGGAATGATGAGGCCAACTCGACGTACGGCTGCAGTGCGCATGAGGTGGCCTCCCGATGGCGCATCGTTGGTTTGCGCGCCTACCCCATCGGGCCTTGCGAGTAGGGTGCAAGTCAAGAGTTTCGGCCAAACAAGATGCCCGAGCCGGGGTCTCGTGAGGTGATGATGTCGAGCGGCCACAAATGCGGCATGAGGCCCAAGAGCTTGTGTCGGCAGGGGATAAGACCGGTTTTAGAACAGGTTCGTGTCGGGATGGCGTTCGACACTGCGATTCGATGTTTTGCCATTTTTATTCACCACGCTGCCGCAGATTTGTCGCACGCTCGCTATTCCTGTTGCGGTGCACACCGACGCGCCAATAGAGTTCGGCTCAGTAAAGTTGCATCAGTGTGGATGCAGTGCCGAGACGGGGTGACGTCTCCTCGGGCGAGATAGCCGAGGGCCGGCCGATCGCGGCCGGGGGGAAGTCAAATCTGAAATTGTCCACGCCAGCCGTCAGCGATGATCGCCGCGGCTGGTGATGCCAGGAGCACGCAGTCATGACCGTGGTGGAGCGCAAGACCTACTATTTCGAGGATCTCGAGCCCGGTATGGAGGCGAGCTTCCAGAAGGTCGTCACCGAGGCCGATATCGTTTCTTTCGCCGATGTTTCCGGTGACAGGAACCCCGTGCATCTGGACGAGGCTTACGCAGCGGGAACGATGTTCAAGGGCCGGATCGCACATGGGATGCTGACCGCAGGCTACATCTCGGCGGTGTTCGGCATGGAAATGCCCGGTCCTGGCGCGATCTACGTTTCGCAAACCCTGAACTTCAAGGCGCCGGTCAGGATCGGTGACACGGTGACTGCCAGGGTAAAGCTGGTCGAGTTGATCGCGGGAAAGCGCCGCGCGCGGTTCGAGTGCCAGTGCCTCGTCGCGGGCAAAGCGGTTCTGGAAGGCGAGGCCGTGCTGATGGTGCCCGCTCGTCCTGCGGCTTGATCGACCAGCTTCGTCAATCCAGCCCGATCGGTTGCCGGCCGGGGCTTTGCTCACGCCGGTGCGTTCGCTATGTCTCGCGGCAAGGCGTGTCGAGGTCGAGCCGGCCTGATCGGTAGAAGCGAGCGGGAATGCAAGTCGTCTCCGGGTTTCGGAATGTGCCCTCCGCACTGCGTGGAGGAGCGCTGGCCATCGGCAATTTCGATGGCGTACATCGCGGCCACCAAGCGCTGTTGCTCGAGGCATTACGGCAAGCACGACTGCTCGGCCGGCCAGCCGGGGCAATGGTGTTCGAGCCGCATCCGCGCGTGTTCTTCCGGCCGGACAAACCGCTGTTCGCGTTGACGACGCTCGATCAGAAGCTGCGTTTGTTTCGTGGACTGGAGCTGGACTTTGCGGCCGTCATCGCGTTCGATGCGGAGATCGCGGGGATGCCGCCCGCCGATTTCGTCGACCGTGTGTTGGTCGAAGGGCTCGGCACCCGGCATGTCGTGATCGGCTACGATTTCTATTTCGGTAAGGGTCGATCGGGGGCTCCCGAGACCATGCGACAGCTCGGTATCGAGCGCGGGTTCGGCGTGACGGTGATCGCGCCGCAGGCGGAGGCAGGCGAAGTGTTTTCTTCATCGGCGGTGAGGGCCCGGCTTTCCTCGGGCGACGTGCGTGGCGCTGCGGCCGAGCTCGGACATTGGTGGAGCGTGACCGGCGTCGTGACCGGCGGGGCCCGACGCGGCACCGGCATGGGATTTCCGACGGCCAACATCCGGTTGGAGCCGGGGACGGCGCTGGGGCACGGCATATTCGCTGTCACGGTCGGGATGACCGAGCCCGATGGCAGCCGGCGCAAGCTTCAAGGTGCCGCCTATTTCGGTCAGCGGCCGACGTTCGACAACGGCGCGCCAGTGCTCGAGGTGTTCCTGTTCGATTTCGACGGCGATCTCTACGGGCGCGAGATCGACATCGAGTTCATCGGCTTCGTGCGGCCGGACCAGCGGTTCCCGGACATGGATGCCCTGATCGTGCAGATGGACAAGGACTGCGCGCGGGCCCGCGAGATGCTTGCCGAGGCCGAGCGGGAGAACCCGTTCGGAAAGTCACCACGGGGGTAGGTTTAAGGCCGGCGTATTCCCATTCAAGGCATATTAGCCGATTGCAGGTAGTTTGACCGCCAACAGAGGCGATCCTCGATCCATGGCAGTCGGGGACAGCCGGAGCGTGTCGCGTCATCCGTGAGTGGTGGATCGTATGGCCAAGCGTCCCGTCGCTTCGAAGCTCAAGGTCGAGGGTAAGCCGCGGTCGAAGCGGCATTCCCCAGCAGCGCTCAAGACGAACCGAAAGAAATCGACGTCGAAGTCCCGGCGGAAATCCGGGCCGTCCATCGATACGCGGCGGCGTGTCTACGACGGCTTCCTGAAAATCGACGAGGTCATGGTCTCGTTCGACCGTCTCGCAGGCAAGGGCCGCATGGAGGGCCTGAAGCGCCTCATCATGGAGCGCGGCGACAGTGCGGCAGCGCTGATCCACGAGACCGATACGGACAAGGTGCTTCTCACACGGCAGGTGCGGCCAGCGACGATCGAGATGGGCCCGGGGGCCATCGACGAGGTTGTGGCCGGCGCGATCGAGAAGGGCGAGGCGCCCCGCGACTGCATTCGCCGGGAGATCGAGGAAGAGATCGGCTATCGCGTTCCGGCGCGAGCCATCAAGCAGATCGCGACGTTCTACGTTTCGCCGGGCGGCACCTCGGAGAGGATCGTGCTGTTCTATGCGCAGGTCGAGGCGAGCCAGCGGGTCGACGCGCACGCGTCGGGCGTGGCGAGCGAGAACGAGGATATAGCTCTGGTGAAGGTCGACCGCCGCCGCTTCATCCGTCAGGCGTTAGGTGGCAAGCTCGACGACGCCAAGACGCTGATCGCGGGATTGTGGCTTGCGCAACGCGATCGCGATTCCGTCTGATCCGGCGATGCTCTGGCATTACAAGCGTAGAGCAGTTTCATCCAATCAGTCGAATGCCGTTGGCGTTCGCATCTGCTTGGATACTGCTCTACCGTGACCATTCGACCTGCGCGAAGGCGTAAGGTCGGATCGTCACGTGCACGCCGTCGTCGCAAGGAACTCCTGAATGCCGCTAGAGGCCTGGATTTATTCGATCGCTGCGGCGGCGCTGTTCGGTCTTTCTCTCAATCTCGCGCAGATCGGACTGCGCTACATGCCGGTGGCGCTGGGCTCGATGATCTCGATCCCGACGGCGGCGGTTCTGTTCTGGCTGTCATCGCCATGGACGGCGGATTTCTCAGGCTGGCGGAACGATGCTGCGCTGCTGTTCGCCGTGACGGGGTTGTTCTACCCGGCCGTCGTGACGATCCTGACGTTCGAAGCGACGCGGTTTCTCGGGCCGAACGTGACGGCTGCGATGGGTAATCTGGCGCCTGTCGTGGCGGTCGCGGCGGGCGTCCTGTGGCTCGGCGAAGCGCTGGGTGCGCGGCAGTTCGCTGGCATCGCGGTGCTGGTCGCGGGCGTCACGTTGATGACCACGAACCGGAACTGGGGCGACAGTACGTGGCCGCTGTGGGCGCTCGGTCTTCCGCTGGCCGCTTCCTTGTTCCGCGGGTTGGGGCAACCGCTGCTCAAGGTCGGGTTCGGGTGGTGGCACAATCCGCGGGTCGCGACGCTGCTATGTTATGCCTCGTCGGCGACGGTCGTGATCGTCGTCGGACTGTTGCGAAAGAAGGCCAGCGCGGCGAGTTTCACGCCCAAGGGCGTCGCGTGGTTCATGGTGGTCGGAGTCGGCAACGGTCTGGCGACGTGGCTCGGCATCGAGGCGGTGGCACGTGGGCCGGTTTCGCTGGTCGTGCCGGTCGTCGCTAGCTATCCGCTGTTCACCCTGGCGATCGGGAGCGTGGTGCTTCGGCGGGTGAAGGTTTCGCGCGCGCAGTCGGTGGGAGTCGCGCTAGCAGCGCTCGGCGTGATGATCCTGGTGCTGGGGTAAACTGGCGGCTTCCGGTGCGGCGGACGCGCGTGTATTGATTCCTTCAGGGATCGACACCGGGAAAATTGGGGGAAACATGCTTACGCATTTCGGTGCAGCACTTTCGCTTGTTACAGCGATACTCGTTCCAATCTCCGGTGCGCTTGCGCAGACGGCGTATCCGAGCCGTCCTGTCACGTTGATCGTGCCGGCGCCTCCGGGTGGCGGAACGGACGTGTTTGCGCGTATTCTGGGCGAATTGGCCGAAGCCTCGCTCAAGCAGAAAGTGGTTATCGAGAACCGCGCAGGAGCCGGCGGTTCGCTCGGTGTCACCCAGATCGCAGCGGCAAATCCGGACGGGCATACGCTCGGCTTCATCTGGAACAGTCCGCTTACGGCGAGCCCGCAGACGCTGAACGTGTCCTACACGCCAGACAGCTACCGTCCGCTTCTTTCGATCGGGTATTCGTCCTACGTGCTGTGCGCGCAGCCGACTTTCGCGGCGAACAATGCAACGGAATTCGTCGATCAGTTGAAGAAGTCCAACGGCAAGCTGACGTATGGCAATGACGGCATCGGTGGCACGATGCAGCTCGCAGCAGAGCGCGTATTCAAGAAACTCGGTGTGAAAGTGCGCGCCATTCCGTTCGGTGGCGCAGGTGAGACGGCGAAGAACTTCCTCGGCGCGCACGTCGACTTCTACGGCGGTTCCCTGCCGCCGATCATTCCGCACGTCGCCGCCGGAAAGGCGAAGTGCCTGTTGCTGACCTCGGCAAAAGGCAATGCCACGCTGCCTCAAGCGCAGGGGCTAGAAGCTATCGGCCTCGCGAGTGAAGAAACCGTGCTCTGGTGGGGGATGATCGCACCGCCGAAGGTTCCCGATGGGATCGCTGGCCAGCTCGAGAAAGTGTTCACCGAGGCTGCGAATTCAGATCGCTTCAAGGATGCGATGGCCAAGCAGGGCGCGGTACATCGCGCGCTCGGCGGTGCTGCGACGGACAGAATGATCCGCAGCGAGCTTGCTGCGATGACGGATGTCGCGCGCGACGCGGGCATCCAGCGCAAGGCGCAGTAGCGATGGCGGACGGCGGCGTCAGGTCGTGGGCGGGAGAAGCCGCCTGCGGTCTCGGGCTCACAGGCACGGGGCTCGCGCTCGCCCTGCTGGCGCGGCGGATGGAGTTGTTCGAGGACGGCGTCCCTGGACCTGGGCTCACTCCGCTGTTGCTCGGCGTGGCGTTGGCAGCGCTCGGGCTGGGAATCGCGGCTGCGGCCGTGGTGCGCGGTGCGCCTCGCAGGATCACGGTGTTCGACCGGGATTCTGCGATCGCCGTCTGTCTCTTGTTCGTGGCGGTGATGGCCTTCGAAAGTGTCGGATACGTGCCGGCGACGTTCCTGTTCCTGCTGTCGAGTTTCGTGCTGATCGGGCGCGAACGATGGCTGCCGGCAATTCTGGTCGCGGCGTCGGCGACGTTGCTCACCTGGGCCTTGTTCGTGAAGGCGCTGGGCGTGCCTCTGCCGGCGGGGCCTATCTCGCTGCCATGGACGATGTAAGCGGATCTTCGAACATCTGTTCGCGCTTTGGCCGGAGACACGGATGGACGCGCTAAGTCATCTGCTCGGCGGGCTCGCCGTCGCTGCCACGCCGCAAAACCTGTTGTGGTGTTTCATCGGCTGCTTCTGGGGCTCGATCGTCGGCGTTCTGCCGGGGCTCGGGCCGATGGCCGGCATGACGTTGCTGTTGCCGCTGACGTTCCATCTCGATCCGACCGGCGCCGTGATCATGCTGTCGGGCATCTTCTACGGCGCGATGTACGGCGGCTCGACGACTTCGATCCTGATGCGAATTCCGGGTGAGGCCGCGTCGGTCATCACGTGCATCGACGGCTATGAGATGACGAAGCGTGGCCGCGCCGGGGCCGCGCTCACGATCGCGGCGACGGGGTCGTTCGTCGGCGGCGTTTTTTCGGTGATCGGGCTGATCTTCGTCGCGTCGTGGCTGGCGCGGGCGATGCTCGCGATCGGGCCGGCGGCCGAGTTCGTCATGCTGGCGGCGACGCTGTTGATCGCGGGGGCGGTCGCGTCCTCGACGCTGCCGAAGACGCTGGCGATGATCGTGCTGGGGCTGCTTGCAGCGATGGTCGGCAACGATCCGCTCACGGCGACGCCGCGTTTCACTTTCGGCTCGCTGCATCTGGCGGACGGGCTGAGTTTCACGGCGCTGGCAATCGGCCTGTTCGGCATCTCGGAAATGCTGATGTCGCTGGGGGAGCGGGCGAGCGAAGCTCCGAAGGCGCCGAAGTTGCGCGAGTTGCTGCCGACGCGAGAAGAAGTGCGTGAAAGCGTCGGTCCCATTGCCCGTGGATCGGTGATCGGCTTTCTGTTCGGGATCGTGCCGGGGGTGGGGCACATCGTTTCGACGAGCGCGTCGTACTCGCTAGAGAAGGCGCTGTCCAAGACGCCGGAAAAGTTCGGCAAAGGCGCCGTGGCGGGAGTGGCGGGACCAGAGACTGCGAACAACGCGACCACGGGCGCTGCGATGATACCGCTGCTGATCCTCGGCATCCCCGCGATCCCGGTGACGGCGGTGTTGCTGGCGGCGCTCACAGTGCACAACGTGCAGCCGGGGCCGATGCTGATCTCGGAACGGCCGGACGTGTTCTGGGGGCTGATTGCGAGCATGCTGATCGGCAACGTGATGCTGGTGGTGCTCAACCTGCCGCTCGTTTCGATGTTCGTGACATTGCTGAGGACGCCGCGGGCCTATCTCGCGCCGCTCGTTCTGCTGGTGTGTATTCTCGGTGTCTACTCGGTGAAGGGATCGGCGTTCGATCTCGGTGTGATGTTCGCCGCGGGCGTCGTCGGCTATGTGCTGCGGCGATTCGAATTCGATCTTGTGCCGTTCCTGTTCGCGTTCGTGCTCGGCGACCGGATCGAGGTCAGCTTCCGGCGCGCGCTGATGATCTCCGAAGGTGATCCGTCGATCTTCTGGACGGGGCCAGCGGCGCAACTGTTCCTCGTGGCGCTGGTGATGATCGCGCTCTACATGGCACTCGCCAGTGCAATCCGGCGAAGGTGGGGTGTATGAAAATGGGCTCGCACTGCAGCAGCACTGCGAGCGAGCCACTGGGGGCTTCGGGTGCCTTCTATCTGACCCGGCGCGGGTTCATGTAGAGGTCGGCTTCCTGACGCTGGAGCTTGGGGACGAGCATGCCGCGGGCGACGCCGGCGGCGAGCTTTGCAACGTGCTTGCGGCAGGCGCGGTTGAACACCAGCATGCCGACGAACATCTTGAGCACGGCCATCAGCTGCTTGTCCGCGTGCTCGCGCAACACCTTGCACTTCCACTTGCCGCCCAGCGAGAGAAGCTTGCCGTCGAGCACGGCGATCTTGTTGCCCATGCTGTCGAACAGCGAATAGTCGCGACCCACCGACGTATAGAGATCCTGGCGTAGTCTGTAGAAGCGAATGCTCTCGCCCTCCATGAGGAAGAACGAGAAATTCTCGCCCATGAGCGGCCACTTGTTCGCCGAACGCGACAGATACACGACCTGATCGCTGTCGTTGGTGTTGATCGCGAAGGTCTGCACGGCGAGGCCGCGTGCGCCGACGGTCTCCTGCACACTGCGCGCGAGCATCAGGTCCATCGTGGCGCGCCAATTCAGCTTTTCGCCGAACATCTTCAGCACGAGCCGACGCTCGAAACCATCCTGCTTCTTCCACAGTTGCTCACGATAGGCGAGCAGGCCCGTGCGCTGGCCGTTCTCGGTCACTTCGGCGTAGACGTCCATGTCCTGAGTGAACTGGCGCGACTTCGCCTTGTTGCGCTGATGCTTGTAGATGCCGAACTCGACGGAGTTCAGGTTCGTGATCCAGACATCGACCTCGAAGCGGTGCCACTTATCGGTGCCCTTCTTGGCATCGACCTCGGGAGCGATGTCCTCACCGGTCGCTTCGGTGCCACGCTTCAGCGCCTCTTCGCGGGCGTCTGCCGCCGCGTCGTCGCCAGCGTTCTGCGCTTCGCGCTGGGCTTCGCGCAAGACTTTCGAAGTTATGGGAGTAGCGTCCTGGGCCATGGCAATTCCCTCGTCGGATCAGAGAACGCGGACAACTGAACGCCGAATCAACTTCGTGAAGCTAGCACCGACGTCTGTGGAAAAGTTGGGGCGGCCGCTGCGGGATGTCGGCACGTGAAGAAACTTCAGAACATCTCGAAATATTCGCGGTGCTCCCAGTCGGTGACTTCAGCATTGAAACGGGCCCATTCCGCTTCCTTGATGGCCAGAATGTAGTCCACGAAGGTCGAGCCCATCGTGGAGCGGTAAAAGGTGTCTTCGCGTAGGGCGGCAATGGCCTCGCCGAAGCTGCGGGGGAGCGCGGGGGCGGGCGTGTCGTAGGGGCGATCGGCAGGTGGGCCGGGCACGAGGCGGCGTTCGATACCGTCGATACCGGCGTGAATCTGCGAGGCGATGTAGAGGTAGGGATTGGCGGTGGGTTCCCCGATGCGGTTCTCGATGCGGGATGCCGGATCATTCGGTGCAGAGAGCACTCGCAGCATCGCGCCGCGGTTGTCGCGTCCCCACAGCGCACGATCGGGGGCGAGGGAGTGCGCGCGGAACCGCTTGTAGCCGTTGATCGTCGGTGTGGTGAAAAGCGCCGCAGCGCGCGCATGGGTGATCAGGCCTGAGAGAAAGTTCAGCCCGAGCGGTGACAGATGATCAGTGGCATCGCGTGGCGTGAAAGCGTTCACGCCTGTCGCGCGGGCGACGAGTGACTGATGCAGGTGCCAGCCCGACGACATGACGTTGGGGATGCGGGGGCGGCACATGAACGTCGCATGCAAGCCGTTACGGCGGCAGATCTGCTTCACGGCGCTGCGAAACAGTACCATTGCGTCGGCGGCAGCCATTGCGCCCATGGCATCGAACGTGAACTCGCACTGGCTCGGGCCATATTCGCATTCCACGGAGCGCACCGGCAGGCCCAACTCGATCACCTGTCGGCGCACGATCTCCAATACGGGTTCGAGTTGATCGTAGCGAAGCTCGGACAGGTACTGATAGCCTGATGTCAGCAGCTTGACCTCGGGCGGCGCTCCGGGTTGGCCGGAATCCTCGGGCGCGATATCGCGCGCAACCGCCTTGAACACGTGGAACTCGACCTCGAGGCCGGCGATGTGGTCGTATCCGAGGGCCTCCAAGCGTCGCACTGCGGAGGCCAGTACATCGCGGGTGGCGAAGGGGACGGGGCGGCCGTCATTCATGTAGAGATCGGCCAGCAGCCAGCCCGAGCGCGGCGACCACGGCAAGATGCGGAAGCTCGCGGGATCGGGCAGCATCAGCACGTCACCGGCGCCTTCGAGGGCTGACAACCCGAATGCGCCGCCCGCGGACCATATCGGCAGCACGGTCTTGTTGGACGTGTCCTTGGCGAGAAGAGAGGACGTGATCGAGACGCCCGATCGGAGATGCTTCAGGACGTCACCGGCGGCGACGGTCTTGCCACGCAACAGGCCGTGCTGGTCTGGAAACGAGATGCGCACGACATCGAGGCCGTGACTGTCGATCAGCTTTTCGATCCGGCCGGCGGCCTCGCTGCGTGCGGGCGACCAGAGTTCATTGCGTTCGGCGAAGGTCATGGGGTGAGCGGGGAGTAGAGATTTGGAATGGGCGACGGGCGCATGGTTCATTCAGCTAGGCAGACTTTCATCGCATAGTCCACACGTCGAGCGAACTCGTCCCGCGACTCCGGTCCATTCAAGTCAGCTCATTCGAGCAGGATCTGCCCGGCGCTGTATGGTGGCGCCCGTGATCGGGAAAGCCGATGGCAAGCTGTTTCGCTGCTCAAATTGGGCTCCGCACCGATGCCATAGGAGCAGTAGCGATTGCGTTTATCGCCCAGGCGGATAAGGGTGCGCGCGCTGTAATTGTAAGGTCGCTCCCCACAGGCCCCTCCAACGGGAAACAGCCGCATGGTTTTCTTCCCTACCGATCTGGCGTCCTTCCTCGAAATCATTCGGCAGAACGGCGAAATCGCCTACACCCTCATCTTCACTTGGGCGTCGTCGCATTCACTGCTGCTGACGCTCTTCGCCGGCTACGCTTCCCATTCCGGTGTGCTGCAATTCGGCACGCTGGTTGCCGTGTGCTGGTTCGGTAGCTTTTTCGGCGACGTGTTGCGGTTCTGGATCGGGAGGAAATTCGGTACGCGCTGGTTGAAGCGTTTTCCGCTCATGGAAAGTGCTGTCAACAAGGCGGCACTGCTCAGTGAGCGGCACTATATCTGGATGATCCTAGTGCATCGTTATCCCCACGGAATCAGGGGGGTGGCGGCGATGGCCTATGGCATCTCCTCGTTGCCGTGGAGCGTGTTCCTGCCGTTGAATGTCGTCGCGTCCGGCATTTGGGCCCTGGCGATCGTTTCTGCGGGCTATGCATTCGGCCAGGTGTCGGAAAAGATGATGAGCGACGCCAGCTCATCGCTCGGCTTCGTCATGCTCGTCCTGTTCCTGGGCCTGTCGTGGATTCTG
>LNFM01001948.1_pt1 | contig 44831 bp, 41 predicted proteins | sample 596031 | NCBI WGS metagenome assembly LNFM01 (sample SAMN04254537, study PRJNA301005) | activated carbon metagenome | isolation source: dual media filters at the Ann Arbor, Michigan drinking water treatment plant | place: USA: Ann Arbor
CCGCATCCCACCGCGCGTTCGTGACGTGCGCACGCCCCTCGTAACGGGTGAGACGCGCGGAATTAGATCAGTGATTTGCCCGACGGCGCCAGCGCGAATTTGCCCGTCGGGTTGCTTTGTCGCAGCTTGATGGAGGAGCAAAGTTTCTCCCGTCGTCCCGGCCAGGCGAAGCGCGAGCCGGCCCATACGCCGCGGCGGCTATGGGGACGGACAGTTCATCTGCCACCCTTTTTCAAACGTGACATCACGCGGTATGGGTCCCTGCGTTAGCATGGACGACGACGGCATGACCGCTCCGTCACCCCCGCCGCATAGATGTAGGATGGGTAGAGAGAAGCGAAACCCATCGCGACATCGACGCTTGCAATGATGGATTTCGCTACGCTCTATCCGTCCTACGGTCTTTGCCAGCCCCGCAACGATTGCTTCGGCAGCCTGATGGCTGCTGGCAGAGCGGCAGGTTATCGATGGCGGCTTGATCGTTGGCGGCAAGCGTTTTGGTCACCCACCAATTCCCTCGCTGCCATATTCATGAGTTGTGAACCGTCTTAGCAGCCAGGGCTCAGCGGTGTTTTTTCGTCAACTCGCTCTCTTGTCGCCTCCAAAGGCAGATCCCACCGACGCGGGGATCGAATTTGCCCGGCAGGTCTTCGCGAAATCCAACCAAGCTGACGTCGCTCCCCACGATATTCCGGAGTTGAACTTTCCAGCGATCTCCTTCGCAGATGAAGTCGCCGAAGGCCCAGTCATGGTCCTTTATCTTTGGTCGCAGTTCTATTGCGAGGTCATGATCGCTGTCGGCCCGCGCCGTGCCTCTGGCTCTACTACCGAACAGCCAGAGCGCCGCGACGGCATTGGTGCCTTCAGCCCAATCGCCCAACTGCCGCGCTAGTTCGCGATCAATCATGCAACAGCTCTTGGTGAACTAATGTGGCCGTCACGAAGGCCGCCGTGAATCGCCTCTTCGAGTGATTTCATGAGAGGCTCCGCTTCGTTGTTAAGGGCGTCGCGTGCCTCCTTCAACCTTGGCCTCGGCTTCTCGGAGTGGTTAATCTGATGCTCGACCAACGCCTTCCAGACAAGGTCCGATATCTTGTCGAATTTTTCCTTCATATCGCTGGGCATGAATATCCCATTCTTGAGCACATAAACGTGGGCCTCCCTGCACGCGGCGCGGGCCTGATCGTAGCGGTGACAAAAAACTGCATCGATGTAGTAATCGACCTTTTTTGCGGAAGCCTTGAGTTCATCGCGCTGCCACTTCGAGAGGAAGCTACCTTCAAGAAATTCATCAAGTTGGGGAGCGGTCATCCGGTCGAGATTAGGATACTGCTGAAAGGCTGCCATCAACACAGAGACTTGGTTCTTGCATTCAACCAGCAAGGCCCACGCGGTTGGCACCACCTCGAATTCTCGTTGATTTAGCTTCGTTGTGCGATCAAACAACGAATTGATTTTGAAGCGCAGGTTTTCCATTTCCACTTGTTGCATATGCTTGAATTGTTCGAGCTTCTGATTGAACTTCGAAGTTAGCCATTTGTCGGCCAAGTAACGTAATGGTCCAAAGATGAGGGCGGCGGCCCCGCCGCCCGCGACCACAACGACTCCAGCCGCTTTCAATAGAATTTCAAACACGTCCATTTGCTTGTGAAACCTCCCAATCGCCCCAGCGAATCGGCGGACCCAGACGGTTGCACAATGCTGGGTAGCAAGGCGAGGAGTGGACTGCTTATCCCGATTATTCACAGGCTGGGCGTTTCATGGCGACCCACAAGTACAGTGACAAAGTGCCAAAGAAGCCGATGACACCATTAGACAAATTGAAGGTTGCCGAGAAATTATCGATCGAAGCTAGACGTAGGGTAGAGCTCGGCGAAACCCATCGCGGACACCGACGCTGTCATGACTGGTTTCGCTGCGCTCTACCCATCTTACGGTTATCATTGCCCCGGCAACAACTGCTTCGGCAGGCTGAAGGCGAGCTGGTAGAGCGGCAGGTCGTCGATGACAACGTGATCGTCGGCGGGAAGCGTTTTGCGCAGATGATGGAGAGCGTCGCGGACCGCGGCCTCGTCCATCCCCTCGATCAGCAGCAGGGCGGCAAACGAGCCGTCGTTCTTTCGCATGCCCTTCTCGCGGGTCTTGATCGAGGTCTGCGCGAGATCGGTGAGCAGGACGCGCGCGGCGATGATCCTGTCGAGACTTGCAAGTTCGGCGGCAACCGTGGCGGCATCCCAGGACGGCGCGGCATCGAGGCGCAAGGGGGCGACGATGCCGCCCTGGCCGGTGCCGGCGGAAGCTGCGATGCGGCCGCCGCCGCGCGCGAAATTGCCGAGCCGGGGCATGATGCTCTGCGACCATGGCGTCGGCGCGTTCAGCCGGGCCAGATAGTCCGGCCCGCCGACGACGCGTTCGTCCTCGAGTTCGTAGAGGATGAAGTAGCGGTTCACCGACGCGCCCAGCGCGCGGAAGATGCGGCAGGCCAAAAATCCGGTGACGCCGACGCGTTCGGCGGCATGTTCGCGCGTGATCCAGTGCGCCCAATCTGTGTGGTCCTGTGGTGCGAGGTCGCTCCAGATGGCGAGATAGCCGTTTCCCTGCATGTCATGCTCCCCTGGTTACTTTGGCCCGACGCGGACCGCCGCCGGCAGCGATGCCGGCAGCTCGCCGGAACCCTGCAGCGCCGCCTGCATGGCGACGATGTAGCCGTAGGGACCGAGGCCGGCGATCACGCCTTTTACGGCGGCCGAAAGCTTGGAGTGCCGGTGCAACTCGTCGCGGGCGTGGATGTTGGAGATATGCACCTCGTAGATCGGACCTTCAAAAATCTTCATGGCGTCGTAGATCGCAATCGAGGTGAAGGAGTAGGCGGCGGGATTGATGATGAGGGCGTCCGCCGACATGCGGGCGGATTGGATCAGGTCGACCAGTTCTCCTTCGTGGTTTGACTGGTGAAACGCCAGTTGGGTGCCGGTGAAGGCGGCGAATTCTTCGCAGGAGGCCTTGATGGCTTCGAGCGTGGTCGATCCGTAGATGTGCGGCTCGCGGATGCCGAGCATGTTCAGGTTAGGACCATTGAGGATCATGATGCGCATGGAAGGCCTTTCACGGGGTGATGCCAGGGTAGTCTAGCCGATTGCTGCAACGTGTCAGCCGGTGAACCATTTTGCCGGCACGAGCGCCGTCCGGCCGGATCCGCCGGGGTAGAAGTTCGGCTTGAGAGGGCAAGCGCGATGACGGCGCCAGCGTCGGTACGCTGAGCAAGTTCTGAACCGGCTCGCGGTCGAGCGTTCGCGACGGGGGCGTGCCTTCGAGGTAGCGGCGATCTCCGTGGCGTTGATCAACCGCGGCAAGGTCACCGGCTGGACCAATGCGTCAAGGCAGCTGGAGATGCCTTGTTCGTCAGCGATCGTTTGTTGTGGGGTTCAATTAGTAAAATAATATGACTAGTCAGAGCGCCAACGCCGTGAAACAATACCTTCCTCTGCTCAAAAAGGGCGGACGGAAGGTGCCATAGCACCCCAGTTTGGTGCAGGCATCCCGGATAACCATCCAGGGAGAACGCGCCCACATGATCGGCAGCGTGCATGCTCGCATCGTGTCGCCCTTCCGTGACGCCATTGGCTGTTCGCTTCCAGCAGCCGGTAGTCCGCGAGCAAAGTCATGACATCGCTCGTCGTCATCCCCACGCAGCGCGCGCATTCCAATCATGCCGAAGTGGCCCGCAGCATTGGCGTCGACATCATTGCCGGCCGCTATGCCGAGGGAATGCGGCTGCCCGGCGACGCCGAACTCACCGCGATGTTTCGGGTGTCGCGGCCAGTGCTGCGCGAAAGCGTGAAGACGCTGGTCGCCAAGGGCCTGCTCAGCACCAAGGCACGCGTGGGCACCGTGGTGCGGAAGCGGGGCGCCTGGAACATGTTCGATGCCGACGTGCTCGCGTGGCATCTCGATGCCGGCATCGACAAGCGCTTCCTTGGTGACCTCGCGGAAATCCGCCTTGTCGTCGAACCGCGGGCCGCCGCGCTCGCAGCTGTGCGGCGTTCCGAAGCCGACATCGCCGAACTCCGGCGGAGCATCGAGCGGATGCGGCGCGAGGCATCCGACTCCGTTGCTTTTGCCGACGCCGACCTCGCGCTGCACATCGCGGTCGCCAATGCGTCCGGCAATCCGTTCATGCGTTCGATCGGAAACGTGATCGAGGCGGCGTTGCGCGCCTCGTTCCTGCTCAGCGCGCCGGTCGCGCCGCAGGACCGCGAGACGGTGCTGCTCTGGCACCAGCGGATCGTCGATGCGATTGCAGATGGCGATGCGGAAGCGGCGGCGGCGGCCATCGTCGAGGTCATTCACAACGGCATGAGCCGGCACGACGGGTCTGTGGCCAGACATGCAACCGCCATCGCAAGCGGCGGGGAAGACAAATCATGACTGCGTTGCGCCTCGCCATCATAGGCTTCGGCAAGATCGCGCGTGATCAGCATGCCCCCGCGATTGCGGCGACCGATGGCGTGACGCTTGCCGCCGTCGCCGATCCCCACGCCTCGCTGCCGGACCTGCCGCATTTCACGAGGCTGGAGGCGTTGTTACGCGACGGTCCGCCGATCGATGCGGTTGCCATCTGCACGCCGCCGCAGGTGCGGCGCGCGCAGGCGGCATTGGCGATCGAGGCGGGCAAGCACGTGATGCTGGAAAAGCCGCCGGGCGCCAGCGTCGGCGAACTCGATCCCCTGATTGCGGCGGCGGTGCGTGCCGGACGGACGCTGTTTGCGACCTGGCATTCGCGCTTTGCGCCCGCGGTCGATCCGGCGCGGCAGTGGCTGGCGTCGCGCCGCATCAATGCGGTGCACATCAACTGGAAAGAAGACGTTCGCGTCTGGCATCCCGGGCAGGGCTGGATCTGGGAGCCCGGCGGGCTTGGCGTCTTCGATCCCGGCATCAACGCGCTGTCGATCCTCACCAGAATTCTGCCGCAGCCGCTGTTTGTGACGGCGGCCGAGCTTTCCTTTCCGGCCAATCGCGAAGCGCCGATCGCCGCGCGCCTCTGGCTGACCGATGCGCATGATTTGCCCATCACGGCCGAATTCGATTTCCGCCAGACCGGCCCGCAGAGCTGGGACATCGTGATCGACACCGACCGCGGTCCGCTGACGCTTTCGGGTGGCGGCAAGCGCCTCGTCGCCGGAGACGAGGTGCTGGTCGAAGCGGCGGATGCGGAATATCGCGGGCTGTATCGCCGCTTCATCGAGCTGGCTGCGACGGGCACGAGCGACGTCGACCTGACGCCACTCCGTCTGGTCGCGGACGCGTTCCTGCTCGGCCGCCGCAACATCGTCGACAGCTTTGAAGACTGACCATGGTTGATGCAGTGCCACACGTTGCGAGGGAAATATTTGGCGCGTTGCCGGATGGCCGGCCCGTCGAGCGCGTGTCGCTTCGGGCAGCGAACGGATTTGAAGCCCGCATCATCAATTTCGGCGCAGCGCTGCAGGCGTTGATGGTGCCCGACAAGGACGAGCGCTGCGACGACGTCGTGCTGGGGCATGACGAGTTCAAAGGCTATCTCGACCATCGGCGCTTCTTTGGCGCGACCGTCGGCCGCTACGCCAATCGTATCGCGAACGCGCGCTTCGTTCTCGACGGCACTGCGGTGCAACTGACCGCCAATAACGGCAAGCATGCGCTGCATGGCGGGCCTGACGGCTTCGACCGGAAGCTGTGGCAGATCACCGACATTGAGGAAGGCGCCGAGCCTTGCGTAACGCTCGCCTATGTCAGCGCCGACGGCGAGGAGGGCTATCCGGGCCGGCTGGATGTCCGCGTCAGCTATCGCCTGACGGGGCCGTCCGAACTGTCGATCAGTTTTGAAGCCCGCGCCGACCGCCCCACGATCGTCAACCTGACCAACCATAGTTTCTTCAATCTGGAGGGCGCGGCGTCGGGCGAGGACATCCTCGATCACCGTTTGACTGTTTTCGCCGATCGCTTTCTCGCGATCGATCCCGATGCCATTCCGCTTCCCGGGCCGCCGAGAACGGTGGCGGGAACGCCGTTTGATTTCCGCAACCCTTCGACCATCGGCGCCCGGATCCGCCGCGACGAGCCGCAGTTGCGCAACGGCAGAGGCTACGACCACAATTTCTGCCTCGATGGCGCGGGCGAACTGCGCCTCGCGGCCCGGCTCGAAGCGCCGCGATCCGGACGAGTTCTCGAACTGCTGACCGATCAGGCGGGCCTGCAGCTCTATTCGGGCAACTATCTCGATGGATCGATCCAGGGAAAGCAGGGATTGCTGTACCGGCAGTCGGATGCCATCTGCCTCGAGCCGCAGGCATGGCCCGATACGCCCAACCGACCGGATTTTCCGAGCGCGCGACTCGCGCCCGGCGACACCTATCGGCATCATATCGTCTATCGTTTTGCTTCGACCGGCGAGGGGCGATGATGGGTGAGGCGATGGAACAGGTGCTGACTTCCATTTTGTCAACCGAACTCGCAAGTTCAACATAACAAGGGAGGGAAACATGCCAAGATTGACTACATGGTGCGCACTAGTGCTGGCAGGGCTCGTCGCCGCGGCCGCCGGTGGCGACGCGTTCGCACAGAGCAAGCCGTCCATCGGCATCGCGATGCCGACCAAATCCTCCGCACGCTGGATCGACGACGGCAACAACATCGTCAAGGTGCTGAAGGAGCGCGGCTACGGCACCGACCTGCAATATGCCGAGGACGATATCCCGAACCAGCTCTCCCAGGTCGAGAACATGGTGACCAAGGGAGCCAAGGTGCTGGTGATCGCGGCGATCGACGGCACCACGCTCTCGGACGTGCTCAAGCAGGCCAAGGCCAAGGGCATCACCGTGATTGCCTATGACCGCCTGATCCGCGACACGCCGAATGTCGACTATTACGCGACCTTCGACAATTTCCAGGTCGGCGTGCTGCAGGCGCAATCGATCGAGCAGGCGCTCGGGCTGAAGGAAGGCAAGGGCCCGTTCAACATCGAACTGTTCGGCGGCTCGCCCGACGACAACAACGCCTACTTCTTCTACAACGGCGCGATGTCGGTGCTGCAGCCCTATATCGACAGCGGCAAGCTCGTGGTCGCCAGCAAGCAGACGGGAATGGACAAGGTTTCGACCCTGCGTTGGGACGGCGCCACCGCGCAGTCCCGCATGGACAATCTGCTCAGCGCCTTCTACGGCAAGAAGCGCCTCGATGCCGTGCTGTCGCCCTATGACGGCCTCTCGATCGGGATCATTTCTTCGCTGAAGGGCGTCGGCTACGGCAGCGCCGATCAGAAGATGCCGATCGTCAGCGGCCAGGATGCGGAGGTGCCGTCGATCAAGGCGATGCTGCGCGGCGAGCAGTATTCGACCATCTTCAAGGATACCCGCGATCTCGCGCGCGTGACCGTGGACATGGTCGATGCCGTGCTCAGCGGCAAGGAAGTTCCCGTCAACGACACCAAGACTTACAACAACGGCGTCAAGGTGGTGCCTTCCTACCTGCTCAAGCCGGTCGTGGTCGACAAGAGCAACTGGGAGAAGACGCTGGTCGAGGGCGGTTACTACAAGCGCTCGCAGATCCAGTAAGCGGACCGCGCCGACCCGGCGCTGCAGGGCATAATACAATGGCGGCAATGCTTGAAATGCGCGGCGTCAGCAAGAGCTTTGCGGGCGTGCAGGCGTTGCGCGACGTCAGCTTTACCGTGGAGGCCGGCGAGATCCACGCCCTCGTCGGCGAGAACGGCGCGGGCAAGTCGACGCTGATGAAGGTGCTCAGCGGCGTATACCCGCGCGGCAGCTACGAGGGGACGATCGTCTTCGATGGCGAGGCGCGGAGCTTTCGCGACATCAACGACTCCGAGGCGCTCGGGATCATCATCATCCACCAGGAACTGGCCCTGATACCGCTGATGTCGATCGCGGAGAACATCTTCCTGTCGCATCTGCCCAAACGATTCGGCGTCATCGACCGTGACGAGGTATACCGGCGCACGAGGGAGCTGCTGGCCCAGGTCGGCCTCCGCGAGCAGCCGGACACGCTGGTCACCGACCTCGGTGTCGGCAAGCAGCAACTGGTGGAGATCGCCAAGGCGATCTCCAAGCGCGTGCGGCTGTTGATCCTGGACGAGCCCACCGCCAGCCTCAACGAGACCGACAGCGCGGCCTTGCTCGATCGTCTCGTGGCGTTCCGGGAGCAGGGCATTGCCTCGATCCTGATTTCGCACAAGCTGAACGAGATCGCGCGCGTCGCCGACCGCATCACGGTGCTGCGCGACGGCCGCACCGTCGACAGCATCGATTGCCGGAGCGAGCCGGTGGAGGAGGACCGCATCATCCGCAGCATGGTGGATCGCGATCTCGCGCATCGATTCCCGGAGCGTGACGCAAAAATTGGAGATCCGGTGCTGACGGTGACGGACTGGTCGGTGCACCATCCGCTCCATTCCGAGCGGCAGACCATCAAGAACGTCGACTTTTGGGTACGGCGAGGGGAGGTCGTGGGCATCGCCGGCCTGATGGGCGCGGGCCGTACCGAGTTTGCGATGAGTCTGTTCGGCCGGGCGTGGGGCCGCAATATTTCCGGCCAGGTCCGGATCGACGGCCGCGAGGCCGATTTGTCCAGCGTGACGGCGGCGATCGACGCGGGGCTCGCCTATGTCACGGAGGATCGCAAGCAGTTCGGGCTGATCCTCGCCGACGATGTGCGCAAGAACATCAGTCTGGCAAGCCTGGACCGTGTCGCCTCGCGGGGCGTGATTGACGACGTCAGGGAGTTGAAGGCGGCGAGCGACTACCGGGCCCGGATGCGGATCCGCTGCTCCGACGTCTATCAGGAGGCGGGGCAGCTTTCCGGCGGCAACCAGCAGAAGGTGGTGCTGTCGAAATGGCTGATGACCGACCCCAAGGTTCTGATCCTCGACGAGCCGACCCGCGGCATCGACGTCGGTGCGAAATACGAGATTTATTGTATCATCAACGAGCTGGCGGCGGCCGGCAAGGGCGTCGTCGTGATCTCGTCGGAAATGCCGGAACTGCTCGGCATCTGCGACCGGATCTGCGTGATGAATGACGGCGCCTTTGTCGGCGAATTTGCCGCAGCGGAAGCGACCCAGGAAAAGATCATGCAGGCCATCATGCGCAACAAGGTCTTGAACAATAGCCTGCGCGCGAACAACATGCAGGCGGGAGCCATGCGGCCATGACCGACAAGACCGTTTCGCTTGGCCAAGAGCGGCATTCCGGGTTCATCAAGAACAATCTGCGCACCTACGGCATGCTGCTGTCGCTGTTTGCGATCATGCTGTTCTTCCAAATCATGACCGACGGCACGCTGCTGCAGCCGCTCAACCTCACCAATCTGGTGCTGCAGAACAGCTACATCGTCATCATGGCGCTCGGCATGCTGCTGGTGATCGTGACCGGGCATATCGACCTCTCGGTCGGTTCGGTCGCAGGTTTCGTGGGGGCGGTGGCGGCGGTGCTGATGGTCCGCTACCAGGTCGATTATCCGCTGGCGTTCATCGCGTGCCTGCTGGTGGGCGCGGCGATCGGGGCGGCGCAGGGCTATTGGGTTGCCTATTTCGGAATCCCTTCCTTCATCGTCACGCTGGCCGGGATGCTGGTCTTCAAGGGCCTTGCGCTGGCGCTGCTGCAGGGCCAGTCCGTCGGGCCGTTTCCCGCGACCTTCCAGAAGCTGTCGTCGGGCTTTATCCCGGAGCTGCTTCCGGACGTCGGCACGCTGCACCCGACCTCGCTGCTGATCGGCATCGTGCTCGCCTTTGCGTTCGTCTATGCCAGCGCCCGGAGCCGCGCGCGGGAACATTCGCACGGGATCGAGGTCGAGCCTTATGCGTTCTTCGTCGCGAAAAGCGCGGTGCTGTCAGGCGCGGTGATCTATTTCACCTACCTGATCGCTTCGCATCGCGGGTTGCCGAACGTCCTCGTTATCATGACGGTACTGATCGCCTTCTACGCCTTCATCACGCGGCGAACGGTAATCGGACGGCAGATCTATGCCGTCGGCGGCAATGCGAAGGCCGCAAAGCTGTCTGGCATCAAGACCGAACGGCTCACCTTCTTTACGTTCGTGAACATGGGCGTTCTGGCCGCGCTCGCCGGGCTGGTGTTCGCCGCGCGCCTCAACACGGCGACGCCAAAGGCCGGCATCGGCTTCGAGCTCGACGTCATCGCCGCCTGCTTCATCGGCGGCGCATCGGCTTACGGTGGCGTCGGCCGGGTCGGCGGGGCCGTTGTCGGTGCCATGATCATGGGCGTGATGAACAACGGGATGTCGATTCTCGGCATCGGCATCGACTATCAGCAGGTGATCAAGGGCCTGGTGCTGCTCGGGGCCGTCTGCATCGACGTCTATAACCAGCGCAGGTAATCTTCATCATGGCTCCAGCCACAAAACTCTACCGCGGCGTGTTTCCGGTCGCGCCGACCATATTCGACGAGCGCGGCGAACTCGACATCGACGGCCAGCGGCGCTGCATCGACTTCATGATCGACGCCGGCTCGCACGGTCTGTGCATTCTTGCAAATTTTTCCGAGCAGTTCGTGCTGACCGATGCCGAGCGCGAACAGGTGATGGACGCGGTGCTAAAGCATGTCGCCGGCCGGGTGCCGGTCATCGTGACGACGACGCATTTCAGCTCGTCGATCTGCGCCGCGCGCAGCCGCCAGGCCCAGCAGGCGGGGGCTGCGATGGTGATGATCATGCCGCCCTATCACGGCGCCACCTTCCGCGTCTCCGAGAAGGCCATCTTCGAGTTCTTTTCGTTCGTCTCCGATGCCATCGATATCCCGATCATGATCCAGGATGCGCCGGTGGCGGGAACGCCGCTCTCGGTCGACTTTCTGGCCCGGATGGCGCGGGACATTCCGCACATCAGCTACTTCAAGATCGAGGTGCCGATGGCCGCGGCCAAGCTTCGCGACCTCATCGCCGCCGGCGGCGACAGCATCGTCGGACCCTGGGACGGCGAGGAGGCCATCACGCTGATGGCGGATCTCGACGCAGGCGCCACCGGCGCCATGACCGGCGGCGGCTATCCCGACGGCATCCGCCAAATCATGGATCCGTATTCTGCCGGGCGGAGGGACGAGGCCGTGGCGGCCTATGCGCGCTGGCTGTCGCTGATCAACTACGAAAACCGGCAATGCGGCTTGCAGGCCTGCAAGATCCTGATGATGGAGGGCGGCGTGATCGGTTCGGACGCGGTTCGCCATCCCCTGCAGAAGCTCCACCCGGCAACGCGCGCCGGCCTGATCGACATCGCCCGTTCGCTCGATCCCGTCGTGCTGCGTTGGGGCCGCTAATCCCCAGAAAGAACAAAAGCTGTTCCGGATTGGCCGACATGGAAATAGGCTTCCACTCGGAGGCCTGAAAAAGCCAATCGCTTCCATTGCTCCCGCGGCCGGAAACGACGACATTTACCCCTGAAACCAGCGGATGGCGCGCGATGGAACAGATGGGTTATGAGCCGTTTGGCGAGCGCCTGGCGCCCGAAAGGGACGCCCGGCCGCGTTCGCCCGTCTCCCGCTATCTGTTGTGGGCCGGCACCGGCCTGTTCTGGTCGCTGGTCGTTACCATCGTGCTTGCCCGTGCGGCCTATTTCGAGCCGGGATTTTTTGACGGATTCGACCGCGCCGTGACCTTCGCCGGACGCGCGTTGGGGATCCTTTAGACCCAGGCCACCTCTACCATCGACTTGTCGTTCCAGATGATTCGCTGGAACGCGGTCGCCGCATGCCGCGCGGGTTCCCAACCTTTGCGTGCGGGCTGGATAACAGTGGCAAACAGGCGCAGCAAATGCGCCTTCAAGGACAGAACTTCTCTCTATCGGGCCCGACCGAAATTATATTATTCAGTTAGGCCATCAGGGGAATAAAATCTTTCCCTTCAGAGGATGTTTTGTGCCGCAAGATGAAGGTTCTTCCGCAGCCGGCGATAGACCGGCGAATAGACCCGCGACCAGCGCCGGCCGGCTCGTAGCGCTCCTTCCGGGCGTCATTCTTTGCGTCATTGTCGCCCTCATCTCTACGGGCCTGGAAACCCTGGAACGACATCTGTTCGCGCATCCCTATGTGGAGGCGCTGGTTGTCGCGATCCTGCTCGGCATGGCCGTGCGCAGCTTCTGGACGCCGCCTGGGCGCTGGCAGGCCGGGATCGCGTTCAGCGCCAAGCAACTGCTCGAATTTGCAGTGATGCTGCTCGGTGCCTCGATCAGCTTTGCCATGATCGCAGCTTCCGGCGCCGCGCTGCTCGGCGCGATCGCCGCGACCGTCATTGTCACCCTGGGCCTGAGTTTCGGTCTGGGCCGCATGCTCGGCCTGTCGACGCGGCTATCGATCCTGATCGCCTGCGGCAACTCCATCTGCGGCAATTCGGCGATCGCGGCCGTCGCGCCGGTGATCGGGGCTGATGGTGACGAGATCGCGTCCTCGATCTCGTTCACGGCGATCCTCGGCGTGGTGATGGTGCTGGGATTGCCGCTTCTGATCCCGCTTCTGGAGCTTTCGGCGACGCAATACGGAATTCTCGCCGGCCTCACCGTCTACGCCGTCCCGCAGGTGCTTGCCGCGACGGTGCCGGCGGGGCTCGTGAGCACGCAGATCGGCACCCTGGTCAAGCTGATGCGCGTCCTGATGCTGGGGCCGATCGTGGTCGCGCTCGCGCTGCTGGCCCCGCGCCTGCAGGGTAGCACGCGAAGCAAGACAACGGTCGGCTTCTTCCGGCTGGTACCCTGGTTCATCATCGGCTTTCTCGCGTTCGCCGCCTTGCGCTCGCTCGACATCATTCCCGCGACCGTGATCGGCCCGCTGACCGCGATCACCAGCTTTCTCACCGTCGTGTCGATGGCTGCACTCGGGCTCGGGGTGGACGTGCGGGTGCTTGCGAATGTTGGAGGCCGGGTGACCGCGGCCGTCACGTTGTCGCTGTTGTTCTTGCTGGCGATCAGCATTGGCCTGATTCAACTGTTCAAATGAGGTGCGGTCCGTTGAAATGAACGGCTCGGGAGACGAGAAAAGCGCGGCGACGACCGGGGCCGCCGGCAGCGGAGCGGCCCGGCCCGGCATCCCGGCCGGCGTCTGGGTCCTCGGTTTCGTCTCGATGCTGATGGACATCTCCTCGGAGATGATCCACGCCCTGCTGCCGCTCTATATGGTGACGGTGCTCGGCACCTCGACGCTCGCCGTCGGCATCATCGAAGGCATTGCCGAAGCCACCGCATCGATCACCAAGGTATTCTCCGGCGCGCTGAGCGACTGGCTTGGCAAACGCAAAATCCTGGCCGCGTTCGGCTACGGCCTGGCGGCCTTCACCAGGCCGATCTTCGCCCTGGCGGCTTCGCTCGAATGGCTGATCGCCGCGCGCTTCATCGACCGCGTCGGCAAGGGCATTCGCGGCGCGCCGCGCGATGCCCTCGTTGCCGACATCGCGCCGGCGCATCTGCGCGGTGCGAGCTTCGGCCTGCGCCAATCGCTCGATACGATCGGTGCTTTTCTTGGACCGCTTGTCGCCATCGGCCTGATGTGGCTGATGGCCGATAATTTTCAGGCGGTGTTCTGGATCGCCGCCATTCCGGCGGTTTTGGCCGTTGGGCTGATACTGTTTGCGGTGAAGGAGCCGGATCGGCCAAAGGAATTGAGGCGGGTTCGCATGCCGCTGCATCGCGATGAACTGCGCCGTCTCGGCACGTCCTATTGGTGGGTCGTGGCGCTCGCGACGGTTTTTACGCTGGCGCGTTTCAGCGAAGCGTTCCTCATCCTGCGGGCGCAATCGATCGGCATGCCGCTGGCGCTGGTGCCGATCGTCCTGGTCATCATGGCTCTCGCTTATTCCCTGTCGGCCTATCCTGTCGGCGTGTTGTCCGATCGCGTCAATCGCCTGACGCTGCTCGCGATCGGCCTTCTGCTGCTCGTCGTGGCCGACCTCCTGCTTGCTTTTGCAACAGGCATCGTCGCGGTCGGAATTGGCGTCGTGTTCTGGGGCCTGCACATGGGCTTCACGCAAGGGTTGCTCGCAACCCTGATCGCGGACGTAGCCCCGGCCGAGTTGCGCGGAACTGCCTTCGGTGTGTTCAATCTGATGACCGGCGTCGCACTGCTTGTCGCCAGCCTCGTCGCCGGTGCGCTGTGGGATATGGCAGGGCCGCAAGCCACGTTCCTGGCGGGGGCCGCCTTTGCCCTGCTGACGCTCGCAGGGCTGCTTGTCATTCGCGGTCGGCTGGGAGTACGGGCAGACGCCTGACGCCGAAAGCGCCGACCGCTGCGAGCGAACCGTGCTGGCATACCGTTTGCAAGCAAACGGAGACTGACTGGCATCGGTTTGGCTGACCCTTTCTCCTCGTGTGGCGTCAAACCTTCGGCCAAAAAATGGCCGCAACCGCCACAACTCGAGACCGGGAGAGTTCTATGGATCGCAGGACTGTGTTGAAGGGACTTGCCGGGGTGGGCAGCCTGGCGGCAACGGGCGGCCTTTCGATGCCGGCGCTTTCCCAGGGCGCTGCCGCGCGCACGCTGAAGTTTGTGCCACAGGCCAACCTTGCGAACTTCGATCCGATCTGGGGGACCCAATATGTCGTGCGCAACGCCGCTGCGCTGGTGTGGGATACGCTTTACGGCCTCGATGCCACGCTGCAGCCGCAGCGCCAGATGGTCGAGTCCGAAGAAGTGTCCGATGACGGTCTGGTCTGGACCTTCCGGCTGAGGCCGGGGCTTAAGTTCCACGACGGTGCGCCGGTGCTGGCCAAGGATGTGGTCGCGAGCCTGACGCGATGGTCGGCGCGCGATCCCATGGGCTTGATGATCAAGGCGATCCAGAACGAGCTGACCGCGGTCGACGACAAAACCATCAAATGGTCGCTGAAAGCGCCTTATCCGAAGATGCTGCTGGCGTTGGGCAAGAACAGCACGCCCTGCGCGTTCATCATGCCGGAGCGCATTGCCCAGACCGATCCGTTCAAGCAGATCCCCGAATATATCGGCTCCGGCCCGATGAAGTTCGCCAAGGGCGAATGGGTGCCCGGCGCCAAGGCGGTGTTCGAGAAGTTCGCCGATTACACGCCGCGGCAGGAGAAGGCATCCTGGCTCGCCGGCGGGAAGCAGATGCTGGTCGATCGCATCGAATGGGTTGTCATCCCCGATCCCGCGACCGCAGCCGCCGCGTTGCAGAACGGTGAGGTCGACTGGTGGGAGAGCCCCATTACCGACCTGGTGCCGTCGCTCAGGAAGAACCGCAACATCAACGTCGATATCGCCGATCCGCTCGGCAACATCGGTTCGTTCCGGATGAACCATTTGCATCCGCCCTTCAACGATGTGAAGGCGCGGCGTGCCGTGCTCGCGGCGCTGAGCCAGGAAGACTACATGCGCGCCCTGGTCGGCGACGACACCGCGCTGTGGAAGCCGCTGCCGGGATTCTTTACACCGGATACGCCGCTCTACACGGAAGAGGGCGGTGAGATTTTGAAGGGCAAGCGCGATCTTGCGATGGCCAAGAAGCTGTTGGCCGAGAGCGGCTATTCGGGCCAGCCGGTGACCTGTGTCGTGGCGCAGGACCAGCCGATCACCAAGGCGCAGGGCGATGTCACCGCTGACCTGTTGAAGCAGATGGGGATGAATGTCGACTTCGTTGCGACCGACTGGGGCACGGTCGGCTCCCGCCGCGCCCAGAAGACGCCGCCGGGCCAGGGCGGCTGGCAGGTGTTTCACACCTGGCACGCCGGCGCGGACTGCATCAATCCTGCCGCCTACAACGCCATTCGCGGCACGGGCGACAAGGCGTGGTTTGGCTGGCCCACCAGCGAACCCGTGGAAAAGGAGGTTCTGGCATGGTTCGCCGCCAAGAATCTCGATGAGGAGAAGTCCGCGGTGAAGCGCCTCAACAAGGCGGCGCTCGATGATGTGGTCTATGCGCCGACCGGCTTCTTCCTGAGCTACACGGCGTGGCGCAAGAACATCTCCGGCATCGCGAAGGGGCCGCTGCCGTTCTTCTGGGGCGTGTCGAAGTCCGCATGACGGCGCGGTGACCCATGGTCTCGTATATCTTTCGTCGCGTTCTATCGACCCTGCCAGTGATGGGGATCGTTGCGCTGTTCGTATTCAGCCTGCTCTACATCGCGCCGGGCGATCCGGCGGCGGTGATCGCCGGCGACCAGGCGAGCCCCGCCGACGTCGAGCGCATTCGCCAGGGCCTCGGCCTCGACCGGCCGTTCCTGGTCCAGTTCGGGACCTGGGTCTGGCAAATCCTGCACGGCAATCTCGGCACCTCGATCTTCACCAACATGCCGGTCTCCGCGATGATCGCGCAGCGCATCGAGCCGACGCTCTCGCTGATGGCGATTACGCTGGTCCTGACCATCCTTGTCGCGGTCCCGCTCGGGGTCGTGGCGGCGTGGAAGGCCGGAAGCTGGGTGGACCGCACCATCATGGCCTTCGCCGTGTTCGCGTTCTCGCTGCCCGTCTTTGTCGTCGGATATGTGCTGGCCTTCGTGTTCGCGCTGCAGTTCGAATGGCTGCCCGTCCAGGGCTATACGCCTTTGGCGGCGGGCCTCTGGCCGTGGCTGCAGAACCTCATTCTTCCTGCGCTCGCGCTAGGCACCGTCTACATCGCGCTGATCGCGCGCATCACCCGCGCCTCCATGCTCGAGGTGCTGCAGCAGGATTATGTCCGCACCGCCCGCGCCAAGGGCCTCGACACGCGCAACATCCTGTTCGTCCATGCGCTGAAGAACGCCGCCGTTCCGATCGTGACTGTCATCGGCATCGGCATTGCGCTGCTGATCGGCGGCGCGGTGGTGACCGAAAGCGTGTTTGCGATTCCGGGTCTTGGCCGGCTGACGATCGATGCCATCCTGCGCCGCGACTACCCTGTCATCCAGGGCATCGTGCTGCTGTTCAGCTTCCTCTATGTGATCGTCAACCTGCTGGTCGACGTTACCTACACCCTGGTCGATCCGAGGATCCGCTATTGAGTATCGTCAGCACCAGCACGGCGCCGGTGCCGCCGGGCCTCGTCATTGCGCCGCAACTGCCGGACCTGATGTTGCCGGTGGCGATCCGGCGCGGCGTGTTCGGATTTCTGCGCAATCATCCGACGGTCGCGATCGGCGGCGCCTTGCTGCTCTGCCTGGTCTTGATCGCGGTCTTCGCACCCTGGCTCGGGACCGTCGACCCGACCGCGATCTCGCCCGCCAAGCGCACGCGCCTTCCTTCCGCCGATTACTGGTTCGGCACCGACATACTTGGTCGTGACGTCTATTCGCGCGTGCTCTATGGGGCGCGGGTCTCGCTCACCGTGGGCCTGTCGGTCGCCATCTTGGCCTCGCTCGCCGGTCTCGCCATCGGTCTCGTCTCGGGCTTCGTGCGGTGGGCGGACGGCATCCTGATGCGGTTCATGGACGGGCTGATGTCGATACCGCCGATCCTGCTCGCGATCGCGCTGATGGCCTTGACGCGCGCGAGCGTCGGCAACGTCATCCTGGCCATCACGGTTGCCGAAATCCCGCGCGTCTCGCGGCTGGTGCGCAGTGTCGTGCTGTCGCTGCGCGAGCAGCCGTACGTGGACGCCGCCACAGCCTCCGGCACGCGAACGCCGATGATTATCCTGCGCCACATCCTGCCCAACACGCTGGCGCCGATGCTGGTCCAGGCCACCTATATCTGCGCCAGCGCCATGATCGTGGAGTCGATCCTCTCTTTCATCGGCGCCGGCACGCCGCCCACCATTCCGTCCTGGGGCAACATCATGGCGGAGGGCAGGGCGCTGTGGCAGGTCAAGCCCTACATCGTGTTCTTTCCCGCCGCGTTCCTGTCCGTCACTGTGCTTGCCGTCAATCTGCTTGGCGACGGCCTGCGCGACGCGCTCGATCCACGCATGGCCAAGAGCCTCTAGCGCATGACCTTGAAAAGAGCGAACCGGCTTTCCGACGAGGATGTGATCTGATGGCGCTGCTCGAAGTCCATAACCTGCAGACGCATTTCCGTACGCCCGAGGGCATCAACCGCGCTGTCGACGGCGTCTCCTTTCATGTCGACGAAGGCGAGACGCTGGCGATCGTCGGTGAATCCGGCTGCGGCAAGTCGGTCACCTCGATGTCGCTGATGCGGCTGATCGCTGAACCGCCGGGCAAGATCGCGGGCTCGATACGCTTCCAGGGCAAGGATCTGCTGCAACTCTCCGAGCGCGAGATGCGCGCCATCCGCGGCAACGACATTTCGATGATTTTCCAGGAGCCGATGACGAGCCTCAATCCGGTGCTCACTGTCGGCCGCCAGATCGGCGAGACGCTGCGGATGCACCAGGGGCTGGACAAGCAGGCCGCCGAGGCACGGGCCATCGAGATGCTGACCCTGGTCGGCATTCCCGAACCGGCGCGGCGCGTGCGCGAATATCCGCACCAGCTTTCCGGCGGCATGCGCCAGCGCGTGATGATCGCGATGGCGCTGGCCTGCAATCCAAAGCTCCTGATCGCGGACGAGCCGACCACGGCGCTCGATGTCACGATCCAGGCGCAGATCCTGCAGTTGATGCTGGACCTCAAGCGCCGCGTCGGCGCGGCGATCGTCCTGATCACCCACGATCTCGGTGTGGTCGCCGAAATCGCCGAGCGCGTCATGGTCATGTATGCCGGCCGCAAGGTCGAGGAGGCGCCGGTGGCCGAGCTGTTTCGCTCGCCCCGTCATCCCTATACGCAGGGGCTGCTCGGCGCGGTGCCCAAGCTCGGTTCCTCGCTCTCGGGCGCAGCGCGGCGGCTCGCCGAGATTCCCGGCCAGGTGCCCAGCCTCAAGGGACGGATCGAGGGCTGCGTCTTTGCCGGGCGCTGTTCGCTGGCGACCGATCTGTGCCGGCAGGTTGCCCCGGGTCTCGAAGAGAAGGGGCCGCGCCACATCGTCGCCTGCCATTATGCGCTCAAGCAGGCGGCCGCGGCATGAGCGCGCCACTGCTGCAGGTCAACGACCTCAAGAAGCATTTTCCGGTCCGCGGTGGCCTGTTCAGTCGCAAGTCGAACTGGGTCTATGCCGTGGACGGCGTGTCCTTTGAGGTCGCGCGGGGCGAGACGCTGTCGCTCGTCGGCGAATCCGGCTGCGGCAAGTCGACGGTCGGCCGGGCTATCCTGCGGCTGTTCGACATCACCGCCGGCCAGGTGGTGCTGGATGGCCGCCGCATCGACGATCTTTCACCCGGAGGCCTGCAGAGCATGCGCCGCCGCGTGCAGGTGGTGTTCCAGGACCCGTTCTCCAGCCTCAATCCACGCATGCGCGTGCGCGATATCCTGGCCGAGCCGATCCGCAATTTCGGCCTTGCCAGATCATCCGCCGAGCTCGAGGCAAAGGTTGCGGCGCTGATGGACACCGTGCGCCTGCCGCGCGACGCGCTGGGGCGCAGGCCGCACGAATTCTCCGGCGGCCAGCGCCAGCGCATCGGCATCGCCCGGGCGCTAGCCGCCGAGCCCGAGTTGATCGTCTGCGACGAGGCGGTCTCGGCGCTCGACGTCTCCGTCAAGGCGCAGATCGTCAATCTGCTGCAGGACCTGCAGCGGGAATTCGGCCTCGCATTGCTGTTCATCAGCCATGATCTCGCGATCGTCGAGCACATGACGCACCGCGTTGCCGTCATGTATCTCGGCAAGATCGTCGAGATGGCGCCCAAGCGGCAAATCTTCACCGCGCCGAGGCATCCCTACACGAGGGCACTTCTTTCGGCCGTGCCGGTGCCGGAGCCCGGGGCAATTCGCAACCCGATCATCCTGAAGGGCGATGTACCGAGCCCGATCAACCCGCCCAGCGGTTGCCGTTTCCACACCAGGTGTCCCTACGTGTTCGATCGCTGCCGGACGGAGGAGCCGCAGCTTCGCTCGACCAAAAGTGGGCAATGGGTGGCGTGTCATCTCGAAGCGCTTCCGGAACGACCGGCAGCCGCTCCACTGATCCCGCGCGGTTGAAGCGATCGATGCTCTACTTGGTACCGTAGGCACGGTCGCCGGCGTCGCCGAGACCGGGGACAATATAGGCGTTGGCGTCCAGCCCCTGATCGATCGCGGCAAGCCAGATCGGAACATCCGGGTGAATGCCGCGCATGCGTTCGACGCCCTCGGGCGCGCCGATCAGGCACACCAGCCGGATGTCGTTGGCGCCGCGCTCCTTTAGCCGGTCGACCGCGGCAACGGCGGAGTTCGCGGTTGCCAGCACCGGCGAGATCACGATCACCAGCCGCTCGTGCAGGTCGCTCGGCGCCTTGAAGAAGTATTCCACCGCCGTGAAGGTTTCGGGTTCGCGGTACAGGCCGATATGGGCAATGCGTGCGGTCGGCACCAGATCGAGCATGCCGTCCGCAAAGGTCACGCCGGCACGCAGCACCGGCGCGAACACCAGCTTTTTGCCTGCGATTTGCGGCGACCTCATATGCGCCAGCGGCGTTTCGATTTCGACATCGGCGAGCGGCAGGTCACGGGTGACCTCGTAGCAAAGCAGCATCCCGATTTCCTTGAGGAGTTCGCGAAACGACTTGGTCGAAATGTCCTTCTGCCGCAGCAGCGTCAGCTTGTGCTGCACCAGCGGGTGGCTAACGATGGTAACGCCGTCCATGTCTAAAACCCCGGATCTAGAAAACTGTGCCGTCGCTGATGACTTTCACCGGAGGCGAGGCGTCCGCGCGGCGCTCGCGCGCCAGCCGCCGGCCCGCAGCCCAGGTGCCGCCTTCGAGAATTTTGGCGAGCGGCATCGACGAGGCGTCGCGTCCAAGCCGCTGCCGCATGCCATCGGCGACGCGGTCGAGCAGCGCCACCGTCAGTGCACGCCATTCCACGACCAGCGGTGAACCAACCTCATGCTCTCGCTGCGCCGCTTCTGGATCGCGAAACGCAAGCACCCCTGTATCGATAAACAGCCCGCCGTTGCGATATTCCGCGAGGCCCGTGAGGCCGTCGATATCGGTGACGTCGATGCCCGATCTCTGCAGCGGTTCGATGAGCGAGTACGCCAGCCACTGCGAAAGCTTGTGCAGCGGCACCAGCCCGCTGGTTGCGTCTGCGGTCGTCAGCGCCGGATGCCGCCAGCAATCGCCGAGCGCGATGCCGCCCAGCGTCAGCCGCGATGGCCAGATCGGTCCGAGTTGCTGCAGCAGTTCCGTCAGGATCGTCGGCGCGGGCAGCTTGCCGCCGTCGGTCAGCGTCGCAAGCCGGTCGTAGAGGCCGCCGGGCCGCGGCACGTCACGGCTGCTGAAGATGTCCGGTTTCGAGGCCACCAGCTTGCCCAGCCGACGCAACAGGTCGGTGCGGCCGTCCACTCCGACCAGCGGATTGACGTCCGAGACCTGCATGCCGCGCGCCAGATCGGCAACGCCGAGATTCGCAAGCTTGTCGGCGTCGGCGCGCAACGGTTCGGATGGGACAGCCGAGAAAGCGCCGTCCGTGAACATGGCGAGGCTGGCGAGCCCCAATCCTTCCGAACGGCCGATGGCTAAACCGGTGCCGGGATCGCGGTAGCGCCACGACGGACCGGCGCCGGCATCGAGGAAGACGCTGACGATGGCCAGGTCGAATTCGGCGCGGGCACGCGCTGCCCGATCGGGCCAACTGGCGTGGCTGGCGACGGCAGCCCAGCGATCGTCGCCATTGCTGACGAAGTGCCGCCAGCGCGAATGAAAGGGAACGTCGAATGATGGATAGGCGTTGCGCGTCGTGTCCAGCACCAGATCGATTGCGCCTTCCATGCGATCAAGATCGATGCGGAAGTTCGGCAGCTTGCCGTCGAGGCCGATCGCGAGCATGCGATGGGCGCGCTCGCGAACCGCCTTCGCACTCAGCAATGTCAAAGCAGCTCGCGTCTCCGGATTTGCAAGGGCCAAGGCCGCCGCCTCTCAATATTTTTCGAGCGAACGGCCGACCGGATTGTCCGGCGCTTCCTGAGGCTCCGGCGTGTAGTAGCCGGCGGCTTTCTTTGCCGCGATCTCCACATGCGCGTCGGCCGGGATCATGTCGTCGGGTATAGGCACGCGCTCGACGATCTCGATGCCCTGGCTGGTCAGTGCATCGTGCTTCATGTCGCTCATCGAAACGAAACGGTCGATCCGCTTCAGGCCGAGCCAGTGCACGACGTCAGGCATCAATTGCTGGAAGCGGGCGTCCTGCACGCCGGCGACGCATTCGGTGCGCTCGAAATACTGCGCCGCCGCGTCGCCGCCCTCCTGGCGCTTGCGGGCGTTATAGACGAGAAACTTCGTGACCTCGCCGAGCGCACGGCCTTCCTTGCGATTGTAGATGATAATGCCGAGCCCGCCGCTCTGGCCGGCGCGCGCGCATTCCTCGATGCCGTGAATCAGATAGGGACGGCAGGTGCAGATATCGGAACCGAAGACGTCGGAGCCGTTGCATTCGTCATGCACGCGGCAGGTGATCTTGGTGCTGTGATCCGGCAGCTTGCTGACATCGCCGAACAGATAGGCCGTGGTGCCGCCGATCGGCGGCAGGAAGACCTGCAGGTCGGGCCGCGTCACCAGTTCCGGAAACATGCCCGCGGTCTGTTCGAACAACTGCCGGCGCAGATTGTTCTCGGTGGTCTCGAACCGCGCGGCGAGGCCAGGCAGGTACCAGACCGGATCGATCGCAATCTTGACCACGGAGACGCTGCCATTGGCATGCACGACCTCGCCATCCTGCTTCAGCCGTCCGGCTTCGATCGCGGCCTGCAGTTCGGGCAGGTCGAGGCGGGCGCGCGTGATGGCGATGCTCGGGCGGATGTCGATGCCCTCGGCGATCTCGCTCGCGAAATTTTCCGCGGCCAGATGTCCCCACGGATCGAGCGAGACAATGCGCTTCGGCTCGGCCCATTGCGGAAACGGCCCGATCGTCTCGGCGGGGTGGGTATTGGTGAGGTCCGGACGGCGGATCGGGTCGAGCGCGCCGGATGAAACGGCGAGCGCGCGATAGACCGAATAGGAGCCGCCATGGGTGCCGATGACGTTGCGGTCCTGCGGGCGCGATACGGTGCCGATGATCGGACCACGTTCGCGCGCGGTGGCCGCGCCCCAGTGAATCGGAAATTTGAGCTTGGCACCCGGCGCCGGGTGCGACGTAATGCGAATATGATCAACCCGATTGGAACGAGTCATCGCCACGAACCCTGAAACAGCGACGGCCCGCCTGGATAGACGGGCCTGGTCACCAACGACAATATCAGCAGCGGTTGCAGCTGAGATGACAATATAGTCGTATTTCGGCCGAAAACAACGGCGTTTCGGACGGGGGCCGTTAGGCGGTCGTTAACTCTTGTGGCGCGGCGGGCTGCGGAGCTGGTGCTTGCGCCAAAGCGAGATCGCGGACCGGACCATGTATCGAGTGCTTGACGCGCTCGATCAGGCAAAGGTTGCGCGTGCCCGCAAGGCGACTCGCTGCTCGTTAGGTTGGCGATCGTCGCATCATCACGAGTGCGAGTTGCGAGCAACGAAACGCAGCGCTGACGTGCGTCACGCCGGCCATCTCCGCAATTGACTCGGTGCGAACCAAAACTTTAACTGCTGCTCACGCCGCTTGAACCAGATCGGAGTCCGAGCTCCGCAAACTGCTTCATTTGCATGCAAACGTCGCCCTAAATGGAAGCAACCAGGAAGTTATTTATGCGCGTCATCAATGTTGCCGCCGCCCAGTTGGGTCCGATCCAGAAAGCCGAAAGCCGCGAAGCCGTCGTCAAGCGGATGATTGCGCTGATGGACGAAGCCAAGGCGAAAGGCGCCGATCTGATCGTCTACCCGGAGCTCGCGCTCACCACGTTCTTCCCGCGCTGGTACATGGAAGATCAGGCCGAAGTCGACACCTGGTTCGAGCGCGAGATGCCGAATGCAGCAACGAGGCCCTTGTTCGAACGCGCCGCGCAACACCAGATCGCGATGAATTTTGGCTATGCCGAGCTGACGCCGGACGGGCACCATTTCAACACCTGCATCCTCACCGACAAGTCCGGAAAGATCGTCGGCAAGTATCGCAAGATTCATCTGCCCGGCCATTCGGAGTTCGATACGCAGCGCGCGTTCCAGCATCTGGAGAAGCGCTACTTCGAGCCGGGCGATCTCGGCTTCAACGTCTGGCGGGCGCTGGGCGGCATCTTCGGCATGGCCGTCTGCAACGATCGGCGCTGGCCGGAGACCTATCGCGTGATGGGTCTGCAAGGCGTCGAGATGGTGCTGATCGGCTACAACACGCCGTCAATCAATTCCGAGAAGAGCGAGGAGGGGCCGGAGAAGCGGCTGTTCCACAACCGGCTCTCGGCGCAGGCCGGCGCGTACCAGAACTCGACCTGGGTCGTATGCGTTGCGAAGGCCGGCGTTGAGGACGGCCACCCGCTGATCGGCGGCAGCCTGATCGTCGATCCCGACGGCGAGATCGTTGCCGAAGCCAAAACCGAAGACGACGAGCTTCTGGTTCACGCTTGCGATCTCGATGCCACCGTCTTCGGGAAGAAGACGATCTTCAATTTCGCGCTCCATCGCCGCATCGAGCATTACGGCCTGATCACCAGCCAGACCGGCGTGGTGCCGCCGCCGGAAAACTAGGTGCGGGGTGCCTCCTAGTGATGCTCGAACTGCACCGCGCCCAGCGCCATGGTCACCGCGGCCTGGGTCGGGTCGATCACGGGAATCCCGAGCGCCTGTTCCAGCGGCCGGCGGTGACGCGCCATGCCGGCGCAGCCCATCACGATGGCGCCGGAGCCGTCTTCGTCCTTGAGCGCGCGTCCGACCTCGATCATCTTTGCCAGCGTTCCTTCGCCCGACGCGGTCTCCGCCACGCTCATGTTGAGCGGGCGCTCCCGGGTCAGACGATCCGTCAGGCCCATCTGCCTGATGTAGCGGACGTGACGGCGGATCGAGCGCTGCGCGATGGCGATGACGCCGAAGGTTTCGGCGCGGGCGAGCGCCGTCAGCACGCCGCATTCGGCGATGCCGAACACCGGCCGGTCGGTGGCTTCGCGGCAGACATGCAGGCCAGGATCGCTGTAGCAGGCGATGACGAAGGCGGCCGATTGGTTGTCGCCCTCTACGAGGCGGCGCAGCGGCATCGCCACGCCGTCGACATCGGCCTGGCTCTCGATCCCGAAAGGCCCCTCGGCCAGCGTCTCGCAGACGATCTCCGGTCCGCCTTCAAAGCCGAGCGGCTTTAAGGCTTGCTCCAGCCCCTGTGTCACGAGATGGTTGGAGTTGGGATTGATGACGAGAATGCGCGGCCGGGACATGATGCGTTCCTGCGGGAGAAGGATGGCAAAGGAAGCAACGACCATGCCATCCAGCGATGCATGGTCCACCGTCCACGGCGAAAGCGCAAGGGAGGGTAACGGCACGATCTGTGCTTTTATGCGGTGAAAACAAGTACGTAAGAAGTCCGGACTGAACAGTTGAGGAGTTTGCCATGACCGAGCCCGCCTACGACCTTCTCATCCGCGGCGGCCGCGTCGCGACCGTGAGCGACGTGTTCGAGGCCGACGTCGCCATTTCCGGCGAGACGATTGCAGCCATCGGCCGCGGGCTGGCGGGCGCACGGCGGGAGATCGACGCGCGGGGAAAGCTGGTGCTGCCGGGCGGCGTCGACAGCCACGCCCATATCGAGCAGCTTTCGGCTGCCGGCATCGTGAATGCCGATACGTTCGAGAGCGCGACCGTCTCCGCGGCTTTCGGCGGCACGACCACCGTGATCCCGTTCGCGGCCCAGCATGTCGGCATGAAGCTGCCGCAGGTGCTGGAGGACTATCACGCGCTCGCGAAAAAAGGCGCCGTGATCGACTATGCCTTCCACATGATCATCGCCGATCCGACGAAAGAAACGCTGGAGGCGGATCTGCCTGATTTGATCAGGCAGGGGCACGGCTCGATCAAGATCTTCATGACCTACGATCGCCTGAAGATCGACGACGAACCGCTGCTCGACATTCTGCTCGCGGCGCGCGAAGGCGGCGCGATGCTCTGCGCCCACGCCGAGAACCACGGGATCATCTCCTGGATGGTCAAGCGGCTGTTGGCGCGCGGCTACACCGATCCGAAATACCATGCCGTCAGCCATGCCCGCGTCTCGGAAGCCGAGGCCTTCAACCGGCTGATCGGCATGGCCGCGCTGATCGACCAGCCGATCATGATCTTTCACGTCTCGACCGCCGAAGGCGCCAAGGTCATTCGCGACGCGCGCGGGCAGGGGCTGAAGGTGTTCGCCGAGACCTGCCCGCAATATCTCTTCCTAACGGCCGCCGATCTCGACAAGCCCGGCGTCGAAGGCGCCAAGTGGATGTGCAGTCCGCCGCCGCGTCGTCCCGCCGACCAGGAAGCGCTGTGGCAGGCGCTAGCGCTCGGCGATCTCCAGACCGTTTCGTCCGATCATGCGCCGTATCGCTTTGACGAGACCGGCAAGCTGCGCGCCGGTCCCAATCCCAATTTCAAGCAGGTAGCCAACGGCTTGCCCGGTCTCGAGGTCCGCCTGCCGCTGCTGTTCGACGCCATGGTGTCGAAGGGCCGCCTGGGGTTGGAAAAGTTCGTCGAGCTGACGGCGACTGCGCCGGCGAAGATCTACAATCTGCACCCACGCAAGGGCTCGATCGCGGTTGGCGCCGATGCTGATATCGCGATCTGGGACCCGACGCGCGAGGTGACGCTGAGCGACGCGATGATGCACGACCTTACGGGTTACACGCCGTTCGCCGGCCGCAAGCTGCGGGGCTGGCCGACCACGGTGCTCTCGCGCGGGCGCGTCATCGTGGCGGACGGGAAGCGTTCCGTTGAAGCGGGCACCGGGCGGTTCCTGCCGCGTACCGGCGGCGAGGCGGCCAAACCGACGGGACGCCTCATGGCCGATATGGATCCGGAACAGAATTTCGGGGCGAGGCTGCTGTGATCCATCCATCGCTGCCTGTCCGGATTGAGTGATGAGGATTCTTGTTTTCGGCGGCGCTGGTTTTGTCGGGCTGAATATCGCCGCAGCACTGCTCGCGCGCGGTCATGCCGTGACAGTGTTCGACCGCGCGGACTTGCCGCCTGGCGCACGCAAGGAGCTTGCGATTCACGGCGATCGGCTGACAATTGTCCAGGGCGATGTCACGAATGTTCAAGCCGTGGAAACGGTGATCGCCAGAGGTCATGACGCCATCGTTCTGGGAGTGGCGATCACCGCCGGACCGGCGCGCGAGGCTGATGATCCTGAGACCATTCTGCGGGTAAACCTGCTGGCGCAGACGCCGATCCTGATGGCGGCGCGAAACAGCGGCGTGAGGCGCATCATCAATCTGTCGTCCGCAGCGGCCTACGGTGCGAGCGCATTCCGGAACGCGCTGCTCGATGAGGAGACGCCCTGCGATCCGGTCTCGCTCTACGCCATCACCAAGTTCGCCTCCGAAAAAGTCGCGACGCGTCTGGCCGATCTCTGGCAATGCGACATCATCAGCGTGCGGCTGAGTGCCGTGTTCGGACCCTGGGAGCGAAGCAACGACGTGCGCGACACGCCAAGCCCGCAGGCGCAGATTCTGGCCGCGCTGGAGGTGGGGCGCGAGGCCACCCTGTCGCGTCCGGGCGTCAGGGACTGGATCTATGCGGTGGACGTCGCGGAGGCCGTGACCTTGCTGATCGAGGCCTCGAAGCCGAAGCATCGGCTCTACAACATTTCGTCCGGCATGGAATGGCCGGCGCTGCAATGGGGAGAGGATCTTGCCACGCTGCATCCCGGCTTCATCTGCCGGCTGGCCGAGGCCGGTGAGGCGGCGACGGTCGATTTGCACAGTCCTGCCGACCGGGCGCCGCTTTCGGTCGCGCGCCTGGCGGAGGAGTTCGATTGGCGGGCGCGCTTCGGCTGCGCGGACTCGGCTGCTGACCTGAGCGCGTGGCGGACGCGGCATCGAGGGGAAAATTGATATGAGACTGGCAGGGCGGACGGCAATCGTGACCGGCGCCGGCTCCGGCATCGGCCGGGCCAGCGCGGTGCTGTTTGCGAAGCAAGGCGCGTTCGTTGCGCTGGTCGATCGCGACCGCGCCGGCTTGGCGGAGACGCTGGAGGCGATCGATGCGGAGCAGGGCGAAGCATCGGTGCATGTCGGGGACGTCAGCGAGGCGGATTTCGCCAAGGCCACGGTCGGCGATGTCATGGCGCGTCGCGGCCGCCTCGACGTGCTCATGACTGCAGCCGGCTTTTCCTGCGGGGGCACGGTGCTGACCACCGACCCCGCCGATTGGGACGCCGTGTTCCGCGCCAATGTCGGCGGCACCTGGCTTTGGGCACGCGCGACGGTGCCCGAGATGCAGCGGCAGGGCAGCGGCTCGATCATCACGCTGGCGTCGCAGCTTGCGATCGCCGGCGGCAGGGGCAACACCGCCTATATCGCCGCAAAGGGGGCGATCATCAGCCTGACCCGCACCATGGCGCTCGATTTCGCCACCGATGGAATCCGCGTCAATGCGATAGCGCCCGGCGCCATCGACACCCCGATGCTGCGGCGCAGCTTTGCGCGTCACACCGATCCCGAACCGGTGCGCGAAGCCTCGCGCAACCGCCACGCCATGAAGCGCTTCGGGATGGCCGAAGAGGTGGCCGAGACCGCGCTGCATCTTGCCAGCGATTCATCCTCCTTTACGACCGGCACCGTGATGGTGGTCGACGGCGGCTGGCTCGTGGCATGAACGACGCCCTCGCCGCTCTCGAGGCGCAGGTTCGCGCCGATCTTGCCAAAACCGCGCATCCGGATGCCGCGTGGCTGACGCCAAAACTCGGTCCGGACGACAGGCCGGCGCTGGACGTGCTGGTGGTGGGCGCCGGGCAATCGGGGCTCGCGACGGCGTTCGGGTTGATGCGCTCGCAGGTCAGCAACATCCTCGTGCTCGACAAGGCCGAGGAGGGGCAGGAGGGACCGTGGCTCACCTATGCCCGCATGCCTACGTTGCGCAGTCCGAAGCATTTCACCGGGCCGGATCTTGATATCCCGAGCCTGACCTACCAGTCCTGGCACGAAGCGCGCTTCGGCGAGGAGGATTGGCGAAACCTCGACCTGATTTCGCGCGAGCTCTGGGCGGAATATCTGCTCTGGTTCAGGACGGTCGTGGACCTGCCGGTGCGCAACGGTTGCGAGGTCGTCGAGATATCGCCCGCGGCCGAAGGATTGCTCGCGGCGAAAGTGCAAACGGCTGACGGCGCCGATACCATCTTCGCGAGGAAGACCGTGCTGGCGACAGGGCAGGAAGGCATGGGCGACTGGATCATTCCGGAGCCGCTGCGCCATCTGCCGTCGTCGCTCTGCGCGCACGCGGCGCAGCCGATCGACTTCCCAGGCTTGCGGGGAAAGCGCGTTGCGGTGATCGGCGCCGGCGCTTCGGCCTTCGACAATGCCGCGGTCGCACTGGAGGCGGGTGCGGCGGAGGTTGATCTGTTTTGCCGCAGGGCGGAGATCCAGGTGATCCAACCTTATCGCTGGCTCACCTTCCGCGGCTTCCTCCGGCACTTCTGCGATCTCGATGATGCTTGGCGCTGGCGCTTCATGCGTACCATCCTGGAGATGCGGGAAGGCTTTCCGCAAGCGATCTACGACCGCTGCGCCCGCCATCGCAATTTTCGCCTGCAGGAAGGTGCGCCGATCGAAGCCGCCACGCAAACCGCTGGCGGCCTGGAATTGCAGACGCCGCGGGGCTTGTTCGCAGCCGACTTCGTGATTTGCGGCACCGGGATCGACATGAATTTCTCCGGCCGGCCGGAGCTGCGAAACTGCGCCGCCAACATCGCGACCTGGGCCGACCGCTACCAGCCGCCACCGGACGAGCGCAGCCCGCGGCTTGGCCGCTTTCCCTATCTCGCCGACGACTACGCGCTGGTGGAGCGCGTCGCCGGCGAGACGCCGTGGATCGTGAACATCCACATCTTCGCGATCGCCTCCACCATGAGCTTCGGCGCCTCCGGCTCGTCGATCAATGCGATGACCACGGCTGTGCCAAAACTCGTGCACGGGCTGACGCGCGGCCTGTTTCGCGCCGACGTCGAGCGGCATTGGGCGTCGTTCAGGGCCTATGACGTGCCGCAGGCGGTCGTCGAGCGGAAGATCAAAGATCGAGCGTGACACTGACACGCGCGCGCGACACGCAAAGCATCAGCCGATCCTGCCGCTTCGATGTCGGCAGCACCTTGTCGCGATGCAGGACCAGGCCGTCGCGGTAGCCGCATTCGCAGGAACCGCAGACGCCCATTTCGCAGGACGACGGCATGGCGAAATCATTGTCGCGCAGGACATCGAGCAGCGATTTGTCCGCGGGTACGAGAAATCGCTGGCCCGTCGATGCCACCGTCGCCTCGAACGGCTCGGGCTTGAAGTTCTCGTCGATCGTCATCTGAAAGACTTCGCCGTGGACCTGCTCTTCGGGCCATGCGCTCAAGGCCGACTGCACCGCATCCAGCAGTCGTTGCGGTCCGCAGACGTAGACGTGCGTATCCTGGTCGTACGGGCCGATGGCCGCCGGGTCAAAACGAGGGCCATTTTGGGAGAACCAGCATTGCAGGCTCGCCCCGCAAATGTCACTGAGTTCGGCAAGCAGCGGCGCCTGCGACGCCGACCGCGCGCAATAGTGTAGGGCAAAATCCGCATTCCGGCGCTTCAGCGTTCGGGCCATCGACAGCAACGGCGTGATGCCGATGCCGCCGGCGACCAGAACATAACGCCTGGCTTTGTCGCTCAGCGGAAGATTGTTCCGAGGTGCGGAGATGTGCACCTCACTGCCTTCACGCAGGTTCTCGTGGACCCAGATCGACCCACCGCGGCCCGTCGCCTCGTGCTTGACGGCGATCTCGTATCTGGAGCGGTCGTCGGAATCGCCGCACAACGAATATTGCCGCACACGGCCATCCGGCATGCGCAGATCCACATGCGCGCCGGCGGACCATTCGGGGAGAACCGGCCGAAGCGGATGAACGAGGCGCACGTGCAGAACATCCGGCGTTGTGAAGCGGACCTTCTCGACCCGCAACTTCATGATGAGACGGGCGGTCATCGGTCGAGCAACTCGATGGTGTCGCCGGGCCGGATGATGCCGCCGCGCTCGATGCCGCAGTTCAGGCCGGAACGGTTGTAGAGCGGAAGGAATACCGGGAGCCCCAGCAACTCTTCCAGATATTTGCAGGGAAAGTTCAACCGGCCGCCGCGCAGAATGACGTCGCCAACCCTGAACCGGCGTCCGACCAGGTGATTGAGCGGCACGCCGATCACCGTCAGATTCCGCCGGTGATCGCGTGGCTCGAGCGTGATCGGTCCGTCCTGCAGCGGCGGATCGTTGCGCGAAAGCGCATCGAGCGCCTCCTGTTCGATGAGTGTCACTTCGCGCACGTCCGGCTTGGGCGAATAGGTGCCGGTTCCCTCGTAGTAGCGGTCGCCGACGATGCCCCGGCCGGCGACGCATTCGGCCTGCTGTCGTTCTTCCATCTCGTAGCTGGCGCTGGGCGCGATGTGGATGTGAAGCAGCTTTCCCTGCCATTGGGTGGCACCGCCGGCCTTGGTGACGGCGATGGACCCGGCAGGATGCTCGAATGCCTCGATCATCCTGGGGAGTGGCCGATGGGGCGAGTGGACGTTCACGTGATTATCCTTTCGTGCGCAGCGCGATCGCTTCGATTTCGACCAGGGCGTCCTTTGGCAAGCGTGCGACCTCGATGGTCGAGCGCGCCGGCGGCTGATCGCTGAAGAACTCGGCATAGATGCCGTTCATGACGGCGAAGTCGTTCATGTTCTTCAGGAACACGGTCGTCTTCATGACGCTTGCGAAGGAGGCGCCGCCGGCTTCCAGAACGGCCGACAGGTTCGCGAGCGACTGCCGCGTCTGTTGCTCGATACCGTCAGGCATAGCCCCGGAAACAGGGTCGATCGGCAATTGCCCGGACGCGAACACGAACTGTTCGGTGCGGGTTGCCTGCGAGTAGGGACCTGCGGCCGGTGCCGCCTTGGTGGTGCTGACGATAGTTTTGGTGCTCATGGTGTCTCCTGTTGATCTTGTTTATCCCGCGAGGAATGTTTCGGTGTTCCTGTTGGCTGCCCGGGCGCGCTGATACTCCAGAATGCGGGCGGTCTCGCCAGCGACCTGTTCGCCGAGCATGTCCTCCAGGATATGAAGTGTCGTATCGATACAGAGCGAGACGCCGCCTCCGGTCACGACCGAGCCGGCATCGACGATCGCCGCCTCGCGAACGTCAATCCGCGGATACATGCCGCGCATTCGTACGATCGGCGAAATTTCGGGAGGGACAACGGAGCGTTTCGTGGTGGCCGGCGCATCGTCGAGAATGCCGCTCGCCGCGAGGATCATGGCCCCGGTACATACCGATGCGATCCTGCCCGACGCGTGGATGCGCCTGATATAGTCAAGCGTTGCGGAAGATCGCGACTGATCCTCCCAGCCCGGCCCGCCCGTCACGATGACGATGTCGCAGGCCGGCGCATCTTCGATTCCGAACTGCGCCATGACATCGAGCCCATTTGAGAGGCGGACGATTCCGGCCTTCGGCGCGATGGTGCAGATTTCAATCTGCGGAGCGATCCGGCGTGCCATGGACAGCACGCCGAACGTGGCAAGATCGATCGGTTCAACACCGTCGTAGATGAATATTCCGAACCGCATGTTGAACCGACCCTGCTTCAGCCGATGAGGGCTTCGTCCTTGGTTTCCCGGGCGACAAGGGCGGCCCACAACGTGATGAGCGCGATCCCGATCATCATGACCGAGACGCCTGCCGTTCCGCCGAAATAGCCCACGAGCGCCGTTGCGATGATCGGCGAGAAGCCGCCGCCAATCGCGGCTGCGACCTGGAACCCGAACGAGGCGCCGCTGTAGCGCACGCGCGGGCCGAACAATTCGGGGAAATAGGTCGACTCCAGTCCGAACATCATGCCGTGGCCGAAGTTCATCGCGACGATGATGGCCATCGTCACCATGGCGACGCTTTTGGTCTCGAGCATCCAGAACAGCGGGAATGCGAAGGCGATCGTGAAGATCGCACCCATTATGAAGAATGGACGACGGCCGATCTTGTCCGACAGCCAGCCGAAGATCGGCAACGTGATGAGTTCGAACAGCGCCGCATACATCACCGCATCGAGCAGCATTTGCTTGGGCAGAGCCAGCGTCGTGGTGGCGTATACGACGACGAATACCGTCAGCATGTAGACCCAGGAAACCTCCGAGAGCTTCAGGCCGACGGCGATCAGGAACGTCTTGAAGTTCTTGCCGACGACCTCGCCGACCGGATTCTTCGAAAACGAGTCGGTTGCCTTCATTCTCTCGAACACCGGCGTCTCGGGAACCCTGGATCGGATGAAGGTGCCGAGCCCCAGCAGAACGATGCTGGCAAGGAAGGGGATGCGCCAGCCCCAGGATTGAAAATCGGCTTCGGGAAGTTTGGTCGCGAGCGCAAACACCAGCGATGCGAGCACCAACCCGATCGGAAAGCCGATCTGCACGAAGCTGCCGTAGAACCCGCGCTTGCCGGGCGGGGAGTGCTCGATCACCATCAGCGAAGCGCCGCCCCATTCGCCGCCAAGGCCGATGCCCTGGACGATGCGCAGCAGAATGAGAAGGATGGGCGCGAGCACGCCGATGGAGGCATAGTTCGGAAGCAGCCCGATGCAGAATGTGCTCAGCCCCATGATGAACATGGTCAGCACCAGCATGGACTTGCGTCCGAGGCGGTCGCCAAAATGACCGAACAACGCGCCGCCGAGCGGCCGCGCAAGGAAGCCCACGGCGTAAGTGCCGAGCGCCGCCAACGTGCCGGCCAGGGGATCGATGGTCGGGAAGAAGGCCTTGTTGAATACGAGCGCCGCTGCGGTCGCATAGATCAGAAAATCGTACCACTCGATGATGGTGCCGACGCTGCTCGCAAATACGATCGATCGCATTTTCGAACCAGCCGTTCTTGTGTCAGACATGGTTGCGGCTATGCTCATTTCCAACTCCTGGTTAAAAGCCAGAGGACAATTCCTCTTAAGAGGAAGCTTTTCCAATGAAGTGGATGCAAACGGTGTGCCGGAATTTTCGGGCCGATTTGCGGGGGTTTATCGCCGCGACCGCAGCGGTGATCAGTTTTAGTGCTGCAGATGCTCAAGAAGGCCGCACGATAGCGGCAAAGATCAGCGCCGGCTCAAATGACGTCCGCGATGTCTTCGAGGAATTTCATCGGCCGTTGGCAAGGGCACGGCACCGCGCCGCAAGAGGGCGCGGCCCGCCGCCGGCCTTATTGTAGAAGAATTTCTACTATGAGTGGAAGGCTATCGGACTTTCGAGCTGTCGATCACCAGAAAATACTCGCACTGGGTCTTGCCCAGGTTCAGGAACGAGTGGTCGGCGTCGGCCTGGAAATACAGCGAGTCGCCCTGGTTCAGCGTGACACGCTGATTGCCGATCGTCGCGCGCATGCGGCCGCGCAGAACGTAAATGTACTCCTCGACGCCGCGGCGATGGGCCACGAAATTCCCGGTCTCGGCTTCGGGCGGCAGCGTATTGAGCACCCAGTCGATGCCGCGTCCGGGCAGCACGGGCGAAATGCATCGGCGCAGAAAGCCGGATTCGTCGTCGCGCAAAACCGGCTGCCGGCCGGCCGGAATATGAACGATCTCGCGCTCGACCGCAGGTGCCATCAACTGCGAGAACGTGACGCCCAGCGCTTCGGCGAGCTTGGACAGGATCACGGTCGAAGGGACCGTCTCGCAGCGCTCGATCTTGGATATCATCGACCGGCTGACACCGGACGCATCGGCCAGCATCTCGAGCGAAAAATGGTTCTTCTTTCGAAAATGACGAATCTCGTCGGCCAGGACCGAAAGCTGAGAATTGTCGGCGACATTTTCAGTGTTCAAAGCCGGGAATCCCTTGCGCTGCTCGACCCCTTTTAGAGGGTTTTGAGGCGTTCGATCAATCGCTTGCGGTGTGCGATTGGCGGTGAGCCTGCGTGGAAATGGTGGTTGCCGGCTCGAACGAACCCGGCTGGTTGGCATGTCCCTTGCTTCGACCCTTCGTTCTCACTCCAAAAATATCTCCGTAAAAACAAGGAATAGGATCGATGAGCGTTACAGGATCCAGGCGTCTGCATGCGGCGGTTGCCTTCGTCGCGTTTTCACTGGCGGCTGGATCGGCGCAGGCGCAAACGCGCGCCGAGACGTTGCGCTACGTGACCGGGGCATCCGTCAATACGCTCGATCCGAATATTCCGGGCTCGACCCGCGAGGCCTTCGCAGTGAGTCTGAGCACCTACGACCGGCTGGTTTCCTTCGGCCGCAAACAGCTCAACGGCAAGTGGGTGTTCGATCTCGGCAAGATCACAGGCGAACTGGCGGAATCCTACGAGGTCAGCCCCGACGGGTTGAAGATGACATTCCGCCTGCGCAAGGACGCCAAGTTCCAGGACGGCTCGCCGGTGACGGCGGAAGACGTCAAATGGTCGCTCGACCGGGTCGTCACGGCGCCGGTGCTCGGCAAGGCGCAACTGCTCACGGGATCGATGACGTCGGCCGACCAGTTCAAGGTAATCGACCCCCTGACCATCGAGGTGACGCTGCCGAAGCCGGACAAGCTTGCCTTGCCCAACCTTGCCACCGTCTATCCGATCATCATCAACTCCAAGCTCGCCAAGCAACATGCGACGGCGGACGATCCCTGGGCGACGGCGTGGCTCAAGGAGAACGCCGCCGGCAGCGGCGCGTACAAGATCGAGACGTTCAAGCCCGGCGAGCAGGTCATCATGTCCCGCAACACGGCGTGGAACCGCGGCACAGAGGACAAGTCGGCGTTCTTCAAGCGGGTCATCGTGCAATCGGTGCCGGAGCCGGCGACACGTGCCAACCTGGCCGAGCGCGGCGACGCCGATCTCGTCATCGACCTGCAGGCGAGCGACGTTCAGTCGCTCGAGGCCAAGGGCAAGCTGAAGGTGATATCGACGCCGCAATACAATGCCGTCACCTTCATTTCCATGAATAACCAGATCCCGCCCTTCGATAATGTCAACGTACGCCGCGCCATCGCGTTTGCGTTGCCCTACGACGACATGTTCAAGGCGGCGCTGTTCGGCCGCGGGTCGCCGCTGTTCGGTGCGACCTGGGCGGACGGCAAGCCGACGAGCGGCGCCTATCCGATTCCGCAGCCGGTGAAGCTCGACCTCGAAAAGGCCAGGGAATATCTGAAGGCCGCGGGCATGCCCGACGGTTTCTCGACCACGTTCAGCTTCAATGTGGGGCAGGCGTCGACTGCCGAACCGATGTCGGCCCTTGTGAAGGAGTCACTCGGCAAGATCGGAATCAAGGTCGACATCCAGAAGCTGCCGGACGCGCAGATGTCAACGCAGATCAACGAGAAGAAGCTGCCCTTCTTCACCGAGGGCATCGTCGCCTGGCTGCCGTCGACCGACTATTTCTACCGCAACTTCTACACCGGCAATCAGCGCTGGAACTACTCGTCGATCAACAATCCGGAACTGGTCGAGATCGCGCAGAAGGCCCGCTTCGAGCCCGACGCGGCCAAGTATGAGCAGGATGGCTTGAAGCTCAACGCCATCCATTTCAGCGAGATACCGCAGATCCCGCTGTGGCAGCCGAGCCAGGACGCCGTGATGGCGCCCTCGGTGGAAGGCTACACCTACCAGTTCCACCGCCAGGTCGATTATCGCGATCTCAATCGCAAGTAACCGGGAGTTCTGATGGCCGCGCTTGGAGCAACGGTAACGCGGGCGGGTAGGCGCTTCCTGTCCTCGCTGCCGGCACTCTTTGGCGTGCTCGTCTTCACCTTCCTCCTGATGAGGGTGCTGCCGGGCGATCCGGCGGTGTTCTTCGCGTCCGGGCCGAACGCCGGCAAGGAGGAGATCGAGGTCATCCGCAAGCAGATGGGCCTCAACAAGCCGGTGCCGGAACAACTGATGCTTTATCTCTATGATGTCGGCAGCGGCAATCTCGGCCGATCGATGATGACCGGACAACTTGTCACGAAGGACCTGCGCGAGCGGCTGCCGGCCTCGCTGGAGCTTACCCTGACGGCGCTGCTGATCGCGCTGGTGACGGCGGTGCCGCTCGGCGTGCTGGCGGCGCTGCGGCCGGGCTCGGCCATCGACCACGGCGTCCGGTTCTTCTGCGCGCTCGGCGTCTGCGTGCCGACCTTCGTCTCGGGCCTGCTGCTGATCTATGTCTTCTATTACCTGCTCGGCCTTGCGCCTGACCCGACCGGCCGGGTCGACATCTTTGCATCGCTGCCGCCGCGGCAGACCGGCTTTCTGCTGATCGACTTCCTGCTCGCGGGCGATCTCGACGGGTGGTGGGCGGCCTTCAGGCAATTGATCCTGCCGGCGCTGAGCATGGCGCTGTTCGTGGTGGCGCCTCTGGCGCGCATCACGCGGGCCTCGATGCTGGTTTCGCTGGGCAGCGATTTCGTTCGCACCGCTCGTTCCGTGGGCCTGCCGTGGTGGCGGGTCGTCGTCACCTATGCGCTGAGGAATGCCATCCTGCCGGTCATCACCATCGCCGGCATCGTGTTCTCGACCATGCTCGGCGCCAATGTGCTGGTGGAGAAGGTGTTCTCGTGGCCGGGCGTGGCGTCCTACGCGCTCGATGCGCTGCTGTCTTCAGATTACGCGCCGGTGCAAGGCTTTGTGCTGCTGATGGCCACCGTGTTCGTGATCGTCAACCTGCTGGTGGATATTCTTTACGGGATCGCCGATCCGCGGGTGACAATCGGATGACCTCAGCGACGCTTCGCCATGCCGGCTGGATTCTGCGCGGCAATCCGCTGACAGCGGTTGCGGCAGCCGGCGTGTTTCTGCTGACGCTCATCGCCATTTTCGGGCCGTGGATCGTGCCGTATGATCCGATCGCGTCGAACGTCTCGCAGGCGCTGATGCCGCCGAGCGCGGCGCACATCGCCGGCACCGATCAGCTCGGCCGCGACGTGTTTAGCCGTCTTATTGTTGCAACACGGCTCGATCTCGCCATCGCGATCTCGGCGGTCGGAATCTCCTTTGCCATCGGCGCCGTGATCGGCGCGATCTGTGGCTATACCGGCGGACGGCTCGATCGCGGCATCGGCCGCTTCGTCGATGTCCTCATGGCCTTTCCGTTGTTCGTGCTGGCGATGGCGATGGTCGCCGCCCTCGGCAACCGGGTCGAGAACATCGTGATTGCGACCGCGATCATCAACCTGCCGTTCTACATCCGCTTTGCGCGGGCGGAGGTGAATGTCCGCCGCAACCTCGGCTGGGTCGAAGCGGCGCGCGCCTGCGGCGACAGCCACCTGTCGGTGGTGCTGCGCTTCCTGCTGCCGAACGTGATGCCGGCGATGGCGGTGCAGATATCGCTCAATCTCGGCTGGGCGATCCTCAACGCCGCCGGGCTTTCCTTCATCGGCCTTGGAGTCAAGCCGCCGACGCCGGAATGGGGCATCATGGTCGCGGAGGGTGCGCGCTTCATTTCCACCGGCAAATGGTGGCTGGTCGCCTTTCCGGGCCTGGCGCTGATGCTGACGGTGCTGTGCTTCAACCTGCTCGGCGACGGGGTGCGCGACATTCTCGATCCCCGCATGCGAACATGACCTCGTCGCTGCTCGAACTGAACGACCTGCACGTCACCTTCTCGACCCGGCGCGGCCTTGTCGAGGCGGTGCGCGGCGTCTCGCTGTCGCTCGGCGAGGGCGAGATGCTCGGCCTCGTGGGCGAGAGCGGCTCGGGCAAATCGGTCACCGGCTTTGCGATCACCCGGCTGCTCGATGCGGCCGGGCGGATCACGGCAGGCAACATCCGGTTTCGGGGGCAGGACATCACGAGGATATCTTCGGGCGACTTCCGCCATCTGCACGGCGCGGCGATGGCGATGATCTTCCAGAATCCGCGCGCCGCGCTCAATCCGATCCGTGCTGTCGGAGACCAGATCGCCGACGCGATTACGGCCCATAAGCGAATGCCGCGGGATCAGGCGCGCGCGCAGGCGCTTGAGCTGCTGCGCGCCGTGCAAATTCGCGATCCCGAGAAACGGATGGCGGCGTATCCGCACGAACTCTCCGGCGGCATGTGCCAGCGCGTGATGATCGCGATGGCGATCTCCTGCAATCCGGCGCTGCTGATTGCCGACGAGCCGACCACCGGCCTCGACGTCACGACGCAGAAGGTGGTGATGGATCTTCTGACCGGGATCGCGGCCGAGCGCGGCATGGCGACCATCCTGATCACCCACGATCTCGGTCTTGCCGCCCGCTATTGTCGCCGCGTCGTGGTGATGGAGCAGGGCCGGCTGGTGGAAGAGGCCGAGCCTAAGACTCTCTTCCGCGATCCTCAGCATCCCTACACCAAGCGGCTGGTGGCGGCTTCGCCGACGGCGAGTTCGCGGATCGCAGACCTGGTGCCGGAAGCGGAGAGGGGACGAGACGCTGCGATGCACGCTGCACCCCGGCCGGAGCCGGCGCCGGGCACGCCGCCGCTGCTGGAGGTGCAGAAGCTCGTCAAGCGGTTTGATCAGGGCACTGCTGCGGTCGCGGATTTTTCGATGATGATCCGCGCCGGCGAAAGCGTCGGCCTGGTCGGCGAATCCGGTTCCGGCAAGAGTACGACCTCGCGCATCATCTGCCGGCTGATCGATGCGAGCGAGGGCGAGATCGCGTTCGAGGGGCAGTCGATCGGCCATATCCCGGCGCGCGATTTTCACCGGTCGCCGTTTCGCAAGGATATCCAGATCGTTTTTCAGGATCCGAACGACAGTCTCAACCCGCGCTTCACCGCGTTCGACTGCATCGCCCATCCGTTGCTTCGGCTCGGCGGCATGCGTTCGGGCGATGCGTTGCGGCAGCGCGTTGAGGAGTGCGCGCAGCGTGTCGGCCTCGGGCTCGAATTGTTGACGCGCTTTCCGCATCAGCTTTCAGGCGGCCAGAAGGCCCGCGTCGGCATCGGCCGTGCCATCGCCTGCCGGCCGCGGCTACTCGTGCTGGACGAGCCGACGGCGGCGCTCGACGTCTCGGTGCAGGCGGTGGTGCTGCAACTGCTGGATCGGTTGCGTCGCGAGGACGATCTCGCTTTCCTGTTTGTCAGCCACGACCTCAACGTCGTCCGCATGATGTGCGACCGGACCATCGTCTTGCAAAACGGCCGCATCGTCGAACAGGGCGAGAGCCGGGCCATGTTCGACAATCCGAAGACCGCCTATACGCGCGAACTCGTCGACGCGGTGCCGCATATCGAGATGGAGGTGCCAGCGCAGGTGACCCGCAGCGCTGAGGTCCGCTGATTACAAATTATGCAGGTCGAACTAAAAAGGCGGCAGATGCGAACTCTGACGCTCAATCGAATACGGCAGCAGCACTGTCGCGATTGGAGTGTGCTGCGACAATGCGCTGCATCATGTCGATGAACGCGGTCTGTTCCCGCTCATCCAAATTATCGAGCGTGGCGCGGTGCGCGGCCCGCGCCGATGCCTCGATTTTTGCCAGTAGCGCTGCGCCTGCCGGTGTCAATTTGCAGAGCCGCGCGCGGCGATCCTGATCATCTACGGCTCTCTCGACAAAATTGCGGGCGGCCAGCCGCTTGAGTGCGCCTGTCGTCGTCGTGCGGTCCAGCGCGATATCGGCCGCCAATGTGGTTTGATCGGCGGTTTCGCGGACCGCAAGCGCGGAAAGCAGGCTGTATTGCAGCGGCGTGATCTCGAACTCGCCGCACGCCTCCTGGAATAGCGCGACATGAATCTGGTGCAGTCGCCGGATCAAAAATCCCGGTCGCCGCGACAGCGGCCAGGGGCGGTGCTTGCTCTCACCGCGACGCTTCTTCGCCTTCCGCAACGCACTCTCCAAGCCTTGAAACATCAAGCCTCGAAACATCAAGCCTCGAAACATCCGCGCGAATAGCTCGATTCGACCGGCTTCGCCACGGCCGATCATGGCACGAAGTTTGCTTTTGTAAATACGAAGTATACTTCGCATTTTGGCTGCGGTCCGGCCGGCGAGGATAGAGGAGATTGTTCATGGCCATCAGCGCTACCTTCGACCAGCTTCTGCGCGGCGGCCGCGTGATCTGCCCGGCCTCGGGCATCGATGGAATCAGGGACGTTGCCATTCGGAACGGCAAGATCGCGGCCGTGCAGGCAGACATCCTGCCGACCAGCGCCAGGGAGGTGATCGATGTTACCGGCAAACTGGTGCTGCCGGGACTGATCGATACGCACGCTCATGTCTATCAATATGTCACCGGCCGCTTCGGCATGAATGCCGACATGGTGGGCGTGCAGTCCGGCGTGACGACATTGGTAGACCAAGGCGGACCGTCGTGCATGACGTTGCCCGGCTTTAGGCACTTCATCGCAGAACCTGCGAAGTCGCGCGTCTACGCATTCCTGTCGGCTTACCTCGTGGGCGGGCTCGAGGGTCATTATTATCCGAAGCTCTACAGCCCCGATGGCGTCGACATCGATGCCACCGTGAAGTCGGCCACGGCCAACCCCGACATTGTTCGCGGCATCAAGGCCCATGCGGAGATCGGCGGCTTCGCGCGCTGGGGCATTCGGGTCATCGAAATGGCTGCCGAGATCGGGCGCCGCGCCGATCTGCCGGTCTACGTGCATTTCGGACAGCTCTGGGGCTTGCCCGAGAGCGGAACCAATGGAGAAGACGTCGATACGATCCTGGAGCGCGTGATCCCTCTGCTGCGTGAGGGCGACGTGCTGGCGCATCCGTTCACGCGTCACCCCGGCGGTTTTGTCAATCGCGAGGGCGAAGTGCATCCCGTGATTCAGGCAGCGCTCGATCGCGGCTTGAAGGTTGATGTCGGTCACGGCAGCCATTTCTCCTATCGGCTCGCCAAGAAGGCGATCGCCGCCGGCATTGTTCCCACCACGCTTGGTGCGGACATTCACGGCTACAACACCCACGTGCCCGCGCCCGCCGGCACGCCCGACCAGCATGAGGATGAGGAGAACCATCCGTTCGCCGGCCAGGCCAAGTTCAGCCTCGTCCAGGCCATGAGCTCGATGATGGCGCTCGGCCTCACGCTCGAACAGGTCGTGCCGATGGTCACATCGAACCCCGCCGTGATGCTCGGCCGTGCCGACGAAATCGGCGCGCTCAAGGTCGGCATGGAAGCCGACGTCTCGGTGATCGGAGAAAAGGCCGGCCGGTTTGTCCTCAGCGATAACGAGAAGAACGAAGTCATTGCCGAGCGTCTTCTGCAGCCGGTGTTCTGCCTGCGCGCCGGTACGCGTTACGACGCGGTGGCGCCGATTCTGCCGCAGGCCGTTGCGGCATAGGAGGTCAGCGTCGGTTCGATTGGGGAGAACGTGAACGTGCGCAACGAGCGCGAGTTTCCTTCAGCAGGTGCGGGCGCCGGACAAGGCGTCGGCGCTCGGCTGCCGCGAAAGGAAGACGACCGGCTGATGCGTGGCCGCGGCCAGTTCGTGGCCGACATTCGTCTCGCCGGCCTGCAGGACGTTGCCTTCGTGCGTAGTCCGCTGGCGCATGCGCTGATCCGCGGCATACACGTCCCGGAGCGCTATCGCGGCAGCGTCTTCACCGCGGCGGACCTTGACGGGATCAATCCGATCCGCGCGGTTTCGGGGCTGCCGGGGTTCAAGATTTCCGAGCAGCCGGTGCTTGCCACCGGCAAGCTGCGCCAGGTCGGCGAACTCGTCGCCATGTGCGTGGCGCCGACGCGCGCTGAAGCCGAGGACATCGCAGCGGCAGTGACGCTCGATCTGGAGGAACTTCCCGCCGTCTATGACATGCGCAAGGCGCGTGAGCCGGGCTCGGCGCTGGTGCACGAGCACTGGGGCGATAACGTCTTTCTCGAAACCAATTTCGAGGTTGATATCTCCGGCGCGCTGGATGCGCCGATCAAGGTATCGCGCGAGATATCGACGGCACGGCAGTGCATGTCGCCGCTCGAAGGCCGTGGAGTCGTCGCGACCTTCGATCATCGCCTCGATCAATTGACACTCTTTTCCTCGGCCCAGATGCCGCATATCACGCGCAGCGGCCTTGCCGAATGCCTCGGCATGGAGCAGGGCCGCATTCGCATCGTTTCGCCCGATGTCGGCGGCGGCTTCGGGCACAAGGGCATCCTGTTGCCGGAGGAGGTCTGTCTTTCCTGGCTGACGATGCGTCGCGGCCATCCGGTGCGCTGGACCGAGGATCGCCGCGAGCATCTGACCGCGAGCTCCAATTGCCGCGAGCACCATTACAGGATCACAGTGTACGCCGATCGCGACGGCCGGCTGCGGGGCATCGACTGCGAAGCTACCGTCGATTCCGGCGCGTACTCGTCATATCCGTTCTCGGCGTGCCTCGAGGCGGCGCAGGTCGCGAGCATCCTGCCGGGGCCTTATCTGATGCCGGCCTATCGTTGCCGGACCTTTTCGGTCGCGACCAACAAGTGTCCGATCCTGCCTTATCGCGGCGTGGCCCGCACCGGCGTCTGCTTCGCGCTGGAGCTGATGCTCGATCTGGTCGCGGCGGAAGCGGGGCTGGAGCCGGGCGAAGTGCGCCTGCGCAATCTGGTGCGCCCCGAACAGATGCCGTTCGACAACATCACCAACAAGCATTTTGACAGCGGCGACTATCCCGAGGCGATGCGGCGTGCGCTTGCGTCCATCGATGTCGAAGGCGTGCGCGCACGCCAGCAAAAGGGCGAGACGGATGGGCGCCGGATCGGTGTCGGCGTCTCGATCTATTGCGAACAGGCCGCGCACGGAACATCGGTCTATTCCGGCTGGGGCATCCCGATGGTGCCCGGCCACGAACAGGCATCCGCGCGGCTGACGCCGGATGGCGGCCTTGAACTGCGCGTCGGCGTGCATTCGCACGGGCAGGGGATGGAAACGACACTGGCCCAGGTCGCGCATGAGATGCTGGGCGTCGATGTCGCCAGGGTGCGCATCATCCTTGGCGACACCGCGATGACACCTTACTCGACGGGCACCTGGGGCTCGCGCTCGATGGTGATGGCGGGCGGCGCGGTCGCAACCGCCTGCCGCGAACTGGGCGAACGCGTCAAGCGTATCGGCGCCAGGCTGCTGCAGCATGAACTTGCGGCGGTGGTGCTGCAGAACGGCGAGGTCCACGGCGTCAACGGCAGCGTCACCCTGCAGGAAATCGCGCACACCTGGTATCGCCGGCCGCAGGACCTGCCGCCCGATGTCGATCCGGCCGGGCTGGAGGTGACGTCCGGCTACAAGCCGCAACGCGATAGCGGAACCTTCAGCTATGCCGCCCACGCCGCGGTGGTCGCGGTCGATCCTGATACAGGCGAGATCGAAATCCTCGATTACGTCATCGTCGAGGACGGCGGCGTTCTCGTCAATCCGATGGTGGTGGACGGCCAGATCTATGGCGGTCTCGCCCAGGGCATCGGCACCGCGCTGTACGAGGAGATGCCGTTCGACACATCCGGCCAGCCGCTCGCGACGACGCTCGCCGACTATCTGCTGCCCGGCCCCACCGAAGTGCCTTCGCCCCGTCTCGATCACATGGAGACGCCGTCGCCCTACACCCAGTTCGGCGTGAAGGGCATCGGCGAGGGCGGCGCCATCGCGCCGCCGGCTGCGATCGCCAACGCCGTCAATGACGCGCTGCGGCCGCTCGGCGTGGAACTGATGCAGTCGCCGATCACGCCATATCGCGTCGTCGAGGCGGTTCTGGCAGCGCGCGATGCAGAAAGGCCGGCAGCATGAAACCGGCGCCTTTCGGCTATGAACGTCCCCGCGATCTGCAGGCCGCGCTCGCCGTGCTGAATCAGGTTAGCGACTCTGCCAAGATTATCGCCGGCGGGCAGTCGCTGGGGCCGATGCTCAATCTGCGGCTGGTGGAGCCGCAACTGATCGTCGACATCACCG